>Ga0268386_10000220_pt1 | contig 34279 bp, 24 predicted proteins | sample RVTome_15_FD_200260 | JGI IMG/M metagenome (GOLD analysis project Ga0268386, IMG submission 200260) | Soil microbial communities from uranium-contaminated site in the Upper Colorado River Basin, Wyoming, United States - RVT150D86... ... | reverse complement strand
TTATCGGCCAGAACAGGCACAGCCTCATTGAATAGGCAATAACTACCGTTAGCCTATGTTGGTACGCCGGTCTGATAAAATCGGGCTCATCGAGGTCGATCACCGTGACGCGGAACCCCCGCTGACCCAGCCACTAAGCGCCCGTCAACCGAGCGCCGAACCCCTGCTCACCCCCGGGTTCTTCGCGATGTGCGGGTTCAGCCTGACCGTGTTCCTGTCGGTCTTCCTGATCCTGCCGACCGCCCCCTTCCGCATCCTCGACCTCGGTGGGGGCAAGCCGGCGGCAGGCCTGTTCCTGGGGTTCCTGACGTACTCGTCGGCGGTGTCGGCACCGCTCACCGGCGCTCTCGCCGACCGCGCGGGCAAGCGGCGGGTGCTGGTCGTGTGCAGCCTCGCCATCGCCGCGTTCTCCGTGGCGTACGCCCTGAGCCGCAGCTACCGCTTCACCCTGGCGCTCGCCCTCGTGCATGGCGTGTTCTGGTCGGCGCTCCTGTCCGCCTCGGCCGCTTACATGACCGACATCATCCCCGAGAGCCGCAGGACCGAGGGGATCGGCTACTGGGGTCTCTCCAGCATCGTGGCGATCGCGGTCGCCCCCCCGCTCGCGTTCTGGATCTACCGATACGGCTGGGCGTGGCTCTGCGCCGTCAGCGCCACGCTCAACCTGCTGATGGCCGGGATCGCCTGGAGCCTCCGCGAGCCCCCCCGCACCTCCGTCGCGAGCGAGCGCTTCTTCACGCGCCGCCTGCTCGAGTGGCGCGTGCTCCTGTTGTCCGTCACCCTGTTCCTCTACTCTTACGGCTATGGCGCCATCACCAGCTTCGTGGCTCTGTTCGCGGATGCGCTGCGGGTGGCGCCGAAGGGGCAGTACTTCACGGTGTTCGCGGTCGTGGTCCTGGCGACCCGGCCCATCGCCGGCCGGTTCGCCGACCGCATCGGCCCCCGGCGCATCTTCCTTCCCTGCCTGGCCCTCATCGCCCTGGGTCTCGGGATCCTGGTCCTGGCGGACAGCCGCGGCGAGCTGGTCGCCTCCGCGCTGGTGTTCGGCGCCGGCTTCGGGACCGCCTACCCGGTCTACGCGGCCTACGTGATGACCCACGTGCCCGCGAGCCGCCGGGGCGCCGCGTTCGGGGCGATCCTCGCCGCCTTCGACACGGGGATCGGGACGGGCTCGGTCGTCACCGGCTGGGTGGTCGACCGGCTCGGCTTCCAGGCGGCCTTCGGCCTCGCCGCCGTGCTGTCGGCATTCGCCATCCCCTACTTCCTGTCGGTGGAGAAGCGGCTACTTTCGCCGCGGGCGGCCACCGTTCCCGGCTCCCGCGCGTTCGTTGACACGACCGCCAACCCGCCGTAACCTCGCTCTTTGCGCTGAGACTCAAGGGGCATCCATGGTGCTCGGGTTCGGCCAGTCCAAGGCCGAAGACATCACCTCGCTCATCGGTCGCAAGCAGTACGGCAAGGCGATCGAGGCGATCAAGACCCAGATCTCCAGCCGGCGGGGAGACCCCCGGCTCCGCCTGCAGCTCGCCGACGTGCTGGTGCTCGCCGGCAAGGGCAAGGAGGCGGTGGCGATCCTGACGCCACTGGCGGACGAGTTCGCGCGCGAAGGCTTCGCGGCGAAGGCGATCTCCGTCTTCAAGAAGATCCAGAAGATCGACCCCAGCCGGCGGGACGTGGACTCGAAGCTCGCCTCGCTCATCAGGAAGAAGCAGGACGAGGCGGTCCCGGCGGCGGCGTCCTCGCCGGGGCCCGAGATGGGCCTCGAGATCGGGATGGAGGAGATCGGCTTCGAGCCGCCGAGCGCCGGCCCCGTCAGCGTCCCGGCGGCCCCCGTCCCGCCCCCGCCCCCGGCCCCGGCCGAGCCGGAGATCGGGTCGGAGATCAGCTTCGAGCCTCCCTCCGGCGGTCCAGTGACGGTGCCGGCGCCGTCCCGACGGATGCCGGCGCCTTCTCCGCCCGAGCCGGAGCTGTTCGCGCCGACGCTCGACGCGGAGCCGATCGCATTCCAGCCCGCGCCCGACGTGGAGGTGGAGCCCCTCTTGGTCGAGCCCGAGCCCGAGCCCACGGCACCTCCGCCGACCGCCGCCCGCGCGCCGGTCCCGCCTCCGGCGGCCGCGAAGAAGCCCCCGGCGCCGGTGGTCGACCGGGACTTGATACTCGACGAGGTGGACCTGGAGCCCGAGCCCGCGCCCCTGGAGGTGGAGCCCCTGCTCATGGAGCCGGAGCCCGGTCCGGACCAGCCGCTCGTGCTGGCGGATCCGGAGCCGGACGAGCCGCCCGACACGATGACCGACAGCCTGTTCGCGGAGGAGCTGCTGTCGCTGGTCGAGGACGCGTTCAAGGACGTGCCCATCGAGGAGGGCGTTCCGGCGCAGGCGGAGGACGCGGCGGAGCCGGGCGGGGGCGGCGCGCAGATCGTGGTGAGCCCGCTGTTCAAGGACTTCTCGGTGGACGAGCTGGTGGCGGTGATCCAGGGGCTCAACCTGGTGAGCTTCGAGGCGGGCGACATCATCATCACCCAGGGCGAGCCGGGGAACAGCCTCTACATGCTGACGGCCGGCTCGGTGAAGGCGTTCGTGAAGAACCCCCGGGGCCGGCAGGTGCAGGTGCACGAGTTCAACGAAGGCGCGTTCTTCGGGGAGGGCTCCATCCTGACCGGCAAGCCCAGGAGCGCCACCCTGATCGCCTCCACCCGCTGCGAGCTTCTGGAGCTGGACCGCCCCACCCTCGACTCGATCGTCCAGACCCACCCACACGTGCTCGAGGTGATGCAGGACTTCGCGCGCCAGCGGACCGCTCGGCCCGCGTAGGCCTCAGCGTTCCGGCGGTGCGTGAGCGCCCGCGGGCCAGAGCCAGGCCGCGCCCCGGACGCCGCTCGAATCGCCATGGACGGGCGGGAGCAGGCGCGTGTCCACGCGGTCGGAGAACACGAAGCGGCCCCAGGTCGCGGGGACGCGTTCGTACAGGCGGGTCAGGCGCGACAGCCCCCCCCCGAGCACGATCACGTCGGGGTCGAGCACGTTGATGACGGCGGCGAGCGCCCGCGCCATCCGATCCTCGTAGCGGCGGAGCGCCTCCTCCGCGGCGGCGTCCCCCGCCGCGGCCCGGACGGCTATCTCGACGGCGTCCGCGTCCTCTCCCGTGTCCGCCCGGTAGTCGCGGGCCAGGCCCGGTCCAGAGAGGAACGTCTCGATGCACCCCGTCCGCCCGCAGTAGCACGGAGGACCCGGCCACTCGCCCGGCTGCGGCCAGGGGACGGGGTTGTGGCCCCACTCGCCGGCGATCGCGTTGGGTCCAGTCAGCACGGCGCCGTCCATCGCCACGCCGCCGCCGGTCCCGGTCCCCACGATCACGCCGAAGACGACCCGCGACCCGGCCCCGGCACCGTCGGTCGCCTCCGACAGCGCGAAGCAGTTCGCGTCGTTGGCGAATCGGAGCGGCCGGCCGAGGAGCGCCGACAGGTCCTCGGAGAGCGGACGGTCGATCAGCCAGACAGAGTTGGCGTTCTTGACCCGCCCCGTGGCGGGTGAGATCGCCCCCGGCATGCCGACGCCGACCGTGCCCTTCCTCCCCAGGTCCGCCTCGATCTCCAGCACCAGGTCCGTCACCGCGCGCAGCGTGCCCTCGTAGTCGTCGCGGGGCGTGGGCTTGCGGCGGCGGACGAGGGGGCGTCCTGCGTCGTCGAGCGCGATCGCCTCGATCTTGGTCCCGCCGAGGTCGATCCCGATCCGCAACAGCCTACTCCCGCGCCGCCGACGCGGCAGTGCACAGCGCGTCGGCGGCAGCGACGGCCGTGTTCACGGGGATCGCCACTGTGTCCTCCGGACGCGCCGCGTCGCCTCCCGCCAGCGTGACCACGCCCGGGACGCCCGACTTCGCACACGCGCGGAAGACCCGCCGGTCGCGTTCGGCCAGGCCAGCCATCGTGAGGGAGAGGCGCCGAGGACATCCCGCTCGTAGGGATCGGCGCCGGTGGCCGCGCGGGGCTCGACGAAGTGCTCCGGCAACGCCCGAGGCCAGGAGGCGCTCACGCACCAGCCGGTACTCCTTGTCCGGGAACGTGCGGGCCCCGGTCGTCGGTGAAGCCGTGGTGGTAGAGCAGCTTGAAGGGGAGCACGTCCGGCTCCGATTCTAACGCGCGGGCCGTGACCGCGCGCCCGGGGGCGCGGGCGGGCTGCCCCTATCCTTGCCCACCCATGCGCTCGCGGAACGTCCTCGCCACCCTGATGCTCCTGGCTCCGGTGGCCGTCGCTGCCGCGACGCTCGACGGGCCTTTCCCAGGGCAAGATGGAGCGGCCGCCGCGGATCCGGGTGTCCAGCGGACCCGTAACGAGCAGACCTCACACAGGAGGCAACGAGTGGCCAAGGTCCTTGGCGTCGGCGGCGTGTTCTTCAAGTCTCCACATCCACAGCGGCTAGCCAGGTGGTACGCGAAGTGCCTCGGAATCCCACTGGCTGGTTCCTGGATCCGGATCGGAACAAGGTGGAGCTCTGGCAACCGCCCGTGCGCCGAGTCCGCAGAGGCAGGGCGAAGAAGCAGTGAGTGGAAGACTGGCGCCTGGTCACACGCCGGGAACGATTCCGCCATGATAGGCTCCGGCCGGTTGGAGGACTAGACATGGCAACAGCCGCGGCCACGGGACACGCACCCCAGTCGCCGGCCCGTGTCGCCGGCACGCGCGACCGGCTGTTCTACGGCGGGATGGCCGTTGCCATGGGGCTTACCGTGTTCGCCGGCTTCGCGTCGACGTACTACCTGCGACTCTTCGCCGACGGCCCGAGAGCAACGATCAGCGGGGGCCCGTTCACCGCGCTCGTCCACGTGCACGGCGCGCTCTTCTCGGCCTGGGTGCTGCTCTTCATCGTCCAGACGGCGCTCGTCGCCAGCCGCCGCGTGGCGGTGCACCGGCGGCTGGGAGTGGCGGGTGCCGTGCTCGCGGCGGCGATGGTCGTGGTGGGCACGCTCACCGCCATCACCAGCGCGGCACGCGGCGCGGCGCCGGTAGGAGTCGATCCGCTGGCCTTCCTCATCATCCCTCTCTTCGACATGGTCCTGTTCGCGGGCTTCATCACCGCTGCGCTGGCGCTGAGGCGCGACAGGGAGGCGCACAAGAGGCTGATGCTGCTGGCCTACGTCAGCATCATCGTGGCCGCGGTGGCGCGGCTGCCCGGCGTGTTGCCGCTTGGGCCCCCGGCGTTCTTCGGCCTGGCGTTCCTCTTCGTCGCCGCCGCCGCGATCTACGACTTCCTCTCGCGGCGGCGCGTTCACAAGGTCTATCTGTGGGGCGGAGCGGTGCTCGCGGTATCGGTACCCCTGCGATTGGTCATCTCGGGCACCGGCGCCTGGCGGACGCTCGCGGAGCTCGTGACGCGGTAAGACGCACGACGGCTCGAATCGCAGCGAGCCACGTGACCTGGTGCCGGAGGCCGGTGACTCCCGTCTCGAGGAACGCGAGCTTGCAGCCGTGCGGAAGCCGGCAGCGGAGTCGGAAGGAGAGAGACGCCCGCGGAGCTTGCCGGCGAGCACTCAGGCCCGCGGGCAGGTCAACCCGCCCCCGGTCTCCGGAACGCCAGCACCCTCGCCCTGGCGCCGCTTTCGACGAACTCCCGGATCAGCCGGGCGAAACGTGGGGCCAGGATCAGGTCGAAGGTTGCTTCCTTGTCGGGGAACAGCTCGAGGGCGCGGCGGCGGGTGGCGGCGACCAGCTCGTCGGCCTCGGTGCGGGTCAGGCGGCCCTGCACCAGCACGTTCGTGGTGAGGTCGACGACGGCGCGGAGCTGCCGGACCCGTCGCTGCTCATCGGCCACCGCGGCGTTGGCGTCCTGGGGCTCCATCCTGGGGTCTCCCGGGGTCTACTGCAGCTCTGCGATCCTCTCCAGCTTCTCCCGCTGGCCGAGGCGGTAGAAGCGCCGGGACTCCCGCGCCAGGCCGCCCATCCGGGAGGGCCGCAGGAAGCTGGACTCGAGCCAGCCGCAGTAACGATAGGCCAGGTCGCTGGCCGCGCGGTACCGCTCGACCTGCTCCGCCGACATCCCCTCCGCGATGCGATAGCGGCGGAACAGCAGCTCCCGCAGGCGCGAAGACACCGCCCCCTCGTTCTGCAGGGAGAGCAGGAAGACCGTGTTGAGGTACTTGTCGACCTCGCCCTGCAGCTCCAGCTCCAACTGGGTGACGGATCGCGCCGCGCCGGCGCAGAACGACAGGTAGACGAAATGGCTGACCTCCTCGGTCAGCGTGCAGAACGGGCCGAGGTTGGAGAAGTCGAGCTGTACCCTGGGGTCGGCGCGCTGGAGGTCCTCGTGGACGGTGCCCGCCAGGATCACACCGAGGGAGACCTCGTCGCCGTCCTGGGTCAGCAGCGTCCGGCTGCCGTCCCCGGGGTAGCGCGCCGCTTCCTCGTGGGGGATCAGGAACGCGGTGACCGGGGCCTGGGGCTCGAGGGCGTAGAGCGACTCGAGGCGCCGCTGGACCTGCAGGAGCAGCCCCTCCACGGGGCTCCCTCCGGGCTCGGTCCGCCCGGTGGCGGCGTCGCCGGGAGAGACCTCCGTCATTGGGGCAGTCCCTCCCCGGGTATGACCGGGTTGATCCCGCGCTCCGCCAGCATCAACGCCGCGCGGCGGCTGCCGGTCTGCATCCATCGCTCGTAGAGGTGCAGTATCGAGATGTTGCTGCTCAGGCGCGTGCTGTCGGAGACCTCGGCCAGCACGTCGGCGAACTGGGAGAAGCGGCCGGCCAGCTCCGAGAACACGTCCGAGCCGAAGACCACCGGCTCCTCCTCTCGGGTCAGGCGCGCGTAGGCGTGGCCGCCCATGGACCGGTAGTAGTCGAGGTCCACGAGCCTGCGGCCCAGGCTGTCGGAGAAGAACCCGGACACGAACAGGGCCGTGTCGCCCATTAGCCGGAGGAGTCGGGCGCGCTCGTAGCGCGAGGCCTGGAGCGCCCGGACGTAGATGAGCGCCAGAGGAGTCTCCTCGTAGCCGGCGTCCCCCGCCGGACCCTCCGCCTGGATGCACGAGGCGAGCAGGTTGACGAGGTAGTACTCGGTGAACTCGGAGGTCGAGACCTTCTGGTGCTCCATCGCCTTCTCGAGCTGCTCCCGGAAGAACTCCATCGGGGTTTCATCGCGCACGAGACTGTCGGCCATGCCGCCTCCTCGCGAATAGGCTCCGGCCGAAAAGGCCGGAGCCTGCAGAATCCTCGCCGGGCCTCCTTGTCCGCCTCCTCTCGGCCCGCGGCTGTCGACGTTTGATGCACAAACCATGCAACGACCGGAGCCCGGCCGCCCATCGTTCCAACTCGCTGATGAGGATGACGCTTGTGACGGCTGGCGGTCTCCGCCCATGAGTGCCGAAAACCACGGGATCGTCGCCTGCCGAGACAATTCCTTATCATTCACGTCCTAGCCGGTGGTCCACGACCTCCCGAGCAGACGGGCGTGCTCGACCATCAGGCAGCGATCCATCACGACCAGCGTCCCCGCCGCGGCCGCCCGGTTCGCGGCCGCCTCGTCCACGCAACCGAGCTGGAACCACACCGCGGGAGCCCGAGCGGCGAGGACCTCGTCGACGACGTCGCGCAGGAACTCGCTGCGCCGAAAGACGTCGACGAGCTCCACCGGCCCGGGGACGTCCTGGACCCGCCGATAGACCGGCTGGTCGAGGATCAGGTCGGAGCGGGGGTAGACCGGCACGACCTCGTAGCCCCGCCCGATCAGGTAGCGGGCCACGCGGTTGGAGTCGCGGGTGGGCTTCGGCGAGAGCCCCACCACGGCGAGGCGGCGGACCCGGGCGAGCAGCTCGCGGAGGGTCTCGTCCGGGGGGTTACTGAACAAACGTCACCTTGTTGATCTCCTTGAGCGTGGTGGTCCCGTCGAAGACCTTCTCGAGGGCCGAGTCGCGCAGTGACGTCATGCCCTCCTCGCGGGCGGCCTGCTTGACCTCCGCCGCCGGCCGGCGATCCAGGATCATCTGCCGGATCCGGTCGGTCATGTCGAGCAGCTCTGCCACCGCGGTGCGGCCGAAGTACCCCGACCCCCCGCATTCGTCGCAGCCCACAGCCTCGTGGAAGACCTGGTCCTGATAGACCTCCGGGTCCAGGCCCGACTCCCTCAACACCGCCTCGGGCATCTCCGCCGGCCGCTTGCAGCGCGCGCAGAGCACGCGGACCAGGCGCTGGGCCATCACGCAGTTGAGCGCGGAGACGAAGTTGTAGGCCTCCACGCCCATGTGCAGGAACCGGCCGATCACGTCGAAGACGTTGTTGGCGTGGACGGTCGTGAACACCAGGTGGCCGGTGAGGGCCGACTGGACCGCGATCTGGGCGGTCTCCGGATCGCGGACCTCTCCCACCATTATCTTGTCGGGGTCGTGGCGGAGTATCGAGCGGAGGCCGCGGGCGAAGGTCAGCCCCTTCTTCTCGTTCACCGGGACCTGTGTGATCAGCCCGATCTGGTACTCCACCGGGTCCTCGATCGTGATGATCTTGTCCTCGGGGGTGGCGATCTCCGAAAGCGCCGCGTAGAGGGTCGTGGTCTTCCCGCTGCCGGTGGGACCGGTGACCACAACCATCCCGTAGGGCTCGGTGATGTACTTGCGGAACTTCCTCAGGTCGCTCTCCGCGAACCCGAGCACGTCGAGGCGCAGGTTCCGGAAGTCCTCGTTGAGCGACTCCTTGTCCAGGATACGGATGACCGCGTCCTCCCCGTGGATGGAAGGCATGATGGAGACGCGGAAGTCGATCGTCCGCGACTTGATCCGCAGCCGGAAGCGGCCGTCCTGGGGGATCCGCTTCTCCGCGATGTCCAGCTCCGACATCACCTTGATGCGGCTGATGATCGTGTCGTGGTGCCGCTTGTCCAGCGGCTCCAACGCGGGATAGAGCACGCCGTCGATGCGGTACTTGGCGAGCACCTCTCGGTCCTTCGTCTCGATGTGGATGTCGGAGGCGCGCCGGTCGATGGCCCCGACGATCAGGGAATCCACCAGCCGCACGACCGGGCTCTCCGCGGGGAGGCTCTGGAGGTCGACCGCCTCGGTCTCGTCGTCGGCGAGGAGCTGGAGCCGCAGCGGCTCGCTCGCCTGCTCGAGCAGGATCTCGCCGCCGCGGTGGCGCCGCAGGATCTCGGCCACCCTGTCCCGCGGTGCGACCACCGCGTCGATGGGACGAGCGAGGTGGTACTCCACCTCGTCCACCTTCAGCGGGTCCTCTAGCCCGCCGAAAGCAACCACCAGGCGCCCTCCCGCGCGGCCGACCGGGATGCAGCCGTAGCGCACCATCAACTCGAGCGGCACCTCGGACCAGAGCTGGACGTCGTCGGGGACGCGATCGAGGGGGTCGAAGGGGAGGCGGAACGCCTGCGCCCTGGCTTCCGCGAGGGACCGGCTGTCGGCGGCGGACGCCGGAGTCACGGTGGCGCGGGCCGGGGTCCGCGTGTCGGGCATCCCGGCGAATCGTAGCATGAGGCTCCTGCCCGGCGATCATCCGCGACTGCCTGCTCATTGTCGACCGCCACCGGCCCCCCAACGGGCCGCGCTAGCTCGGGGACCGCCCGCACACGCGCGCAGGCGCGAGCCGGCGCTCCGCACTTGCTGATGCGGCCGCCTGCTCCCGGTCGACTCCGGCCCTCCGGCCGAGGCGAGGGCCAGGGCATCGGCGCGGAGGGCGCCGAGGGCCAGGCCGTAGAAGCGGTCCGCTTCCTCCTCCGCCCCGCGCCGGAACTCGTCGAGGGCGTCGCTCGAGAGCCCGCCGAGCCAGCGCACGATCCAGCTCTCCTTGACCGCCACCCGGTAGTCGCGGGTGAGGAGCGTCTGGGCGCCGCCGCGCCCCACCACCCCGAGCCCGAGCAGGGCCCCCTCGCCCTCGAAGGGCCGCCCCAAGGGGCCCCGAAGGAACGGCTCGATGAAGAAAGGGAGCTGCCAGTCGGGCTCTCGTCGGAACCAGGCGTCGAAGGCCTTCTCCGACGGTCGGCGGACCAGGCGTACCTCCGCCTCCAGGCCGCGTGCCCCGACCCGGAACATCCCGGACTTCATCGAGACGTCGCCCCGGACCTGGACCACCCCGGGCATCCGCCGAGCCGGGCCCTCGAGGGGCGCGAGGTCACCGTCGTGCACCCGGCAGCGGAAGCTCACGCGGCCGTCGCGAGCCCGGATCTCCCACCACCGCGCGCCGGTCGCGTCGGACGCGGCGAGGTCCAGGCGCATCGGCCCGAAGTACTTCTGCAGGTAGCGCGCATAGCGGGGGAATGCCGAGCTCCTGCCGTCGGGATCGAGGCCGAACTCGGTGAGCACGATGGCGCCTCCGCCGGGAGCGGCGAGGCGGCGCATGGATGTGAGCGTGAAGAGCGGCCCGAGGGCGGCGGTGGTCCGCGGCAGCTCTCCCTGCAGGCGCTGCGCCGCGCCTTCGTGCGGGATCGACTCGGCCGCCAGCATCGCCGTGGTGAGGGTCCGGGCGAGGTCCTCGGGCCGCACCGCGCCCACCGCCAGCTCGTCGCGCATCCTCCATTCGTACGCGGCGTCCCCGATCCGCTCCAGGTGGAGGACGCCACGGTACTCGGCTGCCTCGTCCGGCGGCGCCACGCCGGGGCGCACGGTCAGGCGGTAGCGGCCGCTGTCGCGGAAGCCGGCGAACTCGAGGACGCGCGCGGACCCTTCGACGCGCGTCCACAGGGTCCGGTCCCCGTGGAGGCGGGAGGGCACGAGGGCCGAGCGGGCGAGGCGGGGACGGAGCGCCTCGAAGGACGGATCGCGCTCCACGTCCCCGAAACGCGACGCGAGGGCGCTCAGCAGGCCGTTCGCATGGACGCTGGCCTCGCGCGGGCCGTGCCCGAGCGAGCCGACCACCCGGCGGCAGGCGCCTGGAATCGAGACGGCGAGGAGGAGGACGGCTGCTGCCGCCCGACCCGGCGGCTTCCGCCACACCGGGCGCTGACGACCCATGGTTCCATTATGGAGTTGCCCGCCGCACGGGGTGGGCGACCGAGCGCCTCAGGCCGCGTGCAGCCGCAGCATCTGGAGGTAGTCGGCCAGGTGGCGGGTGATCAGGAGGTGCCGCCGCGCGTACTCCCTTGCCAGTCGTCCCATCTCCCCCCGCTCCTCCGCGTCGTTGAGGAGCCGTCGCAGCGCGTACGCGCAGCCCTCCAGCGAGTGGACGAGGAGCCCTGTGACGCCGTCCTGGACCTGCCTGGTGATCCCGCCCACGGCCCCGCCCACCACGGCCTTGCCCTTCCACATCGCTTCCGCCACGGTCAGGCCGAAGCCCTCCCGGGTCGACCTCTGGATCACCACCGTGGCCGCCCGCTGCAGGGCGTCGACGTCCAGGTGGGCGTCGCTCGGGAGGAGCGAGTAGGGCCCCGGCACGACCCGCCGCCGCAGCAGCGACCGCACCGTGTGGTAGTAGATGGACTCGGGCGGTGCCGTCTCCAGCCTCTCCAGCAGGTGGCGCTCGTTGTCCGCGCGGATCCCCAGGGACTCGCGGACCTCGGTACACCCCAGAACTGGAAGGCCTCCTCCGCGGAGGACATCAGCGCTCCCGGGAGCGGGCGAGGTTGGAGATCCCGACCACCAGCTCCGGAACGTGGAGGGGCTTGGCCAGGTGCATGTCGAAGCCCTCGAGCAGGGCGTGGGCCCGGTCCTGCGGGGTCGCGTAGCCGGAGACGGCAATGGCGGGGACGCGACGTCCGCCCTCGTGCCGGAGGGATCGCACCTTCCGGATCAGGGCGTAGCCGTCCTCGTCGGGCATCGCGATGTCCGCCACCAGCACGTCGGGAAGCTCCTGGCTCAGGGCCGCGAAGGCGTCGCCGGCGGAGCCGACCGCGGTGACCTTCGCGCCACGGCCCTGGAGGATGAGCGCCAGCCCCTCGCGGGCGTCCGCGTCGTCCTCGACCAGGACCACGTGGAGGCCGGTGAGCAGGGGAGTCCTCGTCACCTCGCTCGGAGCGGGCTCCGTGACGGGGGCGTCTGCGCCCAGGAGGCGCAGGCAGACGGTGAAGCGGGAGCCCCTGCCCGCTCCCTCGCTCTCGGCGCGCACGGTGCCCCCGTGCAGCTCCACCAGGTGCCGGACCAGGGCGAGGCCCAGTCCGAGGCCCCCGTGCTTGCGGGTAGTGGAGGAGTCCGCCTGGCGGAAGCGCTCGAACACGTGGGGCAGCAGCTCCGCGTCGATGCCGGAGCCGCTGTCCTGGACCGCCAGGGCTGCCTCGTCCCCCACCCGCTTCAGATGGACCTCGACGCGTCCGCCGGTCGGCGTGAACTTGATGGCGTTCGAGAGGAGGTTCCAGGCGATCTGTTGGAGCCGGCCGCGGTCCGCCAGTACCTGTCCGATCCCCCGGTCGAGGGCGTGCTCGAGCCGGACGCCCTTGGCGTCGGCGGTCGGGCCCACCGCGGCGAGGGCCGCGTCGACGATACCGGCCATGTCGACGGGCTGGAGGTCCAGCCTGAGCTTCCCCACGACGATGCGCGAGACGTCGAGCACGTCCGATACGAGCTGCTCCTGGGCGCGGGCGTTGCGCTCGATCGTCTCCACCGCGCGGTTGAAGGTGCGGGGGTCCGGCCAGGAGGATCGGAGTACGTGCGACCAGCCCAAGATGGCGTGCAGCGGGGTGCGGAGCTCGTGGGACAGCGTGGCCAGGAACTCGTCCTTCATGCGGTTGGCCGCCTCGGCCTCGGCGCGGGCCGCCTGCTCCCGGGCGAGCAGGTCCCCCTTCTCGGCCTCCGAGCGCCTGCGTTCGGTGATGTCGGCGACGATGAGGACGGCGCCCTGGAACTCCCCGTGGGCGTCCAGGATGGGATCGGCGGTCACCTCGCACCACAGCCCTTCGAGCTGCGCCTCCACGCTCTGGCGCTGACGGCGCTCGCGCACGCGGTCGAGGAGCCGGGCGTGGGTGGCGGCCGGTTCCCGCGACCCGACGCCCCGGATGTCGGTTCCAGTCAGCTCGTCCGCCGGGCGGCCGAGGAACAGCGCCATGGCACGGTTGCACATCCGGATCCGCGAGTCGGGATCGAGCACCGCCACGCCGCTGGTGATCGCGTCGAACGTCGCGCGCCAGATCGCCGCGCCCTGGCGCACCTGGGCTTCCGCCTCCCGGGTCCGGAGCAGCGCGCGGATCGTGGCTACGAGGACCAGGGGCTCGACCGGCTGGGTCAGATAGGCGTCCGCGCCGGCTTCGAGGGCGGCGGCCCAGTCCTCCGTGGTCGCGTAGGTCGCGGTCAGGTGGAGCACGGGGATCCCGGCGGTGGTCGGGTCCGCCCTGAGCTTGCGGCAGACCTCCATCCCGTCCATGTCCGGCAGGCGGATGTCCAGCACGATCAAGCTCGGGTTCCGTCGGGCCGCGCGCAAGGCCTCCTCGGCGGTCTCCGCCTCCTCGACCTCGAAGCCGGCCTGGCGGAGCGTGCGGGTCACGACATGTCGGGAGGCGCCGTTGTCGTCCACGTTGAGGATGCGCGGCGCTGGCATCGAATGCTCCGATCAGGACGAGGTCCCGGGTCTCACCGACCCAGCTTGGCGGGGGCCGCGCCACTCGGCCCGCGCCATGGCGTCGCGCCGGGCCGTCTCCGCGTCCGGTTCCGACCGCACTTCCTTGGGCAGCACCGGCAGTCCGTGGGAGACGAGCCGACAGTCTACCTCCGCCGTCGATTCCGCGGGCTCCCCGCGTGGAATGCTGGGCTTCGTGGCAGGCGGCGAGGACACGAGCGGGCCTCTGGGCGTGGGTGGCGCCGAACGCGCGCGCCGCGGGCCTACGGCCCGCGCCCGTCCCTGGCGGGAGCCAGGCGCGCCACCGCCGCGACCAGCTCGCCTTCGGGGGCGGGCTTGGAGACGTGGAGCTGGAAGCCGGCGCGGAGCGCGCGGGAGCGGTCCTCCACGCGGGCGTGGGCGGTGAGGGCCACCGCAGGGACGAGCCCGCCCTCCTCGGGGGGGCGGGTCCGCAGCTCCTCGATGAGCGCGTAACCGTCGACCTCCGGCATCTCGATGTCGCTGATCAGGACGTCGGGATGGCCGCCCGCGAGCAGTTCCATGGCCTCGGCGGCTGAGCCGGCCAGCACCACCTCGGCGCCGTTGCGCTCCAGCAGGAACGCGGTCACCTCGCGGGAGTCCTTCTCGTCGTCCACCACCATCACCCGGAGCCCCTGCAGCGCGGCGGGGCGGGGGGTCGGCGCCGTCCCGTCGGGCGGCAACACGCCGGCCTCGGGCGCGTGGGCCGCCCGGACGGATCCGTCGTGGAACACCGGGAGCCGGACCATGAACGTGGCGCCCAGCCCGCGCCCGGGACTCGCCACGTGGATGCTCCCGCCGTGCAGCTCTACCAGGTGGCGGCCGATGGCGAGGCCGAGGCCCAGGCCCTTCTGGGCCCGGGTCTGCGAGTGGTCGGCCTGGCGGAAGCGCTCGAACACGAAAGGAAGGAACTCGGGGCTGATGCCTTCTCCGCTGTCCACCACCGTGACCTCGGCGTGCGATCGATTCCGCGAGAGACGCACGCCGATCCGCCCGCCCCCCGGCGTGAACTTGACCGCGTTGGAAAGGAGGTTCCAGAAGACCTGCTGGAGCCGGTCCGGGTCGCTGAGCACCAGGCCGGCGTCCGGGTCCATCGCGGCGCTCACGTCGACGTCCTTGGCTGCGGCGGCGGGCCGTACCGTCTCGATCGCCGCCTCGAGGGGCTCCCGCACGTCGGTCGGGCGCACCTCCAGGTCGACCTTGCCTGCGGCGATGCGGGAAACGTCCAGGAGGTCGGCGATGAGCTTGTCCTGGACCTCGACGTTGCGGACGATGGAGTCGAGCGCGCGGACGCGGGTCTCGTCGTCGAGGCCCCCTTCCCGCAGGATGTGGGCCCAGCCGTACATGGAGTTGAGGGGTGTCCTCAGCTCGTGGGAAAGGGTGGCCAGGAACTCGTCCTTGAGCCGGTGCGCTTCCCGAAGGGCCTCCTCCGCCCGCTTCTGGTCGTGGATGTCGGTGGCGGTGCCGAACCAGCGCGAGATGCGGCCCGAGGGATCGCGCGCGGGGCTCGCCCGCCCCAGGTGCCAGCGATACGTCCAGGCGTCCGGGTCCGTCCGCAGCCGGAACTCCACCTGGAACTCGTCGCCGGTGCGGAGCGCCTCGTGCCACCGGTGGAGCACCTCGCTGAGGTCGTCGGGGTGGACCAGCGGCTTCCACCTCTCGTCCGTGCCGGGCTCTCCGGGAGCCACGCCGGTGAGCTCGTAACCGCGCAGGTTGTAATAGTCGATGCAGCCGTCGGGCGGCGTCGACCAGACGATCTGCGGCATGGCGTCGGCGATCTGCCGGAAGCGGGCCTCGCTGTCGCGGAGGGCATGCTCGGCGCGCTTCAGCTCCGAGACGTCGAGGACGAAGGCGATGATCCGGTTCGGGTCCGCCGGGAGCAGCGCGCCGGCCTGGATCACCGGGACCCGCGAGCCGTCGCCACGCAGGTACTCCTTCTCGTAGGGGCGGACGCGGCCCCGGCGCCGGATCTGGTCGAGGCTCCGGGCGTCGGCATCGAGCTGCTCGGTTGGAGTCAGGTCCGGCCAGCGGAGCTTCCCGCCCTCCAGGTCCTCCCGGCTGCGTCCGACCATCTCGAGGAAGGCGTCGTTCGCCTCCAGGATGGGCCCGGACGCCTGAGCGACGAGGACTCCGACGATGTGGGCTTCTTCCAGCATCCTGAGCCGCCACTGGCTGTGCAGGAGGGCGGTCTGTACGCGCTCGCGACGCCCCAGCTCGGCGTCGGCGCGGCGCCGGGCGCGCTGGCGCGCGGCCTCCAGCGCTACGACCGCGATGCCGACCAGGACGAAGACGGCCATCCCGGCGGCCTCCGAGACGTCGGCGAGCGGGCTCGGGGCGAGACCTGCGGCCGCCGTGAGGGCCAGGACGCCGACGCTCGCCGCGAGCGCCAGGCTGCCCGCCAGAGGGCCGCCAAACAGCGACGTCACCAGCACCGGAAGGACGAAGAGCACGTAGGCGTGGCGGCCGGCGAGCAGCGTCTCCAGGGCCAGACCGGCCAGGGATGCCGCGAGCACCGAGCCTACCGCGACGGCGACGCTGAACACGATGTCGCGGGACGGAGGACTCCTCATCTCACTTATGGCGTCAGTCTAGTACGCTTGGGACTCGTCACGAACTCAAACGAGGCATCTTGTCTGCATCTAGTCTGGAATGTCAGCCGGACACGTCTGGGCCCCCCGGGCTCGGCAGGGCGGTCCTGCAACGGCACCGGAAGTTCCCTTTGCTGTCCTACTTTTCCTTGTGCTAGAGTCCTGGAGGTTCACAAGATATAGGGGCATCCATGCGTCTCGATAGGGTCGATATCGTCGGGTTCAAGTCCTTCTGCGACCGGCAGGAACTTTCGTTCGAGGGCGGGGTTACGGGGATCGTCGGCCCGAACGGCTGCGGCAAGAGCAACATCTCGGACGCCATTTCCTGGGTGCTCGGGGAACAGAGCGCCAAGAGCCTCCGTGGGGCCTCGATGGAGGACGTCATCTTCGCCGGCAGCCAGTCCCGTCAGCCGGTGGGCATGGCGGAGGTCAACCTCAGGGTCTCGGGCCTGAACGGCAACAGCCCCGACGGCAGCCCCGAATGCGTGGTGACCCGGCGGCTCTATCGCAACGGCGACAGCGAGTACCTCATGAACGGCCAGACCTGCCGCCTGCGGGACATCCACGAGCTGTTCATGGACACCGGCCTGGGCTCGAAGGCCTACTCGATCATCGAGCAGGGAAAGATCGGGCTCATCCTCTCGACGAAGCCGGCGGACCGTCGCGCGCTCATCGAGGAGGCCGCCGGGATCACGAAATACCGGGCCCGGCGCCGGCAGACCTCGCTGAAGCTCGACGCCGCCCAGCAGAACCTGCTGCGCGTGAACGACATCATCCACGAGGTGGAGCGCCAGCTCGAGAGCCTCAGGCGCCAGGCGGGCAAGGCGCGGCGCTACCGCGCGCTCCGCGAGGAGATGCAGGGGGTCGAGCGGATCGTGTTCGGCCGCCGGTTCCTCGACCTCGAGGAGCAGGCCAGCGTCCTGGCCGGGCGGCACGCGGCCGAGTCCGAGCGCGAGAGCGCGGCCACCATCGCCCTCGAGTCGGAGGAGGCGCAGATGGAGGTGCGCCGCCACGCGCTCTACGACGCCGAGGGACGCCTCAGCGAGGTCCGCGGGCGGCTCAACGAGCTGACCCTGGCGGTCGACCGCCACCAGGGCCGCAGCGGCTACTGCAAGGAGCAGATCGGCGAGACGGACGGCAGGGCGGAGGACGCCCGCCGGGAGGCGGGGGAGCTGGAGGCCAAGGTCTCTCCCCTCGCCGCCGCCCTCGAGGAGCGCCGCCATGGCGAGAAGCGGCTGCACGACGAGCTGCGCACGGCCGAGGAGGAGGCCCGCAACGCCGAGGCGGCCCTGCACGAGTCCTCCGCGCGACAGGCCGCCCTCGAGGCCGAGCAGGAGGCCGCCCGGGAGGGGCAGGTCTCGACGCTCGGGCGCATCGCCGCGCTCGAAAACGCGAGGGCCTCGGTGTCCGGCAGCGCGGAGCGCGCGTCGGCCGACCTGCTCAAGCTGGCCGCCGAGACCGAGGAGCTGGAACGCGACCGCGCACGGGTGGCGGAACTCCGCGAGGCGGCCTTCGCCCGCGGCCGGGAGGCGGAGGATCGGCTCACCTCGCTCGGACGCGAGCGCGAGGCCGCGCGGGCCGGCTCGGCGGAAGCCCGGTCGGAGGCCGGGGGCCACGCCCGCGAGGCCGAGGCGCTGCAGAGCGAGCGCGACAGCCTCGCCGGCCGCCGGTCGTCGCTCGAGGAGATGGTCGCGACCCACTCCGCCTTCGACGAGGGAGTCCGGGCCTTGCTGGCGCGTCCGGAGGGGATCGACGTCCGGGGAGTGGTCGCCGACTGCCTCGAGGCGGACTCGACCCACGAGCGTGCGGTGGAGGCGTTCCTCGGTGAGCGCCTGCAGGCCGTCCTCGTGCCCGACGTGGCGGAGGCCGTCCGCGGCGTACGCTTCCTCGAGTCCTCCGGCGCGGGCCGGGGCGCCTTCCTCCCCCTTGCCTCCGCAGGGACCCGGCCCGACTACGAGCCGCTCGAGGCCATCGCCGCGCAGGAACCCAAGGCGCGCGGCCTGCTCAGCCGGCTCTACCGGGTCAGCGGCCCCCTGGCCGCACAGATCCGCGCGGCGATGCCCGAAGCGGTGGTGGTGGACACGCTGGAGGATGCCTTCGACGTCATCCTCCGGCACGGGCTCCTGCCCTGCGCCACCCTGGCCGGCGAGACGGTGCGTGGGGGGATGGTGGAGGGTGGGCGGGCGGTGAAGGGGTTGCTCGCCCCCCGGCGCGAGATCCGTGAGATCACTGCCCGCCAGGCCGAGGTGGACGTCCTGCTGCAGTCGGCGCGGGAGCGCGAGGCGGCCGCGGCCGCTCGGGCCGATGCCGCCGCCGGCGAGGCGCGGTCCCTCGAGGAGCGCATCCACGCCGCCGAGAAGGACCTGGTCGCCGTCCGCCACGACCTGGCGGCGGCCGAGGAGGAGTGGTCGCGCCTGCAGCGCAAGGCCGCGGTCCTGGACACGGAGCGCGGTCAGGCGCAGCAGGAGCGGGGGGCGGCCGCCGTCCGCCTGGCGGAGATCGAGCAGGCGCTCGTGACCGCCGAGTCGGAGCGCGCGCGGGGCAGCGAGCGGCTGGCCGCGGTCGGGCTTGCCGTGGCGGAGGCGCGCTCGTCGGCGGAGGCCGCGCAGGGACGGTCGGCGGAGGCCCGGGCTCGTACGGCCGCGCTGGCCGAGCGGGCCCAGGCCGCCCAGGCCGAAGGCCGGCGTCTGGCCGAGGACCACGAGGAGCTGCTGCGCCGCATCGCCGCCGCGCGGACCCGCGGCGAGGAGATGGAGGCCCGGCGCCGGGAGCTGGAGGCGGAGCTGGCCGAATCGGAGCGGCTGCTTGCGGAGGCCCTCGCCGACCGTGACCGGGTGAGCGGGGAATCGGCGGTGGCCGAGGACGGCGTGCGCGACCTCCGCAACGAGCTGGAAGGCCGCGAGCTGGCGCTCAAGGAGCGCCGGCGCGAGCGCGAGGCCCTGCGCGACGCCCTCGGAGAGGTGGAGGTCTCCCGCGCGCGGACCGGAGCGGATCTCGACCACCTCGCCCGGGAGTGCCACCAGGCGCTCGGGCGCACCGCCGCCGAGGCGGCCGCGTCGCTCACCGACGAGGAGAAGGCGGCGGAGACGGCGGCGCTGGAGACCCGGATCGCCGAGATCCGCGAGCGCCTGGACCGCATGGGGCCGGTCAACGTCCTGGCCGTGGAGCAGACCCAGGAGCTGGAGGAACGGGACCAGTTCCTCACCGTCCAGCGCCAGGACCTGCTCGACTCGATCGCGGAGCTTGACGCGGCGATCAGGAAGATCGACAAGACGTCCAGGGAGCGCTTCCGCGAGGCGTTCCAGATCATCAACCAGCACTTTGGCGAGATCTTCCGCCAGCTCTTCGGCGGCGGGACGGCGGGGCTGAGCCTGATCGACGAGGAGGACCTGCTGGAGAGCGGGATCGACGTCATGGCCCAGCCCCCGGGCAAACGTCTCCAGAACGTGATGCTGCTCTCGGGAGGCGAGAAGGCGCTGACCGCCATCGCCCTCCTGTTCGCGATCTTCCAGTACAAGCCCTCGCCGTTCTGCATCCTCGACGAGGTGGACGCGCCCCTGGACGACGCCAACATCGGCCGCTTCGTGAGGATGCTCGAGGGGCTCAAGGACCAGACGCAGTTCGTGCTCATCACCCACAGCCGGAAGACCATGGAGATCGCCGACCAGCTCTACGGCGTCACCATGGAGGAGCCCGGGGTGAGCAAGCTAGTCAGCGTCCGCTTCGGATAGGGATCAGGCCGGCGCGGTATAGCGCTCCTCGATGGCGGCGCGGATGCGGCGGCGGCTCTCCCCAGGATCGAGGCCGGCCGCCTCCACCTCCGCGGCGGCCGCCGCGAGCGACTCGTCCTTGATGGAGGTCCGGAACCAGCCGGAGTAGTGCCCCTGGCGCAGGTGGAACGTCCACGTCTCGTCGTCCACGCCCTCCGCGAGCTGCACGAAGAGCATCAGGTTCTGGGCCCGGAGGTTGAGCTTCCGGTCCGGTCCGCGGAAGTAGAAGCTCTTGTCCGGTCCCAGCTCGCCCTCCGCGTACTTACGCACGTGCCGCCGCCGCTCGCTCTTCGGGGGGAAGCTCCGGAACCAGAACGGGGCGCTGCCGGTGCGCCGCCACCAGCCGATGGCCTCGCCCGCCTCCAGCTCCTCGGGCTCCGCCGGCGGCGCCGCCTGCCCCACGGTGCGGCTGAAGAGGGCCAGCGTGTCCCGAGGGGACTTGCCGATGGCGACGATGAGGTCCACCACCGACAGGACCGCGCGGGAGACCTGGTCGGGGTGGACCGTGATCAGCAGCAGGCCCTGCACCCGCTGGGGGAGCATGAGCGTCGCGGGGTCCCAGCTCGAGGGGAGCAGGTGATGGGTCTCGTCGACGACGATCCAATGCGGGCGGCCGGTGCGGGTGCGCAGCTCGAGCAGCCTGGGGAACAGCGCTTCGAAGAACTCCGGGCGGTTCTCGATGGAGAGTCCCAGGAGGTTCGCCACCACGCTATGGTCGGCGTGGGCGAGGACCTCCAGGACGGCGTCGGCCCGGGGCACCGCGTCCTCGTCGCCCAGCACCACCCCCGCGTCCAGCTTCGGGTAGTCCCCCTCGGGATCGATGACGCAGAACTGGCGGTCCGCCACCGCCAGACGCTCCAGGAACGAGGTCGCGAAGGTGGACTTCCCGCTCCCCGACGTCCCGGCCAGCAGGACGTTCACCCCGTAGGGGGGGAGCCGCACCTCTCGTCCGTCCTCGCCCACGCCGATCGCGACCTCGTGGCGCGTGAGCTGCGGCTCCAGCTCCGCCAAGTCGGAGTCGGCGAGCTTGCCGACGAGCTCCACGACTCCCGCCCCGTCGGCCTTTCCGGTCACGAGGTCCGCCCGCTCCTTGAGCTTGGGGATGGCGTCGGCCACCGCCACGGCGCATTCGCAGCGTCCCAGCATGGCATGGTCGTTTTCGGCGTCTCCCACGGCGACCACGTTGTGGGCGGACAGGCCCATGTCCGCCAGGACCGCCTCGAGCCCGCTGGCCTTGTTGACCCCCGTGGGCAGCACCATCACCGCGCCCTTGTTGAAGATGAGCTGGAGCTCGAGGCCGAGGCGCTTGATCGCCTCCAGCACCGCCCCCTCGTGCGGCGACCAGGTGGCGACGATGGCCCGGCCCACCGAGAGGGGCTCGACTCCTGCCGCCCGCAGGGCATCCACGAACGCCTCCGGCGGCGGCTCGCACAGCAGCCTCTCCTCGTGGGTGCGGGGGTCGAACAGCACGGCGCCGTTCTCCGCCACCACGCGGTCGAACAGCTCGAGCTGCGGGAAGACGCCCCGGAGGTCGTCGAGCCGGCGCCCCGTGACCAGCACGATGCGCCGGCCGCTCGTGCGCAGGTACTCGAGGGCGGCGATCGCCTCCTCGCTGACGCGGCCGCCGCTGGCCAGCGTCCCGTCGTAGTCGCAGGCCAGAGCGAGGTACCGCATCAGTCCATTGTAGGGTTCCGGGTACTACATCCTGGGAGCGCGCCGACGAACGAAGGTCACGGAGCACGCAGAAAGCGATCAGGTTGCCGATCGGTCCTTGGCCCGGGCGCCGGCACCGGACGTCCACGCGCGCACCCGCGCTTCGAGCACGTCCAGGGGCACCGGCCCGGTCCCCAGGACCTCGTCGTGGAACGCCCGCAGGTCGAAGCCGGCGCCCAGGTCGCGCTCCGCTCCGGCCCTCAGCTCCCTGATCTTCAGCTCGCCGATCTTGTAGGCCAGCGCCTGCCCGGGCCAGACCAGGTAGCGGTCCACCTCCACGACGATGTCGTGCTCGGCCTTGCCGGTGTTCTCGCGGAAGAACTCGATCGCGCGCTCGCGCGTCCACCCCAGCACGTGCATCCCGGTGTCCACCACCAGGCGCACCGCCCTCCACATCTCGTAGGTGAGCTTGCCGAACAGCGACCAGGCGTCGCGGTAGAAGCCCATCTCGCTGCCGAGGCTCTCGGAGTACAGGCCCCAGCCCTCGACGTAGGCGGTGTAGAGAGCGTGGCGGCGGAACGCCGGAACCCCCTTCATCTCCTGCGCCAGGGCGATCTGCAGGTGGTGCCCGGGCACGGCCTCGTGGAGGCTCAGCGCCTCCATCTCCCATCTCGGGCGGCTCTTGAGGTCGTAGGTGTTGGCGTAGAAGTACCCGGGCCGGCCCGCCTCCGGTGAGCCCGGCTCGTAGTAGGCGGTGGTCTGCGACCGCTCCGCGTGGGAGGGGACGGGCAGGACGCCGTAGGGCAGGCGCGGGAGGGTCCCGAACAGCCGGGCCAGCTCGGGGTCCGCGCGCTTGCAGATGTCGCGGTAGGCCGCCAGCAGCTCGTCGGCGTTCTCGAAGAAGAACCTCGGATCCGTGCGGAGCAGGTGGGTGAACTCGTCGAAGCGGCCCGCGTAGCCGGCCTCGGCGATCACCGCCTCCATGGCGGCGCGGATCCGCGCGACCTCGCTGAGCCCGATCTCGTGGATCTCGCGCGGGGAGAGCCGCGTGGTGGTGGACTGGCGGGCGCTGAACTCGTACCAGGCCTCGCCGTCCGGGAGGTCGCTCATCGCCGTGCTCTCCCGCGCCCGCGGCAGGTAGCTCTCCACGAGATAGGCGTGTAGCTTGCGGAAGGCCGGGGCGACACCGTAGCGGTAAGCCTCGGCCGCCGCCGCGGCCAGCCGCTCGCGGTCGGAGGCCGGTACCGCGTCGGGGAAGCGGGTGAAGGCGCCCAGGAGCGGGCTGGCCAGGGGGTCGTCGGTGACGAGGTTGAGGACCTGCTGGGGCACGTCGCGGAGCGTCACCCGAGGAGGGGTCACCCCCAGCTCGAGCCCCCGGCCCAACAGGGCTACGGTCTGGTCCACCAGGGCGGTCACGCCGTGGAGCCGGGAGACGGCGTCCTCGTACTGGGGTACGGTCCGGGCCGGCATCATCGCGAGGAGCTGGGGGACGGTGTGCTGGACACCTCCCATCTGGGTGACCGGCATGTAGTCGCCCATGAACCGGCGGCCCTCGAGCCCCTCCCGGGCGTCCCGGTCGAAGAGGTCGAAGCTCAAGCGGTCGGCGTCGCCGAGCCGCCCGCGATCGATGGTGGCGAGGACCGCCCCGGGGATCTCCAGCTCCCGCTTGCGCCGCTCGACCGCCTCGACCGACAGGTCGGTCCACCGGTGGTCGTGCCCTGGGCAGCCGACGAGCGTGGCGTATTCGGGGTATTCGGCCATCAGGTAGCGCCAGTGGGCGTCGAAGAGCCGATGCAGGCGGCGCGGCTCGGAGGCGCGTCCCCTGGACGCGATCAGCCGCCGCGCCGCCGCCTCCAGGTCCACCCTCGCGCCGGAACGCTCGCGAGCCCGCGTGGTTTCCGTCGTCACCGCGCCAGTATAGGAGCGGCGGGGGCCCTCTCTCTCATCTCCGCCGTGTAACGCGCGCGGAACTCGTCGAAGATGTCCCGGCACCGGAGCGAGCAGAACTGGTACGTCTCGCCCAGGTACTCGGTCCGCCCGGACGTGAGGCGTTCTCGTTGACACGCAGGCCGGCGGTCGCCGACGATGTAAACGACGCATCCGATGAGCGCGCCCGTGCCGTCACTGTCCGAGCGCAACGCCGCGACACGGCGCCCCCGGGGGCGCGCGGTCGTGCACCAGCGCTGGGCCCACCTCCTGTTCGTGCACTGGCAGGCGTCGCCGGAGGCGCTCGCGCGGCTGCTCCCCGCGGGCCTCGACCTGGACACGTTCGAGGGCCACGCGTTCGTGGGCCTGGTGCCGTTCACCGTCACCGGAACGCGGCCTCGATGGACGCCCGCTCTCCCTTTCTTCTCGCGGTTCCACGAGGTCAACCTGAGGACCTACGTCCACCGCGGCGGCCGCGATCCGGGCGTATGGTTCTTCAGCCTCGACGCCGGGAGCCTGCTCGCGGTCCAGGGTGCCCGTGCCTGGTACCGGCTGCCGTACCGGCTCGCGAGGATCCGCTTGGAGCTGGGCTCCGGCGGCACCGGCCAGGAGGTCTCCTGCGAGGCACGCCGGGTCTGGCCCGGCCCACTCCCGGCGGCCTGCTCGATGCGCTACGGACCCGCCGGCGCGATGGCGCCCGCCGTGCCCGGGACGCTCGAGCACTTCCTGATCGAGCGCTACGTCCTCTACGGCGCGTCGCGCGGCCGCCTATACCGCGCGCGGGTGCACCATCCCCGCTATCCGGTCCAGGCCGCGACCGTCGACGGCCTCGAAGAGACGTTCTCCAGGGCCGCAGGCGTGTCCCTGATGGGTCCCGCGCTGCCCAGCCTCTACGCTCGCGAGGTCGAGGTCGAGGTCTTCCCTCCCGTCCGGCTCTAGCAGCCTTGTGCGCCAGCCTGGCCCCGAGGTGGGTCGCGGCGCACGTGGCCGCTTCGCCAATCGGTCCCCGAAGGGCTACTTTAGGGCGTCGTGCCCGTTCACTCTTCTCTCGCGTCGATGCCCGACTGGCGGCCGTCCGGCGTCGACCTGACCCCCCCATGACGACCTTCCTGCTGATCCGCCACGGCGCCACCGTCCAGTTGGGGGTCGTGATCTCCGGGCGCGCCACCGGGATCGGCCTGAGCGCGGAGGGCCGCCGCCAGGCCGCCGACCTCGCCGTCCGGCTGGGCGGTATGGCCATCGGCGCGATCTACAGCTCGCCCCTCGATCGCACGCGGGAGACCGCGGCGCCGCTGGCCCGCCGCCTGGGTCTCCGGGTCCGCACCCGCCCCGAGCTGGTGGAGATCGACTACGGCCGCTGGACCGGGGAGTCCCTGGAAGGGCTGCGGACGGACGACCGCTGGCGCCGCTACAACGAGCTGCGCAGCCGCGCGCGGATCCCTGGTGGTGAGATGATGCTGGAGGCGCAGGTCCGCGCGGTGGTGGCCCTGGAGGCTCTCCATGAGTCCCACCCCGAAGGCCTCGTGGCCGTGGTGAGCCACGGCGACGTGATCCGCGCGGCGCTGGCCCACTACGCCGGCATTCCGCTCGACCTGGCCCACCGGCTCGAGATCGCTCCTGCCTCGGTGAGCGTCCTCGAGCTGGCGCCCGGAGGCGCGCGGCTCCTGGCCCTGAACCACCAGGGGCCTGCTCCGCTGCGGTGAGCGCCGCGCCGAGCGCGTGGCGGCACGCCGCTGTGTCAGCCGCGATCCTCAGGTGCTCGACAAAAACCTGGGTGTATGGACGATCATAGGAGAGGAAGTGTCAAGATCGGATGTCGGCGTCGAGGCGCCCGGCATCGTTCCCCCGAGAGGTGGCGATGACGCCAGCCGACGGACGGACCGGCGCTCCCCTCGGGTCGGCGCCGCGGCGCCGGTCCGCGTGGCGCCGCGTCCGGCTCGGCGGGCTGATCCTGGTCGTCGTTCTCGTGGCGATCGTCGGCCTGGGATGGTTTCCGCAGGAGCCGCTCCGCCGGCTGGTCGAGCGGCAGCTCCGGGCGGCTATCGGCACCAACAGCCGGATCGGCAGGCTCCACGTCGTGCCGGGCCGGCTCCAGGCGGAGGCACACGATCTGGTGCTGGATGGGCCGGCGTTCCGGCTGGAGGCCCCCCGTGCCCGCATCCGGGTCGCGCCCGCGCTCCTGCTGGGCGGCTCGCTCTCACTCCGCGAGCTCGAGGCGGACTCGCCCACGCTGGTGCTGCGGCCGCCCCCTCCGTCCGAGACCGCCGCGAGCGATGCCGCGGCGCAGCCGATCGTGATCCGGCGCGTGGACATCGACGACGCCACCGTCGTCTACCGCGACCCGGCTCTCCATGGCGACGTGGCGCTGCGCGGGGTCGACCTCCAGGGCTCGGTCGGCGCGGGCCGGCTCCACCTCCAGGCCCAAGGCGGCGCCTGGCAGCGCTCACCGCCGGTACCGATCGGGCGCGCAGCGGCCGAGGTGAGCCTCAGCCCGGACCTCGACCTGGACGTGCACTCGCTCGAGGTGACGTCGGGCCAGTCGCGCCTGCACACTTCGGGGGCGGTCGGCAGCGTCTACGAGCCGGAGCCGGAGCTCGCCTTCGAGGCACGGCTGGACCTGGCCGACCTCGCCCCGCTCGACGTCCTGCCGCCCGCCTCGGGACGCCTCTTCGCCGAGGGAAAGGTCGCTGGAACCGTCGACGCCCTGGAGACCCGCGCCGCCGTCGAGGGTGCCGGGCTGGAGGTGGGCGGCTGGCCGGTGGACCGGATCCGTTTCCGCCTCGAGCACGCGGCCGGGGCGAAGCCGCGGGCCAGCGCCCGGTTCGCGGCCGACCTCCTCGGTGGAACGGCCGAAGGCGAGGCGCGGCTCGCTGGGCAGAGCCTCGACGCCCAGGCCGAGGTCCAGGGTCTCCAGACCGCGCGCGTTCCGCCCGCGGCTCCCGGCGGCGCGCCGCTGCCGACCGGCACCCTCTCCGCCCGCGCGTTCGCACAGGGCGACCTCGACGGGGCCGTCCAGCTCTCGCTCGCCGCGCATGCAGCCGCGCGGGGCGACTCGGGCTTTCGGCACCGGCTGGATGCCGAGGGATCGGGCTGGGTGAGGCCCGATGCCGGAGCGGTGAACCTCTCCTGGCGGGCGACGCTCGACAGTGCCCCGGCCACGGGGGCCGCTGCCGCTCCTGCCTCCCGAGCGCCGCGGACCGGCGCGACCGCCGCAGGCGAGGCCGAGCCGGTGATCAGCACCGGGCTCCGGCGCCTGCGGCTCGCCGCCTCGGGAACGGCGCGGGGGGCCATGCCCCCCGAGATCGAAGGACGGTTGCAGGGCCGCGTGTCGCTCGACGGCGGCCGTGGCCCGGTCGAGCTCCCGATCTCGGGGACCGTGAGCGCGCACGGCGGAGACGCTTCGGCCCGCCTGGCCGCCCAGGGGCTGGGCGGCTCCCTGGACGCTTCGCTCACCATGCGCGGGGGCGCCCTGGAGCGCCTGCGCGTGAGCGCGGCCTCGCTCGACCTGGCGCATCTGCGGTCGGACACCCGGGGCGTGGTCGCACTCGAGGCGCAGGCGTCCGGCCCCGTCGAGCGCTTGTCGGGCACTGCGACCGCGCACATCGACGAGCTGCTCGTGAACGGCGTTGCGGTCGGCCGCGTGGAGGCCGATCTCCGCGCGGAGGACGGCCGTGGGGAATTTCGCTTCGGCGCGCCCTCCCTGAACGTCAGCGGACGAGCGGACCTTCGCACCGGTCCTGGCGGCGGGCTCCGCGGCGTGCTGACCCTCGCGGCGATGCCGCTCGAGCCCTTCTCGCCCCTGATGCCGGCCGGCCGTTCCCTCGCGGGCGGCGTGACCGGCGAGGCGGAGGTCCAGGTCCGGTTCGCGAGGCCGGGAGCCGCCGAGGTGGACGCCCGCATCGAGAGCGCCGAGGTGGCGACGGGCGACAGCACCGCACGCATCGTCCGTCCGTTCACAGTGGCCCTGAAGAACCGGCGCGTCTCCGTGGAGGGGCTCGAGGTCGCGGGTCCCGGGCTGGTGCTCAGGGCCTCGGGCGCGGCGGGCGTGGGTCCCGGCGCCCCTCTCGACGTAGAGGCACGGGTCGAGGCCGACCTCGCCCAGGCTCCCGCGCTGCCCGGCTGGGCGCTGGGCGGCGAGGCGAGCGCGGACGTGCGGATCACGGGGACGGTCTCGAGCCCCGCGGCGAACGGGACCGCGCGCGTGGCCGGTCTCGTCGCGACCCCCGCCGGCCACCCGGAGCCGCTGCTACGCGTGCCGCAGACGCACATCGAGCTGGCGGGAGAGCGGCTGCGCCTGCGGGCAGTGGAGGGCTCGCTCGCGGGGGGAAGGCTCGAGATCCAGGGCGAGGCGCCGCTCGCCGCGCTCGCGGCTCAGGGCAGGGCCGGTGCTGCCGTGGAGAGGGCTCGGCTGCGCGCGACCTGGAGCGGCGTCCAGGTGCGTCCGCTGATCGCCGCCTTCGATCCCGGCGGGCAGCACGTCATCGAGGGCTCGCTGGACGGCCAGGTCCGCGTCGCGTCGGGAGCCGGCGGCCTCGCGGACATCACGGGCGAGCTGGAGATGCCGGAGACGCGGCTCGCGGTGGACGACCGGGAGGTGCGTGTGGCGCCTGTCTCGGCGCGCATCGAGGGCGGACGGCTCGCGACCGGCGCCGTGACCCTCGACTCCGAGGGTGGCACGCTGCGCCTCGAGGCCCGCGCCGACCTGGCGAGCGGCGCGCTCGACGCCACCAGCCGCGGGCGGCTCGAGCTGCGCGCGCTGTCGCCGTTCCTCCAGGACGCCGCGCTTGGGGGCTTTGCGGACGTCGACCTGTCCGTCGGCGGTACGCTGCGCCAGCCGAGCCCGCGGGGAAGCCTTCTCCTTAGGGACGCCACCGCCCGCTTCCGCGACGTGCCTCAGCCCCTGACCGACCTGAACGGCCGCATCCTCCTGGACGGGAGCTCGGTTCGCCTGGAGGAGGTCTCGGGGGCCCTGGGCGGAGGGAGCGTGACCCTCGGCGGATCGGCGCGGATCGCGGGAGCGGCGGTTTCGGACGTCTCGATGCAGCTCACGGCCCGCGACGTCGCGCTGCGGTACCCGGCGGACTTCAAGAGCCGGATCCATGCCGATCTCTCGCTGGCGAGCCGCGCCGATGGCTACCTCCTGGCCGGCGAGGTCCGTGCCGAGCGCGGGCTCTACGACGAGGACATCCGCCTCGAGGAGACCTTCGTCGGGCCGGAGGCGCCCCCGGCCACCGAGCCGTCGACCCTGCTGCGGTCGATCGCGCTCGACCTGACCGCCGTCACCGAGAACCCGGTCCGCGTCCACAACAACCTGGCCGACCTGAGCGCCTCGGGGCGGCTGAGGGTGCTCGGGGACGCGGCCGCGCCCGCGCCGTTCGGCCGTCTAGCGATCCAGGAAGGGGGAAGGGTCTTCCTGCAGACCCGCGAGTTCACCGTCCGGAGGGGCACGATCATCTACGACGGGACGATCGACCCCGCGATCGACCTCGAGGCGGTGGCCCTGATCCGCCAGCTCGGAGGGGCAGACGAGGTCGAGGTGCGGGTCAGCGCCACCGGTCCCTTGATGAGCCCGGACCTGGATCTCAGCTCCACGCCCTCCTATTCCGAGCGTGAGATCGCGAGCCTTATTGCCACCGGCAGGCGCAACCTCGCCCTCGACAACACCGCATGGATCGCCGGGGAGCAGACCGCCGCCCTGCTCGCCGGTCGGCTGACCCGCAACATCTCCGAGGGGTTGATGGACCTCGGCCTGGACGAGGTGGTGATCGAGCCGCAGCTGCTGGCCCGCGAGGAGGACCCGGGCGCGCGGTTCACCTTCGGCAAGGACGTCACGCCGGCGCTCAAGCTGGTCTACTCCGTTGGCCTCAACGACCCGGAGAGCCGCTTCTTCCAGGCCCAGTACCGGTTCCGTATCGGGCGCGAGGTCACCGCCAAGGTGCAGAGGGACGACGACGGCGGGTACACCTATGGTCTGGGACAGCGTCTCCTCTTCGGGGCTCCTCCCGCGCCGCGCCGGGTCGAGCGGCCGGTGACCCTGGAATCGGTCCGGTTCGAGACCGGCGCAGCGCTCCCGGAGCCGATGCTGCGCGGGGCGGTGAAGGCGCGGGCGGGCAAGGAGGTCTCGTACTGGGACCTGCAGTCCGACGTCGACCGGCTGGAGGGGCGCCTTGTCGAAGCGGGCTACATGGAGGCCCTCGTGTCCGTGCGGCTGGAGGGCGACGCGGCAGTGTTCCGCGTCAACAGCGGGGAGCGCTACCGGTGGGCCGTCGAGGGGATGCCGCAGCCGCCGGACCTCACGGCGGTGCTGAAGGACGCCCTCTTCGAGGAAGACGCTCTCGAGAAGGGGCGGACGTGGCTGCTCGAGGAGGCCCGCAGCCGCGGACATCTCAGGGCTCGGGTGGAGACGGAGGTGGTGGGGAAGGAAGGCGAAAAGACCCTGCTGTTCCGCGTCGACCCGGGCCCCATGGTCACCGTGGCGGACGTCCACTTTCCGGGCGCGGAAGCCCTGTCCGAGGCCGATCTGCTGGAAGCGGCGCGCGGACCCGCTGCCCTGCTCACCTCGCCGGCCGCGGCGCGGGACCGTATCCGGGAGGCGTACCGAAAGGCGTTCCACCTGGCAGTCGAGGTGGACGCGCCCCGGGTCCTCGAGGGCGAGCGGCGCGAGTCGCTCCACATCGTCGTCCCCGTGCGCGAGGGGCCGCGGGCTGCGATCGCATCGGTCGGCTTCGAGGGGGCGAGCCTGCCCGAGCAGCGGCTCCGCGAGCTGGCGCGCCTCGAGCCGGGCGTCCCCTACGAACAGGAGGTCGTGGCGGACGCGGTTCAGCGCTTGAGGGACGACTACCTGAAGCGCGGCCATGCGGGGGTGCGGGTCCGGCCCGAGGTCGTGACGGCGGGGGCGGACGTCGAGGTGGCCTTCAAGATCGCGGAGGGGTCCGCCCAGACGATCGGCCCGACCGTCGTGAAGGGGCTGCGCCGGACGCGGGAGTCGCTGGTGCGGCGCAAGGCCGGGCTCGAGGAGGGCGAGCCCCTGGACCCCCGGAAGCTCGCGGCGGCCGAGCGGGAGCTCCTCGACCTGGGTGTCTTCCGCCGCGTGGTCGCCACCGCCAGCGCCGACGAAGTGGCGACCATCGTCATCGACGTGGAGGAGGAGGGTCCCTACCTCATCTCCTACGACGCCCGCTTCAACCGCGAGGAGCGGGGCACGGTGATGGTGGACGCCGAGTGGGGGAACGTCGCCGGACGCGCCGTCGCCATCGGCGGGAGGTACCGGCTGGGCGCGGACGTCCGGGAGGCGCGCGGGTCGGTCCACCTCCCGGCCGCAGGGCCGTCGGGCGACGTCACCGGCTTCGTCTTCCGCGAGGAAGAGGACTTCCTGCTCCTCCGCGAGGGGCCGGGCGCAGGCGTCCCCCCGGGTCCCGACACCGAGATCCGTCAGGGCGTCGAGGTCCAGCAGGCCAGGGAGATGGCCGACGGGTGGAACCTGCTGTACGGAGTGCGGTTCAGGCGCGTGTCCAGCGCCGCGGGCCGTTTCGACCAGGACGTCCTGGGGATCGAGACCTCGCTGGTCAAGGACGCGCGAGACAACCCCCTCGACGCGCGGCGGGGCCGGTTCTACAGCATCGCCCTCGAGGGCGGGCCGCGGCTGCTGGTGTCCGATCTGCGCTTCTTTCGTGCCTTCGGGCAGGTCTTCTTCGTCCGTCCGCTCGGCGAGTCGCTGACCTGGGCTCAGAGCTACCGGCTGGGGCTCGCGACGGGTCTGGACCAGCGCGACCTGCGCGACATCCAGCTCTTCGGACGCTCGACGGAGCTGTTCCGGGCGGGCGGGGCGAACAGCATCCGCGGGTTCGCCGCGGACTCGGTGGGCCCCTCCGGCCCCTTCGCCCGGGTCTCTCCCGGCGGCCAGGCGGTGATCGTGCTGAACCAGGAGGTGCGGTACCGGCACCCCACGGGCCTCGGAGCGGCGGTCTTCTACGACGCCGGGAACGTCTACCGCGGTGTCAGGGACTTCGACTTCGGCCTTCGTCACTCGGTGGGGTTGGGCGCCCGCTACGAGTCTCCGGTCGGACTCCTCCGGTTCGATGTCGGGTTCCCCTTGAACCGGCGGCCCGACGACCGCCCCTACCAGTGGTACTTCACCCTCGGCCAGGCCTTCTGAGCGCTACTCGACCTTGTAGGCGTTCAACCGGTTGTAGAGGGTCTTGAGGCTGATCCCCAGCACCTCGGCCGTCTTCTTCTTGTCGCCCTCGCAGTGCTGGAGGGTGGCGAGGATGAGGTGCTTCTCCGCGTCGGCGACCGAGGTTCCCACCTTGACGCTCAGGTCGGCCGAGACGGCATGCGCGTCCTCCGCGGAGCCGAAGACGATATGGTCAGGTCCGATCTCCATGTCGGCGAGGATGAAGGCCCGGTGCAGGACGTTCTTCAGCTCGCGCACGTTCCCCGGCCAGCCGTGGGAGCGCAGGCGGTCGAGGCCGTCGGGGGAGATCGTCTTGGACGTGCCGTCCTGGCGATTGAGCACGGCCAGGAAGTGCTCGCTCAGCAGCTCGAGGTCCCCCGTTCGCTCCCGCAGGGGCGGCAGCTCGATCGGGAAGACGTTCAGGCGGTAGTGGAGGTCCTCGCGCAGCTTCCCCTTCGCCACCGCCTCGTCCGGCTTGCGGTTCGACGCCGCGATGACACGCACGTCCACGTCGATGGGCTGCGCGCCTCCCACCCGGACGACCTTCCCGGTCTCCAGCACCCGCAAGAGCTTCACTTGCAGCTCTCCGGGCATCTCGGTGATCTCGTCCAGGAACAGGGTACCCCGGTGCGCGCGCTCGAAGTATCCGCGGTGCAGGCGCTCCGCGCCGGTGAAGCTGCCGCGCTCGTGGCCGAAGGTCTCGCTCTCGATCAGGGTCGGGGAGACCGCCCCGCAGTTCACCGGCAGGAAGGTCTCCTTGCGCCTCTTGCTCTGCTCGTGGATGGCCTGCGCGGCCAGCTCCTTGCCGGTACCGGTCTCGCCCAGCAGCAGGATCGTGGCTTCGGTCTGGGCGACGCGGCCGATCAGGTCGTACGCCTTCTGCATGGACGGCGAGGCTCCGATGAGCGGGCCGAACCGCCCGAGCTTCCTCAGCTCGCCGCGCAGGCTTCCGATCTGGTCCTTCAGCTCCAGCGTGCGCGCCACGTTGGCCAGGACCATCTTCACGCGCCCGAAGTCGACCGGCTTCACGATGTAGTCGGCCGCACCCCCGCGCAGGGCCTCCACGGCCGTGTCGACGCTGGCCTGCCCGGTGATCACTATCAGCTCGCAGGAGGCCGAGCCCTCGAGATGCTGGAGCAGCTCCAACCCGCGCCCGTCCGGAAGGAAGAGGTCGGCGAGGATCACGTCGGGGAGGCGCCGGGCGGCGGCGGCGCGCGCCTCCTTGAGGCTGCCCGCAGACGCGGTGGTGAAGCCCTCGCGGGACACGGCCTCGGCCAGTCCCTGCAGGAAATTCGAATCGTCGTCGACGATGAGAGCGTGTGGCATCGGGCCGGAGACGGTCACCCCCATTCACAGGAAGACGCAGATGTCGGAGAAAAACGGCGGCCACGGCGAGGCCGAATCGACGGGCGGAGCCCATGCAGCCGCCGAGTGGAAAGTCTACATCAACCGGCGCGCGCTTCGCGAGGGGCTGCGGCACGCGGAGGACTGCGCGGAGCGGAGTTAGGCTGCGTCACTTCCGAGAGCGTCTCAAGCTTCCGGCTGGCATGGGGGTTGCTCATGCCGGATCCGCCGCCAGCAAGGAGGCGCTCGATGATGTGGACGACGTTCCTCGTCCTGATGGGCCTGTGGCTGCTGGGAGTGGTGGGCAACGTGACCTTCGGCGGTCTGGTCCACCTTCTCCTGCTCGTTGCCCTCGCCACCGTGCTCGTGCAGCTCATCGTCAGCGAGGGGCAGCGCCCCGCCTGAGGCGGACGCGTGCGCCACTCCCCTTGGCGTTCGCCGGCGAGGCCCACTTCCCGCCGCCGTGGTCGCGTCCTCGAGGTCAGCCCGCGATCCGCGCCTGACGGCCTGCGCCGGGAAGGACCCGGCCGAGGTGCATCGATATAGCGCGCCACTGCGAGACCGCCTGCGAGCGTGCCTCTCGGCCCCGTCGGACCTCCTCGACCAGCAGATGGCGAATCTCCGACGCGTTCGCTCGAGCCCGGGAAAAGGCCTCCCGGGCCGGCCGCGACCGGTCAGTGGCGCGGGCTCGGAGCGCGGCGCCGCTACGGTACAGGCGGAGCGCGGTCAGGCCGGCCCAGGCGAGGAACGCCACCTGAACGAGGGAGCACAGGGCTATCAGCCCGAGGAAGGCGCGTCCGGCGTCGTTCAGAGGGTCCCTTGCCCGCCGGAGTACGGCGGTGACGACGTCGTGCCCTTCTCCTGGCGATAGGCTTCCCGCCCCGCATCCACCGCGGCGTTCACCCGGTCGCGGCCGCGCTCGACGTAGTGCGACGCGTCGTGTGCCAGCTCCCGGCTCCGGCCCACCATGCGGTCCTTGATCTCGCGTCCCCGCTGTGCCCCTCGGGCCACCCCTTCCCGCAGCCGCTCCCGCGTCTCGAGCCCCGGCCGCGGCGCGTAGAGCATGGCGATGGCCGCTCCGGCGAGGCCGCCGAGCAGGAAGGAAAGGAGGACGTCCGACGTCTCCGAACGCCCGTGCGTGTGCATCTGCTCTCTCATCTGATCACCTCGAAATGCCTTGGCACCAAGTGTGCCCGATCTCGGAGCCTCCCGCCGTCCGCGATCGCCCCACCGCGCGCCCGAGTCCATCGAGGCTGCGCGCCCCCTTGGGCTCGGGAGCGGCCTCAGTGATTGCGGCGGGAGCGCACCGGGAAGCGGGGAAAACCCGAGACCTCGAGCGACA
>Ga0268386_10000219_pt1 | contig 34393 bp, 30 predicted proteins | sample RVTome_15_FD_200260 | JGI IMG/M metagenome (GOLD analysis project Ga0268386, IMG submission 200260) | Soil microbial communities from uranium-contaminated site in the Upper Colorado River Basin, Wyoming, United States - RVT150D86... ... | reverse complement strand
CGCAATTTTGAATTTTCCACACCCGACCCCATTCGGAGTGTTTAACTGAAAAAGTAAACGAAGGGAAAGCTCACGAACCCGACGGCGATGACGGCGGCGAAGATCACGCCGATCCAGTGAATCAGCGACGCATACCGCGGGTGATTGAGGCCCAACGATTGAAACGCGCTGGAGAACCCGTGCGCCAGATGCAGGCCGAGCAGCAGGCAGCCGACCGTGTAAACAACACGCGTCAGCGGCGTGGCCAGCACGGCCATCGTGCGGGCCGCTTCGTCGTCGGCAAACGCGGCGTAGTCGATGTCGGGACGCATCGCGAACCGCATGTCGGCCAGATGCAGCAGAAGGAAGCCCAGCACGATCAGCCCGGAGACGACCATGAAGTTCTCCGGCTTGATGCCGGACTGCCGGTTCTTGATCTTTGAGACTTTGACGGCGTAGCGGGTCTTGCGGGCGGCCCAGTTGTCGCGGGCGATTCCCAGCGCCAGAAACAGGTGAATCAGGAACAGCCCCAGCAGCCCGATTTCGGCGACCACCAGCAGGGCGCCCTGCTCGTGCAGCGAGCGGGCGTAGTCGTTGTACGCTTGCGGCCCGACGTACAATAGCAGGTTGCCGGCCAGGTGCACCACCAGAAAGCCGCACAGCAGCAGCCCGGTGATCGCAATCACGAATTTCTTGCCGATGGTGCTGGAACAGGCACGGATCAGCCGTTTCAAGGCCGGCTCCTTCGATGCGGAACGTTGCGTCGGACCACTCCCGCAGGATTATAGGGGGCGGGGTTGCAACTTCAATCGAAGGTGGTGAGTGGGATGAGGGATGAAGGATGAAGGATGAGGGATGAAGGATGAAGGATGAAGGATGAGGGATGAAGGATGAGGGATGGTGAACTGACCGTTTATCCATTATCCATTATCCTTCATCCCTCATCCCTCATCTCTCATCTCTCATCCACATCTTTCCACCACTCACCACTCACCACTCACCATTCACCACTCACCCGACCGGCATTCCCGTCGCGCCGGTCTGCGGCGGGTGGAACAGTTGCTCGACCAGGCCCCGCTCGTTGACGATGCCGACGGCCTTCCCGTTTCGGACGACGCAGCCGAAGAGCTTGCCGTTGCCGCGAAGCTGGATCAGAGCTTCGAGCCGTGTTTCGCCGGCGTCGATCTCGGGCATCACCTGCAGCACCGCGCTGACGGGGTCACCGCTGACGGCCAGCTCGGCAACCTGCACGTAGGCGTACCAATCACCGGAATCCCCGGCCCGGTGCAGGGGGACGTGCGACAGGCCGAACCGCCCCGCGTGGTCGAGCACCTCTTCGCGCGAGGCGTTGTCGGACAGGCCCAGCACGCGGGCGGACGGCGTCATCGCGGACCGCCCCGGCTGGCCGGCGGTGTGCATCAGCCCGTTGATCAGCCGGCTCTGGGCGTCGGTCAGCAGGCCCTCCAGATGCCCCTGGCTGAGCACCTGCACCAGGCGGCTGCGGCCCAGGACCAGCTCCAGTTGCGCCGTCTCCCGCCGCGACATCCGCTCGAAGAGTTTCGTCACCCCCACCAGCGGCAGCGTCACGGGCAGAAACAGCCGGTAGAACCCGCCGAACCAGCGGATGTCCTTCCGCAACAGCGTCAGCGGTGCGCGGTAGTAGAGGTTCTTGGGAATCAGCTCGCCGGCCAGAAAAATCACCGGTGCCAGCGCCAGCGTGCTGGCGACTTCCACCCAGCCGCTGGCGGTGGGCATCGTGACAGCCAGCGCCAGCCCGACGGCAAGCGTGACGAGATAATTGGCGACGTTGTTGCCGACGAGCGTCGTCGCCACGAAATAGCTGGGATGATGCGCGAACCACACCAGCCGCTTCGCGATCCGGTCGCCGGCGTGGGCGTCGACCGTCAGCCGCAGATAGCTCACGCGGTAGAAACCCGTCTCGATCCCGCTGAAGAACGCCGAGAGCCGCAGCCCCAGCAGGAACAGAAGCGCGGCCAGAAGGAGTTGCACGGTGCCGTTCATGTCGTGCGATCGCGCGAGAGCAGTGTCGTGCTGTTCCAGCCGGCGGAGAGACGACTCGCCGGCCGCCCGGAGTCCGCCCGGCTGCAGGTCGATGGCGTCAGAGTATGCGGCATCCGTCTATCAATCGCCGCGACTCAAAGTTGGTGTCCCGCCGTCAGGCGGCGCGATCCCCGAGGGGCGATTATTCCTCGCACAATGGGCTGCCTGAAGGGGGGACACCAACTGCGACGTTCGGATTCGTCTCGCTGCCGTGCCAGGGGTCTTCGCGCGTCAGCTCGCCGTTGGGCAGCTCGTAGTAGAGGATGCCGTTGATCGAATAGACGTTGGGCACGCCGAGGCGGCGGCTTTCTTCCTGGGCTTCGCGGACGGCGCGCTTCGCGGTGCGAAACACTTCGTCGGCCCATTCGCGTGTCTCCGCGGAGATTTGATTCTCAAGCTGCGTCGTCATCGTCAGGCTCCGCGAGAAGGAGAAACTGTTGAAAGACTGCGTCCTCCTGGATGGAGATCCCGGCTTCATCCCCGATTGCCACGGATCGAATCTCCTCACCCGAATTATACAGCAACATCCAACTGTCAGCCAATGGGCGATAAATCGACCAGAAGTTTTCGAAGCTGCGTGGGTAGCGTCGCCGAATGTCTGCTTCCGGAACGTTGTGGCCGCCTTTCCGCGTGCGTTCCCGGACTCGCGATACGCACGAGTCGGCATGACCGAGAAAAAGAAAGACGATTCGAATTCCGAATCCCGCGTCCCGTGCGCGTTCGATCACGCGGCGAAAAGTTCGCCCCGACAGCGTTGACTCAACGAGAAACGACTCATCCCGCACGAGCTGCATTTCAATCCGTTGCAGAAACTCACGACCTGCGGCGACCAGCCCCGCCGCTTCGTCGGTCACGCCGAGGTCTGCTGCGATCTGATCGGCGCTCAGGTACGGCATCGCGACTTCGGTCAACCGTTCCCGAACGTACGTCGTCTTTCCGGAACCATTCGGGCCGCCGACCACGATCATTTCTTTGGACGCCACGATGCACGCTCCCGCAATTTGCAGACAGGAGCAGTGTACCCGCGTCAGTCCAGCTTCCGCCAGTCGTCCGTTTTCCCGTTCTTCAGCTCGAACAGCACCAGCCGCTTGTCGCTGAGATCTTTCAGGCGGTACAGCTTGCGTTTGCCGCGGGATTCGGTGGCGACGGTGAAGGCGAACTTCGGGGTGCCGCTGATCGACGACATCTCCACCAGAGCGTTCTTCACCGACCAGCGGATGTCGATCTTCAGTTCGCCGCTCCACAACGCCAGCGCCGTTTTGTTCTTGAACCCGTCCGGCTTGTAGATGAGCTTGCCGGTGTGGTCGGCGTTGAGCGTCAACTGGTAGCGGCCTTCGTCGAACAGCTCCCAGTCGCCGAGCATGCTGGCGGCGATCTCGCGGTCGCGCTCGGCGGCGGCGTCGCGTTTGGCGACGATGGCGGTCGAGCCGGATTTTGACGTCGTCGCCGGCTTCGCGGCAATCGCGGTTCGTTCGGCTTCCGCCCGCAGGGCTTCGATTTCTTCGTCAGTCAATTCCGCGCTGTTCGAGGAGAACGAACCCGTGCCGAGCGCCACCGCGCCGGCGATCGCCAGCAGGCACACGCCGAGGCCGATCACCATCCCGCGCCGCGAGCGGGGCGGCGTTGCAGTGGTTTCGTCGGTCGCTGGTTCGGTGACGATCATTTCGGTATCGAGGCTCATCGTGACACTTCCCTGAATTCGCAACCATCGGGGGCGTCCCCATGCGCGGCGTCCACGGGTTTTCGCCGAAAGGGACCGTTCGGTCAACACCGTCTCAATTCAGCATCGGACGGCGGACGCCCCGCGGACCAGTCGAAGGCGATGCTTCGCGCGCGAATTCCCGCTGGCGTCCCGTCTTCAGGTGCCATAGCAGAATTCGTGAGAATTCCGCACGATCGCGGTGGCCGCCAGAATTCTCACGAATTCTGCTACCCCCACGACGGGCCACCTGAAGGCGGGACACCAACGGTCAATGCCGCAGCGGGTTGACCAGCGGTTCCAGCTCTTCGACGAAATCGTTGACGTCCTTGAACTCGCGATAGACCGACGCGAACCGCACGAAGGCGATCTGGTCGACGTCCCGCAGCGCGTTGAACACCGCCTCGCCGATGAACCGCGACGGGACTTCCCGCTCGAAGTCCTGGTAGGTTTCGGCCTCCACGTCGCAGATGATCTTCTCGATCTGCTCCGCCGAGACCGGCCGCTTGTAGCACGCCTTTTCGAGGCCGGCGCGGATTTTCTCGCGGTCGAACGGCACGCGGCTGCCGTCTTTCTTGATGACCTTCAGCGGCGATTCTTCGATTCGCTCGTAGGTGGTGAATCGCCGACCGCACTCCAGACACTCGCGGCGGCGGCGAATGCTGAACTGCTCGTGGGCTCGCGAATCGATGACCTTGGTCTCGCCGTCGCGGCAGAAAGGGCAGAACATGGTCCGGTCCTCAACTCCGTGGAACACCCGCCGGGCGTCCCAGCCCGGCCGTTTTCAGTGACCGAATCATACATTCCCCGCTTGGCGAGGGGGAGTCTCCCGCCGCGCCGCCGGCCGCACAGCGCGTGCCACGCGCATCGCGATACACACCACTCACCGGGTGTATCCGCTCATTGGGAGGACCCCAGGAATCGGGCCGGGACGATGCGGCTGGGACATTCAGCCGCGGAGCGGCGTGGCGTCATCAGACGCTCGTCACTTCCCATAACAACCGGAGTTTCTTCTCATAATAACCCGAGCTTCGTCAGGTCGTCCCGCGGTTCGGCAAAGCTGCAACTGCCGAAGGATTGGAAGCCGCCGGACCGCGCGTTAGTCAATGCCGGCACCGGTATGGTCCGGCCGTTCCAGTGGATTCCGCGTCCATCGATCTGGAACCGCCTGGGGTCTCTGTTTCGAATGATCTGCAGAATCTCACCCTCTGCGGCAATCTGCGATCGGGCGAAGGCACTGGCAAAGAGGACGTTCAAGAATCCATGCATCGTCGCGCCGATTTCCGCATCCTCGCGAGGCAGCGCATGGTGCAGTCCGGCCGTCGCCTTCCACGGGCAATTGTGGGCCGCACTTTCGCTGACGATATTCGCGAGCTGTTCGCCAGTCGGGAAGGCGTTCGCCGTCAGTCCACCCGTGCGGAACTTGAATCCGATTGTCAATCGCGTGGAAGACCCCAACGCGGTGGTCGTTGTGACGCGGCGCCCCAATTGACGGATCACCGAAAGTCGCACCTCATCCGCGCCGCGCACGGCAGGGACTTCGAGAAAGAGCGTTCTGATCGGCAGACCAGAATGAAGGAGAGACACTCCGGAGCTGATGAACGCGGAGACATCCGGGCCGTCTTCATCGTCGATGTTTTCGCACAGCGGAAGCTCAAGCGACGCAACCTCGATCCGGTCGCTCCAGCGATTGAGGAACTCCTCAATCGCCTTCACGTCGCTCTGTAGCTGCTGCTGCCAGGTCTGGAAATCCGCAGCAGGACGCCCCGTCGCTGCAAGCTCCGTGTGCCGGTCTCCACGGCAGAGGATGTTTCCCCAGCGCTCCAGTTCGGAAAGCTGCGACGCGGGAACGACGAACCTGCCGAGCATCCAAGCATCGGCGGCGGATTCGCGGATCTCCACGTATTCGCGCACCGCTTCCCCCAGCCAGAGCTTCGCCGGCGGAAACAGCCCGGCGTAGTCGATCACGCCGCTCATCAAGGCTCGCAACGCGGCGGTCATGGCGTTACTCCTGATGTGCGACATACCAATAGAAGCCTGAAGCGCAAGCGAAGGAGCTTCTCCCACAACCGAATTTCCTTTGCTTGCGCTTCAGGCTTTAATTCGTACGTCTCACTCCGTCACCCAACTGCGGCCGTAGTCCGAGTCTTCGAACGCCGTCGCCTGCCGCGCGACGTGCAGCGGGCGGAAGGTGTCGATCATCACGGCCAGCTCGTCCGTCCGCTTCTTGCCGATGGACGCCTCCGCCCGGCCGGGGTGCGGGCCGTGGGGGATGCCGGCGGGGTGCACGGTCAGCGAGCCGTAGCGGATTCCCTTGCGGCTCATGAATTCGTCGTTCGCGTAGAACAGCACTTCGTCGCTCATCACGTTCGCGTGATTGTACGGGGCGGGGACGGCGTCGGGGTGGAAGTCGAACAACCGCGGCACGAACGAGCACATCACGAAACCGTCGGCCGCGAACGTCTGGTGCACCGGCGGCGGCTGATGCAGCGAGCCGGTGATCGGCTCGAAGTCGTGAATCGACAGCGCGTAGGGGTAATAGCAGCCGTCCCAGCCGACGACGTCCAGCGGGTGATGGTCCAGCGTGACTTCCGTGAGCACGTTCCGCTGTTTGACGACGACGCGGAACTCACCGGCTTCGTTGTACGTTTCGAGTTTCTCCGGCCCGCGGATGTCGCGCTCGCAGTACGGGGCGTGCTCCATCAACTGCCCTTCCTTCGTCAGGTAGCGATTGGGGAACCGCACCCGCGACGGCGTCTCGAACGTCAGCATCCGGCACGGCTCGTGCGAAACGATGAATCGATGGAGGATCCCTCGCGGAATCACGACGTAATCCCCGGATCGATACGATAAAGTCCCGAACTCCGATTCCAACCGGCCGCTGCCTTCGCTGATGTAGACGATTTCATCCGCTTGCCCGTTGCGGTAGAAGTGTTCGTCGGTCTGCGTGGGGCGAACGAGCGAGACGACGACGTCCCCGTTGAACAGCACCGGTGTGCGGTCCAGCGCCGGGCTGTTCGCTTCGGGAATCTCGCCGAGATGAAAGTGCCGCATCCGCAGCGTGGTGTCGGGTTCCTCTTCGGGCGCGACGGTGCGCAACGTTTTGGTCGCGAGCACGCGCGTCGGCGGATGCGTGTGATACAGCAGCGACGCCGGCCCGCTGAAGCCTTCGCTGCCCATGAGCTGCTCGGCGTATAATTCCCCCGACGGCTGCCGGAAGACGGTGTGCCGTTTGCGGGGGATGTGGCCGAGGGTGCGGTAGTGGGGCATTTCGCGCTTCTGTTTTCAACACATTTCGTCAGGAGATTGGTTTGTAAGCCCATTTGCCTCGAATTTGTTGACGCTGAAAACGCGGTGCCCAATCCGATTCGCCGACGGTAATCCTCTGGCTGAACCACGCCACCATGTTATGCGCGACCCATTCCCGAGAGCGTTCCGTTTCCGCTCTTGCCAATGCCGCATCAATGTGGTTTTGCGCTGCCGAATCGTTCAACAGGAAATCCACAATTGCGTCATGTTCGACGAAAGATTGGTGCCCGCCGTAGAGTTCATCGATCGCGCGCGCGATGATGGGAAAAACGTCGTCATGCGACCATTTTGCTTCCATCGCGGAAATTCCTCAAAACGGTGCGACGTCGATACCCTGCTGGCGAGCGATCGATTTCAAGCCTTCGATCTGAGCGCCGGCTCACAGCCGCCCCTTCATGCGTTCTTCCACCAGAAGGTCGGTGAACTTTTCACCGCAGTCCTCGGAAAGATGCGAGCCGCCTGGGAACTTCTCGGCGCTGGAAACCACGCCGATATGCCCCTTCAGCAGGTCGGCAAGCGAACCTCCGGTTCTCGACGGCGGCGCCGGGCGGACGAACCGGTCGCGCAGCGCGGCCACTGCAAGCTCTTCAGGAGGTTTGCCCTGAGCTGCGGCCTCTGCGGCCAGTGCCGTTTCAACATCTTCCGGAACCGCGATATTCATCGTACTTCCTGCGAATTCGAGCCATTGTCATTGTATCGCGCGGCCGGCGGGCAAACTACGGCTTCCTCCGGTCGCTCACGCTCCCGGCTCGCCGTCACAAATTCCCCCGCGCCGCCTGCTCCTGCTCGATTGCCTCGAACAGCGAGCGGAAATTTCCCTTGCCGAACGAGTCCGACCCGCGGCGTTGGATGATTTCGTAGAACAGCGTCGGGCGGTCTTCGACGGGGCGGGTGAAGAGTTGCAAGAGGTAGCCCTTCTCGTCCCGGTCGATGAGGATTCCCAGGTCTTCGATCGTCTCTTTGTCCTCGCGAATCTCGCCCACGCGGTCCCACACGTCTTCGTAGTATTTCTCCGGCACGCGCAGGAATTCCACGCCGGCGGCCCGCAGGACGGCCACGGTGTGGATGATGTCCTTCGTCGACAGCGCGAGGTGCTGCACGCCGGGGCCGCGGTTGAATTCGATGTATTCCTGAATCTGGCTCTTCCGCCGGCCCAACGCAGGTTCGTTGATGGGAAACTTGACCGCCGCCGTCGGGCTGGCCATCACCTTGCTCCGCAGCGCGGTGAATTCCGTCGAGATGTCTTTGTCGTCGAACGACAGGAACTGGTTGAAGCCGAAGATGCGGTTGTAGTAATCCACCCAGTGGTCCATCGTCCCGTCTTCGACGTTGCCGACGACGTGGTCGACCGTCAGCAGCCCGGCGCTCGGTTCGGGGATGCGGCGAAGCTTGTAGCCGGGCAGAAACACGCCGCGGTAGTCGTCGAGCGCGATCAACGAATGCAGCGTGTCGCCGTAGGCCCGCAATTTCGCCCGGCGGATTCGGCCGGATTCGTCCTCGACGTCGTAAGGTTCCTTCGCGACCTGCCCGCCGCGTTTGACGGCCTCTTTGAACGTCGCGTCGACGTCGTCCACGAGAAACGCGATGTCGAGCACGCCGTCGCCGTGGAGGCGGTGATGCTCGGACATGGGGTCTTCCGGCGACAGCGGCGTGCTGAGCACCAGCGAAATCCGCCCCTGCTGCAAGACGTAAGACGCCTGATTGCGGACGCCGGTTTCCGGACCGGCGTAGGCGACCTCAGAGAAGCCGAACGCCTTGCGGTAGTAGTACGCCGCCTGCTTCGCGTTGCCGACGAGCAGCTCGACGTGGTGGATGGATTTGAGGGGCAGAGGTTCGGACACGGAGGACTCCTCACAATGAATAATGAATATCGAACACGGAATGTCGAATGATGAAGTAAGAAGACTGCTGTGGAACCCCTTGAACATTCATCATTCCGTGTTCGATATTCGATATTCATTCCCTTCAGATCACGCGACGACCTTCTCCGCCGCAATCCGCGGAATCGCCTCCGGGTCGAACGCCCGCGGCTCGAACGCTTTCGCGGGCCAGGTTTCGTCCTTCTCCGGCAGCGAGGCAAGCTGCGAGACGTAGTACGCCTGCACGCCGTCGGTCAGCATGGCTTCGGCCCCTTCGAGGAAGCGGTCGGCGTCGAACCACGGTTCGGTGAAGCTTTCCAGCAGCTCGTCCAGCGTGGCCTGCGAGTGGTGTTCTTCTTCGAGGTTGTGGTATTTCAGGTAGCCGAGATCGACCGGCTTCGGCAGCGTCGCGTTGAGCTTCTCCATGCCGGCGATCCACGGTTTCCAGAGGTAATTCGCGGCCCAGTTTTCAATGGCGAAGGCGGACCCTTCCGCAATGTTCGGGTCGATGCTGGCGTAGTTGTTGAACGTGGCGTCGACGAACGCCTTCGTTCCGGGCAGCGCGAGCCAGATCTTGCCGAGGTCTTCGAATTCGAGGCCGAGTCCTTTGCCCATGTTGAGCATCCAGGAGAAGTGGACCGACCCCATTCTCCAGTGGCCGGTGAGTTCCCCTTCGAAGCCGTCCTTGTAGGGAATGCCTTTTTCGTTGAGCAGCACGTGCAGCCGCTCGACGTAGGCGTCGTAGGTGGGGGCGTTGGAGACGAGCTTCGCCTGCGCGACGTCGAACTGCAAGGCGAAGATCGAAAACTGCCGGCATTCGTGCCGGGCCTGCGCGAGGCTGACGCCTTCCGCGAACCGCTTCAGATACCGGTTGCCGGCGACGATGGGATGCGACATGATCCGCGCGGCGATGTCGATCAGCAGTTGCTGGAACTCCGGCCCGCGGTGCTCCTCGACTTCGCCGACGGCAATCACGTCGCGGAGCTTTTCCAGGATCGCCTCGGCCTGCTCGACGAACACCGCCATGTGGGACGGAACGCCCGATTCCGGCAGAATTCCCGCTTCCCGCAGCATTTCCGCCGCCGATGTGTCGGGGGCAATGTGAATGGTTCGACTCATTGTTCCCTCCTGAATGGCGCCAGGAACTGACCGCAGGAATTCTACGCGCGCCGCGGCGAGATGCACAGAGGATTTGCGCCGCTTGCGGCTTAGCCTGCGTGCGAAACCGCGAGCGGGAAAGAAGCGAGCCGCCTGAAATTCAGGCGGCTCGCGGCGGTTGGACGGCTTGCGACCGGGTCGAGTTCCACAGTCCTTCGTCAGGGAGAGAAGGTGACTGATGAACCAGCGGAACTCAGGGACGCTCGACAGGTCCTGCGTGCGGGAAACGGGACCAGTCGGATTGGGGGTCGCGGGGGTGTGGCCGTCCTTCCGCGGGGGGTGCTTTCCGGTTTCGCCCCCCGGTCTCGTCCGCGTCGGCGAACGAGCCGTATCGGTTGTCGTCGGTGTTCTGCGCCAGCCGTAGCGTCGACTGCGGATTGCGCACGATCGGCACCCAGCCGTCGTTGAGAGTTCGCAGACGTCCTTCCAGCGGCTTCGGCTGCTTCATGTCGGCGGGGCCGCGCGAAGCGGCGATTTCCTGCGTGTTGCCGGTGCGATGGCCGATCCGCCGCGGAGAGGGGGCGACGGGGCTGTCGTCGCTGTTTTCCGGAGACTGTGAACGCACCACGCCGGGCTGCGGGCGTTTCGGCGCGGATTCCCGCGAGGCGAGCGCCTGTCCCTTCGGCAGGTCGATCCGCGGGCTGCCGGCCATGATCCAGCCGGTCCAGTCCTTTTCAAGCTGCCCGATGCCGTCGAATTCGTAGTGCGTTTTGAGGGCCGCGCTCCAGCCGTTGCGGTAGGCGTTGTCGAGGAATTTGAGGAAGGTCCGCTTTCCCTTCTGCTGTACGAGGAAGTCGGCCAGCGAATACCCTTCGGCGTACAGCACGAGCACCTGGTGCATGTCGCGGGGATAGTCTTTCATCGACAGCAGCCGCCGCAGGGGAATTCGCTGCCGCGTGCCGATGACCTGCTTCAACCGCATCTGCTGCACGCGCTGCTCGGATTCGTGCTCGACGAGGGTCGCGGCCCCTTCGTCGGCCCAGCGGGGGAGCGGGCGGCGAAAGTGGCACGCCAGCACCGTATGGCTGACCTCGTGCGGGACGACGCTGTCGAGAATGCGTTCGAGCGTCCCCTGCACGCGCATGTTCCAGCCGAAGACGTGGCCGCGATCGAACGAAAACGTCGTCGCGCCGCCGGCCCCGATCTGACCGACTTTGACGCGAATCGGGCAGGGCTGGAACCACTGGGGCATCTCCTTTCCCAGCCATTCGACGGCGAGCCGCTTCCGCCAGACCTCCGCCGTCTCGCCCACCTGCTTGGCGATCGCCGCGGACGGCGCGTGCACGATGAAGTTCTGCGTGCGGAACACGGCGCCGTCCGTGGACGCCGTGGTCAGGCAGACAGCCATCGCCGCCAGAAGTAACATCCGCACGCCGCTGCGGAACGAAGTCGCCGCCCTGGATGGCGCGGCGGCGACGCATCCATCGGAAATCGCCGCGGGGCAAAGAGCGTCCCTGCTCATTGTGGCCTCGGTCGTGGTTCAGGTTGTGGTTCGGGTTGGCACCGACGGACCGCAAACTTGAGTCCAAATCCGTGAAATCCGGACGGAATCCCGCCCTTGGAAACACCTGCAATCCGGAAGGCTCATGTACACAATGGGTTGCGTCGCAAGCGTGGATCCGGCGGACTCCGTATGCGGCAGCGCTTAAGCTCCGATCTCTTGTAAAATCTGCAACCGGCGCGGCAAAATGAAAGCGGAAGGCGGAAAGCGGAAAGACCGCGCCGCAGTCTCGGCGCCTTCGTCCGCTTTCCGCCTTCCGCCTTCCGCTTTCCGCTTTTGAGTCGACATGCCCGAACCGAAACCGCTGACCGACGAAGAGCGCGCCGTCTACGAGTGGCAACTCTGGGTCCCCGGGTTCGGGGAAGCCGGGCAGGAGAAATTGAAAGGCTCATCCGTCCTCGTCTCGCGCGTCGGCGGGCTGGGGGGCGTGGTGGCGTATCAACTGGCCGCCGCCGGCATCGGCAAACTCGTCCTTGCCCATGCCGGCAACGTCAAACCCAGCGACCTCAACCGCCAACTGCTGATGACGCACGACTGGCTCGGCAATCCCCGCGTCGATTCGGCTGAACGCCGGCTGAAAGAGTTGAACCCGCGGCTGGAGGTCGTTACGTTCAACGAGAACGTCAGCGAAGCGAACGCCGAACGCATCGTCGCCGAAGCCGAGCTGATCGTCGATTGCGCCCCGCTGTTTCCCGAGCGCTACGCGATGAACCTGCAGGCCGTGCGGCAGAACAAGCCGCTGGTCGAATGCGCGATGTACGACCTCGAAGCGCAAATCACGACGATCGTGCCCGGACACACTCCCTGCGTATCGTGCCTGTACCCCGCCGATCCGCCGGCGTGGAAGCGCGAGTTCCCGGTGTTTGGAGCCGTTTCCGGGACGGTGGGCTGCCTCGGCGCGATGGAAGCGATCAAAGTCCTCGCCGGCCTCGGTGAACCGCTGCTGGGCCGGATGCTGACGCTCGACCTGCGGGACATGTCGGTGCAGACGCGACGGATTGAGCGGAATGCAGATTGTCCGGTGTGCGGCGCGACCGGGAACGTTCGACAGGAATCACAATCATGAAAGACAGCGCCCGCTACGTGAAAATCGTGGAATGGTCGGACGACGACGGTTGCTACGTGGGAAGCTGTCCCGGGTTGCTCTACGGCGGTTGTCACGGACAGGACGAGCGGCAGGTGTTCGAGGAACTGTGCCGCATCGTGGAAGAGACGGTCGACCTCTATCACAAAGATGGCAAGTCGCTGCCGCCGCCGACTTCGGGCCGCGATCTGGCGAACACGTTGCAGGACGTTGCTTGAACGGGGCCATCGGCGATCATTGAATTGAATTCCTCCCGGTCGATGCCGTATCGTCAAAGGCATCCTCACTCGACATTACCGGGAGTCATCATGGGTTCCGTGTCTCGCCGCGAGTTCCTCGAATGCACCACCGCGTCGGCGGCCGCGTGGTCGGTGGGAACGGAATCGCTGACCGCCGCCGATTCCGCCGTGAAAGCCGGCAACCTGCACCTCGCGCCGTTCCGGTTCGACGTCACGCCGCCGAAGGGGCATTCGCTATGTGGCGGGTGGATCAAACCGGTCGTCGGCGTCGACGACCCGCTGGAGGCGATCGGCTTCGTGCTGCTCGGCGCGGGGAAGCCCATCGTGCTGTGCGCGGTCGACTGGACCGGCCTCCTCAACAGCGCCCACGTGGAATGGCGGAAGGCCCTTGCGGAAGCCTGCGGGACGACGCCGGAGCGGGTCGCGGTGCAATGCGTGCATCAGCACAACGCGCCGTTCGCCTGCCTCGATGCGGAAGAGATCGTGCTGGCGCAGAAGGACCTGCCGCACATCGTCGAGAAGGACTTCTTCCGCCGCTGCCTGGACCGCGGGCGGAAAGCCGTCGCAACGGCGGTGAAGCGCACGCAGTCCGTCACGCACGTCGCGACGGGACAGGCGAAGGTGGAGAAAGTCGCCGCCAACCGCCGCGTGGACCGCGACCAGACCGGCCGCATCCGCCGCATGCGGGGCAGCAGTTGCAAGGTGCCGGCGCTGCGGGCGCTGCCGCAAGGGACGATCGACCCGTGGCTGAAGACCGTCGCCTTCTACAACGGCAAACAGAAAATCGCCGCCTGCCACTACTACGCCACGCACCCCATGAGCTACTACGGCGACGGCCGCGTCAGCAGCGACTTCGCCGGTCTGGCGAGAAAGCAGCGGCAGAAAGACGAACCCGGCTGCACGCACCTCTACTTCACCGGCTGCGCGGGAAACATCGCCGCCGGCAAATACAACGACGGCTCGAAAGGCATGCGGCCGATTCTGACCCGCCGCATGTATCAGGGAATCGTCGCTTCGGAAGCGAAACTCCGCCCCGTCGAGATCGGCTCGGTCGCGTGGAATACGGTGAACGTTCTGCCGCCGGCGAATCCCAAGCTCTCCGCCGAAGCGCTGCAGAAGATGATCTCCAACAAGAAGAACCGCGTCGTCAACCGCAACCGGCCTTCCTACATGCTGGCGTGGCTGAATCGCGTGAAGGCGAAAACGCCGATTGTGCTCAGCGCCCTGCGGATCGGCGACGTGTCGCTCCTGCACCTCCCCGCGGAGTGTTTCGTCCAGTACCAGTTGCGAGCGCAGAAGGCCCACCCGAAACCATTCCTCGCCACCGCCGCCTACGGCGACGGCGGACCGTGGTACATCCCCATCAAGACCGAATACCCGCACGGCGGCTACGAAGTGAGCGTCGCGAACTGCGATGCGGCGGTGGATGGGGTGTTGATGGGCGGGATTGGGAAGCTGCTGGGGTGACGCCTACCGAACACTGACCGGGGAACGGCGGAATGAACATTAGCGCTGCCGGAGTTGCAATTCACGCCGACCTGTTCAGTGTGTCGGGGTCCGGCTTCAGCGCTGGATCGAATCTTGTGTTCGAACAAGGCGGAACACAAGTTTCCGTCGCAGCGAATTTTCTCAGGCCGCACTTCGCCCTTGTGACGTCGCTTCCAGGCACGGTCCCTGTTGGAGCCAATTCGCTCACCATTCGGGACGGCTCGACCGTGAGCAACGCGTTGCCTGTCGCGGTGACGTCCGGGGCGCCGCTCGAGGTGCGGGAACTGCATGCCGGTGCGAACAAACCGAGCCCCTACACGATTGTGTTCGTCGCCACGCCGGCGGTCCGCGACATGTCCGGCGGATTCAATGCCGATCCGATCCTGGCGGACCGGGCCGGGTTTCAATCCGTTGTCACGCATTGCTTTCGCAACCTGTTTGGCGTGACGGAGGACCTGCTGCGGGCGGGCGACATTGACGTCCAGATGCGAATGATCGCGCTGTTCGACGCGTCGCTGCCGGCGTTGGACGATAACGCGCTCGCCGGAGAAATCGCCCCCAACCTGATGGAAACTCGACGGACGAAACTGGCGCCGTTTCTGGCTGGGCACGGTATCGTCGCCGACTTTGTGTTCGTCCTGCACGGGTCGACGACGCATACGCGGGCCACGGCCTGGTACACCAGCGACGACAATACCGCCGCGGGCACGGCGTGTACCTACGACGGCGTTCCACGGCGGCACGGACATTTTCCGCGAATCCCGGGGAGCGCGGCCGTACCGCTGTCGGTCAATCCCGACGGATTGACGATCATTCACGAGTTCGGGCACGGAGCATCGGACTTCGTCAACGGCCGCGTCGCCGACCTGTACGTGGACGGCAGCCCGGCGGGGTTCGCGGTCAACAAGAAATGGCGCGACAATCCCAGCGATCCTGTCCCGAGCGGTTTCGCCACCTATAATAGCATCGGATTCTCGTCCGATGCGTTGCGCGACAGCCTGGGTTATCCGCCGACGTGGAAGTCGTATCAGCCCGAGCTGATCGACGCCACGCGGCCGAACCTGATGGACAACTATTGGCAGGCGGACGACCCGCATCTGTGCCGCTTCGACCGGTTGACTTACCGCTGGTTCCGCAACCGGCTGGCGGCCAAAATGAGCCGGTAGATCGAGAAAACAATGAGGTGAGATCGTGGTGGAACCTCTGAATCCCATCCTGCGCGACGCCTTGAAGCAGGAACACGCCGAACTGACTGACGACGTCATCGACCGCGTCGAGGAATTGACGCATCAGCGGTTCGAAATCGACCCCGACGCCGACCCCGAACTGCTCAGGAAGATTGACCAAGAACGAGAACGCCTGCTGCGGCAATTCATGCCGCGCTACCGCCAGGTGTGCGAGCGAGTCGCGAACGCGGGCGGGGAATAGGGCGGCGTTCGATTCGCCACACGATCATAAGCGCCGTACACTGTTGGCAGGGAGAAATTGGATGGCCATCACCAAAGCCGAGCTACAGGACTTTCACCAATTCGCCGGCGAACGACTGGAGCGAAACGGCGTTCAATCGCTGCACGAGCTTGTGAGCGAATGGGAAGCGGCCCGCGAGCACCAGCGGTCGGTCGCGGCGATTCGTGAGAGCGTTGCGCAGCATCGAGCCGGACTGTCGCTCCCGGTGGAGGAAACGTTTGCCGAAGTCCGCCGAAAACTGGGGTGGGACGCGTGAACTATCGCGTGGAAATTGAGCGGGTCTCGGCGTAGCCGCGGAGCGGCGGCATCGAGTAGCCTGGGGCGTCAGCCCCAGGAACGCGGCGACGTCAAAACCCGCAGCCCCGGAGGGGCGACATCGGCGCGTTTGATGCACCACGGTTTGTGAGTTCGAGATGACCTTTCCCGTTCCATGCCGCCCCTCCGGGGCTGGTTGTTATTGATCCCCTACCGTTCCTGGGGCTGACGCCCCAGGCTACTCGATTTCGTCCCTCCGGGACTGGTCTTTCGTGAAATCGCTGCTCATGCCCAGAATTCCGGTCTGTCTGTCGATTACCGTTTGCGTCATCGTGATCGGCGGCACGCTCTTCCACGCGCGACAATCGACTGGCCAAAAACCCGCTATCAATAAGAGGGTCACCCAGGCCGACCTCCCGCGCATCCCCTCCACCGAACCCAAATACGCCCTCAAAACGTTCCAGCTCGCGAAGGGCTTCAAACTGGAACTCGTCGCCGCCGAGCCGCTCGTCGGCGACCCGGTCGACGCCTGCTTTGACGAGAACGGCCGGTTGTACGTCGCCGAGATGCACGGCTATCCGTTCTCGCAGGAGCCGACGCGGTTGAATCCGAAGGGGGGCGGGCTGAAGGACGCGGGGATTATCCGCCTGCTGGAAGATACCGACGGCGACGGGCGGTTCGAGAAGAGCACCGTGTTCGCGAAAGGGATCAGTTGGCCCGTTTCCGTCTGCTGTTACAACGGCGGCGTGTTCGTGCTGGCACCGAAGTATCTGTACTACTTCAAGGACACCGACGGCGACGGCAAGGCCGACGTGAAGCAGGTCGTGCTCGAAGGCTTCGGCCGCGGCAACGTGCAGGCGATGGCCAACAACCTGAAATGGGGACTCGACAACCGCATCTACTTCGCCGCGGGACGCAACCCGGCGAACCTGAAGCACCGCGGCAAGCCGTTGTTCTCCGCCAGCGGCCGCGACGTGAAGTTCGACCCGAAGACCGAGCGGTTCGAGCGCGTCACCGGCGGGCAGCAGTTCGGGCTGTCGATGGACGACTGGGGGAACCGCTTCGTCTGCAGCAACAGCGACCACATTCGGCAGGTGGTCTACCCGCAACGCTATCTCGCGCGAAATCCGTACCTGGCGGTCTCCGGGCTGACCCGCAGCATCGCCGCGGAAGGGCCGGCCGGCCGCGTGTATCGCATCAGCCCTCCGGAACCGTGGCGGATCATCCGCCAGAAATGGCGGGCCGCCGCGAAGGGGTACAAGCTCGTCGTCGAGAAAGACGGCTCGTGGAAGTTCATCCCGCTCGACCCGAAGAAGAAGCCGGGGGGCGTGCCGACGGAATACCCGGTCGGCTACTTCACGTCGGCAACGGGGATCACCATCTACCGCGGCAATGCGTATCCGCCGGAATTCCGCGGGAATGCGTTCGTCGGCGACGTCGGCGGGAACCTCGTGCACCGCAAGACGCTGAAGGAGAACGGCGTGCTGTTCACGGCGAACCGGGCCGACGCCGGAGAAGAATTCATCCGCTCGACCGACAACTGGTTTCGCCCGGTGAATTTCGTGAACGCCCCCGACGGCACGCTGTTCGTGCTCGACATGTACCGCGAGACGATCGAGCACCCGCATTCGATTCCGGAAGAAATCAAACGGTTCCTGCATCTCACCAGCGGCCACGACCGCGGGCGGATTTACCGCATCGTCAGCCCCGGCATGAAACGCCTCCGTCCGCCGAAGCTCGGGAAGTTGACCGGCGGGCAACTGGTGAAGCAGCTCGAATCCGACAATGCGTGGAACCGCGAAACGGCGCAGCGGCTGTTGTGGGAACGGCAGGACAAGGCCGTGATTCCGTCGCTCGTCGCGCTGGCGGCGAACTCGAAGAAGCCCCTCGGCCGCCTGCACGCGCTGTACACTCTCGCCGGATTTGACGCGCTGAAACCAGAGCAGGTCGCCAATTCGCTGAAGGACCGGCATCCCCGCGTGCGGGAACACGCCGTGCGGTTGTGCGAGCCGTTCTTAGCTGGTAGCAGAATTCGTAAGAATTCTGCAGTGAGAAGCCAGACGGCAGAATTCTCACGAATTCTGCTACCGTTGTGTGACGATGCCGACGACCGCGTGCGATTTCAAGTGGCGTTTTCGCTGGGCAATTCGCGCAGCGACCAGGCGGTCGACGGTCTCGCCCGGATTGCGAAAGACCCGCGAAACGGCCGCGAGATTCGCACGGCGATGCTCAGTTCGGTCTCGGGAAAAGCCGACCGGCTGGCGATTGCGTTGATCGGCGATCCGGAATTCCTCAAACGGAAGCACGCCCAGTCGCTGCTGAGCGAGCTGGGACTGATCCTCGGCGCGGATAAGAATCCGACACCGGCGTTGCGCGTGCTTTCCGCCGTTTCCGATAATCGGCAATCGCCGGCGATTCAACAGGTTGTCCTCTCCTCCGTCGGCGAGGGCCTGTCCCGCCGCGGGTCCTCGGTGCAGAAACTGCTGGCCGACAAACGAGCGCCGAAAGAGCTGACCGCCCGCATCGACGGCCTGTTCGCCAGTGCGGCGAAGACGGCGTTTGACGCGAAACAGCCGCTCGAAAACCGCGCCGCCGCCGTCGGCGTGCTCGCATTCGCCGGTTTTGCCTCGCTGAAAAACCAGTTCGCCGAGCTGCTCTCCCCGCAAAGCCCGGCGGCCTTGCAACGGGCGGCGGTCGCAGCGCTCTCGCAGCAGGATCACCCCGACGCCGCCAGGCTGATGATCGCCAACTGGCGGCAATTCAGCCCGCAGGTTCGCAACGAGGCCGTCGACGCGCTCACGTCCACCGTCCCCCGCGCACAGTTGCTGCTGGCGGCGATCGAGGCGAAGACGATCGGCCGCGGCGATCTCTCCCGCGACCGGAAGCAGTTCCTGATGAACCACCGCAACCGCGCCCTCCGCGCCCGCAGCCGCAGAATCTTCGCCGGGGAATTGAACACCGACCGGGCGAAGGTCGTCGCCGCGTATCAGTCAGCGCTGTCGCTCGAGGGGAACGTCGAACGCGGTCTTGCCGTCTTCAAGAAGCACTGCGCGGCGTGCCATCAGGTGGGGACCGTCGGCCATCAGGTCGCGCCGCCGCTGGCATCCGTGAGCAACAAGTCGTCGGCCGACCTGCTGATCGCCATCCTCGACCCCAGCCGCGAGGCGCAGCCGAACTTCAACGTCTACACGGTCGTCTCGCTGCAGGGGAAGATCTACACGGGGATCATCGTCGCCGAGACCGCCAACAGCATCACGCTGCGGCGGGCCGAAGCCAAGCAGGACGTCATCCTGCGGAGCAACATCGACGTGCTGCAAAGCAGCGGCAAATCGCTGATGCCCGAAGGCCTGGAAAAAGACCTGAAGCCGCGGGACCTGGCCGACGTGATCGCGTTCATCAAGACGATCAAGCCGGCCGGGCGGAACAAAGGGGAAGGCGGAAAGCGGAAGGCGGAACAGTCGAAGAGTCGAAGGTCGAAGAGTCGAAGGTCGAAGAGTCGGGCGAAATCACGAATTCCAAATGACCAATTCTCAATGGCCAAAGTGTCATTTTGATGGTCATTCGTCATTGGGGCTTGGTCACTCTTCGACCTTCCGACCTTCGACCTTGTTCCGCCTTCGGAGATCCGTCGAAATGAATACAAACGACATTAAGAGCCGCATTCCCCATCGCGATCCGTTCCTCTGGATCGACGAGGTGACGGAAATCGGCGACGGGCGGATCGTCGCGCGGAAGTTTCTCGATCCGGCGCTCGACGTCTTCCGCGGGCATTATCCTCACTTCCCGATCCTCCCCGGCGTGCTGCAGTGCGAGGCGGCGTTTCAAGCGGCGGCAATTCTGATTGCGGAGATGGAACCTCTCGCCGACGGGCGGGTCCCGGTCGTCACGCGGGTTAACAACGTGAAATTCCGCCGCCCCGTCCGCCCCGGCGAGACGCTGGAGATTGAAGCGACGATCACCGAACGCCTCGCCGGCGCGTTCTTCCTGCAAGCGACCGTTCGCGTCGACGGGCAGACGGCGGCCCGCCTGGAGTTCGCGTGCACGGCGGCGCGGCTGGAATGAGGGAAAAGGATTGAAAGATGAGGGATGAAGGATGAGAGATGGCGACGCAGTGATCGTGGTGATCCCTCATCTTTCATCTTTCATCTTTCATCCTTCATCCTTCATCACTGCGCCGACTTCCCCTTCTCGCGGAACAGCGCCGCCGCTTTTTTCAGCTTGCGGCGTTCGGCGTCGGAGAGCGACTCCATGCCGTGGTCCTGAATCTTCTGCAGCAGCACGTCGAGCTCGGCCTGCACCTGGGCGTTCTGTTCCTGCTGGCGGCGCTGTTTCTCGGCCTTGCGGCGGTCGCGCCAGCGTTGCAGCGTGCCGGGGCGTTTGGCGGGCTTCTGTTCCGTTTCGAGACCGCGTTCGAGGCTGGTGTAGCCCTGTGAAAAGTCGTAACCGAAGACCGACTCGTCGTAGCTTTCCGACGTCTGGAGCTGGAAGCTCTCCTGCAGGTTCAGCAGCAATACCATCGCCGAAATCGCGACGACCCACGTCGCGCAGGGCCGCAGCGTTTCGCTCCCGTCGGCGAACAGGCCGAAGATGAAGCCGATGAACCCGACCGCCACGCCGACCTTCAGGTAGATGTGCGTGGTCGCCTCGGCGTTCCAGCGCGTGGCGAGCACCGCCTGCACCATGCGGCCGCCGTCCAGCGGGTAGACCGGCAGCAGGTTGATCAGCACCAGCACCCAGTTCAGCCAGAAGGTGACCATCAGCAGGTCCCGTAGCGGCTCGGCCGACAATTTCGCGATCGGCAGGGTGAACGGGTAGAACACTTCCCCCGGCAACCCCGACTGCAGCAGCGGGACCGCCGCCAGCAGACAGATCGCGATGTTGCACAGCGGCCCGGCGGCGGGCGTGAGAAACTGTGAGCGAAACGTCCCCGCGGGATGGACCATCGCCAGCCCCCCCAGCGGCCACAACAGCACTTCGTCCCCCATGCCGCCCGTCGCGCGAACCATCATGATGTGCGACATCTCGTGCAGCAGCGTGCTGAGCAGGAAAATCCCGCCCACCGCCAGCCCGAACTGCAGGTCTTGCAGCCGCAGGCAGATCAGCACCAGCAGGATCGGCATCCAGACGCTCATGCGAACGTCGACGCCGGCCCAGGTGCCGCACGAAAAGGACCAGTGAAACGGGTTCTGGCGGTGGTTCATGGCTGTCGCCGCGGGCTGCGCTCCTCACCGAGCCGATCCGGCCGTTCGAGAATCGCTTCGCCCGGCGGGATGCCGCCATTCTATCATCGCCCGGCAGGGCGGACAATTGCGGCCTGCGCGGAAAGCTCGAAGAGAAAGCGGAAGGCGGAAGGCGGAAAACGGAAAAAGCCACGGTTCCGGCTCTTGGAACTCGTCAAGAAGCAACTTCCTGATTCGTGCCACTGCTTGCCCGGCCGAGGTTGACGGCCGAATTCACGTTCGGCACTGCTTCGGCCGGGCAAGCAGTGCGTGCGGTGGACAGACGCCGCTTCTGCCCGTCCAAAACAGTGGCACGGACAAAACGCTCCAACGTTTCCGTTCCCTTTGCAATCCGCCGCGTTGCCGCCAGAATGAGGGCCGGCCGGTCATGCCCACGCAACTGCGAGGTCCTTCCCCATGCTGACAACGTTGAGATTCCCGCTTACCCTTGCGTTCTTCCGTCTCTGGATGCCCCTCGCCCTGTGCGCGGCGGTGATCGCTCTGCCGCGATCGACCGCCGTCGCCGACGACTGGCCGCAGTGGGGCGGGCCGCGGCGGGACCTCGTGTGGCGCGAGACCGGCATCGTGAAGACGCTTCCCAAACCCGACGCGAACGGCTACCTGCCGCGGGTCTGGTCGACGCCCATCGGCGAAGGCTACGCCGGCCCGGCGGTCGCCAACGGGCGGGTGTTCGTGATGGACATCGTCGACCGCCGCGGCGCCCGCGGCAAAGAGCGCGTGCTGTGCCTCGACGCCCACACCGGCAAGGTCCTCTGGAAGCACGCCTACGACGTGCGGTACGACATCAGCTACCCCGCCGGGCCGCGGTCGACGCCGGTGATCTCCGACGGCCGCGTTTACACCGTCGGGGCGGTCGGGCATTTCTTCTGCTTCGAAGAAACGACCGGCAAGGTCCTGTGGCAGAAAGACTTCGTGAAGGACTATGACACCCGACTTCCCATCTGGGGCATGGTCGCCTCGCCGCTGGTCGACGGCGACCAACTCATCACGCTTGTCGGCGGGGCCGAAGACGCGCTGGTCGTCAGCTTCGACCGCAAGACGGGGAAGGAACTGTGGCGATCGCTGCGGGACCGGGCCGTCGGCTACGCCCCGCCGGTGATCTTCACGTTCGGCAAGACGCGGCAGGTCATCGTGTGGCATCCCTCGGCGGTCTCGTCGCTCGACCCGGCGACCGGCAAGCTGCTGTGGGAAGTGCCCTTCCGCGTGCGGTCCGGCTTGACGATCGCCACCCCGCGCAAAGTCGGCAACCGGCTGTTCGTCTCGGCGTTCTACAACGGCCCGCTGATGCTCGAAGTCGCCGACGACGGCAGATCGGCGAAAGTCGCCTGGAAGGGGAACAGCGACAGCGAAATCGACACCGACGGCCTGCACTGCCTGATTCCGTCCCCCTGGGTGACCGAATCCCACATCTACGGCGTCTGCAGCTACGGCCAGTTGCGGTGCCTCGACGCCAAAACCGGCAAGCGGGTGTGGGAGACGTTCCAAGCGACCGGCAAAGACCGCTGGTGGACGGCGTTTCTCGTGCCGCACGAAGACCGGTTCTTCATTCACAACGAGCAGGGGGAATTGATCATCGCGAAGCTCTCGCCGAAGGGTTACGAGGAAATCAGCCGCGCGAAGCTCGTCTCCCCGACCCGTCGCGTCCGCCGCCGGTTGACGATCTGGTCGCATCCGGCGTTCGCGATGAAGAGCGTCTTTGCGCGGAACGACAAGCAGATTGTGCGGGTGGATCTGTCGGAGAAGCGGAAGGAGTGATGGAGTCATGGAGTAATGGAGTCGTGGAGTAATGGGGACATGGAGAAGCCTGCGTACGTCGCGATTCCCAACACTCCAACACTCCAACACTCCAACACTCCATCTCTCATCATTCATTCCTCATCGACCACCACTCACCGCTCACCGCTCACCACTCACCACTCCCCCATGGCCACCTTCGACTGCATCGTTATCGGCGTCGGCGGGTTCGGCAGCGGGGTGCTGGACCACCTCGCGCGGCGGGGGGTGAAGGTGCTCGGGTTGGAGCGGTTCGACGTCGCTCACGACCGCGGCAGCTCGCACGGGCAGACGCGGATCGTGCGGAAGGCGTATTTCGAGCATCCCGACTACGTGCCCCTGTGCCGCCGCGCGTATGAACTCTGGGCCGAGCTGCAGGTCGACGCCGGGCGGCCGCTGTGGAATCTCTGCGGCCTGATGCTGGCCGGCCCGGAACAGGGGGAAGCGATCGCCGGCGCAAAACTGTCGGCGGTACTGCATCAGGTGCCGATCGAGCCGCTGACGGCGCGGGAAGCCGCCGCGCGATTTCCCGGGTTCTGCATTCCGGACGAGTTCTCGGTCGTCTTTGAACCGGACGCGGGGTTTCTGTTCGTCGAGGAATGCGTCCGGGCGCACGTGGCGCGGGCGATGCGTCACGGAGCGACCGTGCGAACCGATGAATCGGTGCTGCGGTGGGAGTCGGATGGGAAGGCAGTCACCGTGACGACGGATCGCGGTGAATACTCGGCGGCGACGCTCGTCATCACTCCCGGTGCGTGGGCGACTCGGTTGCTCCCGAAGCTGCCGATCCCGCTGCACGTCGTCCGCAAACCGCAGTTCTGGCACGAAACCGCCAACGAGCGGCATCGCATGGAAAACGGCTGCCCCGGCTTCCTGTTCGAGCGGCCCGACGGCGTGTTTTACGGCTTCCCCAGCATCATGGAACGGATTGGCAATCCGTCCTACGGCGGGAGGATGATGAAAATCGCCGAGCACTCAGGCGGGCAGACCGTCGCAGACCCGCTGGTCGTCGACCGCGACGTGCATCCCACAGACACCGAGCCGATCGCCCGCTTCCTCGCGTCGCATCTCCCCGGCGTCGACCCGGCCCCGGCTCGGCATTCGGTCTGCATGTACACGCTCACCCCGGACCGGCATTTCATCGTCGATCTCCACCCGGCGCATCGCAATGTCGTCATCGGTTGCGGATTCTCGGGCCACGGTTTCAAATTCACCCCCGTCCTCGGCGAAGCCATGGCCGACCTCGCCACGCACGGCCGCACGGAACTGCCGATCGGGTTTTTGTCGGTGCGGAGGTGAGTGGTGAGTGGTGGAGTGGTGGAGTGGTGGAGTGATGGAGTGATGGAGTGATGGAGTGATGGAGTGATGGAGTGATGGAGTGATGAGCGTCGAACTCTCGGTACTCGGTACTCGGTACTCGGTACTGGGTATGGTTCTGCCGACCTTCCGACCTTCGACCTTCCGACCTTCCGACCTTCGACCTTCCGACCTTCGACCTTCCGACCTTCAACGTTCCGAGTCGCACCTGACAACTGCCCCCCATGCTCGACACCCCCGACTACCCCCACGATTCCGCCCACGACGTCGTCGTCCCCGCCGACGGCCTGAGAACGCTGCTCGCCGAGATGTTCATCCGCAAGGGGATGTTCGCCGTCGATGCCGAGACGGCCGCCGACCGGCTCGTCGAGGCCGATCTGCGGGGGATCCACTCGCACGGCAGCCGGGCCGTGTGGCGGTATCTGGAGGCGATCGACGCCGGCGATATTGATCCGCGGGCGGCGGTGACGACCGAACGCGAAACGGCGGCGATGGCGGTCATCAACGGCGGCACGGGGCTGGGGCATGTGGCGGCGACGAAGGGAATGCAGCTCGCCATTCGCAAGGCCCGCGAGGTGGGGACCGGGACCGTCGCCGTCCGCCGCAGCCAGCACCTCGGCGCGGCCGGCGTGTACGCGCTGATGGCCGCCAACGAAGGGCTGATCGGCTACTGTACGACGAACACCGGCCCCGCGACGGTCGCCGCCTACGGCAGCCGCGCGCCCGCCACGGCCAACAACGCCTTCGCGTGGGGCGTGCCGACTCGTGGCGGGCGGGCCCCGGATGGATCCGCCGGCCCGCACGCATCCAACGGGCCGCCGTTCGTGCTCGACATGGCGGTCGCCGTTTCGTCGTGGGGGAAGGTCGAAAGCTTCAAAATGTACGGCCGGGAACTCCCCGCCGGTTGGGCGCTCGACGAACACGGCAATCCCACGACCGACGCGCAGGCGGCCAAGACGCTGCTCCCGGCGAGCGGCGCCCGCGGCTACGGGCTGTCGTTCGTGTCATCGATACTCGCGGGGCCGCTGGTCGGGGCGCGAATGCCGATCCACAAAACGTGGTCGGTCGCCGCCGACGGCTCCGAGCATTTCTTCTACGCGATCGACGTCAAGCAGTTCGTCGACCCCAAGAAGTTCTACCAGGAAGTCGACGCCACGATCGCCGACATCCGCGCGCTCCAGCCGGCGGACGGATTCGACAAGGTCCGCATTCCCGGCGAACTCGAGCACGAACGCGCCGCACGCTGGCAACGCGACGGCATCCCGATTCACCCCGACCACGCGAAGAAACTGGAAGAGCTGGCGGCGGCGATGAAGCTCAACGTGCCGTGGCTGTAGGAGGGTGAATCTCAACCCCGAAGGGGTTTGACAACATAGCCCAGGGTCGCGAACGAAGTGAGCGCACCCTGGGGAACGAGTCACGAAATCACGACGAACCCTGAAAGGGTTCAACAACGGCCGGTGCATCCGCGTTCCGCCTGTGCAACCCCGTTGGGGTTGACGGCCCTCTCGTCGCCGCCGACCCAGGGTGCGCTCCCGTTGGTCGCGACCCTGGGCTTTGGTGTCTTACGCCTTCAGCGTAGGCGACAATGCCGATTGACCGGAACCGCAAATGTCTTGACTGACCGAATGCAGCAGTTTCGTCATTCGGATTTCGTCATTGATTCGTCATTCGAGCTTCGACATTCGTCATTCCCCCGCGCAGTCGCCGCCTCCATAATCGCCTGCTCGGTGAACTCGCCGCGGTGGAATTCGCCCGTCAGCCGGCCTTCGCACAAAACGAGGATGCGGTCGCACAGCGTGAGCAGCTCGGGGAGCTCGCTGGAGGTGACGATGATCCCCAGCCCGTCGCGGCCCTGGATGGGTCCGCCGCGACGCATCCCTCCAGGGTCGCGGCCCTGGATGGGTCCGCCGCGACGCTTCCCTCCAGGGTCGCGGCACAGCCGGTCGATGATGCGGTAGATTTCCGCCTTCGCCCCGACGTCGACGCCGCGGGTCGGGTCGTCGAGCAGCAGGACGCGCGGGTCGGTTCGCAGCCAGCGGGCGATGACGCACTTCTGCTGGTTCCCGCCGCTGAGGCTGGAAACCGGCGCTTCCGGCCCGTCAGTTTTGACGGCGAGCATTCCGATCGACTCTTCCGCCTGCCGCCGTTCGCGCCGCGACGAGAGCACGCCGCCGACGGCCGCATCCCGCAGCGTGCAGAGCGTGATGTTCTCGCGGACGTTCATGTGGCTGAACAGCCCCAGCCGCTTGCGGTCTTCTGTGACCAGCGCGATCCCTTCGGCCATTGCCTGCGACGGGTGCTCGGGGCGCAGTTCGCGCTGACCGATCTGCATCCGTCCCAGCGGCGGCTCCGGCGACGTGCCGAACAGGCATTCCAGCAGTTCCGTGCGGCCGGCCCCCATCAGCCCCGCGATCCCCAGCACCTCGCCGCGGCGAAGCTCGAACGAGATGTCCCGCAGCCGCCACTGCCGGGCGTGCCCCGTCCAGGGCAGCGACAGCTTCTCGACCCGCAGCAGCACGTCGCCCGGCGTGCGGGCTTCGTCGAAATGCACCGATTCGATCTCGCGGCCGACCATCAGGTGCGCGATCTTCCGCGGCGACGTGTCTTCGCGGTTGACGGTCGCGACGTGCTTCCCGTCGCGTAGCACGGTGATGCGATCGGAAAGCCGGAAGACTTCGTCCATCTTGTGCGAGATGTAGAGGATCGTCACCCCCCGCGTCCTCAGCCGTTCGATCACGCGGAACAGCCGGTCGACTTCGGCTTCCGTCAGGGCGCTGGTCGGTTCGTCCATGATGAGAATGTCGGCGTCGAACGACAGCGCCTTGGCGATCTCGACGAGCTGCTGGTCGCCGACGCGCAGGTCGCGGACGAACGCGTCGGGACGGATGCCGCACTCCAGCCGCTCGAACAGTTCCGCCGCTTCGCGTTCCATCGCGGCGTCGTCGATCAGCCGGAATCGCGTGTGCTTCTCGCGGCCGAGGAAGATGTTCGCGGCGACCGTGAGCTCCTCGACGAGGTTCAGCTCCTGATGAATGATGCTCACGCCCTTCCGCTCGGCGTCGCGCGTGCCGTCGAAGGCGATTGGTTCTCCGCGGAGCCGCAGCTCGCCGTCGTAATCGGTGATGACGCCGGCGAGGATTTTCATGAGCGTGCTTTTGCCGGCGCCGTTTTCGCCGACGATCGCATGTAACTCACCGCCGGAGATCTCGAAGGCAACGTCCAGCAGCGCGGTGACGCCGCCGAAGCGCTTCGTGATGTTGCGGACTTCGATGAACGGGCCGTCGAACACGTCAGTTCCGGCTTTCGGCCTTAGAAACTGTAAATGATTGGATTCCCGAGTTGTCGGAAAACGTGCCACTGCTTCGGACGGGCACGACCGGCGTCGGTCTCCCGCAACGCACTGCTTGCCCGGCCGAAGCAGTGCTGTTGGGTGACTCGATGCCCCAACTCGGCCGGGCAAGCAGTGGCACGAACCGGGTTACAATACTTTGACAGTTTCTCATTTCCGCTTGCTCTTCAACGGGTTTTCATACCACACGACGTTTTTGCTCCGCTGGCCGGCGATCAGCAGGTCGAGGTCGCCGTCGCCGTCGAGGTCGACGGCTCGGATGTCGTACGCCGCCTGCTCGCGGCCGACGACGTGCGTTTTGAACCGCCCCTTGCCGTCGTTCTCGAACCAAACGGCGACGCGGTCGCCATAGGCGCAGGTGGCGGCGTCGAGGTCGCCGTCGCCGTCGAGGTCGGCGACGACCAGCGCGTGCGGCTCTTTGAGCGTGGGGTGGATGACGTGCTCCTTCCACCGCGGGGCTTCGAACCAGACGACGCCCCGGCCGTGCCCGCGGCTGGCGATGAAATCGACCTTCCTGTCGCCGTTGACGTCCGCCGGGTGGATGTTCGTCGCCCCCGGCTGCTTCGCGGCGATGACGTGCTTCTTCCACGGCTTTCGCGGGTCGGCCGGGGCTTCCCACCATGCGAACCAGTCGCCGGTGTTCGGGACGGCGGTCGGCCCTCCCTTGGCGCCGGCGGCAATGTCGGGCCGGCCGTCGCCGTTGACGTCGCCGACCCCCATGTAATGCGACAGGCCCGGCGCATCCCCCTTCGCGAAGATGTGCCGTTCCCAGCGTTCGGCCTTTCGCGGGTCTTTCGGCACGCGGAACCAGGCGATCGAATTCGGAAACTCCCCTTTCGGCTGGGCGGAGTTCGCCACCAGGTCCGGCTTGCCGTCGCGGTCGATGTCGCCGGTGATCAGCCCGTGGATGCCGTTCACCTTGTCGTCGACGAGGTGGAACTTCCACGGCTGCGACAGCGGCTTGTCGGGCCGCTCGAGCCAGAAGACCAGCCCCGGTGAATAGCGGGCGCCGATCCAGTCGGGATCGCCGTCGCCGTCCACGTCCATCACGGCCGAATGAATGCAGCCGTGCTTCGGGTCGGCGTGAATGACGACTTCCTTCCAGTCGGGCGCGACGAACAGCCGCGTCTTCCCGCCGCTGTTGCTGATGATGTCGACCTTCCCATCCCCGGTGAAATCGGCCGCCACCGCGGTGTTGGTGTGGAAACCCGTGTGGACGACGTGCTTCTTCCAGATCGGTGAGTCCTGTGCCGCACAGGTCGCGATGGCGGAACTGAAGACGGACAGAAACACGAGATTGCGGAGAGCAGGCATGGATTGGACCCTTGAAGGAAGGCCTGTCGTTGGTGTACCGGCTTCAGTCGGCCCGTTGTGAGTTCAACCGTAGCAGAATTCGTGAGAATTCTGCACGAGGTTTCGGCCGGCAGAATTCTCACGAATTCTGCTACGGGCCGCCTGGCCGGCAGAATTCTCACGAACTCTGCTACGGGCCGCCTGCAGGCGGGACACCAGCGGGCCAGAATGCCGCGTTCCGGACGGGAATGCAAGCGGGCGGTTAATCCCGGCTGCCGATGGGTGCGGCAGATTCCACTGGCAATGGGGTCGGGTGTGGAAAATTCAAAATTGCGACGGAACTCGACCCCACGGGGAAAACACACTCCGCAATTTTGAATTTTCCACACCCGACCCCGAATGCGCCGTGCCAATGAAAATTGCCACGCCCCTGCCGATAGCGGTTGACGCGGAACGCTCCTCTCCGAAGACTTCGAGTCGCGGCTAAACGGAATTGAGTTCATCAACATGCCGGCCGAGTTTCGACAATCCGTGCACCTCCCCGTCCCCGCCCGCGAGGCGTTCGACTGGCATGCGCGGCCGGGGGCGTTCGAGCGGCTCAATCCGCCGTGGGACCCCGTGCGGCTGATCTCGCGGAACGGCGGCCTCGAAGACGGCGGGCGCGTCGCGTTTGCCGTTCGCCTGGGGCCGCTGCGGCGGCGATGGATTGCGGAACATCGCGGCTTCGTCGACGGCCGGCAGTTTCAGGACGTGCAGGTTCGCGGACCGTTTGCCGAATGGGAGCACACGCATACAATCCTGCCGGAGGGCGATTCCGCCTGCGAATTGCACGACGAAATCCGCTACCGGCTTCCCGCCGGCGCGCTCGGGCGACTGCTGGGCGGCCGCTTGACCGAACGGCAACTGCTGCGGGTGTTTCGGTATCGGCACCGAACGACCGCCGGCGATCTGGCGGCCCATGCGAAATACTCCAGGGGGCGCGCGATGAGAATCCTCGTATCGGGCAGCGGCGGACTGGTCGGCTCGCAATTGTGCCCCCTGTTGACGACCGGCGGGCACGACGTCGTCCCATTGACGCGGCCGGCGTCGAAGGCCGAGTCGGCGGTGCACTGGGACCCCGCGGCGGGAACGATCGACCGCGACATGCTCGACGGCTTCGACGCCGTCGTGCATCTCGCCGGGGAAAACATCGGCGACAAACGCTGGTCGGCGAAGCAGAAGGCGAACATCCGCAACAGCCGCGTCGACGGCACGAAACTGCTGTGCGAAACCCTGGCGTCGCTCGACCGCCCGCCGAAGACGCTGGTCTGCGCGTCGGCGATCGGCTACTACGGCGACCGCGGCGACGAGACGCTCGACGAAAGCAGCCCGCCGGGCGAGGGGTTCCTGCCCGAGGTCTGCCGCGACTGGGAAGCCGCCGGCGAACCGGCCCGCGAGAAGGGAATTCGCGTCGTCAACGCGCGGTTCGGCGTGGTGCTCAGCCCGCAAGGGGGGGCGCTGGCGAAGATGCTGTTTCCGTTCAAGATGTGCGCGGGGGGCGTGATCGGCGGCGGGAAGCAGTTTTGGAGCTGGGTCGCGCTGGACGACGTCATCACCGCCATCCTGCATGCGCTAACAACCGACGCACTCAGCGGGCCGGTGAACGTCGTCGCGCCGCATCCCGTCACCAACCGCGAGTTCACGAAGACGCTGGGTCGCGTCCTGGGCCGGCCGACGATCCTTCCCATGCCGGCCTTCCTCGCCCGGCTCGCCTTCGGCGAAATGGCCGACGACCTGCTGCTGGCCGGCGCCCGCGTCCTGCCGGAACGCCTGCAGGAAACCGGCTACGAGTTCCGCTTCCCCGAGCTCGAACCGGCCCTGCGGCACCTGCTGGGCAAGGGCTGAATCGTTTAGCCGCGACTCGAAGGCTTTGCGCAGAGGAGCGCGGGATGACCGAGCGCTCCTCTCCGAAGACTCCGAGTCGCGGCTAAACGTGTGCTTCGGCTACCGATGCCTTGCGGCGCGGAATAGAATGACGGAATGGCAGGCAACTCGTTCGGACAGCTCTTCCGCATCACCACCGCCGGCGAAAGCCACGGGCCGGGGAACGTCGTCATTGTCGACGGCGTGCCGCCGGGGTTGCCGCTGGCGGTCGAGGATTTCCTGCCGGACCTCTCCCGCCGCCGGCCGGGGCAGAGCCACATCGTCACGCAGCGGGACGAAGCCGACGAGCCGGAGATTCTTTCCGGCGTGTTCGAAGGGAAGACCACGGGAACGTCGCTGGCGATTCTCGTCCGCAACACCGACCAGCGGAGCCGCGACTACAGCGACATCAAAGACAAATACCGCCCCGGCCACGCCGATTACACGTTTGACGCCAAGTTCGGCTTCCGCGACTACCGCGGCGGCGGACGCTCCAGCGCCCGCGAAACAGTGGCCCGCGTCGCGGCCGGCGTCGTCGCCAAGAAGCTGATCGAACGCGAATTCGGCGGCCGCGTCGTGGGGTACGTCGTGCAGGTCGGCGACATCCGGGCGGCAATTCCCGATCCCGCCGCCGTCACGTTGGAACAAGTCGAAACGCTGCCGGACGGCCAGCCGAACATCGTGCGCTGTCCCGACCCGGACGCGGCGGCGAAGATGGTCGCCCTCATCGAAGACCTGCGAAAAGACGGGGACAGCATCGGTGGGGCGGCGGAGATTGTCGCTGCCGGCGTACCTCCCGGTCTCGGCGAGCCGGTCTTCGACAAGATCAAGGCCGACCTCGCCAAAGCCCTGTTCAGCCTGCCGGCCGTGCTGGGGGTGGAATACGGCATCGGCTTCGGCTGCGTGACGTTGCGCGGAAGCGAGAACAATGACGTGTTCATCGGACGTCCGGGCGAATCCGCAAGCGAGCGTCCGAAGATTGAGACGTCGACCAATCGGCACGGCGGGATGCTGGGGGGGATCACGAGCGGGATGCCGATCATTCTTCGTGCCGCCGTCAAACCGACGAGCAGCCTGCCGATCGAACAACAAACGGTGACCACCGCCGGCGAACCGACGACGATCCGCACGAAAGGCCGGCACGACCCCTGCCTGTTGCCGCGGTTCGTGCCGATGGCCGAAGCGATGGTCGCCATCGTGCTGGCCGACCACTGGCTTCGGTGGAAGTCGCAGTGCGGTGGGACGCCATCCCCGTAGGACGGTTTTTCAAACCGTCCGAGTTGGTCTCTCGACGCAAGGAGAACTGATGGCCGTGGAACGATTCACCCGCCGCCGATTCCTGCGAACCGCATCCGCCGCGATCGGCTTTGCCGCCGTTCCGACCGTTTCCATTCCCGACGAAACCAAGCCTGCCGCCATTTCGTTCGGCTTCAGTCTCTACGGCATGCGGAAGTTGCCGCTCTCCAAAGCGCTCTCGGTCTGCAAAACGATCGGCTACGACGGCGTCGAACTCGTCGCCAACAAAGACTGGCCCTGCGACCCGCAGAAGCTCGGCAAATCACAACGGGCCGACCTCCGCAAACGGCTCGACGGACTCGGACTGAGCTGCGCGGCGATCATGGAAAACGTGCACCTCACCGCCGACGCGAAAACGCACCGCGGCAATCTCGACCGGTTGAAACGCGCGGCGGAACTGGGCCACGACGTTTCCCCGAAACAACCGCCGGTGATCGAAACCGTCCTCGGCGGTCGCCCGGCGGAGTGGGATACACTGAAGGACGGCATGGCCGAACGGCTGCGTGACTGGGCGAAGGTCGCCGAAGCCGGGAAAACGGTCGTCGCAATCAAAGCACACGTCGGTGGAGCGGTGCACACGCCGCGGGACGCCGTCTCGCTGATGCAGTCGGCGAAGAGCCGCTGGATTCGCCTCGCCTACGACTACAGCCACTTTCAATTGTGGGACTTCAAGCTCGCTGAGTCGTTGAAGCCGATGATTGGCGAGACGGTCTTCATTCACGTCAAGGATTCGAAAGGCAAACGCGGCAAGTTCCAATTCGTTCTGCCCGGCGAAGGAAGCATCGACTACGCCGGCTACTTCGCGCTGCTCAAGAAACACCGTTACCGCGGGCCGCTGGTCGTGGAAGTCAGCGGGCAGCTTCACGGCAAGCCGGGGTATGATCCGATTGCGGCGGCGAAGATCAGTTACCGCAATCTCGCCCCGAAGCTGAAGGCGGCTGGAATCCGCAACAATTAGACTTCGTTACCTTTGTTAACTTCTGTTCAAGTCACAGAAGGAAACGATGGAAACGAAGGTGCAAAAGCAGTCAGAGCGGGGTGGCTGGTGGCCATCCCGCTCTGGCGATCTATGATGAACGCCGTGGTGCACGGCGGTTGTTTTCTCTTGATGATGTTGTCGCGATTCACGTGCCAATTCCTCTGGCTGAAGCCTCGCAAGGAACACAAAGTATTTTGTGCTTTCCACTTGAATCGACTGGACGTGTGGAAGCCGCCAACTGCTTTCGCGAAATCGGCGCCATCATCTTGACTTCAATCGGCCGAATTGTTGGCGCAGAGTGATGACGTTTCAGTCAGCGTCACGTTCGCCCGCCCCGCAGCCGCCACCGCCCGGCGTTTCGATCAGCAGCACGTCCCCCGGCTGCATGTCGATCGCGAACTTGCCGCCGAGGTCCTCCGGTCGCTCACGCTCCCGGCTCGCCAGGGTGTTGCGGCCGAGTTGGCCCGGCGTGCCGCCGTTCAGACCGAACGGTGCGAAGGGGCCGCGGCGTTCGGAGAGCATCGAGACTTTCAGCGGCTTCAGGAATTCGATCTCCCGCACGATGCCGTCGCCGCCGCGATGGCCCGTAGGACGGCCCTCCGAGGCCGTCAATTCGGCGCGCTCGGGACGGCCTCGGAGGGCCGTCCTACGGGAATCTCCGCCGGAACCGCGGCGGATCGCGAAGCGGCGGATGCGGACCGGGTAGCGGCGTTCGATGACTTCCACGTCGGTCAGCCGCGTGTTCGTCATGTGCGTGTGGACGGCGTCGGCCCCGTCGGCGTCGGGGGTCGCGCCGGAGCCGCCGCAGATGGTTTCGTAGTAGCCGAACGTGTCGTCGCCGAACGTGAGGTTGTTCATCGTCCCCTGGCTGGCGGCGGCGACGCGCAGCGCGCCGAGCAGCGTGTCGACGACGCGCTGCGAGGTCTCGACGTTCCCGCCGACGATCGCCGGGCATTCCGCCGGGTCGTCGTGCTCCGGCGGGTTGAGCAGGCATTCCGGGAGGACGATCTCCACCGGGTCGAGAACGCCGGAGTTCAGCGGGATGTCTTCGGCGATCAGACAGCGGAAGACGTACAGCACGGCGGCGGTGACGATGGCCCGGTTGGCGTTGAGGTTCAGTGATTGCGGGGGGGTTGGGGTGG
>Ga0268386_10000218_pt1 | contig 34406 bp, 29 predicted proteins | sample RVTome_15_FD_200260 | JGI IMG/M metagenome (GOLD analysis project Ga0268386, IMG submission 200260) | Soil microbial communities from uranium-contaminated site in the Upper Colorado River Basin, Wyoming, United States - RVT150D86... ... | reverse complement strand
GATCTCCGTGTCGCTCTGACCGATCCCGGCGGTTTCGATCACGATCAGATCGAATCCGGCGCACTTGAGCAGGTTGATCGTGTCGGCCAGCACCGCGCTGGTCGCCAGGTTCTGCCGCCGCGTCGCGAGGGATCGCATGAAGATCTGCTCGTTGGCGAGCGAGTTCATCCGGATGCGGTCGCCAAGCAGCGCGCCGCCGCTCCTGCGACGGGTCGGATCCATCGCGACGACGGCGATGTTGCGGCCCGGGTGGAAGCGCACGAAGCGCATCAGGAGCTCGTCGGTCAGGCTCGACTTGCCCGCGCCGCCGGTGCCGGTGATACCTATGACGGGCGCCGGGCGCGCGACGCGCGCCACGGCCTTGCGCAGCGTGTCGCGCACACCACCCGCTTCCTCGTCCCGCTCGAGCGAGGAGATCGCGCGAGCGATCTGCAGGTGATCGCGCGGCCCCATCGGCCCGAACGTGTACGGCGCGCGGGTCACCCCGTGCACGCGCTGGAAAACGTCGTCCATCATCCCGTCGAGGCCGAGCGTCCGTCCGTCCTCGGGCGAATAGATGCGCTCCACGCCATAGGCGTGCAGCTCGTCGATCTCGTGCGGCGCGATGGTGCCGCCGCCACCGACGATGACGCGGATGTGACTCGCGCCAGCCTGCTCCAGCATGTCGACCATGTAGCGAAAGTACTCGCTGTGCCCGCCCTGGTAGGAGCTGCAGGCAATGGCGTCCGCGTCCTCCTGGATCGCGGCGCGCACGATGTCCGCCACGCTTCTGTTGTGGCCGAGGTGCACGACCTCGGCGCCGTGCGCCTGCAGCAGGCGGCGGATCATGTTTATCGCGGCGTCGTGACCATCGAAGAGCGATGCCGCGCTCACGAAGCGCAGCGGTTGGCCCTCATCGGCCTCGAGCGTCGCCTTGCGCACGGCGCCGCCCTGCGTCTTTCCGTTGCCCATATCGCCGCCTTCGCCCGCCGGGCGTACGTGCTTATACTACTACTCGGTATGAATCTACTTGGCAGTATGATAATTTGCCGGTCGGTAGTCAATTTCTCACGGGTCCCCCGGCTCGTTGGAGGATGGATGAGCGACAGACGAAGGTCCAGCGCGCGCGCGGGAGCGGCGGCGGCATCGCCCGCCTCGCCCTGGGTGGGCGGGCGACGCGGGCGGCGCGACCACGGCCTGAAGCGCGAGGCCGTGATCCGGACCGCCGCGCGGGCGTTCAACGCGCGCGGTTACCACAACACCTCGCTCGATGATCTCGCCGCCGCACTCAACGTTACCAAGCCCACCATCTACTACTACGTGGCCAACAAGGAGCAACTGCTCTTCGAATGCTTTCGCGCTGGCCTGGAACCGATCCAGGCGGCGATCCGCGCCGCAGAGGCCTCCTCGCAACCCGGCCTTGCGCGCCTGAACGAGGTCATACGCGGGTACGCCCGTGCGATCGCCTCCGACTATGGCTGGTGCATGGTGCGCGCCGACGACCAGGACCTGGGGCCGCAGACCGGACGCCACATAAAGGCGCTCAAGTCCGGCATCGACCAGGGCATCCGGGGACTGATCCGTGCGGGGATCGAGGACGGCTCGATTGAGCCCTGCGATGCCAAGATCATGGCGTTTGCGATGGCGGGCGCGCTCAACTGGATCGCTCACTGGTATCGGGAGAATCAGCCGATGAGCGCCGATGAGCTGGCGCAGGCGTTCGTCGACGTGCTGGGACGCGGTCTTTCGTGCCGCACGGTCGATCTTGCGCTGCAAAAACCGCCGGGCGTAGACTCGACGAATTAATGTTGCACCGCCACATTAAACAGCCATGAATGACGAAATCGTCATCGCCGCCGCCCGGCGCACGCCGGTGGGGGCCTTCCAGGGCGTGTTCTCCCCGCTGAAGGCGACCGAGCTGGGCGCTGCTGCTGCCGCCGCCGCGCTGGCCGACGCCGGACTCGGCGAGGCCGACATCGACGAGGTGATCCTGGGCTGCGTGATGACGGCGGGTCTGGGCCAGGCGCCCGCCCGGCAGGCGGCACTGCTGGCGGGTGTCTCGCGCGCCGTGCCAGCGACAACGGTCAACAAGATGTGTGGCTCGGGGATGAAGGCCGTCATGCTGGCGGCCGACCAGATCCGCGCCGGGAGTGCGCGCACGGTGCTCGCCGGCGGCTTCGAGTCGATGACCAACGCGCCCTACCTGCTGCCGAAGGCGCGGAGCGGTTATCGTTACGGGCATGGCGAGATGCTCGATCACATGCTCTACGACGGCCTGCAGAGTCCCTGGGACGGGCGCGCCATGGGCATGTTTGCCGATCAGACCGCGCTCAAGTACGGCTACACGCGAGAGCAGCAGGACGCCTTCGGCGCCGAGTCGGTGCGCCGCGCGCAGCGTGCGGTCAGGGAAGGCGACTTCGCCGCCGAGATCGCGCCGGTCAAGGTCACGACACGCAAGGGCGAGCAGCTCGTCGAGCAGGACGAGACGCCGTTCTCGGTCGATGTCTCGAAGATCCCGAACCTCAAGCCCGCCTTCAGCAAGGACGGCACGGTCACCGCGGCGTCCTCGTCCTCGATCTCCGACGGCGCCGCCGCGGTGATCGTCACGACCGCCACCGCGGCGCGGGAGCGCGGAATCACCCCCCTCGCGCGCATCGTCGCCTATGGCAGCCATGCCGAGGCACCGGAGTGGTTCACGACGGCGCCGGGCCCGTCGATTCGCAAGGTTCTCGACCGCGCCGGCTGGCAGGCAGGCGCGGTCGATCTGTACGAGATCAACGAGGCTTTCGCCTGCGTGGTGATGGTCGCGATCCAGGAGCTCGGTCTCGATCACGCGCGGGTGAACGTCAACGGCGGCGCTTGCGCGCTCGGTCACCCGATCGGCGCGACCGGCGCCCGCCTGATAACCACGCTCGTCCACGCGCTGCGGCGCCGCGGGCTGAAGCGCGGCCTCGCCTCCCAGTGCATCGGCGGCGGCGAGGCCGCCTCGATCGCCATCGAAATCACGGGCTGACGCTCTCACATGCAATTGAAGGACAAGGTCGTCGCCGTCACCGGCGGCGGTCGCGGCATAGGTAGGGCCATCGCGACGGCCTTTGCCGCGCGCGGCGCAAACATCGCCCTGCTCGACCTGAACCCGTCGGACCTCGAGACGACCCGGGTGGAGCTCGAGGCGGGCGGCGCCCGGGTGACGACAGGCATCGTCAATGTGGCGAGCGAGGAGCAGGTCGTCGACGCGCTCGATGGTGTCGTCGCGACGTTCGGCCGCCTCGACGTGATGGTGAACAACGCCGGGATCACGAAGGACGCGCTGCTGGTAAAGGTCAAGGACGGTGCGATCGTCGGCAAGATGAGTCTCGCGCAGTGGCAGGCGGTGATCGACGTCGACCTGACGGGGGTGTTTCTCTGCGCTCGCGAGGCCGCCGAGCGCATGATCCGGCTCGGCAACGGCGGGGCCATCATCAACATCTCGAGCATCTCGCGCGCCGGCAACCATGGGCAGACGAACTACTCCGCCGCGAAGGCCGGCGTCGCGGCGATGACCGTGGTATGGGCGAAGGAGCTGGCGCGCTACGGCATCCGCACTGGAAGCATCGCGCCGGGTTTTACGCGCACGGAGATACTGTCCGCCATGACGCCGGAGACGCTCGAGAAGGTCACGGCCCCCGTCCCGCTCAAGCGGCTCGGCCTCCCCGAGGAAGTCGCGCATGCGGCGGTCTTCATCGCGGAGAACGATTTCTTCACCGGGCGTTGCCTCGACGTCGACGGCGGCCTTAGGCTCTGAGCCATGGATATCCGCAGCACGCGCGCCGCCGTCACCGGCGGGGCCTCGGGGCTCGGACTCGCGACTGCCCGTGCGCTGCTCGCGGGCGGTGCACGCGTGGCGCTGCTCGATCTCAACGCCGACGCGGGCGCGGCCGCCGTGGCCGAGCTCGGCTCGGCAGCGAGCTTTCACCGCGTGAACGTTGCCTCGGAATCCGCGGTGGACGCGGCGATCGGCGACGCCGTGGAACGGATGGGTGGGCTCGATGTGGCGGTGAGCTGCGCCGGGATCGCGACGCCACGGCGCATGCTTGGCAAGGACGGCGCGATGCCGGGGGAGTTCTTCCGCAAGATGGTCGAGGTCAATCTCGTCGGCACGCTGCTCGTCAGCAAGGCCGCGGCAGCCGCGATGCAGAGAAACCCGCCGAACGCCGATGGCGAACGCGGCGTGATCGTCATGACCGCCTCGGTTGCGGCCTTCGACGGCCAGATCGGCCAGGTTGCCTATTCGGCCTCCAAAGGTGGCGTCGTCGGCATGACGCTGCCGATGGCGCGTGAGCTTGCGAGCTCCGGAATTCGCGTGGTGACCATTGCGCCGGGGATCTTTCTCACGCCGATGCTCGCGGGACTGCCGGCGGAAGCGCAGGCATCGCTCGGCAAGCAGGTACCCTTCCCTCCGCGCCTCGGGCGGCCCGAGGAATTCGCGAAACTCGTGCAGAGCATCGTCGAGAATCCGATGCTGAACGGCGAGACGATCCGCCTCGATGGCGCCATCCGCATGGCGCCGCGCTGAACTCATGAATTCGCGTACGCCCGCAAACGCCGGCGGAGACGAAGGCGTGGCGCTGAAGAGTCTCGCACAGCAGAGAAAAGAACAGCGCAACCTGTTCCTCCACTGTTTCCTTTCACGCACCGAGTACGAGCTCTACGGATTCGGCAGAAGTGATCGAGACTATTCGTACATGCTGAACTTTCTCAGCATCCATGGGATCCGCAACAGGTTTCGCCTCATCCTGAACGACAACAACTGGAAGGGCGTGCTCGACAACAAGTGGTTCTTCCATCTGCACTTCCGCCAATTCGGCTTCCCGGTGCCGGAAACCTACGGGGTGTATCTGCCGGGATCCGGCATGAGCGCCGCAGGCAAGCGGCTCGGCACTCGCGAGGAGCTCCGTGCGCTGCTCGAAGAGCTTCGACCCGAGAGCCTCGTGATCAAGCCGGTAGGCGGAATCATGGGGCACGGCGTAATGATTCTGAGCGAGCTGCAGTACGGCAACGGCGCCATCGGCGCCGTGACCAGCAACGGCCAGGTTCTGGGCTTCGACGATATCGCAGGGAAGCTCGATACGCCGCCGGATGTGCACTATCGGATGCGAAGCTATCAACTGGATCTCCCGGGCTATGTGCTCCAGGCTCGGTTGAAGCAGCACGCCTTCCTGAATGCCATCGCGCCGTACACCACCAATACCATCCGCGTGGTCACGTTTCTCGACGCCGACAACGAGGTGCACGTGCACTTCTCCATCGTGCGCGTCGGACGCAAGGGCAGCACGGCGGACAACTGGGACCGCGGGGGAATATCGATCGCAGTCGATCCCGCGTCGGGTGTGCTTGGAAGAGGCGTGTTGAAACCCAAGTACGGTGCCCAGCGGGTCGAAAGCCATCCCGACACCGGCGTGCGCTTCGTGGGGTTGCAGATGCCGTTCTGGAACGAGGTGCTCGATCTGTGCTCTCGGGCGTCTCGGGTAATCCCCAATCTGCGGTCGGTCGGCTGGGACGTGGCTCTCACGCCGGACGGACCGGTGATCGTAGAGGGTAATCCGGACTGGGACCTGCCCATGGTCCAGGTGCACACGGACGGGCTGCTGCAGCCCGACGTGCGCAGACAACTCGCCAGCTTCGGGATCAAGTTCCCGGAGGGTACGCTTCCGCCGATCAGCCTGCGCGAGTGGTCGACATGGCTCACCGACTCGAAGAATCACGCGATCGCCCGTCGCGTCTACGAAAGGTTCGGCCGGACCAATCGCGCGTACTGATGCTCGACACCATCCCGTCCGCTCAACGCTGACTCCAGATGCCGGCTGAACCGACTGTCGAGAAGTCAGCTGCGCGCGAGGGCTTCCAGGTATCGGGAGTGAGTGCCCTCGTCAGCGCGCTGGTCCACCGCTACCCACGCTTGTGGATCCGGATCGGAGATGCCGAATCCCGCGAGCTGTCGGGAGTTCTCGCGGGCGTGCCGGTGCGCGAGCCGATATATATCTCCGGCCTTGCCCGGGCCGGAAGCACGATCCTGCTGGAGCTGATCGCCTCGGCCAAGGGAGTCGTCACTCATCGCTACCGGGATTTTCCGCCGGTGTTCATTCCGTACTGGTGGAACCGCTTCGTGAACAAGGCGCAGAGCCGGATGCTGGAGCCGAAGGAGCGCCCCCACGGCGATCGGATCCGGATAACGCCAGAGAGCCCGGAAGCGATGGAGGAGCCTCTGTGGATGGCGTTCTTCCCATCCGCGCACGATCCCGCGGTCAGTCATTCTCTGGGAGATCGACACGAGCACCGCGAGTTCGAGCGCTTCTATCGCGACCACATCCGCAAGCTGCTCCTGGTCCGCGGAGGAACGCGCTACGCGTCCAAGGGTAACTACAACGTGACCCGGCTCGAATACCTGCTGCGTATCTTTCCGGACGCGCGGTTCGTGATCCCGGTCCGCGAGCCCGCGCGTCACGTCGCTTCGCTGCTCAGGCAGCACGCACGCTTCTCCGAGGCCTGTACCGGGAATCCCCGCGGTCTTGCGCATCTCCGGCAGGCGGGGCATTTCGAGTTTGGCCTCGACCGGCGACCGATAAACACGGGTGATGGCGCGCGGACCGGGGAAGTACTCCAACTGTGGCGCGACGGAGACGAGCTTCGCGGCTGGGCACGGTATTGGAGCCAGGTCTACGGTTACGTGGCGGAGCGCCTGCAGGCCAACGAACGGCTGCGGGATGCTGCGCTCGTGGTTCGTTACGAGGATCTCTGCCACTCGGCAGAAACGGTGGTCCGCAAGGTGCTGGACCATTGCCGGCTCGCCGCCGCCGGGCCCGTCATCGAGGCCTTCAGCAGCCGGCTGAGCACCCCCGACTACTACACTTGGCACTTCTCGGAGGCGGATCTCGCGGTCATACGGCAGGAGACGGAGGCGACCGCTGCGCGATTCGGCTATGCCGGATCGGGCCAATGAGCGTAGCGACCATGTCGACGTGCCAGTCGTCGCCGTGCGCAGGCGCGGAGCGCCATCATTGAACTGCCGACAATGGTTCGGGTATGGTCCTTCGCTCCCCGGAGGCCGAATGGAATCACTCGTGGCGTGGCGCCTGTTGCCCGGCGATGACGCGGTCCGAAGGCGATAATGCGCTTCCGTCGAGCCCTGGCAATTTCCGTAGTCGCGGCTTTCGTCCTTTATGCCGGCGCGAGCTTCTTCGCCGGCGCCGAGGATGTGCTTGGTGCCGTATCGCGCATCGATCTGCCGGTCTGGATACTCGTACTCAGCCTCTCTGCGCTCAACTATTTTCTGCGCTTCTGCCGATGGCAGTGGTATCTCGCACGTCTCGGTCACGTCCTTTCCCCGCCCCGGCACCTGCTGTATTACCTGGCAGGCTTCGCGTTTACGACGACGCCGGGCAAGATGGGCGAAGCGATCAGGTCCGTTTATCTCAGGCCTCATGGCGTCGGGTACGCTGACAGCCTGGCCGCCCTTTTCGTCGAGCGGCTGCTCGACATGGTCGCCGTGCTGCTGCTGGGACTGCTGGTGGCGTGGTTCTTCTCCGACGTCTGGTGGCCCAGCGTCTGCGCGGCCACGTTCATCGCAGCGATCTTCGTGGCGGTTTCGACTCCCGGCTTGCGGCAGTCCATTTCTGCGCGGCTCGATCGAAGCCGGTCGCCGCGCGTTCAGCGGTTCGGCGGGCAACTCCGTTCGCTGTTGCAGTCCTCGGAAGCCCTGCTGCGCTCGAAGCTGCTTGCCGGAGGCGTGGTCCTCGGCCTGGTCGCCTGGGGCGCGGAGGGGATCGGGTTCTACCTGATCCTCCGGGCCCTCGAGTTCGAGGCCGCTATCCCGGCAGCGATTGGCGTCTACGCGGCCGGGATGCTGATCGGCGCCCTGTCGTTCATTCCGGGAGGCCTCGGCAGCACCGAGGCCACGATGGTATTGATACTTTCACTGCTGGGAATGGACGTTTCGAGCGCGATCGCTGCGACGATCGTCTGTCGTGTCGCTACGTTGTGGTTCGCGGTGGCGCTCGGATTCTGCGCCTTCGCGGCCGTCGAGACCGGGCGTGAGAGCACGTTCAACCCGCAGTGAGTATCAGTCCTGGGGTCGCTATCCCCGGGCCAAACACGAGGTGCGTTTGCTCCGGTGGCGCCACGTGCCTCTGCCGCACCCCGGCCCTTCGTCGGTGCTCCCGTTTGGCAATGGCCGGAGCTACGGCGACAGCTGCCTCAACGACGGCGGTTTGCTGTTCGATGTGCGAGGACTGGATCGCCTGATCTCCTTCGACGTGGAGCATGGAGTGATCTGCTGCGAAGCGGGCGTGATGCTCGCTGACATCCTCGATCTGGTCGTTCCGGCAGGCTGGTTTCTGCCGGTAACTCCCGGCACGAAGTTCGTTACCGTGGGTGGCGCAATCGCAAACGACGTTCACGGCAAAAATCATCATTGCGCGGGGAGCTTCGGCTGCCACGTCAGGCAGTTCGAGCTGCTGCGCTCGGACGGCTCGAGAAGGAGATGCTCGAGATCGGAGAATCCCGATTGGTTCGCGGCGACGATCGGCGGACTTGGCCTCACCGGTGTGATCCTCTGGGCGGAAATCCAGCTCCATCGGGTAGCGAATGCAGCGATGGACATCGAGACGATACGGTTCGCCGACCTGGGCGGGTTCTTTCGCCTGACCGGCGAATCGGATGCCGCCTTCAGCTACACGGTGGCATGGGTCGATTGCGCGTCGCGCGGAAAGTCACTCGGACGAGGCGTGTTCACGCGCGCGAATCACGCGAGCCATGACACGTCCTCGGCGTGGGCACCGGGTAGTGCCTTCGGGATCCCGGTCGAGCTTCCCGGTGCAGTCGTCACGGATACGGTCGTGCGGGCCTTCAACGCGTGGTACTACCGCCGCCCGCAGCAGAGGTTCCGCCGCGTCCATTTCGACTCCTTTCTCTATCCTCTCGACCGGGTTCGCAACTGGAACCGAATCTACGGGCGACGCGGGTTCTTCCAGTATCAGTGTGTAGTGGGGTCATCCGACGGCCGTGACGCCGTGGCCGAGCTGCTGTCCCGGATCGCGGCTGCCGGTGGAAGTTCCTTCCTGGCAGTGCTCAAGGTCTTCGGCACGATCCCCTCCCCGGGCCTTCTCTCCTTCCCCCGGCCGGGAATAACGCTTGCCCTTGATTTTCCGAACCGCGGGTCCGGGACGATGCGGCTGCTCGATCGATTGGATGAGATCGTCCGATCCAGCGGCGGAGCCGTCTATCCGGCCAAGGACGCGCGGATGTCGGCGGACAGCTTCCGGCACTATTTCCCCAGGTGGCGATCCTTCTGCGAGTATCTCGATCCTGCCTTCTCCTCCGGTTTCTGGCGGCGAGTCGCGTCATGAGCAATCCCAGGCGCGTGCTGATCTGCGGAGCCACTTCGGCGATCGCGAGCGCCGCGGCCCGGTGCGCCGCCGCATCCCATGATCTGCTGTTTCTCGTCGGCAGAGATCCAGCAAAGCTGCGCGCGGTTGCCGATGACCTGCGGGTGCGCGGTGCAGCGCAGGTCGAGACATTCGTGATGGACATGAATGACATCGCCCGTCACCAGATGCTGATCGACGAGTGCGCGCTGCGCCTGGGGGGAGTCGACGCGGTGCTGATCGCGCATGGGACACTGCCGGATCAGGCCGCGTGCGAGGCTTCCTTCGACGCGGCGCGCGCCGAGCTCGAGACCAATTTCATGAGCGTGGTATCGCTCCTGACGCTTGCGGGCAACTACTGCGAGCGACAGGGCAAGGGTACGATCGCGGTCATCTCCTCGGTCGCCGGAGATCGCGGCCGCCAGAGCAACTACGTTTACGGGACGGCAAAGGGGGCGGTGTCGATATTTCTGCAGGGTCTGCGCAACCGGCTCCATCGGCACGGTGTCCGCGTGATCACCATCAAGCCGGGATTCGTCGACACTCCGATGACCGCGAATTTTCCGAAGAACCCGCTCTGGGCCGACCCCTCGTCGGTCGGACGAGGCGTCTACCGTGCGTTGTGCGACGGTGGCGATGTCGTTTATCTTCCCTGGTTCTGGCGACCGATCATGTTGCTGATCCGGTCGATTCCGGAACGCATGTTCAAGAGCCTGCGTCTATGAACGACATGAACAGCAGGCCCGATCCGATACCCCTGTGCGTCGACCTCGATGGGACCCTGATCAGGACCGACGTCCTGCTCGAATCGTTCCTGGGCCTGCTCAAGACCAGCCCGCTTCGTGCGGTTCGCGCCCTGTGCCGATTGGGCCATGGCCGGGCAGAGTTCAAACAGGAAATCGCGGACCAGGTCGATCTGGATGCTTCGGTTCTTCCCTATGACGATGAGGTCATCGCGTATCTGCGAGAGGAGCGTGCTGGCGGCCGGCACCTCGTCCTGGCGACTGCGACCAACGAGAAGTATGCGCGCCAGATAGCCGAGCACGTGGGGCTGTTCGACGAGGTCCTGGCCAGCGATTCCAAGACGAATCTGTCCGCGGAGCGGAAGCTCGACCGCCTGCGGGGACGATTCGGGAGCGGAAAGTTCGATTACGCGGGCAATTCGCATGCCGATCTCCGGATCTGGCCCGAAGCCAGGAGCGCGCTTCTGGTCCGACCCGAGCGCGGAGTCGAGTCTCTGGCTGCCCGGTGCTCACGGGTAGCCAAGGTCTTTCCGGCCAATGGCGGTGGCGGCGTCGCCGTGCTGCGCGCGATGCGACCGCACCAGTGGCTTAAGAACCTGCTGCTGCTGGTGCCGCTCGTCGCCGCCCATCGACTCGCCGAAGTCGAGCTCCTGGCGATCGCGCTGCTGGCATTCGTGTCGTTCAGCCTCTGCGCGTCCAGCGCCTACGTCGCGAACGACCTGTTGGACCTGCGAGCCGATCGCCACCACCCGCGAAAGAGATTTCGGCCGCTTGCGTCCGGTGCGCTCTCCGTCCAGCAGGGAATCGGGCTGTCGCTGGTATTGCTCGTCTGCGGACTCGGCCTGGGAGCAATCGTATCGAGGGCGTTCCTCGGGATCGTCGCCCTCTACTGCGTGCTTACTCTCGCATACTCACTTTCGATCAAGAACCGGGTGTTGGCGGACGTCATGCTCCTGTCCGGCCTGTATACGCTCCGTATCATCGCCGGCGGTGTCGCCGTGCACATCTTCCCGTCGTTCTGGCTGCTCGCATTCTCGATGTTCATCTTTCTGAGCCTTGCGATGGTGAAGCGCTACTCGGAGATCGCCGGTCTAAGGGACACAAATCAGGTGATGACGATGGGGCGCGGATATCGTCCCGGCGACCTGCCGACGCTGTTGAGTCTCGGCGCAAGCAGCGGATACACCGCGGTCATGGTTCTCGCCCTCTACATCAACAGCAATACCGTCGTGGGCCTGTACGAGAACCCGATCTATCTCTGGGGACTTCCGCCGCTGGTGCTGTACTGGATCAGCCGCCTCTGGGTCGGCGCGGGACGCGGAAAGATAGACGACGACCCGCTGGTGTTCGCGCTGCGCGATGGCGTCAGCCGGTGGGTCTTCGTCGCGGCCGCGCTGATTCTCTCGCTCGCGACCTGAGCATCAGTCGCGACCCGCCGTAATACGATCCAGGGCGCCGTCAGGGCCCCCGGATCAATCGCCACGCGGCGACACCGGCAAGGGTGCTCCCGAGCAGGAACTGCCAGGACAAGGTGCAATCGAGGACGGCACGCAGCGAGACCACCCGCAGTGCGTCGAGTATCCAGATAATGCCTGCCGGCAGGGCGAGAGCGAGGCCCGCGCCCACGGTCAGCAGGAAGAACAGCGAGAACAGCCTGGTCGCGTGCGATTGCAGCGCACTTTCCTTCGCTTCGTCATCCAGCGAGGGATTGCGCAGGACCGCCAGCGATGCCCGGGCAAGGTCGAACACCTCGCCGCATCTCCTGATCAAGCCGAACATCCTGACCAGAGCCACGAAGCCAACGACCAGGAAGATGGCCCCGGCAAGCGCCATCAGCGGGTCTCATCGTCGTCCCGTTCGCCGGTCTGTGGCGTCGAGGGACCCGGGTTCGGAGCGGAGTCGGCCTGCGTTGCCGGCGCTCGCCGCTTGCCGAGGAGCCGTTTTATCGGATACCAGAGAAACCCGATGATCGCGACGACGACGGCGGCGAGCAGGGCCAGCAAAGAGCCGAGCGCGGAGAGCCCGGCGCCTGGACCCACATAGGCGGCGGCCGGCGTAGGGACCACGAGGACGGCGATGGCGATCGCCACGCACCTGCGGACGGCACGCAGACCATTTGCTTCGTTCATTGGGCGCTCCTGTTCCGATTCCGCTCCATGGACCGTCGCGCGCCGATCAATCGTGCGCCTTTGCGCACTTTGCCGATACATTGGATTCCGAGTAAGCGTCGTTCATGCGCTCGGGAAGCCGCTGGACCTCCTCCATGACCGCCGCGTAACCGTCTCCGACCAGGTTTATATACTCCCAGACGACTCGTCCGTCCCGGTCGATTTCAAACGCACGTCCCTTCATCGACTCCGAGATCAGCAGATTGCCGTTCGGCAGCCACTGGGTCTTCCCCATGATGTCGCTATAGAACGGCGCGTCGTCGCTCCCCGCGTAGTAAACGGTGCGCTCGCCCGAGGCGGCCGACAGCAGCACTATCCGACTCTGCTGCCTGCCTGCTTCTTTGCTGATGTTGTTGTTGTCGAACACCGAAATTGTGTTGCCGTCGAGAAAGTCCGGATCATGCTGGCGCACGAAGTCGCCCGTCCAGACGTGCTTGATTTTCCGGGTCGCCACAGTGAACACGAAGACCGTGTGAATGTTGCGGAGCGATACGAGCAGATCTCCCGGAGAGAACACTCCAGGCTGCATGATGGATGAAAACGGCTCCACGTCGTTGAGGTGCATCGTATCCCCGGTGACCGAAGTATCCCTTTGCTTCTTCGTGGACATGTACAGGAGCCCGCTCAGTCCATTGTCGCGCAAAAGCTCAAGGACCGGGATTTCGCTCTTTATTTTTCCATCCTGGGAAACTTCGAGGATAATCGGCTCGATGAATACTGGCCTGTGGTTGGGATAACCGGTCGGCTCGCCGTCCCGGTTGATCTGAGCCGACACCCAGAGATCTCCATCGTCGTCATGGTGGATGGAGTGGTGAGTCCGGTATGGAAGGCGCCAGACGACGTCTCCGCACAGGTCGAGCCGAACCAGGCCAAGGTGCTCGTAGTTGTAGACGATGTCGCCGTCATCGAGAACGACGGCGCCGTGGAGATGCGTGCCCGGACGCTCTCGCGGGACCGCGTTTTCCGGCAGGTGCGTAGCGTCCGGCCAGACCTTGAACCAGTCGACCTCCCAGGAATGGATGATCTTTCCGCCCATGTCCATGACGTAGGCCGTCAGGCGATTGTCTGCCTCGACGGCGGTGACGAGGTTGAGGCCGGGGTACGCGGCGTCGGGCAGGTACGTAGGAAGCTTGCTGGAGTAAGTGGTGGCGCTGTAGAGCCACGACTTTTCTTCGCTCAGCCTCATTCTCATCGCCTGGGCCGAGCTGACGGCATCGGTGATGACGGCGTAGGGAAAAATTTCAAACCGCCCCACCGCAACCCCGTAACCGAAGGCCAGCAGGAGCAGCGAAGCGCAGAACAGCGCGAGTGCAAGCAGATCAGAACGAATCCTGAGCACGTTTTTTGTCGCCTTGTTGATTGTGGTCGTGCGATTACGCGATCTTCCCAACTCTGCAGCGCGGTACGTCATGGCTGGCCTGCGATACCTGCCGTCAGGCGCTAGAATCGTTCTGCCGGGCGTGTTCCGCGCACTCTAATCATACAAATTCGCAGTGGCCATAAATGCCTGAATCAGAGAAAGAATCCATCGAACGCGACGTCATGGAGTACGACGTCGTCATCGTCGGCGGCGGCCCCTCCGGTCTCGCGTGCGCCATCCGGCTCAAGCAGCAGAAGCCCGAGCTCACCGTCTGCCTGCTGGAAAAGGCGGCCTCGGTGGGCGCGCACGCGCTTTCCGGCTGCGTGCTCGAGCCGGGCCCGCTCGATGCTCTGCTGCCGGAATGGCGCACCGAGTACGCCGGCATCAAGGTGCCGGCCGCGCGCGACGAGTTCGCGCTGCTCACTCGGACGAAGCGCTACCGGCTGCCGACGCCGCCCCAGATGGCAAACCACGGCAACTTCATCGTCTCGCTCGGCAATCTGACGCCGTGGCTGGGCGCCAAGGCCGAGGCGCTCGGTTGCGACGTGTTCGCCGGCTTCGCGGCGGCGGCGGCGCTCTTCGACGCGGCCGGAGCGGTCTGCGGAGTCCGCATCGGCGACATGGGTCTCCAGAAGGGCGGCTCGCCGGGGCCGAACTTCGCGCCTGGCCCGGAGATCCGCGCGAAAGCGACGGTCGTTGCGGAAGGCTGTCGCGGCAGCCTGGCCAAGGTTCTGATCCGGCACTTCCGGCTCGCCGCCGGCCGCTCTCCGCAGACCTACGGGCTCGGTATCAAGGAGCTCTGGCAGCTGCCCGAGGGCCGTGTAGAACCGGGCCTGATCCAGCACACCGTCGGCTGGCCGGCGGATCAGCGCACTTACGCGGGAAGCTTCCTCTATCACCTCGATCAGAATCGCATCTACGTCGGATACGTCGCCGGTCTCGACTACGAGGACCCCAGGTTCCGCCCGTTCGAGGCGTTCCAGCAGTTCAAGCATCATCCCAGCCTGCGGGCGCTGTTCGACGGCGGGGAGATCCTGAGCTACGGGGCGCGGACGATCGTCGAGGGCGGCTGGCAGTCGCAGCCGCGGCTGGACATGCCGGGTGCGATGCTGATCGGCGACGCGGGCGGGCTGGTCAACGTCCCGAAGATCAAGGGCGTGCACCAGGCGATCCGTTCCGGCGTTCTGGCCGCCGATCATCTGCTCGAAAGGAGCACGAGCGAGGGATTCGACCACCGCTGGCGCGGCTCGGACGGCGCACACGAGCTCTACAAGGTGCGCAACATGCGCCCCGGGTTCCGCGGCGGCCTGTGGGTCGGGCTGGCCAATGCCGCGCTCGAGACGGTCACCGGCGGTCACACGCCCTGGACCCTGAAGAACCATGCGGATCATTCTGCGCTGCAGCGGCTCGATGCGGCGCCGCCGCCGGATCGAGGCTGGGTCGACCGCGATATCGCGCCGCGTGACCGGCTAAGCGCCGTCTTCTACGCCGGCAACGTCCACGACGAAGCTCAGCCCGTGCATCTCAAGGTCCTCGACACCAACATCTGCGCGACGCGCTGCGTGGTCGAATACGGCAATCCCTGCCAGTTCTTCTGTCCGGCCAGCGTCTACGAGATGGTCGACGACGGCGCCGGGGGCAAGCGCCTGCAGATCAACGCCGCCAACTGCGTACATTGCAAGGCATGCGACATCAAGGATCCATACGAGATCATCGACTGGACCACGCCCGAGGGCGGGTCGGGTCCGAACTACCAGAACCTGTAAGGCAGGCGTGAGCGCATGAGCGAACCGATCTGGACGCCTACGCCCGAGCGCATTGCCGCGTCGAACCTTACACGGTTCGCGGAATTCGCGCGGCGCGAGCATGGCGCCCCGCAGGGTAACTATGGCGCGCTCTGGCGCTGGTCGGTTGAGGAACGCGAACGCTTCTGGTCGGCGATGATGCAGTTCGGAGCGATTCTTCGCGACGACGGCACGGCGCCCGTGGCGCGCGACCGCGATCGCATGCCCGGCGCGGTGTGGTTCGAAGACACGCGGCTCAACTACGCGGAGAACCTGCTGGCGGGAGACGGGCGACTGGCGGCGCTGGTCTTCGTCAACGAGCGTGGCGAACGCCGCTCGATGACGCGCGAGGAGCTCGCGCGCGAGGTCGCTCGCGTCGCGGACGGCCTGCGGGAATCAGGGATCCGCCCCGGGGATCGCATCGCGGGCTTTCTGCCGAACCTTCCCGAGGCCGTGGCGGCGATGCTGGCCGCGACCAGCCTGGGCGCCGTCTGGACCTCGTGTTCGCCCGACTTCGGCATCAACGGCGTGCTCGATCGATTCGGGCAGGTCGCGCCGCGCGTGCTGTTCACGGCAGACGGTTACTTTTACGGCGGCACGACCTTCGACTCGCTTGCGTCGATCGCGGGTGTGCTTCGCCAGCTTCCCTCGGTGGAGCGCGTGGTGGTCGTGCCTTATGTGTCAGCGCAACCCGACGTGAGCGCCCTGCCCCGGGCCGTCGGCTGGCAGCGGTTCGGGCGCACCGACGCTCCGCTCTCGTTCACTCGTCTGCCGTTCAACGCGCCGCTCTTCGTCATGTATTCCTCGGGAACCACGGGCGTGCCGAAGTGCATCGTCCACGGCGCCGGCGGGACCCTCCTGCAGCATTCCAAGGAGCACTTGCTGCACACCGACCTGCGGTCTGCTGACCGGATGTTCTTCTTCACGACCTGCGGCTGGATGATGTGGAACTGGCTCGCGTCCGCGCTGGCGAGTCGCTGCACGATCGTGCTGTACGAGGGCTCGCCGTTCTGGCCGGACCGCGAGGTGTTGTGGCGCCTGGCGGAGCGCGAGCGGGTCACGGTCTTCGGGACGAGCGCGAAGTATCTCTCGGCGCTGGAGAAAGACGGCGGCACCCCTCTCGACACCACCGACCTGACGGCGCTGCGGACGCTCCTTTCGACCGGGTCACCGCTCGCACCGGAGCAGTTCGACTACGTGTACCAACGCATCAAGCGGGACGTGCACCTGGCGTCGATATCGGGCGGCACCGACATCATTTCCTGTTTCTGTCTCGGCAACCCATGGCTTCCCGTGTATCGCGGCGAGATCCAGTCTGCGGGGCTCGGCATCGCGACCCAGGTGTACGACGAGCAGGGCCGTGCGGTGCGGGGCGAACAGGGCGAGCTCGTCTGCACCGCGCCCTTCCCGTCGATGCCGCTCGGTTTCTGGGGCGACGTCGACGGCAACCGTTACCGCGCCGCCTACTTCGACCGTTTCCCCGGCGTCTGGTGTCACGGCGACCATGCGGTGCTCACCGAGCATGACGGGATCGTGATCCTGGGCCGGTCGGACGCGGTGCTCAATCCGGGCGGGGTACGCATCGGCACGGCGGAGATCTACCGGCAGGTGGAGCGGCTGCCCGAGATCCAGGAGAGCATCGCGGTCGGCCAGGACTGGCACGGCGACGTGCGCGTAGTGTTGTTCGTGCGGCTGCGGCCGGGAGTGCAGCTCGACGACGCCCTCATCCGCCGCATCCGCGACGCCATCCGCGCCAATACGACGCCGCGTCACGTGCCGGCGCGCATCCTCGCCGTGCCGGACATACCGCGCACGATCAGCGGCAAGATCGTCGAGCTCGCGGTACGCGACGTGATCCACGACCGGCCGGTACGCAACACGGATGCACTCGCGAATCCGGAGGCGCTCGAATACTTCCGCAACCGCCCCGAGCTGGCGAGTTAGCCGGAGACGCGATGCGCGGCCCGCGCGACCTGGGGGCGGTCTACCGCGCGTCGCTGCAGGCGCACGGTTACCGGCCGGACTCCTCGCAGGAACAGGCGATCGCCCGGCTCGAGGAGCTGCGCCAGCGCCTCAAACGCGAGGCGCAACACCGTGGCTCCTGGTGGGCGCGGCTGCCAGACCGGTGGCGGGCGCAGGAAAGCCCGGATGCCCGGCGCGGGGTGTACCTCTGGGGCGGCGTGGGCCGCGGCAAGACATTCCTGATGGACCTGTTCCAGACGCACGCCGGCGTTGCTTTGCGCCGCGAACATTTCCATCGCTTCATGAAGGAGGTGCATGCACGCCTGCACGAGCTGCGCGATCTACCTGCGCCGCTGATCGAGGTGGCCGCGGCAATGCGCGGCGACGCCCGCGTCCTGTGTCTGGATGAGCTCTACGTGAGCGACATCGCAGACGCGATGATTCTCGCCGGTCTCTTCGACGCGTTCGTGCAGCAGGGCCTCGTGCTGGTGTGCACTTCCAACACTCCTCCGGGCGGGCTGTATCGCGACGGGCTGCAGCGTGCCCGCTTCCTGCCGGCGATCGCACTGCTCGAGCGCCACACCCGGGTGATCAACGTCGACGCCGGCATCGATTACCGCTTACGGCAGCTCGAGAAGGCGCCGCTCTATCTGGATTCCGGCACAGCCGACAACGAGGCCCGCATGCTCGAGCGCTTCGAGGCGATCGCGGGAAGCCCGGGCGTCGCCGACCAGACGCTCGCGATCGAGGGCCGGCCGATCGCGACGCGACGAGCGGCCGCCGATGTCGTCTGGTTCGATTTCGCGGCGATCTGCGACGGGCCGCGCAGCCCGTCCGACTACGTCGAGATCGCCCGGGATTTCCACACGGTCCTGGTCTCCGGCGTGCCGTGCCTCGACGCCGCGTCCGATAACCAGGCGCGGCGCTTCGTAGCGCTCATCGACGAGCTGTACGACCGCAACGTCAAGCTGGTGGTTTCCGCCGCCGCGTCGCCTGCGGAGCTGTACCGAGGCGAGCGCGTGCAGTTCGAGTTCGAGCGGACCCGCAGCCGGCTCGTGGAGATGCAGTCGCACGATTATCTGGCGAGGCCGCACAAGGGCTGATTGATTACAATTGCAAGCATTACCGCCGGACGCCGCCCGTGCCCGCCACACCCATCCGTCTCGAGCGCTTCCTACCCTACCGCCTCTCGATCCTGTCGAACGTCGTGAGCACCGCAATCGCCGCGGCCTACCGGCAGCGCTTCGACCTCAGCATCCCGGAATGGCGAGTTCTTGCCGTGTTGTCCCGCTATCCGGGTCTGGCCGCGCGCGAAGTGGCTGAGCGCACGCAGATGGACGCGGTGGCGGTCAGCCGTGCGGTCACCCGCCTGCTGCGCAACGGCCGGTTGCGGCGCACGAAGGCGCGAAACGATCGCCGACGGTCAGTGCTGCAGGTCTCCGCCGAGGGCGCCGAAGTGTACGGCCGGATCGCGCCGCTCGCGCTGCAGTACGAGCAGGCACTCATCGACGTACTGACGCCCGGGGAGCGGGCCACGCTGGATCGTGTCCTCGCGCGGCTCACCGAGCGCGCCGGCGAGCTTGCACGCGAATTCGAGTCGCGCTCGGTATAATCGCGCGCCCGGCGCCCATCGACACAACACGGAGCCCACGATGGCAGGAACGATCCCGGCGGCCCGGCAGCACCTGATCGATGCGATCGCGGAGCGGGCACGCGGGCACAGGAGTGTATTGCCCCCTAAGGCGCTCGTAGGCTTCATCAATTCCTATTACCGAGGCGTCGACGAGGACGAGCTGCGGGAAGCGGGCACCGAGACGCTCGCCATGGCGGCGATCAGTCATCTCGAGCTCGGCACGCGGCGGCGCCGCGGTCAGCCGATCGTCCGCGTCTCGAACCCCGATGTGGCACCCGACGGACCGTCGGCTCCGCGCACCGTGGTCGAGGTCATCACCGACGACATGCCGTTCCTGGTGGACTCGCTGACCATGGTGCTGAACGGCAGCGGTCTCGCGATCCACGTGATGGTGCATCCGGTGCTCCACGTGCAGCGCGACGGGCGCGGGCGGATGAGCGGTGTGTCGGAGGATGACGTCAAGGCATACACCGAATCCTGGCAGCGCATCGAGGTCGATCGCGTCGCGGAGCCCGAACGGCTTGCCGCGGTCCGCAGCCGGATCCTGACGGTACTCGACGACGTGAAAGTCGCGGTCGCCGACTGGCCGCAGATGCGCGCCCGGGCCACCGAGCTCGCGGTGGATTTCAGCGACGGGATGCCGGGAATACCGCGTGCGGAGGCGGCCGAGGCGGGTGCCTTCCTGGAGTGGCTCGCGGACAATCATTTTACGTTTCTCGGCGCCCGCGATTATCGGCTGGAGCGAGGTCGCTCCCGCGACTGCCTGATCGCACTGCCGGGCACAGGGCTCGGTCTGCTCCGCACCGGCGGCAAGCGCCCGCGTCCGCGCCCGACGGTCCTCACGGGCGAGATCCGCCGGCGCGCGCGCGAACCCGCCATCCTGGTCGTCACCAAGGCGAACTCGGTATCGACCGTGCACCGGGCGACGTATCTCGACTACATCGGCGTAAAGACTTTTGACGTCTCGGGACGGGTCACCGGTGAGCGTCGTTTCATCGGTCTTTTCACCTCCTCGACCTACAGCGCCAAGCCGCACGAGATTCCGCTGCTCGAGCAGAAGGTGCGGCGCGTGGTGGAGCTCATCGGCGTCTCTCCGGTGAGTCACGACGGCAAGGCGCTGCTGCACGTGCTCGAGACCTACCCGCGGGACGAACTCTTCCAGTCCTCGGTGGCGGACCTGGTGCGGATCTCTCGCGGCGTCGTCAATCTCTACGAGCGGCGCCGCGTGCGCGTCTTCATGAGACGCGATCCGTATCGCCGCTTCTTTTCCTGCCTCATCTACGTACCGCGCGACCGCTATAACACGCAGGCCCGGGTGCGCATCGAGGCGATCCTGCGCGAGGAGCTGCACGGAATCGCCCTCGAGTCCCAGGTGCAGATCTCCGAATCGACCCTCGCACGGCTGCACACGCTGGTGCGCACCGACCCCGAACGCGAGGTAACCGCCGACGCCGACCGGATCGAGACCCGCATCACCGAGACATTGCGGACGTGGAGCGACCGCCTGCGTGACGAGCTCCTCGCAACGCTCCCCGCCGACACGGGCGCGCAAGTCGCGGCGCAATACGCAGGAGCGTTCCCGACCGCCTACCAGGAGGAAGTGAGCGCGAGCGACGCGATCGTCGATATCGGCGAGCTGCAGGCGCTGCCGGTCCAGGCTCCGGCGCTCGGCCTGCAGCTGCGTGCGGGCGACGCCGCACGACGGGCTTTGCATCTGCGGCTATATCGGCGCGGCGATCCGCTCGCCATGTCGGATCTGCTGCCGATGCTCGAGAACTTCGATCTGCGCGTGCAGAACGAGCGACCATACCGCATCGCAAGCGACGCCGACGCCGGGCTCTGGATCCAGGACCTCGAGGTCACCCATGCCGGCGGGCAGACACTCGATCCGGGCGCGGTCGGAGCACGATTCGAGCAGGCGTTCTTCGCGGTCTGGAACGGACGTGCCGAGAGCGACGGCTTCAACCGGCTGGTGCTCGCCGCCGGTCTCGAGTGGCGACAGGCCGTGGTGCTTCGCGCCGTATGTCGTTACCTGCTCCAGACCGGCCTGCCCTTCAGCCAGCGCTACATGGAGTCGGTGCTCTCGCGCCAGCCCGCGATCGCGCAGCGGCTGAGCCGCCTGTTCGAGTCGCGCTTCGACCCGGCCCTCTCCTCCGCCGCGCGCAATGCGCGCGTCCGCGCGCTCGGCCGCGAGATCGACGCCGCGCTCGACAGGGTGACCGGTCGCGACGACGACCGCATCGTCCGCGCGTTCCGCTCGGTCATCACGGCGACGCTGCGCACCAATCACTATCAGCACGACCCCGCCGGCGCATTAAAGGGCTACCTGTCGTTCAAGCTCGAACCGCGCAGCATTCCGGAGCTGCCGAAGCCGCGGCCGATGTTCGAGATCTGGGTCTATTCGCCGCGGGTCGAGGGCGTGCACATGCGCATGGGCATGGTGGCGCGCGGCGGGTTGCGATGGTCGGACCGTCGCGAGGACTTCCGCACCGAGATCCTGGGGCTGATGAAGGCCCAGAACGTCAAGAACACGGTGATCGTGCCAGTGGGTGCCAAGGGCGGTTTCGTTCCGCGACAACTGCCGGGCACCGGGCGCGAGGAGATTCAGCGCGAGGGCACGGAGTGCTACCGGATCTTCATCCGGGCGCTGCTCGACATCACCGACAATGTGGTCGACGGCAAGGTCGTTCAGCCGGCCGAGGTGGTGCGCTACGACGGCGACGATCCGTATCTGGTCGTGGCCGCCGACAAGGGCACGGCGACCTTCTCCGACACCGCGAACGCGCTGGCCGCGGAGTACCACTTCTGGCTCGGCGACGCGTTCGCCTCGGGCGGCTCGGCGGGCTACGATCACAAGAAGATGGCTATCACCGCGCGCGGCGGCTGGGAGTGCGTCAAGCGCCACTTCCGTGAGCTCGGCATCGACACGCAATCGCAGGACTTCACCGTCGCGGGCATAGGCGACATGGCCGGTGACGTGTTCGGCAACGCGATGCTGCTGTCACGGCACATTCGCCTGCAGGCCGCGTTCAACCACCAGCACATCTTCCTCGATCCGAACCCCGACGCAGCCCGCAGCTTCCGCGAGCGCGAGCGAATGTTCCGCCTGCCGCGTTCGGCATGGGCCGACTACGACCGGCGCGCGATCTCGAAGGGCGGCGGCATATATCCGCGCGACGCCAAGCAGACTGCGCTGTCGTTGCAGGTGCGGACGCTGCTCGGGCTGGACGCGACGCACGCGAGCCCGCCGGAGATCATCCGCGCAATCCTGAAGTTGCCGGTCGACCTGCTCTGGAACGGCGGCATCGGCACCTACGTCAAGGCCTCGCACGAGGCGCATTCCGCGATCGGTGATCGCGCCAACGATGCGCTGCGTGTCGACGGTCGGGAGCTGCGCTGTCGCGTGGTCGGCGAGGGCGGCAACCTGGGGCTTTCGCAGCTCGGCCGTATCGAGTACGCGCAGAACGGCGGCCGCATCAATACCGACTTCGTCGACAACTCCGGTGGCGTCGACTGTTCCGACCACGAGGTCAACATCAAGATCCTGCTCGACGTCGTCCAGCGGCGGCGCCGGCTGACGCGGCCCGCGCGGAACCGCCTGCTCGCGGAGATGACCGAGGAAGTTGCTGCGCTCGTGCTGCGCGACAATTACCTGCAGAGCCAGGCGATCAGCCTGCAGGAAGCACAAGCCGCAGACCGTCTCGGTGAGCACGCGCACCTGATCCGCTCGCTGGAGCTGGACGGCGTGCTCGATCGAGCGATCGAGCACCTTCCCGTCGCCGAGGAAATCGAGGACCGGCGACGTGCGGGCGAGGGTTTTACCCGGCCGGAACTGGCGATGGTCCTGTCCTACGCGAAGATCGCGCTCAACAACCAGCTCATCCAGTCCGACGTGCCCGAGGATCGATACCTGTCCCGCGAGCTGGACCGGTACTTCCCGGACCGTCTCACGCGACGCTATTCCGATCTGCTCCATGAGCATCGCCTCAAGCGCGAGATCATCGCCACCGCGACGACCAACAGCATCGTCAATCGCATGGGGCCGAACTTCGTGGCCCGCACGCAGCAGGACACCGGCGCGGATGCAGCGACAGTGGCGCGGGCCTACACCGTGGCGCGCGAGGCCTTCGACGTGCGCGAACTCTGGACAGCGATCGAGCAGCTCGACAACCGGATCCCGGCGACGGTCCAGTACGCGATGATGCAGGACACGGTCGCCCTGCTGCGCCAGGTGACCTACTGGCTGATCCAGCGTCATCGGCGCGACCTCGGCATCGAGGCGCAGGTGGAGCGGCTGCGGCCGGGCGTGCGCGAGCTGTCGCGCGCGGTGCCGGACTGGCTTGGCCGGCTCGAACGCTCCTCCTACGACACCCGCGCGGCAGATCTGGTGCAAGCGGGCGTCCCGCCGGACCTCGCCCGCACGGTCGCCTCGTTCCAGGCGCTGCAAAGCGCGCCCGACATCGTCGAGCTCGCTGCGGCGCGCCGGCTGTCCGTCGAGTCAGCCGCACGTGCGTACGTCACCGCAGGCGCGGAGTTCGGGCTCGACTGGCTGCGCGAGCGCATCGAGGCGCTCGACACGGAGGGGCACTGGCATGCGGTCGCGCGGGGCAGCCTGCGCGAGGGTCTGTACGAATCGCACCGCCGGCTCGCGCAGCGAGTCCTCGGCGAGACGCGGGAACGCGACCCGGCAGCGGCGGTTGCGGAATGGACCCGTGCTCACGCGGCCGAGGCCGCGCATGCCCGCGGTGTCGTCAACGACATACGCTGGCAGCAGACGGCGATCGATTTCGCCTCGATCTCGGTTGCGCTGCAGGCGGTGCGGCGCCTCGCCAGCCCCGAGGGCTGATCAAAGGCTTCCCGAGGGACTCATGGGCGTCGGACGACTGGTATTGCTGCGGCACGGACAGAGCACCTGGAATCTCGAGAACCTGTTCACGGGGTGGGTCGACGTCGACCTGTCGCCGCAGGGCCTGCTCGAGGCGCGCGAGGCCGGGCGACTGCTGCGGGACGAAGGCATCGCGTTCGACCAGGCGTTTACCTCGGTGCTCAAACGCGCGATCCGCACGCTCTGGATCACGCTCGACGAGCTCGACCAGATGTGGGTGCCCGTCGAGCGCAGCTGGCGACTGAACGAGCGTCACTATGGCGCGCTGCAGGGGCTCGACAAGGCGCAGACCGTGGAGCGGCACGGCCTGGAGCAGGTGAAGATCTGGCGGCGCAGCTACGACATCCCACCGCCGCCGCTCCCGGTCGACGACCCACAGCATCCGCGCTTCGAGCGCCGCTATGCCTCGGTGCCCGCGGCGGAGCTGCCGTCCGCGGAATCGCTCAAGGAAACGCTCGCGCGCGTGCTGCCGTTCTGGAACGCACGCATCGCACCGGAGCTCGCCGCCGGGCGCAACGTCCTGGTAGCGGCGCACGGCAACAGCCTGCGAGCCCTGGTGAAAATGCTCGACGGGATCTCCGATACCGCGATTGTGGAGCTCAACATCCCGACCGGCGTGCCGCTGCTGTACGACCTCGACGAGGCACTGCGCCCGCGGGGCAGCCGCTACCTCGGCGACGCGGAGGCTATCAAGGCGCGCGCCGAGGCCGTCGCGCGACAGACCGAATCCCGGCGCTGATTCGCCTCTGAGCCGATCCTTGCGCTTCGATCGGGCGGACAGCCCGGATCTTGCACACGAACTTCGCGACATACGCCGGGTCAGGTCAGGAACCCGCCGTCGACGACCAGGAATTCGCCCGTGACGTAGGCGGAGGCGTCGGAGGCCAGGAACACCGCGGCGCCGGCGATGTCGCGCGGCTCGCCTACCCGGCGGAGCGGAGTCTGCCCGAGATAGTGATCGACCTGTCCGGCGTCCGACAGCAGCGCACCGGCAAACTTCGTGCGGATCAGACCGGGCAGGATCGCATTGACGCGGATCCCGTCGGGCCCGCACTCGCGCGCGAATACCTTGGTGAGATTGAGCACGGCGCCCTTGGTGATCGAGTAGATGCCCTGCAGCGGGCCGGGCCGGATGGCGTTGATCGATGCGACGTTGATGATCGAGCCACTGCGTTTCGCGCGCATCAGCCGCCCGCCGAGCACGGACGCGAAGAAATAGCCCCGGATGTTGACGTCCACGGTCTTCTGGAACGCGCCGAGATCGGTATCGAGCACGTGCCCGTAGTAAGGGTTGGTCGCCGCGTTGTTGACGAGCACGTCAAGGCGGCCATAGTCCCGTTCGACCGTGGCGAACAGGTTGTCGAGGGCTGCCATGTCACCGATATGGCAGGCGATGGCGCGCGCCTCGCCTCCCGCGGCCACGATTCGCTGCGCCACCTGCTCGCAGGCGTCGGCCTTGCGGCTCGAGACCACCACTCGCGCGCCGCGCCCGGCGAATGTGCTCGCGATCGCCTCGCCGATCCCGCGGCTCGCGCCGGTGACCACGGCGACGCGTCCGGTCAGATCGAACGTGTCGGTCATGGGGATTGCTCCTTCCGCATCGCGGGCAGGCCACGGATCGACTCCGCGGTGACAGGCCGCTTGGAATTTAGCGTATCCTGAACCGGCAGTGGGGGCGGCCAGGAAGAGATACATGTTCGGGATCACTCCGTTCGGAATGTTCCACACCGTGATCGCGCTCGTCGCAGTCGCAGCGGGCTTCACGGCGCTCACGAAGCACCGTGAGATTGGGATGGCGACCCCCCCGGGCCGGCTCTATGTCCTGCTCACGGTCGTGACCTGCGTCACCGGGCTCTTCATCTTCCGGCACGGGACGTTCGGCGTGCCGCACGCGCTCGCGGTTCTGACCCTGATCGTGCTCGTCATCGCCATCGCCGCCGAGAAGCGCGCGATCTTCGGTCGCCTGTCGCGCTACCTGTCGGTGGTCGGCTATTCGGCCACACTGTTCTTCCACATGATTCCCGGGTTCACCGAGACGGCGACACGCATTCCCGAGGGTGCGCCCCTGGTCTCGGGACCGGAGGCACCGGAACTGCGTGCGGCCGTCGGTGCCGCATTCCTGGTTTTCCTGATCGGTGCGGCCGTGCAGGTGCGGCGCATCCGCCGCGAAGCCAGTCCCGGTGTTCCCAGTTCGGCGATTGCCTGACTCGCAGGCCGCGCCGCCTCAGGCAAACCGGGCCGTCCGGGTCCGGCCGTCCCAGCTTCGCGAGGCCGCCCGGATCTGCCGGAACGCATCGTCGATCACTTTGCCGTGCTCGATGAGCTCGATCATCCCGCCGGGGTCGTGATCGGTCGCGAGGTACGCAAAGCGCGCGCCCCACGCGGTACGACCGCTCTGTGCGGGCTCGACGCCTTGCGAGCTCAAGCGCTCGAGATCGCGATCGACGGATTCGGTCATGACGCCCAGGTGCTGTACTCCGGTCCGCCCACCGCGCAGGAACTCGCTGTAGATCGACGGCACGTCGTTGTGCTGGTAGATGAGCTCGATCTGCGTCTCACCCGAATACGCGAGCGCTGCGGTCATATCGACGGGGGAGGGCCTGCCGCGGAACAGGAGTTCCGAGAAGGGAACGTGCTCGAACAGGAAGAAAGGTCCGACGTTCATGACCCGCGTCCAGTGCTCGATCGCGGCCTCCAGGTCGCGCACGACCCAGGCGATCTGCATCACGGGTCCGAAATTCCGCTGCATCGCGCCCTCCCGCGTTCAAGCCGCCGGCGACATCGGCGCGGCGTGGAATGCCTGGCCGGCCGCCGCGCGCGCCCGCAGCCAGCGTGAAGGCTTGAATCGCCTGCCGTGACGCTTCGCGAGCCGATCACAGTCGGCAACGAATTCGCGCACGCCGATCGTATCGACATAGGTCAGCGCGCCGCCGGTCCACGCCGGAAACCCCCAGCCCAGGATCGATCCCAGGTCCGCCTCGGCCGCGGTGGTCACCACGCCCTCCTCCATGCAGCGTGTCGCTTCCAGCGCCTGTACGTGCAGGAGGCGCATGCCGACCTCGGCCGCATCGGGCTGTTTCGCCGCCGGCGCGTACACGGACGCGAGCGCGGGCCAGAGACGCTTGCGCCCGCCGGCCGGATAATCGTAGAAGCCGGCGCCGAAGCGCCGGCCAGGACGCTTGAGCTCCTCGACGAACCGGCGAACCACGTCGTAGGAGATGGGGCGCTGGAAGCGCTTGCCGAGATCCTCCTGAGCCTGGCGGATGACTTTCCACTGCAGGTCGATCGTGACCTCGTCCGCCACCGCCAGCGGCCCGACCGGCATGCCCGCCATGCGGGCGGAGTTCTCGATCAACGCGGGTATCACTCCCTCCGCGAGCATCTGCATGCCTTCGTACAGGAAGGTACCGAAGCAGCGGCTGGTGTAGAAGCCACGGCTGTCGTTGACCACGATGGGCGTCTTGCGGAGCTGCGCGACGTAGTCGAGCGCTCGCGCGAGCGTCTCCTCGGAGGTCTTCTTCCCCACGATGATCTCGACCAGTGGCATCTTCTCGACGGGCGAGAAGAAGTGGATGCCGATGAACTGCGCGGGCCGCTTCGACGCCTGCGCCAGACCCGAGATCGGCAGCGTCGAGGTGTTGCTCGCGAGTACCGCGGTCGGTGCGATCACGGCCTCTGCCTGACCGGTCACCCCAGCCTTGGTCTCGCGATTCTCGAACACGGCCTCGATCACGAGCTCGCAGTCGGCGAGATCGGTAAAGCTCGCCGTCGGGCGGATGCGCTCGAGGACCGAGTTCGCCTCCTGCTGCGTGCGCCGGCCGCGTTCGACCTCGCGCGCGAGCTGCTGACGCGCGTGATCCCTGCCCTTCGCGGCCAGATCGACGGTGCTGTCGAGCAGCACGACCTCCATACCGGCCGCGGCGGAGACGTGCGCCAACCCCGCGCCCATCATCCCCGCGCCCAGGACACCGAGACGGCGGACCTGCGTCTTGGGCGGCCCCACCGGCCGGCGCGCGAGCTTGTCCGCCTGTCCCTTGTTCACGAACATCGTCCGCATCAGGTTGCGCGCTACCGGGCCCGCGAGCAGCCGGCCGAACTGCTGCGACTCGATCCGCAGGCCGGTATCGATCGGCACCTGGGTGCCTTCATAAACGACGGTGAGGATCGCGAGCGGCGCGGGGTAGTTCCGCATCGTGGCGCGCGCGGTGAGCGATGTTCCGGCCATGAAGGCCTGCGCCGCCGCCGGCGTGCTCATCCCGGCGCCGCCGGGCACGCGAAAGCCCTTCCGGTCCCAGGGCTGGATCGCATCCGGCGACCCCAGCGACCAGCGACGCGCGCGCTCGACGATCTCCGTCGCAGGCGCAATCTCGTGCACCACCCCAAGGCGCAGCGCGTCGGCGGGTCCCAGCTGCGTACCTTCGGTCATCACACGCAGCGCCTCCGCGACGCCGATCAGCCGCGGCAGCCGTTGCGTGCCACCGGCGCCTGGGAGCAGACCGATCTTCACTTCCGGAAAGCCGACCCCCGCTTTCGGCTCGTCGGCGAGGACCCGGTAGTGACAGGCGAGCGCCAGCTCGAATCCGGCGCCGAGTGCCACGCCATTGATCGCCGCCGCGAACGGTTTGCCGCAGGTCTCGAGCCGGCGGAAGATCCGGTTCAGGTTCGCGCTGAACTGCGTCGCTTCCGCCGCGGTGATGCCGCGCTCGAACATCGATGCCATGTCCTTGATGTCCGCGCCGGCCATGAAGCTCGACTTCGCGGAGGCGACGATCACGCCGCGTACGGATGGATTCCCAGCCAGCTGGTCGACGCAGGATTCGAGTTGGCGCAGGAACTCCGGGGTCGCGACGTTCATCGGGCGATCGACGACGTCGATCAGGAGCACGGCAATACCATCGCCGTCGACGGATTGGCGGATGTTCTGTGTCATGTGGCTGTCCGCCTCGCAGTGCCGGCGAGTCAGACGCGCTCGATGATGGTGGCTGTGCCCATCCCCGCACCAACGCACAGGGTCACGAGGGCGGTGGCGAGATCGCGACGCTCGAGCTCGTCGAGCACCGTGCCCAGGATCATCGCGCCGGTCGCGCCGAGCGGATGACCGAGCGCGATGGCGCCGCCGTTGACGTTGACCCGGTCCGGCTCCAGTGCGAGGTCGCGCATGAACCGCAGCACGACCGATGCGAAAGCCTCGTTGATCTCCCAGAGATCGATGTCGCCGCGCTTCATACGCGCGCGCTTGAGCGCCTTGCGGCTGGCGGCGGCGGGACCGGTCAGCATGATGGTGGGCTCGCTCCCGATCGAGGCGAACGCCCGGATGCGTGCACGCGGCTTGAGCCCGGCCCTGCGCCCGGCCCGCGGACTGCCGATCAGCACGGCCGCGGCGCCGTCGACGATGCCGCTCGAGTTGCCGGCCGTGTGGACGTGCTCGATTGCCTCCACCTGCGGGTACTTCTGTATCGCCACGGTGTCGAAGCCCGCCTCCTCGCCGAGCTGCGCGAACGCGGGTTTGAGCTTCGCCAGGTCGGCGAGACCGGTGCCGGGGCGAAGGTACTCGTCGCGCGCGAGCGCGATTTCGCCGCCGCGGTCGGTGACCGCAACGATCGAGCGATCAAACCACCCGGATTGCTGCGCGTGCGCGGCACGGCGCTGGCTCTCGACCGCATAGCCGTCCACTGTTTCCCGGCTGTAGCCGTCCAGCGTCGCGATGAGATCCGCGCTCACCCCCTGCGGCACGAAATACTGGTGCCAGGCGACCTGCGGATCGATCGCCCAGGCGCCGCCATCCGTGCCCATCGGAACGCGAGACATCGATTCGACGCCGCCGCCGATTGCCACGTCGGACTGCCCCGACATCACCTGTGCGGCGGCGGTGTTGACCGCCTCAAGCCCCGAGGCGCAGAAGCGATTCAGCTGCTTGCCGGGCACCGTCTCGTCGAACCCGGCGACGAGCGCGGCGACGCGCGCCATGTCCGCGCCCTGCTCGCCGACCGGCGTCACGCAGCCGAGCACGACGTCATCGACCACGCTGGTGTCGAACCCGTTGCGGTCGCGGATTGCGCGCAGCGACTGCGCCGCGAGCTCGACCGGGGTGATGCGGTGCAGCGAGCCATCCGGGCGGCCGCGGCCGCGCGGTGTTCGCACGTGATCGAAGATGAGTGCGTCGGTCATGTCGGTTCCCCTGCCTGAGCGCGCCACCCGGAACTCACGGGTAGCTCGCCTGGCGCTTTTCGATGAAGGCGGCGATACCCTCGCGACCGTGCGGATGTGACGACATCGCGGCGATCGTCCGACCCTCGAGCGCCATCTGCGACTCGAGTCCGGGGGATGACGCGTCCATCAGGCGCTTGGTCGCGCCGAAAGACTCGGTCGGCCCGGCGGCGAGCTTCGCCGCGAGCGCCTGCGCCTGCGCGGCCAGGTCCGCATCCTCGACGACCTGGTTGATGAGGCCCCAGGCGAGCGCCTCCTCGGCGCTCAGAACACGGTTCAAAAGCAGGAGCTCCATCGCCCTTCGCCGGCCGACGATCCGCGGCAGCAGGAACGAGACGCTGCCGTCGGGAGCCAGCCCGACACCGGTGTAGGCGAGGGAGAACCGGCTGCTGCTTGCGCAGAGCGCGAGATCCGCCGCGCAGACGAGTCCCACCCCGGCACCGGCGGCGGTGCCGTTGACGGCCGCGATGACCGGCGCGCGCATGCGCGTGAAGGCGCTGATCGCCGCATGGAGGTGCGTGGTCAGCTCGTTGAGATAGCCGGGTGCGCCCTCGCCCTGACCGCGCATGGCACGCAGATCGCCGCCGAAGCAGAAGTGCTTGCCCGCGCCCGTGAGCACGACGGCCCGGATCTCCCGATCGGCTTCGCAGCGCTGTGCCGCCGACAGCAGCTCCCGCGCCAGCTCGAGGGTGAGCGCGTTGCTGGCGTCCGCGCGATTCAGCGTGAGCGTGGCGACGCGGTCTCGAATGTCGACCGCAACGGTCGTGTGCATATCGATCTCCTCGATTCGTCCAGGCGAACGGGTGTTGCGCCGGCTCAGGATTTCTGGCTCGACTTCGGGCGCGCCAGCGCGCGCAGCTGGCCCTCGAGATAGTTGAGGAGCCGCTTGTCCTGGTCGCCGTGCTCGTGCGTGAGAAAGCTGACGGCCATGCCATCCATCACGTAGTGCACGAGATCGAGTGCCAGGTCGAAATTCTCACCGCTTTCCTTCCATTCCGGGAACAGGTCGACCGCCGTGCTGTACCACTCCCGCTCGAACGACTCCTGCGCCGGAGCCAGAATCGCGGCCAGCTCGGGATCGGTTCGCGCGGCCACCCACAGCTCGAGAAAGGCCACGTACATGGGATGCTTGACGTGCTCCCAGTACGCCTCGAGCGCGCGGCGCGGGCGGCTGTCGTCGCGGGGCAGGCGATCGATGGACTTGCGGAACGCCTTGAGCCGCTTGGCGTGCAAATGCTCGACGGCGGCCCGCACGATGTCGATCTTGGACGGGAAGTGATGCAGCATCGCCCCGCGGGACAGGCCGGCCTTGTTGGCGATGACGGTCGTCGTCGTGCCGGAGTACCCGAGCTCGACGAAGCAGCGGAGTGAGGCTTCGACGATCTGCAGCCGCGTCGATGCGCTCTTCTGTGCCTGCCATCCGGACGGCTCTACCCCCGGGGCGGCCTGATTTCTCTGTGGCATGCTTTTTATTGTCGTCTCCGCGGCTGCGGCCAAGGATGTGGCGCAGTCCTGAAAAAGTCAAAGCTGATTGAAACAGACAGTCGTGACTGCTAACGTTGCGCCCCGCGCAGACACGGGAGCCTAGCCATGGGACGCCTGGATGGAAAGGTTGCGATCGTCACCGGCGCGGCGGCGGGCCTGGGCCGCGCGGATGTCGAGGCGTTGGTCCGCGAGGGCGCCCGCGTCGTAGCCACCGACATAAACGAGACGGCCGGGCACGAGCTCGCTACGAGGCTGAATGCGCAGCGGGCGGGTGCCGTGCACTTTCTCGCACAGGACGTGCGCGACGAGGCGCGCTGGACGCAGGTGGTCGCGGAATGCGTGTCGCACTTCGGCGCCCTGCATGTGCTGGTCAACAATGCCGGAGTGGTCGTCGTCGCCACCCCGGAAACCTGCACGCTCGAACAATTCCGGTTTCAGAACCAGGTCATGTCCGAGGGTGTATTCCTCGGGTGTCGCAGCAGCATCCCGGCGATCCGCGCGAGCGGCGGGGGCTCGATCATCAACATGTCGTCGATGGCGTCGCACCTCGGCTACCCGGTGTACTTCGCCTACAGCGCCGCGAAGGGAGCCGTGCGCGCAATGACCAAGTCGATCGCGATTCACTGCCAGACCAACAAGTACGGCATTCGCTGCAATTCCATCCATCCCGGCGCCATCGAAACGCAGATGGTGCGCGAGGCGACCCGGGAGCTCGGACTGGAGATGTCGATGTGGGAACAGAGTCCTACCGGGCTCGGGAAACCCGCCGACGTCGCGAACCTGGTCGTCTTTCTCGCGTCGGACGAATCGCGCTTCATCAACGGCGCGGAGATCCTGGTTGACAACGCCTTGTACGTACAATGAACGAGCGCCCTACTCGTCCGGCGCGATCGTGAGCGCAAGTCCCTCGAGCTGCTCGGTCAGCTCGATCTGGCAGCTCAGACGCGAGCGCGACGGGTCGTAGTGCGAGAGCTCCACCAGCAGTTCCTTTTCGTCGCTCTCCTGCGGCGGGAGTTTCTCGATCCAGTCCGGATCCACCAGCACGTGACAGGTCGCGCAGGAGCAGAGTCCTCCGCAGATCGCCAGGACTCCGTAGTCGAGCTCACGTAGCGTTTCCATGACCTTCAGTCCGGCACGACCTTCGACTTCGTGCGGGTTGCCGTCCCGGTCGGTGACCACGATCTTCGGCATGCTGCGCTCTGCTCCCGGGGGAAACCTTCATTATTGCAGCGCAATATACGCAATGCACCCGCTCTGACAGGGCTTGCGTAAGGTACGCCTCATGATGCCCGAATGCGGGTGGCAAAAAAACAGTCATGACTGTTTAATACCGATCCCCGCCTCCCTATAATCGATCCTTGAAGCCCCGGAGATCAGCGATGGACCTCGGCCTGAAGGGAAAGAAAGCGATCGTGACCGGTGCCACCAAGGGCATCGGCCGCGCCATCGTCGACCTGCTGGCGGCCGAGGGCGCCGACATCGGCCTTTGCGCGCGCACCGAGGACGAGGTCGAGGCCGCACTTCAGGCGCTCGCCGGCCTCGGCGTCAAAGTGGCAGGCGAGGCATTGAATGTCCGCGATGCCGAGGCTTACACGGCCTGGCTCGGTCGGACGGCGACGGCGCTCGGCGGCTGCGACATCTTCGTGCCTTGCGTGAGCGGCGGCGGCGGAATGGACAGCGAGAAGAACTGGTGGCGCAATTTCGAGATCGACGTGTTGCACACCGTGCGCGGCTGCGAAGCGCTCATGGAGCACCTCAAGAGATCCGGGCAGGGATCCATCGTCATCATCAGCTCGACGAACGCGATCGAGACCTTCGCCGCGCCCATGGGCTACAACGCCATGAAGGCAGCACTCATCACCTACGCCAAGCAGCTATCGCAGTTCGTCGGGCGAAACGGCGTCCGGGTCAATGCCGTGTCGCCCGGCCCGATCTATTTCGAGGGCGGCGCGTGGGAGATGATCAAGGGCACCAACCCCAAGTTCTTCGAGGCGACGCTGCGGGCGATCCCGGCGGGGCGGATGGGCACGCCCGCGGAGGTTGCGCGCGTGGTGGCGTTTCTCGCGAGTCCCGCCGCCAGCCTGATCACCGGCGCCAACGTCGTCGCCGACAACGGTTTCACCAAGGGCGTCCGGTTCTGAGCCGGGATCGATGTGCGCAGCTGCGATCGACGCATACCTCGTCTGTGGCGGTCGCTACCACGACATCGATTTCGTGCGGCTACAGCTGCTCGGGTTGCTCGCCGAGCAGGAGCGGATCCGCACGCGCGTGGCGGAGAACTACGATGATGTCGAGGCCATCGAGGCGAGCGCGTTCCTCGTCACCTACGCGGTGGACGTTGTGCCGGACGATACGGCGAGCCAGCGGCTGCGATCCTACGTCGAAAGCGGCCACCGCTGGCTCGCACTGCATGGCACGAACTCCCTGCTGCGGTACGTAAAGGGGCGCGGCTGGGAAGCGCCGCGCGAGGCACAGCTGCACATGGAAACGCTCGGCAGCCAGTTCATCGCACATCCCCCAGTCGCGCCGTACCAGGTCGAGGTGACCCAGCCGGCGCATCCGCTGGTGGCGGGGATCGGCGCATTCGACGCCGATGACGAGCTCTACCTGTCGGAACTGCATCCACCGATCGACGTCCTCCTGCATACCTACTGGTCCGGTCACACGCCGGACTTCGCCGAGTCGGACTGGACCCGTGACGAGCCTCGGCCGGTGATGTATCTCAAGCACCACGGGAGCGGCTCGGTGCTCTACCTGGCGCTGGGCCATGCACGCGGCCGTCACGACATGCGGCCGCTG
>Ga0268386_10000217_pt1 | contig 34506 bp, 33 predicted proteins | sample RVTome_15_FD_200260 | JGI IMG/M metagenome (GOLD analysis project Ga0268386, IMG submission 200260) | Soil microbial communities from uranium-contaminated site in the Upper Colorado River Basin, Wyoming, United States - RVT150D86... ... | reverse complement strand
GCCGATGGATCGCCACCGGATCGGCCTGCGTGTCGATGCCGAAGACGCTCGCCGACCCGGCGGTCGGCCGGATGAGATCGAGCAGGATGCGCATGGTGGTCGTCTTGCCGGCCCCGTTCGGGCCGAGGAAGCCGAGGGTCTCGCCCTCGTTCACCACCAGGTCGACCTCGGTGATGCCCCGATGGCTCCCGTAGGTCTTCGTCAACCGCTGGGTCTCGATGACCGCGGCCATATCGTCAGTTCCTTTCTGTTGCCGATGCGTCCGCATCGGTCCTTGATTCCGATTCAAGCAGCTTGTCGAGCAGCGCCGGCCATTCGCGCTCGAAGAAGGCGTAGACGTCACGCAGGTCGCGCAGCCGCGCCTGCGAGTCCGGCGATCGGTCGGCGGTCAGGGCGAGCCCCGCGTCGAGCACCTGGCGCGCGCTCCGCATCTGCTCGGCGTTCTTGTCGATCAGGGTGCGCGCCGCATCGGGCGGGATGCTGAAGTACTCGCGCCGGTCTCCCGGCTTCGTGCCGCGGCGAATGAGGCCGATGGACTCGAGCAGCTGGGCCATGCTGCTGACCGAGCCGCGGCTCGCCTGGAGCCGCTCGGCGATCTCGGCCGCGGTGCGTTCAGGGGGCTCGCAGATGGCGAGGTAGGCCCACATCCGGCCGGCCATCGGCGGCATGCCGGCGGCCAGGACGCGCGCCATCGCCTCGATGAAGGTGTCCTCGTCGGTGATCATCACAACGCCGCGAATCTTCCCCCAGTTCGCTGTTTTCAGTCAATACTGAAAATGACGCATTCCGACTGGACGGCGAGCAGCTCCCGTCGTGGTGGCGGGTCAGATGAGCCGCTGGTATCATCCGGCCTCGCGTGCGCCGAAGTAGCTCAGGGGTAGAGCATCGGTTTCGTAAACCGACGGTCGTGGGTTCGAATCCCACCTTCGGCTCCATCACTCCGCGCCCACCGACCACCTCGGGACCGACCATCCCGATGGCAGGTCTGAGAGTCACGCTGACAGCACCGAGCTGGCTTGAGGGGTGCGATCAGGCACCACCGCGGTCAGCTGTCCGGCGCGACTCCCCGACGCGGCATTGCTGGCGTTCACCGGACCGATGGCAGCAGGATCAGAGGATCCGATGGCGTTCGGCGGCGTACGCAATGGGGAGCGACGGATCCGACCCAGCGCTCGCGGCCTCCAGATTCGTAATCAGGGCAGCCTAGCCCTCACTCAAGCATAGAACCGAGGCCAAATGTCCCTCCAGGAACCTGCCGCTCGGCCCCAACAGGGAACCACGTGCCGGCGCGAGCCCAGAGGAGTCCTGCCTGCGAGGACTTCGGGGTGGAGCACTCGAGGGTCAGGCTCGAAATGAGCGACCTTCAGGCGCTGGAGACCGGACGCACCTCAGCCGGCGCCCTCCTGTGGGTCTTTCGGCCGTGCGACATCCCCCTCGGACCGAATCCTCAGCGCGCGACGAGGTCCAGGGTGATCTCCTCGACCGTGCGGCAGCCGGCGAGCGCCATGGCCAGCGAGAGCTCCTCGCGCAGGAGCTCGAGGACGTGCCGGACGCCATCGGCGCCGCCGACGGCGAGCCCCCAGAGCACCGGACGCCCGACGGCGACCAGGTCGGCACCCAGCGCGAGGCCCTTCAGCACGTCGATGCCGCGCCGCACCCCACCGTCGACCACCAGCAGCGCGCGATTCCCGACGGCGGCGGCGATCTCCGGGAGCGCATCGATGCCCGCGACCGAGGTATCGAGCTGCCGGCCACCGTGGTTGCCGACCCAGATGCCGTCGCACCCGACCTCCACGGCCCGGATCGCGTCATCGGCGCGCAGGACCCCCTTGGCGACCAGCGGGATCGGGCAGACCGAGCGCAGCCAGGCGAGGTCGTCCCAGGTGAGCGTCGGCAGCTCGACGATGCCGCCCTCGTCGGTCGGCTGGTCCGGTGGCAGATGGACGCCGAGATGGAGCTCGAACGCGTTGCGCCGGTCGCGTTCCCGGTTGCCGGGGAGCGGCAGGTCCACGGTGACCGCCACCGCCTCGTAGCCGGCGACCACAGCGCGCTCGACGAGCGCCTGGCAGGCGGACCGATCCGCCGGCGCGTAGAGCTGGAACCAGCGAGGGGCATCGGGCGCCGCTTCGGCCACCTCCTCCATCGGCACCGATGAGATCGTCGACAGGGTGAACAGCGCCCCGGCGGCGGCGGCGCCCCGGGCGGTTCCGCGCTCGGCATCGGGATGGGCGAGGTCGTGGGCCGCCATCGGCGCGACGATGACCGGGTGGGCGAGCGAGCGGCCGAAGGCCGTGGTCGTCAGGTCGCGCTCGGCGACGTTGACCAGGATCCGCGGCCGCAGCCGAAGGCGGTCCCACGCGTCACGGGCGTCGATGAGGGAGCGCTCGTCGCCGGCACCGCCGGCGTAGTAGTCGCAGGTGCCGCGGTTCATGGCCGCGCGGGCGAGCGGCTCGTACTCGGCCACGGTGATCGGTCGATCGGCATCGGTCATCTACGCCGATGATGCCATTCGAATCCGGCGAGAATAGGGACCATGCAACGCAAGCAGGCCATCATCCTTGGCGTCGTGGCGGTCGTCGCCCTCGCCGTCATCGGTTTCCTCCTCCTCTCGGGCGGCTCCGACGAGCCCCCCGAGGCCAGCGCCTCACCGAGTGCCTCGGCCTCCGCGTCGGTCGCGCCATCGGCATCGGCGACGCCGGAGCTGAACGCCGAGCTGCTCGATCGTCGCTGGACGGTCCTGTTTGTCGGCCTCGACACCGATTCCAGCCGCGAGTCGCGCGGCGAGGCGGTGAACAGCGACGCGATCATGCTCGTCAGCGTGTCGGCCGACCAGTCGGAGGTCGCGCTCGTCTCATTGCCGCGCGACACGGTCGACGTCCCCCTCCCGGACGGCAGCACCTACGAGCGCAAGATCAACGCCCTGTACGGGGAGGAGGGGCTCGACGGACTGGTCGGGGCCATGGAGGCGCTGTACGAGGTGCCGATCCATGGCCACCTGGCGCTGAACATGGATGACTTCGCCGCGCTGGTCGACGGCGTCGGCGGCGTCGAGGTCTCCCCGGAGGAGCCGATCCGGGATCCGGCCGCCGCGGGGATCGACATCGACGCCGGCACGCAGACGATCGACGGCCCTACCGCCGAGGGCTACGTGCGGACGCGGTTCGACCAGGACTACGGGCGGATGGGACGACAGCAGGAGGTGATCGTCGAGATCTTCCGAGGGCTCGTGGATCGGGATCGCGATCTCGACGTTCGGTCGCTGATCGAGGGACTCGACTCGCTCGAGACCGATCTGCCGCTCGACGACCTCCCCACGCTGCTCGAGATCGCTCGGCGCTCGACCGATGCCGAGGTGCGTGAGCTGATCATCGAGCCGCCGCTGATCACCTTCGAGGGCGATCGCGGTGACGGGCGGGGCTACATCCTCGAGCCGGACGTCGAGGCGATCCGCGAGGCGGTGCGGGAGCTCATCGGGGAGGCGTAGGGCGGCCCCGCCTGACCGATCGGCGAGAAGGACGACGCCTCGGCGGGTGCCGGAGCGCCGAATCGTCCGCACTGTCGATCAGCGCCGGCCGGTCAGGACTCGGAGGACTCGCCCTCGGCAGCCGGGGTCTCGCCACTCTCGGCACCCTCGCCCTCGGCGCCCTCGCCCTCGCCCTCGAGCTCCTCGCCCTCGGCGACGACCGGCTCCTCCACGACCTCTTCGACCCGCGGCGGCACGACGGTCGCGACGAGCGTCTCGCCATCGGTCAGGACGTGGACGAGATCGCGGTTGAGGTTGAGGTCGGCGACGTGGATCGCCACGTCCAGGCTCGTCAGCGTCGAGACGTCGACGGTGATCTCGTGCGGGATGTCGTTCGGCAGCGCCTTGACGTGCACGCTCGAAAGGTTGTGGAGCAGGGTGCCGCCGGTCTCCTCGACCGCGGGCGCCTCGCCGACGAACACGAGCGGGATGTCGACCTCCATCTCGACGTTCAGGTTGACGAGGTAGTAGTCCACGTGCAGCGCTTGGCGAGTGAGCGGGTGGCGCTGGACGCTCTTGATGAATCCGCTGGTGGCGCGGCTCGCGCCGGGGAGGCGGAACTTCACGACCGAGGTCCGGCCGGCGGCGCGGTACAGCGTCTCGAAGGTCTTGGCGTCCACCTGGACGTTGGTCGAGCCCTCGCCCTTGCCGTAGACGACGCCGGGCACGATGCCCTCGCGGCGCAGCCGCTTGTTCGCCTTGCCCTGCGCCTCACGCGCGTCGAGGGTGAGCTCCAGGTCCATCGGTCGTGGTGATCCTCTCTGGTGGTCGGGCGCCTCGGACGCTCGCGGCGAGCGGCGGGCAGCGCCGAACTGATCGAATACGCAATCGGGGTGCGATGCGGAATGGTACCCCGCAACCTCGGGGCGGGCAACCCGCCGCCCCGAGCCGATCGAACCAATCGGCTGGGTTGCCGGTATGACCACCGATGACGACCGATGCGCTCCGCGCGCCGCGCCGCCGCCGCCGCCGGAGCCTGGCGGTCGTCGCCTTCGCGGTGCTCCTCGCCGCCTGCGGTGGTCCGGCGGCATCCTCACCGGTCGGACGCGACCCGGCGCTCGAGGCCGCGCTCGGCGGCGAGTGATTCGTATCGGCTTCTTCAGCTGGCCGAAACCGACGCCGGCCCGATGGTTCCTATACTTCCCCGCATGCCCGGCACGATCATGATCGTCGAGGACGAGCCCGCCGTCGCCCGGGGCGTCCAGGTCGCCCTCGAGCGCGAGGGCTACGCGGTCACCGTTCAGCCCACCGGCGAGGATGCGGTGGCCAACTTCGCCGACGCCGCCCCCGACCTGGTGGTGCTCGACGTGCGCCTGCCGGGGATCGACGGCTTCGAGGTGCTTCGCCGCCTGCGCCGCGAGACGCGTGCCCCGGTTATCTTCCTGACCGCCCGCTCCGACGAGGTCGACAAGGTGGTCGGCCTCGAGATGGGCGCCGACGACTACCTCGTCAAGCCGTTCAGCGTCCGCGAGCTGGTGAGCCGCATCAAGGCGCTCCTGCGCCGCGCCTACGGCGAGCTGGCCGACACCGAGACCGGGCGGACGCTGCGGCGCGGCGACCTGGTGGTCGACCTGGAGCGCCGGCGGGTGACGCGCGACGGCGAACGCATCGGCCTCACCACCACCGAGTTCGACATCCTCCGCCACCTTGCCGCGCGCCCGGGGCGCGTCTACACCCGCGTCCAGCTCCTCGAGCTGGTCCGCGACTACGACGATGCGCTGGAGCAGGACGAGCGGACCATCAACGTTCATATCAGCCACATCCGCGACAAGATCGAGCCCGATCCGGCCCATCCGCGCTACATCCGGACGGTGAGGGGCGTCGGCTATGCCTTCACCGAGGACTGAGCCCGAGCGGTCCGCTGCCGGGGGCTGGGCGCGCTTCGACCCGCGGAGCCCGGGTGCCCTCTTCCAGCGCCTGAACACGCGGCTCGTGATGGCCGTCGCCGTCGTGGCGCTTGTCGGCCTGTCGGTGTCGGGCCTGGCGATCAACCAGATCCTGCCCGGCTACTTCCGCGAGCAGACGCTGGAGCGCATGCAGACCTCGACCGCCTCGACCGGCATCCTGCTCCAGCAGTACGTGGCCGACGCGCCGCGCAACTGGGCGGTGGCGGCCGAGATCCGGGACGCCCAGATCGTGCCGCGCGTGGCGCGTGACGCGGCGCGCTTCTTCAACGCCACCGTGGCGATCGTGAACCCCGAGGGACGCAGGGTGGCGCGCGAAGAGCCGCCGGACGCCGAGCAGCTCGAGGCGCAGGGCCTGCGCCGCGACACGGAGGTCGGCCAGTTCGTCGCCAACGTGCTCGTGGAGATCGACCTCGGCCTCGCCGTGCGCTACGACGTGATCCTCAGCGAGCCGTACTCGACGCGCGCGGAGACGCTGACCCAGATCCAGTCGGCGATCATCGGCGCCGGCCTGCTGGCGCTCGGCGTGTCGCTGTTCACGGGGATCATCGCCGCCCGGCGCATCACCCAGCCGATCGCCCGCCTGCGGCGCGTCGCGGGTCGCGTCGCGCAGGGCCAGCTCGACGAGCGCGCCGTCCCGTCCGGCGTCCTCGAGGTCGACGAGCTCGGCCAGCAGTTCAACGTGATGGCGGACCGGCTGGCGGGGACGCTCCGCATGCTCGAGGCCGATCGCGATCGGCTGCGCGAGTTCGTGGCCGATGTCAGCCACGAGCTGCGGACCCCGATCGCCGCCCTGCGCATGTACACCGAGCTCCTCCGGGAGGGTGACGTCGACGAGGCGACCCGCGCCGAGTTTCTCGAACGCTCGGCGCAGCAGATCGGGCGCCTCGAGTGGCTTAGCACGAACCTGCTCGACCTGTCGCGGATCGACGCCGGCATCTTTCCGCTCGATATGCGCGATGGCGACCTCCGCGACCCCGTCCAGGCCACGGTCCAGGCGCTCTCCGAGGTCGCCGTGGCGCGCGGCGTCTCGCTCGACAGCGAGGTGCCCGGCGAGGCTGTCCAGCTGCGCTTCGACCGCGAGCGGATCATCCAGCTGCTGACCAACCTCGTCGGCAACGCCCTGAAGTTCACCCCGCGCGGTGGCGCGGTATCGGTCAACGTCGGCGAGACCCCGGAGCAGGTGACGATCGAGGTCAGCGACACCGGCCCGGGCATCCCGGCCGAGGAGCTGCCGCACGTCTTCGAGCGCTTCTACCGCGGCACGAACACCGGCGAGGAGCGGGCGTCGGGGAGCGGGCTCGGGCTCGCCATCGTGCGCTCGATCGTCGAGATGCACGGCGGCGAGATCGAGGTGGCCAGCGTCATCGGCGAGGGCACCGAGTTCCGAATCACCCTTCCCCGGGTCCACGAGGGCGAGGGTGCGGACGCGGCGAAGGTCAACGAAACTTCACCTGCCGCTCACGCGTTGACCAACCCGGTTCCGTAGGCTTGCTGTGCCCGCCAGTGCGGCACCCGAAGTAAGGGCAGCCACAGACCGATGACCAACGACCCCAATCGACGCAGCGACCGAGACCCGACCGAGCCGGTCGAGGTCCAGCACTACGGCCCGGCCCACGGCGGCCCATCAGCCGGCCGCGACCTGCACCGCGACGGGTGGCAGGCGGCCCCCGCCTGGTCGAGCCGTCCGGCGTCGTCGTCGCCGCCTGTCACGCGGCGCCGCGGTCCGGGTGCCGCGGCCATCGTCGCCATCGCCGTCGTCGCCGGGATCGTCTCCGGGGCTCTCTCCGCGGTTGCGGTCACGAACCTCATCGATGAGCCCGCGTCGCCCACCGGCGTCGTCGTCGAGTCGCCGAGCGAGGCCGAGCCGGTGAGCGAGGTGCGTATCAACGAGTCGAGCGCGGTCATCGAGGCGGTCGACCGGGTGGCCCCGGCGGTCGTCCTCATCAAGACCCGGCAGGAGAGCCTGCTCGGCGGGGCCGATGGGACCGGCTCGGGCGTCATCTTCGACTCGTTCGGCTGGATCCTGACCAACCGCCACGTCGTGGAGGACGCCGATACCCTGACCGTCGCCCTCAGCGACGGACAAACCTACACCGGCGAGGTCTACGGCATCGACACCTTCACCGACCTCGCGATCATCAAGGTCGACGCCACCGACCTGCCGTCCGCGCCGATCGGCACTTCGCGCGACCTGTCACCGGGCCAGCTGGCGATCGCCATCGGCAACCCGTTGGGCTACGAGAACACGGTCACGACCGGGATCGTGTCCGGGCTCGGGCGCATGATCAACGCCAGCGACGCGAGCCAGTCGAGTGCCCCCGAGACGCTCCGCAACCTCATCCAGACCGACGCCGCCATCAACCCGGGCAACTCGGGTGGGCCGCTGGTCAACAGCGCCGGCCAGGTCATCGGCATCAACACGGCGGTCAGCACCACGGCCCAGGGGCTCGGCTTCGCCATCCCGATCGACATCGCCAAGCCGATCATGGGCCAGGCACTGGCCGGTGAGCCGATCGCACGGCCGATGATCGGCATTCGGTACCTCCCGATCACGCCGGCGCTCGCCGACGAGCAGGATCTGCCGGTCGACTTCGGAGCGCTCGTCGGCTCGACGCGCACCGACCAGCCGTCGATCATCCCGGACAGCCCGGCCGCCGCGGCGGGCCTCCAGGATGGCGACATCATCGTCTCCGTCGACGGGCAGCAGATCACGGCCGAGCAGGACCTCTCCACGTTGATCGTGAACTACGCCCCCGGCGACACGGTCACGCTCCGGGTGCTGCGCGACAACACGGCGCGCGAGGTCGAGGTCACCCTCGCCGAGCTGCCGAGGACCACGGACTAGCCGGCCGCTCCCGGTCGTCGGCGGAGGATCGACACCTCGACGGTATCGAACGAGCCGTCGATCGGCGCCTCCGGCTTCCGGACCCGCACCTCGACCGACTCGACGATCTCCGGCGGCGTGGCCGCCAGGACGGCGCCGGCGATCGCCCCGGCCAGCGCCTCGATGAGGTCGCGCGACGGCCCCTCGACCAAGGCGCGTACCACGTCGAAGAGGGCCGCGTAGTCGACCGTGGCCGCGAGATCGTCGCGCTCTACGGCCTCGGCCAGGTCGGCGTGGAGGACGAGGTCGACCTCGAACGGCTGGGCCGTCACCTTCTCCTCGGGCAGGACGCCATGCCGCCCGAGGAACCGCATGCCCAGCAGGCTCAGTCGATCGGTGTGGCGCTCGGGGTGGCGCCCCGCGCCGCTCATCGGCGCACCACCGCATCTGCCACGGTGCGGACGCGGGCCATCTGCGCCACGTCGTGGACCCGCACGATGTCGGCCCCGGCCGCGATCGCCAGGGCGACCGTCGCCGCGGTCCCCTCGACCCGGTCGTCGGGCTGGGCGCCTCCCAGCAGCTCGCCGAGGAAGCGCTTCCGGCTGGTGCCGACGAGCATCGGCAGCCCGTCGAGGGCAGCCTTGAGCTCGCCGAGCCGATGGAGGAGCTCGAGGTTCTCGTCCGATCCCTTCCCGAACCCGATCCCGGGATCCACGATCAGGCGGTCCCGATGCACCCCGCGATCCTCGGCGGCCGCGACCGCCTCGCGCAGCCAGCCGACGACGCTCGCGAAGACGCCGTCGGGGTAGTCGATCCCCTCCCGGTTGTGCATGAGGACGAGGTGGGCTCCGGCGGCGGCGGCCGCCTCGGCCGTGCCGGGGTCGCGCCGCGCGGCCCACACGTCGTTCACCATCGTGGCGCCGGCGTCGAGGGCGGCGCGCGCCACGGCCCCCTTGCTCGTGTCGATGCTCACCATCGCCCGATCGCCGAGCTCCGCGACCAGCGCCCGCACGACCGGCACGGCGAGGGCGGCCTCGGTCTCGGCGTCCACGTCGGGATGATCGCCGTAGGCGTTGCGCGGCCGGCTCGACTCCGCCCCGACATCGAGCAACTCGGCCCCGGCGTCGACGAAGGCGCGGGCCTGCTCGAGCGCGGCCTCCACGACCGCCGTGATGTCGCGGTCCGGCGTGGCGAGGCCGTCGCCGGAGAACGAGTCCGGCGTGACGTTGACGATCCCCATGACGTGGGTCCGGGCGCCCCACTGCAGCTCGACCGGCATCAGGCCTCCTCGTCCATGCCGCTGATCATGCCCCGAACGGCACCGACGAGGTAGAGCGAGCCGGCGACCACGACCGGATCACCGTCCGCCATGGCCAGCGCCGCGCTCGGGTCGGGGGCGATCGCCGCATCGCCTCCGATCGCCGCCCAGGCGGCCGCGAGCTCCGCTTCCGGCAGCGCGGCGCGGTCATCGACACGGGTGAAGACAAACCGCGGCTCGAGCGGGGCGAGCGCCGCCAGCACGCCGCGGACGTCCTTGCCGCGCATGGCGCCGAACACGATCGTCGGGCGGCGCAGCCCGAGGTCGGCCAGTGCCCGAGCAAGGGCGGCGGCGCCGGCCGGGTTGTGGGCGCCGTCAAGCAGGACGCGCCCCAGCCCCAGCGCAGATCCGTCGAGGAGCTCGAGCCGGCCCGGCCAGCGCACCTCGGCCAGCCCGTGCCGCAGCGCGGCCTCCGGCAGGGCCAGGCCGAAGCGCTCGTCGAGCGCGTCGAGCAGGGCGAGAGCGACGGCGGCGTTGCCGGCCTGGTGCGCCCCGAGCAGCCCGATCCGCAGGCCGCTGAGCCGCCGGCCCGGCGTCCCGGCGTCGACGACGATGCCATCCCAGCCGCTCTCGACCAGGTGGGCGCGGTACGGCTGCCCGTCGCCGGCGCGCCGCAGCGGGACCCCGAGGTCCGCGCTCCGGTCGAGGATCGGGCGCAGGCCGCGCCCGGTGGCGCCCGTGACGGCGAGGTTGCCGGGCTTGATGATCGCCGCCTTCTCGCGGCCGATCGCCGCCAGCGTGCGCCCGAGATGGACCTGGTGGTCGAGCTGGACGTTGGTGATCGCGGCGACCCCGAGGTCGAGGACGTTGGTCGCGTCGAGCCGGCCGCCCATGCCGACCTCGACGATCGCCAGGTCGACCTGGCGTCGTGCGAGCTCGGTGATCGCGGCGGTGGTGAGGGCCTCGAACTCGGTCGGCGGTCCGATCTCGCCGGCCACGCGGTCGATCGCCGGGAGCACCCGCTCGACGGCGGCGGCGAAGTCGGCGCCGGGGATGGGTACGCCGTCCACGGCGATCCGCTCGCGGTAGCCGACCAGGTGCGGCTTCGGCATCGTGCCGGTCCGCAGCCCGGCGGCGGCCAGGACGGACTGGGCCATGGCCACCACCGATCCCTTGCCGTTCGTGCCGCCGACCAGCGCGCCGCGCAGGCCGCGCTCCGGGTGGCCGGCCTCGACCATGAGGCGCTCGACCCGCTCGAGGCCCATCGAGATGCCGAACCGCCCGCGCTCGGTCAGCGCGGCGACGGCCTGCGGGTAGGTGAGCCGATCGAGATCGGTCACGGGGTCAGTCCGCGCCGTCCTCGTAGAACACGCAATCGGTGAACTGGCCGGTCAGGCACAGGTCGTTGGTGTATCCGGAGTCGAGGTGGACCCCACCGCGCAGCTCGCATCGGGCCACCGTCCCCTCCTGCTTGGTGAGCGTGCGCATGAGCTGGGGCGCCTGGATCGGGATGCGGCCCTTCGATCCGTGGGTCAGGTAGAAGTGCGGGCAGTGGTGGCGGCGCGGCCTCGCGTAGCCGAGCGGCATCCCTCGCCGGCCGACGTGAACCGTCAGCGGCTCGGCGGTGCCGGCGAAGCGCTTCTCGGCGATCACGCAGCGACCTGGCTCGCACTCCTTGTCGTTGTGGCAGCAGGCGCGCGCCGGACCGATGCCGTCGACCGCCCACAGCTCCCAGCAGGGCCGGCGCAGGATGAAGGCGGGGCAGCGATAGCGGATGGTGAGGTCGCAGTTCTCGACCTCCCAGCACATCGTGCGTCGGTCGTCGGAGCGGCGGTCGGGAGCGAACGGGTCGGCCGTCTGACGGCGATCGGCTCCGCCGCGGCGTTCGGTCTTGATGATCATGCGTGCTCGGGGATCCCTCCTCGCCGCGGAGTGTAGCGGCTGGCGCCGCCGCTTCGCGTGGCGGGACGTTGGCGGAGCGTCGCTCTCTCGGCGTGTGCACTCACGGCACGCAACTACGAGGCAACCAGCCGGATCGTGCGGTTGACGCACGAATCGGCATCAAAGAGGCCTCAGCTAGCCCGATGACCGCCGCTCCGCGCCGCTGACGCACACGACGGGAGACCGGGTCGTAGATCGGTGCGCTGAGTGCACACGCCGCGGCATCTGACCGATGAACTTGGTCACACTCCGCATCGGTCCAAGGGAAGGTTCGCCGTCAGGTGATGAACTGGCTGAGCCGCTCCTCCATGACCTCCTGGGGCATGTAGCCGACCAGGCGGGCGGCCTCGCGGCCGTTCTGGAAGACGATGAGGGTGGGGATGCTGAAGATGCTGTAGCGCATCGCCAGCTGCTGGTTCTCGTCGGTGTTGACCTTCGCGACCTGCATCTTGTCGTGATGCTTGTCGCCGAAGCTCTCGACGACCGGCGAAACGAGCCGGCAGGGGCCGCACCAGGGTGCCCAGAAGTCGACGAGGACCGGCTTGTCGGCCTGGAGAACCTCCGATTCGAAGGTCGACTCGTCGACCGGGACCGGAGCGATGGTTGCCATGAGGGTGAAGCTCGCCTCCAACGTGAGCTGCGTGTCTAGGCGGTCATCGTAGCACCGGGCCGCGGGCGCGGCCGGCGGGCACCTAGGGAGCCTCCGACGGCGGCGGCTCCTCGCTGGGCGGCGGCAGGGTCGGCACGGGGGTCGGCACCGGGGTGGGGACCGGGGTGGGCACGGGGGTCGGCTCCGGCGTCGGCGACGGCGTCGGACCGGTGCTGATGACGAGATCGACCTGGCTTCCCGGGTCGACGTCGACCCCCTCGGCCGGGTCGCTGCGGATCACCGATCCGTCGGGCACGGTCGGATCCGGGACGCGATCGAGCGCGCCGACCGACAGCCCCACGCCGGCCAGTGTGTTCTGCGCCTGGTCCAGCGTCTGGCCTCGCAGCCGCGGAACCGGCACCGACTCGGCGCCGCTCGAGACGTACACGAGCAGCGTCGATCCCTCATCGGCCAACTCGCCCGACACGGGATCGCAGCGGATGACCCGACCCTGCTCGATGTCGTCGGAGGGCTCGCTCTCGGTCTCGACGACCAGGCCGGCATCGCGTGCGGTCGAGCGCAGCGTCGTGAGTGCCACGTCCTCGCAGTCGGGCACCGTGACCTGGGCGGCACTCGGCTCCGGCGTCGGCCCCGGCGCGTCGCCGAGCAGCTGCGCCGCCAGGAACCCGATGGCGCCGAGCAGCACGACCGCCAGCACGGCGAGCAGCCAGATCCACCACGGCTGCCCGTCGTCTCGGTCGCGGGGCGGCGGCTGCGAGGCGCGACGGGGCGCTGGCGAGACCGGCACGCGGTCGGCCGGGCGGGTGACGCGAGGCGGCACGTAGATCGTGGGCTCGCCGGCGGGCGGCGTCGCGGCCGGCTGGGGCGTCGCGACCGCCGCTGGCGTGGTTGTCGACGCCACGGACTCGGCCGCTCCCGGATCGCGCCGCCAGACGCGCAGCGCCTCGGCAAAGGCGCCGGCATCCGGGTACCGGTCGGCGGGGTCGCGGGCCAGGCCGCGCATGAGGATCGCCTCGAGGCCGGCGGGGATGGGGTGGCCGATGTCGGCCGGCCGCGGCGGGTCCTCGTTGAGGCGCTTGAGCGCCACCGCTGCGGCGGATTCCGCCTCGAACGGCCGCCGCCCGGTGAGCATCTCGTACAGGACGATCGCCAGCGAGTACACGTCGGACGCGCCGGTGACTTCGTCGCCGCGCGCCTGCTCGGGGCTGAAGTAGTGGACCGATCCGAGCGTGGTGCCGGTGAGCGTCATCGAGGCCTCGGCCACGGCGCGGGCGATGCCGAAGTCGGTCACCTTCACGCCGCCGTCGTCGGTGATGAGGATGTTCCCCGGCTTCACGTCGCGGTGGACGATCCCCTTGCGGTGCGCCGCCTCGAGTGCACTGGCGACGGCGATGGCGATGCGCGTCGAGTCATCGGTCGAGAGCGAGCCACGCTCGCGGAGGACGCCGGACAGATCCTGCCCCTCGACAAGCTCCATGACGATGAACTGATCGCCACCGTCGCCATCGGTGCCGTAGTCGTAGACGCTGACGATGTTCGGGTGGGAGAGGCCGCCCGCCGAGCGGGCCTCGAGCTTGAAGCGGGCCGCGAACCCGGGGTCCGAGCTGAACTGCGGACGGAGCAGCTTGACCGCCACCTCGCGATCGAGCTGCTCGTCGACGGCGCGCCAGATCGTCGCCATCCCCCCGTCCCCGAGGGGGGCGATGAGCCGGTAGCGGCCGCTGATGAGCCTGCCGATCATCTCCAACGCCGTCGGTCCTCCACCGATCGGACGAGCCGGCCGGCCGTCCGCATCCGCCTCAGTCTCGCAGGTCGAGCCCGCGGATGTAGGCCCGGAACTCGTCCGCGTCGTCCGACTCCAGGCCGACCGCCACGTTGGCCTTGAGCCAGCCGACACGGGTGCCGGCGTCGTGGCGAACGCCGTCGAACTGGTAGCCGAAGACCGGCTGCTCGTGGATCAGGCCGCGGATCGCATCGGTCAGCTGGATCTCGCCTCCGGCGCCGCGGGGGGTCTGCTCGAGCACGTCGAACACCTTCGGGGTGAGCACGTAGCGACCGAGGACGGCGAGGTCCGATGGCGCCTCGTCAACTGCCGGCTTCTCGACGAGGTTGCGGATCTCGACCAGCCGGCCCTCCTCGTGGAGCGGGTCGACGATGCCGTAGCGGGTCACGTCCTCGCGCTCAACGCGCTGCACGGCGACCACCGAGCCGCGGTGCGCGAGGTACTGGTCGATGAGCTGCTTCGTCACCGGCTCACCGGAGCGGTTGATCATCACGTCGTCCGACAGCAGCACCGCGAAGGGCTCCTCGCCGACGAGATCCTTGGCCATCAGGACCGCGTGCCCGAGGCCGAGCTGCTCGCGCTGGTGGACGAAGGCCACCGTCCCGAACTCGCTGATGCGCCGGATCGTGCGCAGCATCTCGATGTCGCCGCGTTCCTCCAGCCAGCGCTCCAGCGACGCGTTGGAGTCGAAGTGATCCTCGATGGCGCTGCGCCCGGTGGCGATGACGATGATGATCTGGTCGATCCCCGAGGCGGCGGCCTCCTCCACGGCGTACTGGATGATCGGCCGGTCGACGAGCGGCATCATCTCCTTGGGAACGGCCTTGCTGGCCGGGAGGAAGCGGGTGCCGAAGCCGGCTGCGGGCAGGACGGCCTTTCTGACGCGCACGGTGATCAGGGAGCTCCTTGTTGCGTGGTCGAGATCGGTCGCTCGGCGGATGGCGGACCGATCGGGGACCGCAGCGTGGCCGCGCGAGAGGTCTTCACTGGGGACGCCAGTATAGCAACCGACGTTGCAGGGGCGGTCGGCCGTCCGGTGACGGTACAATCGCGCCGCCGATGTTCAAGTCACTCGTTCGCACCTTCAAAGGCCCCAGCCGCGACCCGCGCATGGGCTACATCAGCCGGCCGATGCCGCGCGATCTGCCCGATGAACAGGTCGTGGAGGCGCTCGAAATCGCCCTGGCGGTCGATCCGAACCCGGCCTACCTGGTCGAGACGCTGCCGCCCGCCCTGAAGCAGGTGACCGGGCGCGACCTCCAGGTGCTCGACCGATCCGTCCGCGACGTCACGGGCGCCTTCACCAAGACGACGGTGATGATCCGCGACGGCGACGTCGGCAGCTGGCCCGGCTACGCCGCGATGTCCTACCCGCTCCTCGCCCCGTCGGAGAAGGCCGAGGAGACGCGGGCCGCCATCGCCGCCGCCGACGCGGCCGAGGAGGGCGAGGCGCCGGCCGGACCGAAGCCTGGATGGGCGCCGCCGCCACCGCCGGAGCGCCGCTGATGGGCCGCCAGAACGTTCCGCGCGACCAGTGGCTGGAGCTCGGCCACGAGTGCCCGCAGTGTGGCGAGCAGATCACCGAGGCCGACGTCTACTCCTGGCGTCCCGTCCCGGAGGATCCGAAGCTGCTCCTGCTGTGGTGCAAGAACTGCGGCGATCGCGTCGAGATCAACCACATCTGACGTTCGGGCTGGGACCCTCGCCGACTCCTGAACGGTCGCTCTTCGACCGATGCGTCAGGGATTGAAGAGCTTTGTGATCGCGGCGCGGACGGACTCGCTGATCGCGCCCATCCCGCCGAGGAACGTCACGCGGGCGGGGGTGAGCCGGAGCAGCTCGGCGCGAACCGAGGCGGGCAGCGAGGTGTGGACCAGGAGGAGCGGTCCGGGCGCCGTACCGGCCGCTGGTCCGCCGGCGAGGCCGTCGGGGAAGTTGGTACCGGTGGCGATGTAGACGTGGTCGACGGCCGGCCCGAAGCTGGCCTTCGAGACGGCCACGGCGGTCTCGTACCGGTCACCCCCGGACCGCCGCTCGACGGTGGCGCTGTAGGACTCGAGCGCGGTGGCCACGCCTGCGCTGACGGCGCCCGTGCCGCCGAGCACCACGATCCGCCCCGGCCGGAGGCGCTGGAGCTCGGTGCGCGTCGCGGCCGGCAGTGCCGACGGGAGCACCAGCAGAATCGGTCCACCCTCGACCGCCGCCGCTGCGACGCCGCCGAGCGCATCGGGGTAGTTGGTGCCGGTGGCGACGTAGGCCACCGGGACCGGGCCGCCGAAGGCGAAGCGGGAGATGGCCGCCGCGGTCCCGTATCGGTCCGCTCCCGACAGGCGGCTGGCGCCGCCCGGCGCGAGGCCGTCGAGGGCGGCCTCGACCGAGGCCGAGATGGCGCCTGTCCCGCCGAGCACGATGATCCGCTCCGGTGCCAGGCGTTGGATCTCGGTGCGGGTGACCGCCGGCAGGCTGACCGTGGTCGCGAGGAGGACCGGACCGCCGGCTCGCGCGGCCGCCACCCCGCCGGTCAGGGCGTCCGGGTAGGTGGTGCCCGTGGCCACGTAGACCACCGGCGCGCCGTCGGGGAAGGTGCGCCGCGAGACGATCGCGGCGGTGGCGTAGCGATCGGCGCCGGCGTAGCGCTCGATGAGGACGTTGCCGGGGACGATCCGGACGACCATGTCATTGACGAGGTTCGACGTGGTCACGTAGAGGGCGCCGTCGGGCGCCTGTACCGCCGCCCGCAGCCGCCCGTAGTCGCTGTCCAAGAAGAGGTCGGCCTGCGTCATCGAGGCGCCGGCATCGGAAACGACCATCCGTCGCAGGTCCTGCTCCTTGAGCTGCGCGACGATGGCGGACCCGGCCCAGTCGCCCCAGACCGGGTGCGAGAGGAAGGTCAGTCCCGAGGTCGCGATGGTGGGCGCCCCGGAGCTCCATGCCGGCTCGTCGTACGCGGCCGCCGGCTCGCATCCAGCGGTCAGGAACGGCGTGCCGTCCCCGGTGTAGCACGGCCAGCCGTAGTTGGCGCCCGGCTCGATCAGGTTGATCTCGTCGTTCTCGCCCGGACCATGCTCGGCGGCGTACACCCGCCCGGTGCCGGGTTCGAACGCGATTCCCTGTGGGTTGCGGTGGCCCATGGAGTAGACGTGGCTGCGGCCTCCCGCGCCGGGCATGATCGGGTTGTCGTCCGGCACGCCGCCGGCGCGGGTCATGCGCAGGATCTTGCCGTTCAGGCTCGTCGGGTCCTGGGCCAGCGACGGGATGCGGCCGTCACCGATGCCGACCCACAGGTGCCCGCCGGCGTCCATCTCGACCGAGCAGCCGTTGTGCTGGAAGTCGGCGCGTGCCCCGGTGAAGATCACGGTGCGCTCGGTGAGGATCCGCTGGGCGCTGAGCCGATAGCGCAGGATCTCGTTCACCCACGGTGCCGCGCCGGTCGGCCCATCGGCGTCGCGCGACGCGCAGACGTAGACGAAGCGATTGGTGGCGAAGCTGACATCGACGGCCAGCCCGTTGGCGCCCGACTCGTGCTCGGCGCGGACGTTCGGGATCGTCTCGGTGCTGACGAGGGCCGCGCCCGGCGCACCGCTGGCGTAGACGCGGATCCGGCCAGGGCGCTCGGTGACGAGCATCGTGCCGTCGGGGGTGAAGGCCACGTCCCACGGGACGACGAGCCCGCCCTGGACGACGGTGGTGGTCGGGACCGGCGCCGCGGCGACGGCGGTGTCGCGCGGACCGGCGGTGAGCGCAAGGCCGACGACGAGCAGCGAGATGACGAGACGGGAAACCACGGCCTTGAGATTCCCCCTGCGAGCGGTTGGGAGGTCCGCCGCCACCTTACGGCATGGGGCCGACGTCGTGGAGGTGTGTGGTGCCCCCAAGGGGATTCGAACCCCTGATCTCCACCTTGAAAGGGTGGCGTCCTAGGCCTCTAGACGATGGGGGCCACGCCGGCGACGGGCCACCATCGTACCAGCGACGCCGGCCTAGTTGATCACGAACAGCAGGAGCAGGATCAGCAGCCCGGCCAGCGCGGCCGCGGCCACCAGCGCCATGAACCCGGCGCCCGCGGAAATGAGGACCGCCTGCCCCTGGGAGCGCTGGCGTGCCGCGCGCGATCCCCAGATCCAGCCCTGCGCGTAGAGGAACCCGCCGACGAGCGCGCCGATCGTGCAAGCGGCCAGCAGCGCGAGCACCGACAGGTCCGAGTCGGTGCCCAGCAGTGCGAGGGCGGTCAGGGCGCCCGCAATGATGAGGGCCACGACCCCGATCACCACGTTGCGCAGCAGCGGATGCATCGGCGGCATTCTAGCCTGCCGTCGGGCGGCCACGGATCGGTGCGACCGGCGTCCAGCGGTACGCATCTTGCTTTGCTGAGACCCGATCAAGCCACGCAGCAACAGGAGGCGCCCTATGGCGGAGCGAACCAGCGCCGACCAGAACGGCTCCACCGTCGAAGGAAACATGAGCGTCCGGGAAGCCGGACGGAAGGGTGGGAAGACCACGCGCGCCCGATACGGCGCCGAGTTCTTCCAGGAGATCGGCGCGAAGGGCGGCAAGGCCGTCAGCGAGCGCTACTCGAACGAGCACTTTCGCGAGATCGGCCGCAAGGGCGGCCGCCGCGTCGCCGAGTTGATCGCGCGTGCGAAGAGAATGGACGAGCCCGAGGCTCAGCCGGAGGAGTAGCGCTCCTCCCGCCAGGGGTCCGCGTCGTTGTGGTAGCCGTTGCGCTCCCAGAAGCCGGGGCGGTCCTCCGCGCTGAACTCCACGCCCCGCAGCCACTTCGCGCTCTTCCAGAAGTACGTGCCGGGCACGATCGCCCGCAGCGGGTGGCCATGCTCGGCGGTGAGCGGCTGCCCATCGTATGACCACGCCAGGAGGCAGTCGGGGCGCATCGCGGTCTCGATCGGGATGTTGGCGGTGAAGCCGCCTTCCGAGTGGAGGATGACGTACCGCGCCGCGGCCGTCGGCCGCGCCACCTCGGCGATGTGCGAGAAGGCGACGCCCTCCCAGCGGGTGTCGAGCTTCGACCACCGCGTCACGCAGTGGATGTCGAGTGTCCGCTCGGCGATCGGCAGGTTCCGGAACTCCGCCCAGCGCAGGCTGAAGGGCTCCTCCACCTCGCCCCAGACGCGGAAGTCCCAGCCGGAGAGGTCGCCGTACTCCGGCACCCGGCCGAAGTGCAGCACGGGGAACTTGTCGGTCAGCACCTGGCCCGGCGGTACCCGCTCCGCGACCTCCGCGTCGACGTTGCGCTTCTGCCACGGGAAGACCATGCGCGCAGCATCCGCCGCTCCGCGCCGCCGGTCAAGACCGCGCGACATCAGGCTGCCTAGACTGCGCCATGGCCACCGCGTCGTCGTCTCCCCTCGTCGAGCTGGCCGCCGTCGCCGCCGCCGTCGGGGCGACCCGCAGCAAGAACGAGAAGCGCGACCGCCTGGCCGCGTTCCTTCGCTCCCTCGCCGCCGACGACCTCGTGCCGGCAGCCACCTTCTTCAGCGGCCGACCGCTCGTGGATCCGACCGCCAAGCTCGGCATGGGCTGGGTCCAGCAGGGCGCGTCGCTGGCTGCGGCGACGGGCGCGGACGAGGAGCGGCTGCGTGCCGCCTACCTGCGCCACTCCGACTTCGGCGACGCGGCGGCGGAGCTGGTCGGGGACCGTGCCCCGGCCGCGCCGAGGCTGACGATCGAGGAGGTTGCCGCGGGCTTCGCCGCCATCGCCGCGGCTGGACAGGGGGACGAGCGGGTGCGGCTGCTGACCGGGCTGCTCGCCCGGGCCGGCGCCGAGGAGGCGCGCTTCATGGGGCGGGTCCTGTCACGCGAGCCCCGCATCGGCCTCCGGGAAGGGCTCCTCGAGGAGGCGGTGGCCGCCGCCTTCGACGCGGAGCTCGCCGACGTGCGCCGCGCCCACATGCTGACCGGCCAGATCGGCGAGACGGCCGTCCTCGCCCGCGACGGCCGGTTGGGACAGGCGGCGCTCCACGTCGGCCGCCCCATCCGCTTCATGCTCGCCTCGCCGGTGGCCGACGCGGCCGAGGTGATGCGTCGCGTCGGCGACGAGGCCTGGATCGAGGACAAGTACGACGGCATCCGGGCCCAGCTCCACATCGACGACACCGGAGCAGTGCGCATCTTCAGCCGTGACCTCAACGACGTGACGCGCTCGTTCCCGGAGGTCGCCGAGGCGGCCGCCGAGCTCCGTGCCGAGGCGCCGCTCGTCATCGACGGCGAGCTGGTCCCGTGGCGCTCCGGAGCGGTCCTCGACTTCGCGTCGCTCCAGACCCGGCTGGGGCGGGTGCGTCCGTCGAAGGAGCTGCTGGCCGAGGTCCCCGTCGTGCTGGTCGCCTTCGACCTGCTCCACCGTCGGGGCGCGGACCATCTCGAGACCCCCCTGCGCGAGCGGCGAGCGGGACTCGACGCGCTCAGGCTGCCCGAGCGGACCGGCGAGCGCGTCCTCCGCAGCCACCTCGCCACGGCACGGACGGTCGCCGAGGTCGACCGCGCTTTCGACGACGCGCGCGAGCGCCACAACGAGGGCCTGATGGTCAAGGATCCCGGCTCGACCTACCAGCCCGGCCGGCGCGGCCTCGGCTGGCTGAAGCTGAAGAAGGCGCTCGCGACCCTGGACTGCGTGGTCGTCGGCGTCGAGTGGGGCCACGGCAAGCGACGGGGCGTGCTGAGCGACTACACGTTTGCCGTCCGCGAGACCGATGCGCCGGACGCCCGACTGCTGACCATCGGCAAGGCGTACACCGGCCTGACCGATGCCGAGATCGCGGAGATGACCGAGCGGTTCAGCGCGCTCACGCTCCAGGACTTCGGCCGCTACCGGACCGTGGTGCCGGAGGTGGTCGTCGAGATCGCCTTCGACCGCATCATGCGCTCGTCGCGCCACCGCTCGGGGTTCGCCCTCCGCTTCCCGCGCATCGCCCGCGTCCGCGACGACAAGGCGCCGGCCGACGCGGACACCCTGGCCACCGTCGAGGCGCTCGTCGCCGAGCAGGCGTCCGGCCGGATCCTGCTCGCCACCGGGGCGAGCGGGGAGACCGAGCGGATCGCGGCGACCGGCGAGGGTCCCGAGGACGCGGCGTAGCGCGCTACCATCGCTCCCGATGAGCGAGACCGAGCAGCTCCCCGATCACGTCGCGCGCAACCGGGCCTACTGGGACGAGGTCAACGCCCCGCTGTACGCGGAGCCCGGGCGCCGGTACTGGGCGCGCGAGGAGATCTCGTGGGGCATCTACGGGGCCCCGGAGTCGGAGCTCCACGCGCTTCCGGGGGATCTCGCCGGCAGGGACGTCATCGAGCTCGGCTGCGGGACCGCGTACATCTCGGCATGGCTGGCCCGGCGCGGCGCGCGGGTCACCGGGGTCGATAACTCGGCGGAACAGCTGCGGACGGCGCGTGCCCTGCAGGACGAGCACGACCTCCACTTCCCGCTGATCCACGGCAACGCCGAGTCGGTGTCGCTGCCCGACGCCTCGTTCGACCTGGCCGTCAGCGAGTACGGCGCCAGCATCTGGGCAGATCCGTACCGATGGATTCCCGAAGCAGCGCGCCTGCTGCGCCCCGGCGGGGAGCTGGTCTTCCTGGTGAACGGGACGCTCTGGGTGCTGACCGTGCCCGAGACCGATGACGCGGGTCCGGCGGCCGAGCGGCTCCTGCGGCCGTACTTCGGGATGCACCGGTTCGAGTGGCCGGACGAGCCGGGCGTCGAGTTTCACCTCGGGTACGGCGACTGGATCCGGCTCCTGCGGTCGAACGGATTCGAGGTGATCGACCTGATCGAGGTCAAGGCGCCACGCGGCGCGAGCAGTGGGAGGTACGACCTGGTTGATCCGGGGTGGGCGCGCCGCTACCCGGCCGAGCAGATCTGGCGGGCGCGCAAGGTCAGTGAGGAGGCGGAACGGTGACTGGCTTCGGATTCGAGGGGTTCGCACCGGTCGAGCCGGTCGCGGTCGAGGTCTACACCTCGGCCTACCGCCTCACCGGGACGATCCACACACCGTTCCGCCGCGTGGCGGAGATCCTCAACCAGTTGCCCTCGGCGCACGTGACGATCGAGGAGGCGAGCATCGCCGAGCACGCCGCCGCCGGCTCGACGACCCGCGTTGGCACGGCGCACGTCGCGGTCGACGAGATCCTCTTCATGGTTGCCCCGGGGATCGCGGGCCAGCCGCGAGCGGGGATGCGCGTCGAGAAGGAGCCGGCCACCGCGGTGCTCCTGATGCCGCCCCTTCGGCTGGCCGGGACGGTGCACGTGCCGGTCGGCAGCCGCGCGATCGACGGCTTCCTCAACGTGGGCGAGCGGTTCGTGCCAGTGACGGGCGTTCGCCTCACCTCGGCCGCCTACCCGGAGCTCGATCGCGAGATCCCGATCCTCGCCGTCCGCCGCGATCGTGCCCAGGTGATGGTGATCAGCGACGGCACGGCGCCGAACGAGGTCGAGGACGCCGGAGAGGGCGACCCAAGCGGTTCCTAGGTCGAACGCCCGGCGACGAGCTCGCGCGCCCGGCCGGCGTGAAGCTCGGCCTCGTCGATGATCGCGGCGGCCAACCGGAGCCCGACCGCCTCGTCGAGCCGCCGGACGCGGCCGATGCGGTTCGCCCACCATGGCGCGTTGTCGCTGGTGACGACCTCGACGTCCGGCTCTTCGAGCAGCACCCGAGTGCGCGGAAGCGGGAACGCGAGCGTCGGCTGGAGCGGCAGTTCCCGGAAGCCGCGGTCGGCGGCCCAGCGCGCGAACCCGCTGGCCAGCCTCCCGCCGTCGACGCTCGGGTTGGTGCGGCAGGGGATCCAGCCGCGCCGGCCGCCGGCCTCGAACTCCCACGCCCGTCCGCGGACCCGGTAGCGGCCATGCCAGTCGCGCGCGGTGATGACCCGCACGCCGGCCGGGCCGATGAGGATGCCGTCCAGCCGCTCGGTGTCGCGGATCGGCAGACGGGGAGCCAGGAGCAGCGTGTAGGAGTCGTCGAAGGCGGTGGCCAGCTGGTCGCCGAGGCTGGCGGCGATCTCGCGGCCGCGGTTCGGTCGCAGGACCCGGACCAGCCACGCGCCGCCGACGCCGATCCCGAGCGCGGCGACGGCCGCGAGGACTCCGGTGGGGGTCGCGCCGGCCACGCCGAGCAGCGTGATCGTCCCGGCCAGCACCCCGGTGCCGAGCATCGCCACGGCCAGCGTCAGCGACCGCCGTCGCTCCGACGAGCTCAGGGAACGCGGCCGGATCACGCGCATGGTCGTACCGCCGCGTCGGGTACGCTGGTCGCATGACGACCAGCATCCTCGCCACCGTCGATCCGGCGCGCAGCCGGGTGGAGGCGCGCACCGGCGAGGGCCACGGCGTCGTCATGGATGCCGATCCGCCCGAGGGCGACGGCTCGGCCGCCCGGCCGAAGGAGGCCCTGCTCTCGGCGCTGGCCGGCTGCACGTCGATGGACGTGGCCAGCATCCTGAGGAAGAAGCGGCAGTCCGCCACCGACTACCGGGTGGCGGTGCGCGGGGTATCGGCCGAGGAGCATCCCCGCGTGTTCACCGCCATCACCGTCGAGCATCGGGTGGAGGGCGAGGTGGACGCGGAGGCGCTGCGCCGGTCGATCGAGCTGTCGTCGACCCGCTACTGCCCGATCAACGCGATGGTGTCGGCATCGGCGACGGTCGAGCACTGGTATCGGCTCAACGACCCGGATCTCACCGGCGAGGCGGTGCTGGTGGCGGTCACCGGACCGGGGGGCAGCCGGGTCCTCTGACTGCGGCTGCCGGGTCACGACGCGCTGCGGAGCTCCTGGGCGCCGTCGAGGGCGCGTTCGACCGCCTCGCGGAAGGCCTCGAGGTCGAACGGCTTGGCGACGACGGGCCCGAGGGGGGCGAGCTGGGCGAGGCGCTCGCGGCTGGCCGCCGAGACGAAGACGGCCGGGATTCCGGGCCACGCGGTCCGCAGCAGCTCGGTGATATCGCCGCCGTCCCCGTCGGGGAGCATCACGTCGATGACGAGCAGGTGCGGCAGCGCCACGTCCATGAGGTCGCCGAGCTCCACGATGCGCGAGCAGGTCACGACACTGAAGCCCATCTCCCGGAGGAGATCGGCCTCGAGGGCGGCGATGTCGGGGTCGTCCTCCAGGACGTAGGCCCGGGACAGGTCGGGGTATTCAGTCACGGGGTAGAGTTTCGCCGCGCGATCCGCATCGGTCTATGACCCATGAGCGTGGTACCAACGGGGTACTGATGTCGTGCTTCGGCGTGCTTGCAGACCCGGTGTATAGTCACCGCCCGCGTTCGACGGCACTTGGCCAGGGCACGGCGAGGAGCACGAGCGCCGCAACGGGAGCACGGCACGCACATGGCACGATCGATGTGGCGGGGGGCGATCCAGTTCGGCCTGGTCACCATCCCGGTCAAGCTGTACCTGGCGACCGAGACCGGTGGCATCGGCTTCAACCTGCTCCACGCGAGCTGCCTGAACCGGATCCAGATGAAGGTCTACTGCCCGTACCACGACGAGGTGATTCCGCGCTCGGAGACGGTTCGCGGCTACGAGTGGAGCAAGGGCAAGTACGTCGTCGTCACCGAGGAGGACCTCGATGCGGTCCCCCTGAAGACGATGCGCGCCATCGAGATCGAGATGTTCATCGCCGCCGATCGCGAGAACACCGGCACCCAGTTCGTGAAGCAGGCCTACTACCTCGAGCCGGACCAGATCGGCGCAAAGGCGTTCTACCTGCTGAAGTCGGTGCTGGCCGAGCAGGGCAAGTCCGCGATCTGCAAGATCGTCCTCAAGGATCGCGAACAGCTCGCCGCCCTCAACCCGTTCAGCAAGACGATGCTCCTCACCACGCTGCACTGGCCGGACGAGGTGCGCGCGACCGATGAGCTGAACCTGCCCGAGGACGAGATCGAGATCAAGCCCTCCGAGCGGAAGATGGCCGAGCAGCTGGTGGCCAGCATGACCGGCGAGTTCAGCGCCGACGAGTACCAGGACGACTACCGCCAGGCGCTGATGGCGGTCATCGAGCGCAAGGTGGCCGGCGAGGCGCCGGTTCCGGCGCAGCGCGCGGAGCCGACGAACATCACCGACCTGATGGCCGCGCTCGAGGCGTCGGTCGCCGCCGCCCGCCAGGATCGGCGCGCCGCCGGTTCCGCCGACTCCGGAGCGGCACCGAAGGCGAAGGCCGCGAAGCCGAAGACCGCCCGGCGCAAGGTGGCCGCCGCCGAGGTCGAGGCCGAGGCCCAACCGAAGCGCCGCCGCAAGACCGCCTGACGTCGCGGGCCGTGCCCGAAGACCAGCTCGACCTCCCGATCCCCGCCGGCGTGGGCGGCGACCGTCTGCCCGACCGCATCGCGCCGATGCAGGCCACGGCCGGCGTCGCCCCCTTCGACGACCCGGCCTACCTCTTCGAGCCGTGGTGGCCGGGCGTCCGCGCCCTGGCCTGGGTCGAGGGCGGACGCCTGGTCCGACTCCGCGCCGAGGGCCTTGCCGATGCGATGACCGCCTTCGCCGAGCTGGGGGACGAGCTGCCGGAGCTGCTGGTGGAGGACGGCGTCATTCTGGACGGCTGGCTGCTGGCGCTCGGCGACGGTGGCTGGCTCGACACCGCCCTGCTTCGTCGACGGCTGGCCGGGGACCCGACCGCCGGCCGGCCCGGCTTCGTCGCCGCCGACCTGCTGTACTCCGGCGGCGGCCCGTTGGGCCGGCGCCCGTTCGCCGCGCGTCGCCTGCGGCTCGAATCGGTGCTGCGCGACGGTGACCGCTGCGTCGTGTCCCACGCCCTGCGGGGCGAGGGGACGCTGCTGGCAGAGGCGCTCGCGCGGTTCGGCCTCGAGTCGCTTTCGGCGCGCCGCCTCGACGCCCGCTATCGCGGCGGCTCAGCGGGCGAGGCCTGGCTGCGCATCCCGATCGCGCCGGTGACCGGCACCGAGCGGCCGCGCCTGGCGCTCATCCAGCGCCTCCCGTTCGAGGAGGCCGAGGTCCGCTAGGGGAGCATGGGCTCCAGGATCCACGGGAACGGCGGCGTCGTTCGCAGCCGCTGGGCGTCGGTGAGCAGGCCGTCCAGCGGCACGCCCCGAAAGCTGGCGATGTCGTAGGTCAGCGGCGGGTTGCGGGTGACCTGGTCGCGCCCGAGAAACGGGCCGCCGCTGACCGTCTCTGCGATTCGGACGAGCTCGTCGACCGGCTCGCCCCAGTGGGTGCGCAGCAGGATCGCCAGCTGCCAGGTGACGGGCTGGTCCGCACGGGTCGCCATCGCCACCTCGAGCGACGCCTCAGCCGCCGACCGGTCGCCGGCAAACGCATGGGCGAGGGCCTGGGCGCCGGGGTCCGCGATCCGCTCCGGGTCGACGGGCTCGCCGTTGACGTGGCTGGCAAGCAGCCGGTTCATCTCGGTGAGCGCGCCGAAGTCCTCCGCCAGCTCGGTGTCACCCACCTCGACGGTCCGCGGCCAGTCGAGCGCCAGGGCGGTCAGCCGGGCGGCGAGCAGGGAGCGCCGGAACGCATCGTCGGCCTCGGGGTGGAGGCCGAGCGCCTCGTAGCCGAGGGCGGCGTTGGCGAGTTCCGGGGTACCGAAGGGCGCCATTGCCACGGCCCGCTCGAGGGCCGCCAGTTGGCACGCGCGGTTGTCAAGGCGCGCGCACGCGAGGGCCAGGTTCGTCCAGGAGCCGCCATCGCCGGGGTTGCGCGCGACGGCGTCCTCGGCCGCGCGCCGGGCGACCGCCATCTGGCCGTCGGCCGCCGCGGCGATCACCAGCGCCTTCGGGGTGGACGGATGCCACGGGTCGATGGCGGCGGAGCGCTCGAACCGGTCGGTGGCGGTCGCCCACCGCTGGTCGCTCGCCGCGTCCTCGCCCTGGCGGTATGTGACCGCCCCGGCGTCGGCCGTGATCATCGAGGCGAGGAGCACGATCCCAATGACGCCCGCGCCGGCGGTCGCTAGGCGAGCGCGCGCGTCCCGCGGGGCGGGCGCCGCGATCCAACGCACCGCCCCCGCATCGGTCAGGGCGACGGCAAGCAGCGCGATCACGAGCAGGTTGAAGTTCGGCAGGAAGGTGAGATCCTCGAACAGCCCCCCGACCCCGATGCCGATGAGCACGACCGCCGCCGCCCGCCCGGTCGCGGTGCGCGATCGCCAGGGCCCCGCGACCCAGGCCGCCACGCCGACCAGCACGACCGCCGCCACCAGCCCGACGACGCCCGCGTCGCCGAGGACGCCGAGCGGCAGGTTGTGAGAGTGTGGCTGCCGAACCGGGAAGGTGAAGTCGGCGGCGGCGGCCTGCCGGGCATACGGCATGAAGCCCGGCCCGATCCCAAGCAGCGGATCGGTCTGCCAGGCCGCCAGCGTGTCGCGCCACAGGGCGACCCGGTAGAGCAGCGAGGTCACCGCGGTCAGCCGCGGGACGACGAGGGCGGCCAGGACCGCCACGCCGGCCACTGCGCCGACGGCGAGGAGCACCGTCCGCCCCGCGGATCCCCTGCGGAGGCGGAGCCGGTGGCGTTGCGACCAGGCCCACGGCAGCCCGCCCACGACCGCCGCGGCGCCGATCGCCAGCCACGCGGACCGGGAGCCGGAGAGGATCGTCAGTGGGACGCCGACCGCCACCAGGCCGATGCGGATCGCCCGCCGCCACCTCGGCGACTCGACGAGGCCGGCGAGCGCCCAGGCCGGCCAGATGACGAACGGCGGCACCGCCACCGAGCCGAACGGGGTGCCCTCGCCGGGCAGGCGAAGCGGTGGCAGGCCTGGCGCGCCGGCGAGGATCCAGTCGAGGCGGCGCGACAGGAGCACCAGCAGCGACGGGATTGCGAGGAGCAGGACCGGAACCGAGGTGATCACCCCGACCCACGATGGCCGGTGGCGGACGGCGAGCAGCGCGATCGGCAGGGCGAGCGCGAAGGCGGTGATCGAGCCCATGGCGCGCAGGCTCATGCCATGGTTCATGGCCGAGGCGGTCGCCAGTGCGAAGGCGGCCAGCAGGGCGAGGATCGGCGTGTCGAGCGGGGTGCGCGGGAGCGGTGCGCCACGCACCGCGAGCACGCCGAAACCGGCGATCGCGCCGAGGGCGACCAGGTGGAGGAGCAGCTGGAGCCGCGGGTCCCAGAGCGCGCTGTCCCAGCCGACGTACGCGAGGACCGCGACGGCGGCGGTCAGGACGCCCCATTCCGGGACCGTGCGGGCCCGCGCCCATTCGCGCACCGTCGTGCCGCTCATGACCCGGCGATCAGCGCGAGCGCCCGCTCCAGCTTCGTCCGCGGCTCGGGCGCGAGGCCCGGAACCGCCTCGAGCTCCCGCGCGAGTGGATCCAGGACCGCCTCGTCCACGGTGCCGGCGGTGAGCTCCAGCTCGACCACGTGCAGCCGCCCGACCGGCGCGCCGTCGTGCTCCACGTCGACGGTGTCGAGCGAGAGCGTCCCGATCCGGTGCGCCGCGTGGGTCACCGCTCGCTCGACACGGAGCTGGTGGAGGACGAACCGCTCAACGAGCGGCGCGCCGCCGGTGAGGCGCTCGAGCAGGTCCCTCGCCGGGCTCGGCGGCCAGGCCGCCGGATCGCGCGCCACCGTCGCGGGACCCTCGGCCTCGGGGCGCCGGTGCAGCCAGCCGCCGGCCGCCCGGTCGGGTGGGCCCTTCAGCGACAGCGTGACGCGATCGCCACGGGTGCGGAGCCGGCATGCCCATCGCTCCGTGGCCAGCGCTCCGTCGGCGGTGTCGAGGTACACATCAACCTCCGAGGAAGCCGTGGCGGGCCCCAGCCCGGCAGGCCCGAGGCGCGAAACGGCGGCAAGGGACTCGAGGGGCCGCGGCCCCGAGGTCTGGAAGCGGGCCTCGACCTCAGTCGTCATAGCGGGCCGCGGCCGCGAGCACCGAGGCCGCCACGGCGTCCCGCAGCTCGGGCGGCTCGAGCACCTCGACGCCGTCGCCCCAGGAGAGGATCCACGGCTGGATCTCGACGATGCCGTTCACGGTCACGGCCAGCTCGAGGCCGCCCTCCGGCAACTCGGTGAGCTCCTGGGAGCGGTGCCAGATCGCCTCGCGAAGTCGGTGCGCGATGGCATCGGTGAAGCGGAGGCGGATGCGGGTCGGCGGGGTGCTCGCATCGGGCGACCAGATGCCCCACGAGTTGGCCAGCCAGGCGTCGGGGTCGAAGTCGTCGGGGATCTCATAGCGCTCCGCGGTCAGCGTGGCGTTCCTGATGCGCTCCACCTTGTAGGTCCGCATCGCCGCGGCGGGCTCGTCGTACGCTATCAGGTAGACGCTGCGCAGGGCGGCATCGGGCTCGAGGAAGTACGGGTGGACGCGGGTCCGCTTCTCGGTCCTGGTGCCGGGGTCATAGGTCATCTCCACCACGCGACCCTCAGCCCAGCCACGCGCCACCGCCGAGAAGGTGCGGCTGAACGGCTCGTTCGGGTCGTGGCCACCGACCGCGACCATGGTCGCGGCCACGTGCCGCGCGATCGGCTGCGGCAGCGCATCGGCGAGCTTGGTGAAGGCGCTGACCACCGCGGCGTCGTACTGGTCGGACCAACGCGCGATGAGGCGGGACGCCAGGAACAGCACGATCGCCTCCGGGACCGACAGGCGCAGGGGTGGCAGGAAGAACTTGCGCTCGATCCCGTAGCGGCCGCGGCCGGCCTGGAAGACCGGGACGTCGAGCTCGTCCTCGAGCGCGCGGATGTCGCGGTACACGGTGCGCTTGTTCATGCCGGTCAGCCGCGCGATCTCATCGACCGAGACGCCGGTCTCGCCGCTGCCGCGCGAGAAGAGGATCGAGGTCACCGCCAGCAGCCGCGCCAGCCGGTCCCGCTTGCGGCCGATGCGATCGACGCCCTCGTCCCAGCCCGACCACTCGTCCCGCTCCTCGAGGTCCCAGTCATCGCGACCGCTCATCGCTGCGCTCCGACGGCGGCCGGCCGGGACGGGTCCGACGACCAGTGGCTCCACGAGCCCTCGTACAGGCGCGCGTCGTCGATGCCGGCCAGCTCGAGGGCGAGCAGATCGTGGGTGGCCGTCAGCGACGAGCCGCAGTACGCCACCACCGGCCGGTCGGCGGCGCCGAGCGCCGAATACCGGGCGCGCAGCCGCTCGGGCGGCAGGAAGCGCCCGTCCGGGCCGAGGTTGTCGGCCCACGGCGCGCTTGCCGCGCCCGGGATGTGGCCGGCCCGCGGGTCGATCGGCTCGGTCTCGCCGCGGTAGCGCTCCGGCGCGCGCGCGTCGAGGAGCAGGGTCTCCCCCCCGATGAGATCGCGCACCGCCGGGGTGTCGACCAGGTCGTCGCGCCGCTCGCCGGGGGTCCAGGTGGCGATCTGGTGGCCAGGCGGCTCGGTGACGAGCGGAAGGCCGGCATCGGTCCAGGCGTCGACCCCGCCGTCGAGGACCGCCGCCCGGCCGTCATGGCCGTGATGGCGGTAGAGCCACCACACGCGCGCCGCGATGCTGCCGCCCGCATCGTCGTAGGCGACCACGACGTGCTCATCGCCGATGCCGGCCTCGCCGAGGACCCGCGCCAGCTTCTCCGGCGACGGCACCGGGTGGCGTCCCGGTCCCTCGCCCGGCGACGACAGCCCATGATCGGCGTCCAGGAAGACCGCGCCGGGAAGGTGACCGCCCTCGTACCGCGCGCGCCCCGGTGGCCCCGCCAGCGCCCAGCGCACATCGGCCACGCGCAGGCCGGGATGGTCGAGGTGGTCGGCCAGCCAGTCGACGCTGACGATCGGTCCGGGCAGGGTCAGCACGTGCCCATGGTAGCGATGCCCGGTCAGGGAGCCCCGCTGGCGCTGGGATCCGGCTCGGCCGAGTCGCTCACGGACGGGGTCGCGGTCGGAATCGGGGTCGGCGACGGCGCCGGCTCGCCGGGCAGGGCCGCGATCATGGCGCGGTTCACCGCGTCGTCGACCCCGATGAGCAGGAAGACGAACTCGCCGCTCGACCAGGTGTAGACCATCGTGCCGGCCACGGTGGCGTTGTCCTCGGGGCGCAGCCAGACCTGGTGGCCGCCGGCTTCGCCCGACCCCCAGGGCTCAGGATCGAGGCCGGCGATGCCGACGTACCGGCCGGCGGTGGCGAGGTGCGGCTCTAGGTCGTCGGTGGCGACCGGATCGCCGTCGATGCGCATCGCGTACAGCGTGAGGCGTGGCTGCTCGACATAGGCGAGCGCCAGCGACGCGAACCGATCACCGATCTCGCCGTACGCGACGCCGACGTCCCCCGGTGTGAGCGCGAACTCGTCGAACGGCGCCACGATCACCGGCACCCCGTTGGCCTGCGCGGGTATGAGCCCGGCCAGCTCGTCGTCCGGCTCGTTGGTGAATCGCGCGGTCGGCGCCGCGGTCGGCGTCGGTGTGGGCTCGGCCGTGGGCTCGACGCTGGCGGCCGGCGGCGCCGACGACGCGCGCGGGCTGGGCGTCGCGCTCGGGGTGGGATCGTCGGTGGCGCACGCGGCGAGCATGACCGCGGCTGCGAGCGCCAGGCTCGCCGCCCCGACCGGGCGCAGCGAGGCGAGGCGGTTGGTCGTCATCGGCGGCGCGATGATACCTCAGGCCGCTCCGCGATCCTCCGTGGCGGCCGCGTCCGAGCCTCGGCGCCGCAGACCGGCATCCCGCCGCTGGTTGACGACGACGGTGAGCGCTTCCACCACCTCGGCGTGCCACGAGGCGGTGTCCGAGCGCAGCGCGGCGATGGCGTCGTTGCGGCCGACGCGTGGCCGACCGACGCCGGCGACGAGCGTGTCGTACGCATCGGCGACGCCGATGACGTGCGCCCCGAGCGGACCGTGCGAGCGCGTGGATCGGCGGCGCCGGCGGGCTCCCTCCTCCGCCAGCCGCTCTCGCGCGAGGATGAGCGACGCGGTGTCGGCGAGCGACGCGTGCCTCCCGAGATCGCGGGTGCCGCGGCTGTCCAGCACGTGGAGCCGGCCCGCGAGCTCGACCGTCTGCCGCTCCTCGGGGCTCATGCCGAGCGCCTCGGCGATCGAGAGCGCCAGGCGGCCGACGCGGTCGGCGTGCCCGCGCTGCGCGGCGTCGGCCCCACCGAGCGAGCGGGTGATGGTCACGAGCGCGTCGCGCAGGGCACCCGGCTCGTGGGCGCTCACGCCCATCTGCGAGGCGCGCTCGACGAGATGCTCGACGGCGCGCTCGTCGTCGCCTTCGCGCAGCGCCGCGCTGGCCAGCTCGTCGAGCGTGCCGCGCAGGTCCCCGAGGTCGCGCGGCAGGTGGTCGGCGCGGACGACGCGGTTCTCCCCGGAGCGCTTGCCGTAGTAGAGGGCGGCGTCGGCCGCCGCGATCAGACCGCCGCGATCGGTCGCCTGGTCGGGCAGCGAAGCAACGCCGATGGTGATCGTGACCGGCGTGTCGTTGTCGGCGGTGAGGCGCGCCACCGCGGTCCGGATCCGCTGAGCGACCCGCGTCCCGGCGGCGGTGCCGGAGCGCGGCAGGATCAGGGCGAACTCGTCGCCACCATAACGGTAGACGCTGTCCTCGCTCCGGGCGGCGCCGTAGATGGCGGTCGCGATCCGGTGCAGCAGCGCGTCGCCGGCGGGGTGGCCGTGCCGGTCGTTGTAGGCCTTGAAGCGGTCGAGGTCCATCATCAGCACGCTCAGCTGGCCAGCGCCGAAGTGGGCGCCCGGATCGAAGCCGTCTACCAGCTCGCCGAGGTGGCGCTGGAAGGCGCCGTGGTTGCCCAGCCCGGTGAGGGCATCGGTCTCGGCACGCTGGCTGAGAGCCTGGTGCGCATCGGCGTTGCTGAGCGCGACCGAGGCCTGGGCGGCGAAGAGCTGGACGAGCTCGAAGTCGCTGGCGCTGAAGTGGACCTCGGGACCGCCCATGCGCGACACGTTGAGCACGCCGAGCACCTGGCCGTCGGCGACCAGCGGGACGATGGCGACCGCCTCGGGCTCCGCCGGCGTGCCCGGGATCTGGAGCGCCCGGGGATCGCCGAGCGCGTCGTTGGCCAGGACAGGCTGCCCGTGGTCGACCGCCCACCCCATCAGGCCGCGGCCGAACGGGATGTGGTACCGGCCCACCTCCTCCGCGTGCCGCTCGCGCGTGAGCACCGGGATCATCTCCTGCTTCGCGTGATCGGTCCGGTAGATCGAGAGGTTGTCGTACGACACGACGTCCCGGAGCCCCTCCGCGATCGTCTCGAGCACGCCGGCCTGGTCGAGGGTCAGGAGACGCTCGTTGATCTCGAGCAGCCGGCGCTGCGAGTCGGCCCGTCGCGCCAGCTCGGTGGACTGGGCCACCAGCTGCTCGTAGGTCTGCGCGTTCGCCATCGCCTGCGCGGCGTAGCCGGCGAAGATCCGCATCGTCTGGAGGTCGTCGTCGGTGAACCGGTTGAAGCCGAGCTGCGACAGGACGATCACGCCGAGCGCCTCGCCCTCGTACAGCATCGGAACGAGGAGCATCGACTCGGGGATGTCGTCGGTGCCCTCGATCGTCTTACCACGCGGGTCGTCGAGGGCGTCGTTGATGAGGAGCGGCTCGCCGTGCTCGGCCACCCAGCCGGTGAAGCCCTCGCCGATGGCCACCCGCAGAAGCGCCTCGGCGTCCCCGGGCTGCCCGTCGAGCATCTCGCGCGTGAAGGCGATCGGATCGCACATGCCGCGCTCGCGGTCGACGCGGTAGATCCGGATGTCGTGGTAGTTGGCCAGGGTGCGGGCCTCGGCCACGATCGCCTCGCCGATGGCGCGGACGTCGGTCAGGCGGTTGAGGCGCGCGGACAGATCCTGGATTGACCGCATGCGCGCCGCGCCATCGGCCGCCGACCGATAGAGCTGTGCGTTCTGGACCGCGATCGCCGCCTGGTCGGCGAAGGCCTGGACCAGCTCGATCTCGTCGTCCGGCCACGTGCGGTCGGTGTCGTGGTAGAGCCCGACCACCCCGATCGAGCGACCGCGGTTCCGCAGCGGGACGATGCAGACCGTCCGGATCCCCTCCTCCCGGTAGGCGGTCCGCATGACGCCGATGGTGCGGTCCGACCCGACGTCGCGGGCCCAGCGCGCGCGCTGGTCGTGGAGCGTCCGGATCGCGATCGTGCGGCTCCGGGAGGTCAGCTCGGCGCTGCGGGTGAGGAACCGTTCGCTAAGGCCGCTGGTGGCGAGCGCGACGGGGTGCTCGGTGCCGTCGAACAGCCACAGTCCGGCACGATCGGCCCCGAACAGCGTGCGCGTGCGCTCGATGATGTCGTCGAGAACCTTGGCCAGGTCGAGCTCGCCGGCCAGCTCCCTGGTGACCGATGCGAGCGCCTTGGTCCGTCGCAGCTCCCTGCGCGCACGACCCAGGAGCCGGGCGCTGGCCAGGGCCGTCGCGGCGGTGGCGACGAGCGCGTCGAGCAGGGCGGGCGCGAGGCCGTCGGCCGTGTGGCGGTCGACGACCAGGCGGCCCACGCGCGCGCGCCGGGTGGCGAGATCCAGCTCGCGGTCGGCGCCGCCGCCGCGCGGATCGTCGCCCGGATCGGTGCGGAGCGGCGGAGGTGGTGCCGCGAAGCCGGCGTGCGCGGCCAGCTCGTCGCCATCGTCGGTGGTGACGTAGATGGCGACCCGGGACGCGCCGAGCTCGATCCGGATCGCCTCGACCAGGGTGCGCGCAACGGCAGCGGTCGTGGGTGTGGTCGCCAGGCCGGTGGCGATGCGCCTGATCAGCGCGAGCTCCGGCCGGATGTTGGCCGGTGCGCCGGTCGGGTCGAGCGCGG
>Ga0268386_10000216_pt1 | contig 35032 bp, 29 predicted proteins | sample RVTome_15_FD_200260 | JGI IMG/M metagenome (GOLD analysis project Ga0268386, IMG submission 200260) | Soil microbial communities from uranium-contaminated site in the Upper Colorado River Basin, Wyoming, United States - RVT150D86... ... | reverse complement strand
AGGACCCTCTCGCTGAGCGGCGACACGTACACGGTCATCGGCGTCGTGGGCGAGGACGCGGACCTGCGGGAGTTCGGCGATCCGGAGGTCTTCGTCCCGTTCCAGCTCGATCCGAACACGACCGACCAGGGGCACTACTTCCAGGTCGTCGGACGCCTGCGGCCGGGCGTCTCGCTCGAGCAGGCGCAGGAGCGCCTGAACTCCTCGGCCGACGCGTACAGGGAGCGCTACCCCGACGCGATGGGTCCGAACGCAGGGTTCACCGTGCGCACGCTTCAGGAATCGATGGTGGGCGCCGGCGTGCGCCGGACGCTCTGGATCCTGTTCGGGGCGGTCGCATTCGTGCTGCTGATCGCCTGTGCCAACGTCGCCAACCTCCTCCTCGTCAGGGCGACGGGCCGGAGCCGCGAGATCGCGATCCGGTCGTCGCTGGGAGCCGGACGAGGGCGGATCTTCCGCCAGCTCCTCACCGAGAGCGTGGTGCTGTCGCTCCTGGGCGGCGTGTGCGGGTTGGTGGTCGGTTTCGTGGGCATCCGCGCCCTGCTCTCGGTCAACACCGCGGGGCTCCCGCGGCTCGGCGAGGAGGGCTCGCTCCTGGGGATGGACTGGGTCGTGGTCGCGTTCACGCTGGCGCTGTCGATGCTGACGGGCGTGGTCTTCGGTCTGGTGCCCGCACTCGTCAGCTCGCGTACCGATCTCAACGCCGTGATCAAGGACGCGAGCAGCCGATCGGGTAGCGGAATCGGGCAGAACAAGACGCGATCGGCGCTCGTGGTCGTCGAGCTCGGCCTGTGCGTCGTGCTCCTGGTCGGCGCGGCCCTGATGATCCGGACGTCGCTCGCGATCTCGCGGGTCGATCCGGGCTTCACGACCGAGAACGTCCTCACCATGAGAACGTCGCTCAGCGGCCCGCGCTTCCTGACCTCCGCGGGCGTCGAGGAGACCGCGCGACAGGCGCTCGAGCGGATCGGGGCCATTCCCGGCGTGGTCGCGGCCACCGCGACGTGCTGCGTGCCGCTCCAGGGCGGATACGGCCTGCCGTTCAACGTCGTCGGACGGGTCAACGAGGGCCCCTATACCGGCGGCGGGGCGATCATGATGGGCTCGGGTGAGTACTTCGAGACGTTCGAGATCCCGATCGTGCGCGGCCGGGCGTTCAACGAGCTCGACGACGGCGACGGCCCGCCCGTCGTCATCATCAGCCAGGCGATGGCCGACGAGTACTGGCCGGACGGCGACCCGCTGGCGGACCGCATCCTGATCGGTGGCGGAAGCGGCAACATGAAGGAGCTTGCCGAGGAGCCGATCCGGCAGGTCATCGGCATCGCCGGCGACGTGCGTGCGCAGGGGCTCACGAACGAGCCGGCGCCGACGATGTACATCCCGCAGGCCCAGATGCCCGACGCCCTCAACGCCCTGAATCTCGGGATCACGCCGATGGCGTGGGTCGTGCGAACCGAGGTGGAGCCCTCGGTGGTCTCGACGCAGGTCCAGGAGGAGCTCCGCCTCGCCACGGGTCTGCCCGTGACGGACGTCGAGTCGATGGAGGACATCGTGTCGATCTCGACCTCCCGTCAGCGCCTGAACATGTTGCTGATGAGCGTGTTCGGTGGTGCGGCACTCTTGCTCGCGGCGATCGGCATCTACGGGCTCATGGCCTACTCGGTCCAGCAGCGCGCCCAGGAGATCGGCATCCGGATGGCGATTGGCGCCGATTCCCAGACGGTGCGGTCGATGGTGGTCAAGCAGGGGATGGCGCTCGTGGCGGTCGGGATGATCGTCGGGCTCGGTGCCGCGCTCCTGCTCGCCAACGTGCTCCGTTCCGTCCTCTTCGAGGTCGAGCCGCGCGATCCGGCCGTGTTCGTGGGCGTGACGGGCGTGCTGGTCGCCATCGGGCTCGTGGCGGTGGCGATCCCGGCCCTGCGCGCGAGCCATGTCGACCCGATCGAGGCGTTGCGGGCCGAATGACGGCGCTCGCTCGGGTGGTCCACGAGCGGTGGCCAACGATGTTCCGAGCCGGTAAACCCTACATTGCCGGACGTTCTTAGAGTGCCCAATCTGCGAGTACCGTCCGACCCGAGCCCCGGGCGGCTCCGACCCGAGGAGAGCATGTCCGACATCGTCTACACGGCCGACATCCGCATCGAGCGCGTCAGGGGACCGTTCCGTCGCGCCTGGCTACCCGCGCACGACGGTCCCGTCGAGTTCGGCGTCCACGGCGCCGTGAAGGAGCACTACGGCGCGAAGCCAGATCGCGAGATCACGACCACCCTCGACTACGTCATGGCGGCCACCGGTGCCTGACTGACCGGAACCTTCGGAGGCGCGCTGGAGGCGCGCGGGATCGACGCCGGTGACGGCCGGCTGAGGGCGGACGTACGGGGACAGGTCGGCAAAGAGGACGGCGTGCTGGTCATCCGGCGCATCCACGTTTCGTACCTGGTCGCCGCGGCGGAGGAGCACCGGTCCACGGTGGAGCGCGTGCACGGGATGCATCACCCCTACTGCCCGGTCTACCGAACGCTGCACGAGGCCATCGACATCACCACCGACTTTCAGCTCACGACCGACTTCGAACTCACGGCCGTGTGAGCCGGGCCGCCTACGTGGTCCTATGATCTACTTTATATCAATAGGTGTATCACGTATTAGGCAATAGACTTACGTTCACTTGACCCGACCCGATTCGGGGCTCGTCGGATGCGGCGGCGCTGCGGACGTGCGTCGCGCGAGGAACACCAGAAGGAACGCCATCGCGGAGGCGGCGATCCCGAGCGCGGTGGGATCGAGCCAGCGCGAGACGGTCGTGAGCTCCGACATCCGGACCGCGAACAGGCCCGCGATCCCCGCTCCGATGGCGGCGAGCGCCTCGGGAACGCCGGGCCGACGCGAGTACAGGCCCGCCACGACAGGAACGAAGAGGCTGACGCTCAGGACCGAGTAGAAGATCGTGATCGCGTCGATGACCGTCGGGATCAGGATCGTGAGGAGCACGCCCGCGCCACCGCCCCCGACCGCGGCGAGCCTGGCCACCCGCAGGACCCGTGCGTCCGAGGCGTCGGTTGCGACGTATCGCTTGTAAATGTCCTTGGAGAGCGACGTCGACAGCATGAAGAGCACCGCATCGGCGCTGCTCATCTCCGCCGAGAAGACGGCGGCGAGACCGAGAGCGCCCAGGAGGACGGGCAGGCCCAGGGTCAGGACGGTGGGGACCGCGAACTCGGGATTGGCCAGCGCGGGGGCGTACACGTGCGCGACGAGCCCCATCACGACCGGGGCCGCCGCGAACGCGAGGAGGACGATCGCCTGGGCTCCGACCCCCAGACGCAGCGCGCGCTCGTCCACGGCGCCGAAGCCCTTCTGCAGCAGGCCCGGAGAGACAACGAACGCCGGCATGATGAGCACGAAGAATACCAGGCCTCCGGTGGTCCAGAGGCTCATGTATCCGGGCGTGTCCGGGGCGGCGGCCAGCACCGCCTGCCATCCTCCCGCGATCGCCACGGCCATCGGCACGCCGATCGCGAATCCGCCCAGGAGCACGACGAGCTGCACCAGATTGACCCACGCCGCGGTGAGCAGCCCGCCCGTCCCGAAATACACCGTCATCACCACGCCGCCCACGACGGCCCCCACCCATCGCGGCACACCCAGCACCCATTCGAGGATCTCGGACATGGCGATGAGCTGCGCCGAGAGGATCGTGAGCGTGCCGAGCCACAGCACCGACGCGATCACCGCGCGAACCGCGCTCCCGTAGCGGAGCTCCAGGTAGTCCCCCGCCGTGTATAGGCCGTGCTCCTTCGCGATTCGCCAGATGCGGGGTCCGATCCAGAGCGCGAAGGCGAGCTGGCCGATCCCGGCGGAGCCGACGAACCACCAGGCCGACACGCCCACGGAGTATGCGAGGCCGGAAGCGCCGATGATCGAGCCCGCGCCGATGTTCGCCGCGAGGAAGGTCGCGAAGACCAGGCCCGGTCCCAGCGACCTGTCTGCGACGAAGAAGCTGCCCGTCTCCCGTACGCGGCGTGACATCCAGAGCCCGAACGCCATCAAGCCGCCCGAATAGGCGACCAGCGCCGCGAGCTGGATCGGGACCGTCGCCCTCAGGTCGGGATTCAATTCAGGTCGGACGCCGTGGCCGAGGTGCCGGTCTCAGCGGCCGAGATCCCCGACGCTCGGAATGTCGGGCAGCCCCTCGGCGAGCCGCACCGCCCGCAAAATCGCCTCGGCCATCACGTCCGCTGCGAGCGCACCGACCAGCGTGACGTCGGGGACGCCGGCCCAGGCTCCCGTCGCGAGTGAGAAGACCGTGTCGCCGTCTCCGGCGGTGTGCGCCGGGTAGATCGTACGGGCGAGCCCGTCGTGGGCCATCTGTGCGACCTTGGTCGCCTGGGCTTTGGTGAGCGTCGCGTTGGTCGCCACGACGCCGATCGTGGTGTTCTCTCCCGCCGGCCCGGTCGGCCCCGTGGCGTCCCGCCTCAGGTAGATACGGGCGTCCACGAACGCGCCGGCCTCGTCCAGCATGCCGGCCACGACCTGCCCGGTCGCCGGATCCACGATGTCGCCCACCGCGTTCACGGCGACCGCGGCCGCCACGGTCAGCCCGCTCGCGAGCGTAATCGACGCTGTGCCGAAACCTCCCTTCATGCGCCGGCCGCCGCCCAGCTTTCCGACCGTCGCGCCCGCGCCCGCCCCGACGGATCCCTCGGCCGGTGGCCCTGCGGATGCCACGTCCGCCGCGGAGTACCCACAATCGGGGCCCGGTCGGATCTTGCGGTCGCCCTCCAGGCCGAGGTCGTACAGGATGGCGCCCACCACGATTGGGATGACCTTGTCGCCCAGCCGGTAGCCGACGTCTCGCTCGTCCAGGTAGCGCATGACCCCGCTCGCGGCGTCCAGCCCGAACGCCGACCCGCCGGCCAGCGTGACCCCGTGGATCCGCTCGACGCTGTTCACCGGGTCCAGCAGCGCGATCTCGCGGGTGCCCGGCGCACTGCCCCGGACATCCACGCCGCCGACCGCGCCGTCTCTCGCCAGGATGACGGTGCATCCGGTCGGTCGCTCCGTGAGCGTGTGATGGCCCAACTCGAGGCCCGCGACCGCTGTGATTCCCCACGCGTCCATGGTGCGCGACTCCTGGGCCGAGCAGGCCCCATGCGCGATCGGGGCCCCCGCGATGAGGGCCCCGATCAGGAATGTCCGTCGTTTCAAGCGATCCTCGGGTTCGCGATGGTCGTCACCGGGACGGCCGACGACCCCGTCACGCCGCTACCGCTCGAGGAACGGCTGTTCCTGCGGGCGGTTCGCGTTCGCGGCGAAACAGTAGAAGAACCCGTTTCCGCCGGTCGCCTGGAGGTTCTCCTGGCTGCATCCGCGGGAAGCGTGCGCGGAGTTCCAGGAGGTTCCGTTGTCGCCGCCGCCCTGGCGATCGTGATGCCCCAGCATAGCGCTGCCCTCCGCGTCGCTCGTCCAGTTGCGGCACGCGTCGTGGCCCTCGGCCTCGCTGACCATGCCGTCCATCGTCGACCCCGTGAGAATGTCGTGCATGTTCGGATCGTCGCCGCGGCCGTTCACGACGTCACCCTTCTCGGTGAGGATGGTCGCCTTGGTGAGGTTCGCGCCGTCGGAATGGAGCTCGTCGACATTCTGCGCGATGAGGTCACCGCTGTGGTTGTACCACGGGCCCTCTCCGATGCGATCACGCGCGTTCACCGCACCGCCACCCGAGCGAAGCCCGGTCACGACCGACCTCTCGCCCTCCAGGGTCACGGCGCTCAGGTAGGCGCGCCATGTCACGTCACCCATGCCGACCGCGTAGGCGAGGTCTTGGCAGTGCTGATCCGCACCCTCGATCCCGCCGAGGTTGGCGCCGTTGCCGGGGCCCGCGCTGGTGATGAAGAAGCTCATCCTGCTGTCCTGTGCGGTCAGGGGTCCCGCCGCGAGCACGGCGAGCGATGCGACGGCCGCGAATACCTTCCTCACGATGCTGCTCCTGCTTCGGGTCGAAACGGCTCGAGCGTGCCGAAGCGGCCCGCCTCGGATCATGCTCGATCGCCGCAATGTCCGATCCTTCGCGTTCGGGGGCAAGACGTCGCGGCGATGTGTGGTTACGCGCGCTGGGCGCCGGCCGTCCCGCTCTCCACGACGAAGCTCGCGGCCGTCTCGAGGGGAGCACCGGGCTCGCTGACGTAAGGCACGATCCGGTAGTCGCTCGTCCACAGATCGGGGGTGACGGTCGCGACGACGTACCCGCGCTGCCCGTTGTAGAACCTGATGTGCGGATTCACGCCCACGATGCGCTCACCACCGGCCGTCATCGCCTGTCCGTCACCCCCGGAGGAGATCGACGTGCCGACGAACTCGGTGGCGACGACTGCGGAGCGCTCGTCCTCGAAGTCCGCGAGGAGGTCGGTGACCCAGTGCGAGTGGATGTCCCCGGTGAGCACCACGGGATTCGACACGCGGCGCTCCGCCAGGAGGTCCAGGAGCGCCCGGCGCTCCCCCGGATACCCGTCCCACTTGTCCATGGACCAGGTCTCGGACCCGTCGTCGCGCACGCCGCGGAGGCGGGCCATCATCACCTGCTGCGCCAGCACGTTCCAGCGCGCGCCCGATGCGGCCAGCCCGTCGGCGAGCCACCGGCGCTGCGCGTCGCCGAGGATCGTCTGGCCGGGCGAGACGTGCGCCGCGCAGGTCACCTCGTTCTCGCCTCCGCAGGGCTGCTTGCTACGGTACTGGCGGGTGTCGAGGACGCTCATCTCCACGAGGTCGCCGAAGGCGAGGCGTCGATAGAGCGGCATGTCGGGGCCGTTCGGCATGGACGAGCGCCGCAGCGGCATGAACTCGTAATACGCCTGATACGCGGCCGCTCTCCGGAGCAGCAGCTGGTCGGGGTTCTGGTCGTCCTCGGCGGCGGTGCCCGCGTAGTCGTTGTCGACCTCGTGGTCGTCCCACGTGACGATCCAGGGCGCCGCCGCGTGCGCCGCCTGCAGATCCACGTCGGACCTGTAGGTCGTGTAGCGCGCGCGGTATCCCTCGAGCGTGGTGACCTCGGGGCCCTCGTGGACGCGTACCCGGCGATCCCGGCCGCCCTCGTAGATGTAGTCACCGAGGTGCGCAACGAAGCCGACGTCCTCGGCCGCCAGGTGGCGCAGGGCCGTGTACCAGCCGGTCTCGTAGTGCTGGCACGAGATGAACGCGAAGCGCAGCCGGTCGATGGGGTCGCCCGCGGGCGGTGCGGTGCGCGTTCGCCCGACGGGACTCGGCTCGCCTCCGGCGATCATCCGGTAGAAGTAGTCCCGCCCCCCGGCGAGCCCATCCACCTCGACGTGGACCGAGTGGCCGAGCTCCGGAAGTGCCGCGGCCGAGCCCGACCGCACGACCCGCGCGAACGCCTCGTCCTCGGCGATCTCCCACGCGACGTCGACGGCTCCGGTGACCGTGCCCGAAGCGTCGAGGGCGGTCGGGCCCAGGCGGGTCCACAGCACGACTCCATCCGGCGCGGGGTCGCCCGACGCCACGCCGAGCGGGAATGGATCGTCGCGGAAGCGGACCCCGCGGGCGGTCCCGCACGAGGGGAGCGACCCAAGGGCGATCACGCCCGCCACGCCGCCACCCAGGCGGAGGAAGTCGCGGCGCGTGCCACGGCGCTCGAAGAGGTCGTACCACTGCAGATCCCGTGTCTTCACTCGAATCGCTCCTCGATCGGTGCTCGGCTCCTACCGTTTCGCTCCCTGATCACACCCGGGTCCACCACTGCTTGGAGCCCTTCCCGCCTTCGACTCGCTTGAAGCCCAGCTCCGCGAGGTCGGCGCGCAGCGCCGCCGTAAGGCGCTCCGCCTCGTCGGCGCCGATGTCCCCGCTCAGGACGAGGACGCGCCCGCCCTCGCCCCCGATCGACGCCGAGACGGACCTCGGCGTCGGGCTCACCTCCTCGATCTGACTCGCGAGGTCCGCGGCCCAGGCTCGGCGGTCGTCCTTCGTGGGCACGAAGTCGCGTTTCTTCAGCCGCGCACGCTCCCGGGCGCGGGCATCGCTCCAGGTGAATAGAAGGCCCGGAAGCGACAGCGGGACGCCGATCAGGAAACCGAAGAGCAACAGTTGCGGGGGCGTGACCGCCTGGAGCCCGGCGGCCCCTCCGGCCACGGCGCCTCGGGCCTGCCAGATCGCGGCTGCTAGGGTGACCGCCGCCGCCGTCAGGGCGGAAGCGGAGAAGGTCCAGCCGGACATCCGCGCCAGGCGCGCGCGGGGCGTCGGCCGGCGGACGAGGAAGGTCAGCCCGAGGGAGCCCAGCAGCCCACCTGCCAGGAGCGCGAGGATCTGCGGCGCGAAGCCGCCCAGGGTCGTCATGTGTCGGAACCTACTGCCGTCGACCGAGATTGGCGCGGAGCGGTCCGATCACGCTCCCCGGAGGTCGCCGGGGATTCAGCGGACGTTGACCGCACGAGTCCGACACGCGTACGGGTCGGAAAAGTGTGCTCAGCTCAGGGCTCTAGAGTCTACGAAAGCCGGCCCTGACGTTCGCCTACCCGCAGTCGCGGTCCACGCGATACCGGTGGACATAGGACACGTCGAACTCGTCGATGGTGGTGCCCCAGACGGCCCGCCGCGTCGCATGAAAGACGTTCAGTCGAGGCTCCCATGGGACCGTGTTGCCGCGACCCTCGGAGACCTCGACTCGACCCTCGAGAATCCCGCTCTCGGAGTAGACATCCCATCGGTCGCGGAGCTCGGGGTATTCGAGCTCACGAAGCAGCCAGATCGTACCGTCCAGCCCCGCGACGATCCGTCGTACCGGCGGATGGAACGTCGGAAAGGAGATGGCCCCGCGGGCGCGGCGTCGGAGCACCTCCTTGCCGGCGTCAGTGGTATTCCCTCCTCTCGAACCTGAGTAATAGTCTCCGGCGTGATGTTTTCCGAATGCTTCCGACAACCAAGCCGCCTCCCGCGCTGTTACCGGCTTCGGCTGATAGTCGATCGTCCGAGCAAGCAGCGTATCGCCATTGATCGCGAGCCGTATGAGATCAAAGCTGGAGCGCGGACTCTGTTGCCTGACCTCGCCCACCAACAGGACGGAAGTACCGTCGGGCGTGACGGCGACGGGGAGCCGTGACTCCCCTAACCAGCTGTCGAGCGGGTGCTCAGTGGCCAGGCCTCCCTGGCTGACCACGACACGTCGGCTTGTGAAGCCGATCGTATCCACGACCTCGCCATCGGTGGACCACCGCACAAGGGGGACTCGGTCAGCCGCGTACAGCCTCGCGTGTCCAGGACCGAGAAATCGAAACCCCAACACGGTTCCGTCCGCCAGCGGGCTGCCCGGCGTGAAGGTCGAGCCTTCACCCGGAACGGGAGTGCGGAAGGAGACACGTCTAACCTCAACACCATCAGCACCGAAGAAGTGCAACGTCCGAAGGTCGGAGGCCCAGAGCGCGTCGTCGAGCCATCCGAGTCGCACCACCGTCACATCGAACTCGCCCGGTCCCTGACCTGCGCGGCCGATCCTGCGTAGGAGCTCACCGTCAGGTGTGAACTCGGCAATGGATGCCGTGAAGCTTTGGGCCACGTACAAGTTCCCGTTCGGCGCAACGCTCAAGTCCATGACCCAGGTGAGCGCATCGTCGCCGTCGAGAGATCCGATGCGAGCCACCTCATCCAGCCGCCACGACGTGCACGGAGTCGTTTGAGCCCGCAGCGACGGCACGATCAGGGCCACAAGAAACCCAGCCATGGTCCATCGTAATCCGAGCATGTTCGGTCCCCTGCGGCCTAGCGGATCGCTTCCTGGTATACGGCCTCGAACCGCAAGGAGTCGATCAGACCTCGATACGTGGTTCCGTTTACGACAAATGTGGGCGTTCCGGTGAAGCCCAGCGCCGCAGCCGCAGCGAGGTCGGCCTCGATCGTCTCTGCGGGGTCCGTGACCGCCAAACAGGCGGAGAACCGTTCACGGTCCTCCACCCCTGCCTTCGTTGCCAGTTCGTCGTACACGGACGCAGGCTCGAGAGTGGCCCATCCATCTGTTTCGAACAGGAGGCGGTGGAACGGCCAAAACGCATCCTGCTCTGCGGCGCACTCCGCCGCGCTCGCGGCAGCGTACGCGAAAGGATGCAGATTGGCTAGCGGAAGGTGGCGGTACACGAGGGCGACATCGTCATATCGTTGAAGGATCGCGCCGAGATGGGGCTCCGCGGCCTTACAGAACGGGCACTGATAGTCACCGAACTCGAGGATCGGCACTGCGGCGTCGTCCGGACCGATCCGGTGGCCGCCTTGAACGTACCGCTCCCAGTCCTCCACCACGGTGACGGCCGATGCGGCTGGCTGAGGCGGCCCTCGAAAAACGACGACCCCGGTGACCACGGCGGCGCTGAGGGCGGCGACGATCGTCGCCACATCGGCCGCTCGGTCGAGGAATGCTGGCATTGAACTTAGCGCCATGAGCGCTGCTACGAGTGCGCCGAGTGACGCGAGAAGCCGCTTCCTTTTCTTCCCCATGTTCGCCTCCTGACGGAACGTGAGACCGCTGGATCACCTGGAACACAGGGGGGCTGAATCGCAACCTACCTCCCCCCCCCAACGCTACGTCAACAAGGTGCAAGGGCCTCCTGCATTGCAGAGGGGCGACGACACCCCGCTCTGAATTGAGGGGTCGTTCGGAACCGGCGTATTCACCCTTTGGCCCTGCAGCAGCGGTGGGGCCGGAGGCGAGCCGAGGCGTTGAGAGGCCCATCGGGTGGCCGAAAGGGCCCGAGAGAGCCATTCTGGGGCGACGTCTCTGCGTCACCTCCCGCGAGGTTCGACATGCTTCTGAGTTCCAGAACCCGCAGTCCGCTCCTCGGGCTGATACCCCTCCTCGTCGCCGCGTGTGGCGAGCCGACCGAAGCGCCGCACCTCGAGACCATCACCGAGGACCGGCTCTCGCAAGACCTCCACGCTCTCTCGCACGACTCGATGGCCGGTCGTCTGGCCGGCTCGGCGGACCTGGACCGGGCGTCGGACTGGATCGTGGAGCGCTTCACCTCGATCGGGCTCGAGCCGGCGGGTGACGGGGGAACGTTCGATCAGCGCTTCGATCTGGTGTGGTTCTCGCTGGGCGCCGCTAACCGACTCACGGTGGCCGGTGCGGGAGGGGCGCGATCGCCCGGAAACGGGTGGTCTCCGGTGAACGTGAGCGGGACGGGCTCGGCGAGCGGCGACGTCGTGTTCGCCGGCTTCGGCATCGTCGAGCCGCGCCTGGGCCACGACGACTACGGCGACGGGGACGCGAACGGCAAGATCGTGCTCGTGCTGGACCGCGAGCCCGGCGTCGCCGACCCGGCGAGCCCCTTCGACGGGGTCGTGACGACCGAGGCTTCGCGGACCTGGCGCAAGGCGACCTGGGCGCAGGAGCGTGGCGCCGCCGCCATTCTGTTCGTCCGCGACGTGCACGCGCGCGAGGACGTGGCCGATTGGGCCCAACTGCACCGCTCCGAGTGGCCGGACGAGCCACGGCGCATCGAGCGCTTCACGCTGGGCGCCTGGGTCGACCCGATCCGGATTCCCGCGGCGATGATCTCGGCCGACCTGGCGGAGCGCCTCGTCTCGGGCTCGGGTAGCACGCTCCTGGAGTTGGCCGGTCAGGCAGAGGAGGCGACCGGCGGCCTCGGGGTGGTCGAGCTTCCGGGCGCCCGGGTCGACCTCACGGTCTCCGTGGAGCGTCAGGTGACCGACGGGCGCAACGTGTTGGGGATGATCGAGGGATCCGATCCGGACCTCGCGAACGAGGTCGTGATCATCGGAGCCCACCACGATCACAACGGGGCCGACGGGGAGGTCGTCTTCAACGGCGCCGACGACGACGGTTCGGGGACCGTCGGGGTGATGGCCGTGGCCGCCGCGTACGCCCGCGCGGCCGAAGACGGGCGGCGGCCCCGCCGCAGCGTGATCTTCGCCATCTGGGACGCCGAAGAGCGGGGTCTGCTCGGCGCCTGGTACTACACCACCCGGCCGCTCTTCCCGCTTCCGAGCACGGTCGCGAAGCTCAACCTCGACATGATCGGACGCCACGAGGAGGTTCCCGCCGACGGGGGCGGCCGCTTCCGGGGGCTCGAGGTGCAGTCGGCGGAGTCGAACGCGAACGCGATCAACATCCTCGGCTACAGCTGGGCGCCCGAGCTGGCGACCGCGGTCGAGACCGCGAACGAGGCGACGCAGCTGACGCTGCGCTTCCGGTACGACAACAACGACTCGAATCTCCTGCGCAGGAGCGACCACTGGCCGTTCCTGCAAAACGGCGTGCCCGCGGTCTGGTTCCATACCGGGCTGCACCCCGACTACCACACGCCCGACGACGATCCCGAGCGCATCGAGTACGAGAAGATGACCCGAATCGTGCGGTTGGTTCATCAAACCAGCTGGGACGTCGCCAACGCCGAGGGACGCCCCGGCCTCCAGGGAATGGGGACCAAGCCGGCCTCCTGAGCCCGCGAACGAACGGGCGAGCCGATTTGGGGCGATTCCCGGTCAGGCCATGTGAGGGCGCTCGCGCCCGAGCATGGACCTGAACCCGAGACGAGGACGTGTACGCTCATAGAAGGGACCGCCGCGACTTCCTGAGGGCTCTCGGGCGAGTCGCGGCGCTCGTCACCGTCGCGCCCCTCGACCTGCTGGGCGATGTCGTCGAGGGCCCGCGCCAGCACCCGGATCCGCGACCGGACGTCGACGGATCGGCGGTGCTCGCGGCCGATCGGGTGATGCCTCGGCTCGCGGAGCTCTTCGACGCGATCCGCGAGATCCCACACATCGCCGACGGGATCGCCTGTCGCTGCGGGTGCGGCGCCATCGAGGGGATGCGCTCGCTCCTCTCGTGCTACGAGGGGGCCGGCATGGCGCAGTTCTGCATGATCTGCGAGGGCGACGGACGGCTCGTCGTGCGGCTGGGTCGCGAGGGACGCTCGCTCGACCAGATCCGCTCCGCGATCGACGGCCTGGCTTGACGGACGCTTCGCCTCCCGTGGAGTGGAATCGACCAGGAACCGGGTCGTCCCCGTGATCGACCCACAACCCAACCCGAAAGAAGGAACGGAGTCTCGAACCATGAAGGCATATCGCAATGGAACCATGAACGCATATCGCTGGGGAATTCGTGACCGGCTCGGACTGGTACTCGGGCTGGCGCTGCTGCTTCTCCTCGTGTCGGCGCGCCAGTCCTCGGCCCAGATCCGCGCGAGCGAGCGCGGGTCGGTGAGCCAGACGCTCGACGGCACCACGATCACCATCGACTACTCGAGGCCGACCGCCCGGGGACGCGAGCTGTTCGGCACGCTCGTGCCGTGGGACGTGACGTGGACGCCAGGCGCCAACTGGGCGACGACGCTCGAGGCGAACAAGGACATCCGGATCAACGGCGTCGACGTGGCGGCCGGACGCTATTCCGTCTGGATGACGCCTCGCGAGGGCTCGTGGACGCTCACGCTCAACGACGTCCCCGAGTACTTCCACTTCCAGAAGCCGGATCCGGCGCTCGGCGCGTACAACATCGACGTGAATCCCGAAACGGCGGAGCACGTCGAGATGCTGACCTGGTCGTTTCCCACCGTCTCGGGAGACGCCGCCGTCCTGGCGATGCGATGGGGCTCGACGAAGGTCCCGCTGCAGGTGATGGTGCAGCCGACGGCCGCCGTGACGCTCGCGGAGGAGCAGCGCAAGCCGTTGCTCGGCGCCTACTCGCTCGAGGTGCTGCCGGGTATCGGCTATCCGACCGAAGCGGACTTCCGCGTCCGCGAGGCCGACGACGGGACGCTCCGGGCGTGGATGTCCTTTCCGATCCACGAGGGCGACGAGCTCGAGTTCGACCTGATTCCGTCCGGCCCGGACCGCTTCAACCCGGGCCTCTACCGGGACGGCGAGCTGTTCAACATCGAGATCGGCGTGAGCTTCGAGTTCGCGGGAGGCGAGCGGGCCGAGTCCGTGATCATGAGGGGCATCGAAGGCACCGCGTTCGCGACCGGGGCGCGTGCTGACTCCGCGGACCGGACCCGCTGACGTCGACCCGCTCGGCACGGTGGACGGCCTCCCACCTGCTCGGGATGCTGGACCGCCCCCCACCTCCTTCCGGGGTGGGGGGGCGTCCCCCGGTCTCGGCGCGCGCCGAGCGGCCCGGCCGGTCGGCGTGACCCACCCGAAACTTGACCACTCGCGCCGCCGTACGTATCTACCAACCTCCGCGGCATTCGACGGCTCCACGGCCGCGAGTTCCGCACGACGAACTCTCGAGGACGCGAGAGATGCGACGGATGACCGTAAACGAGCACACCGGACCGGCCGCCTTCATGGCGGATGCGGCTCGCGTGCGCGCGTCCGCGTCGCACCTCGTGAGCCGGTGGGTCCAGGCGCCGATCCCCGATCGGCGGGAGGCTGATACCTGAATTAACTAGAAGAATAGTAGAGGCAGAGTATCCGGTCTTCCGCCGCCCCACGCGGTCAGGGAAGCCGGATTTTTTTATTGCCTGAACGCGGGCAGGAAGCCCGCACCACTCGAGAGAATCATGACTCAAGGGAATCAACACACGATCGATCGTCGGATCATCGAGCGGTATACGGACCAGCCGGCCCGCATGCCCTCCGACGTCCGCGCGGCGATCGAGGGCGCCTGGGGCGGCCGCCCTGTGCTTCTATACGCGTTGCTCGACCTGGACGCCGGGATGCGTCTGGTCGAGACGTGGCTCGCGCTGGGCGAGGAGCACGTCGCCATCGCGCGCGCCGAGGGGCGCGGATGGTCGGTCCGGACGTTTCACCGGGACGGCATCGAGGCCATCCGGGAGTCGCCGGGGCTTTCCGGGAGCACGCTCACGTTCCTCGCCGCGCCGGGCGAGCCCGCGTGGGCCGTGGCCCGCTACACCCACCGGCAGCGTCGCGCGGTCGAGAACATCCGCTTCGTCCTCGAGCAGGCGCTCGAGGGGGGAACCGTCCCTGAGAGCGACCCCGACGCCGAGTACGCCGCGGGCGTGGCCGGCCCGATCCGGGAGGCTCAGGCGTTGGTGGCCGGGAACCAGGCGGCGGTGCTGTGGAGGCTGCTCGGCTATCTGAGCCCGTACCGGCGCCAGGTCGTCCTGGGATTCGTGGCGGCCACGCTGATCACCGCGGTCAGCCTCGTTCCTCCGTGGCTGGCCGGATACCTCATCGACTCGGTGGTGCGTCCGGTCCAGGACGGGACGCTGTCGGTCGAGCGCGGCACGTTCGTCGCGTGGATCGCGGTCGCGGCGATGGCGGCCGTGTACCTGGTCCGGCAGGCGTCGGCGCTGGTGCGCTTGCGCTCGATGTCGATCCTGGGCGAGTGGGTCGCGCGGGACCTGCGGGCGCAGCTCTACGAGCACCTTCAGCGGCTGTCGCTCGGCTTCTACTCGAGGAAGAAGACGGGAGGCCTGATCACGCGGGTCAGCTCGGATACCGACCGCCTGTGGGACTTTCTGGCGTTCGGGATCGTCGACGTCTCGCTGTCGGTCGTGATGCTCCTCGGCCTGAGCGTCGTCCTGCTGAGCCTCGACTGGCGGCTCGGGCTCGTGATGGTGCTGCCGGTTCCGCTCTTCTGCTGGGCGATCTTCCGGCACGGTGAGCACATGAACCGATTCTTCATCCGGGCGTGGAGGAAGTGGTCGAAGGTGACCGACGTGCTGTCCGACACGATTCCGGGCATGCGCGTGGTCAAGGCGTTCAACCAGGAGGAGAGGGAGGCCGGGCGATTCAACGAGAGAAACGTCGACGTGACCGACGAGTTCAACCGCATCCATCTGTCGTGGACGACGTTCTGGCCGGCGCTGATGCTGGCCGTGCACGGAACGACGGTCGGCGTGTGGGCCTTCGCGATGCCGAGGCTGCTCGATACCAGCGGGAGCGCGCTGTCGGCCGGTACGTTCGTGTCGTTCCTGCTGTACACCACGATGTTCATCGGGCCGATCGAGGTCATCGGCCAGATGGCGCGTACGGTGCAGCGCGCGACGACGTCGGCGCATCGTGTGTTCGAGGTCCTGGACACCGAGCCCGACATCGTGGACGCGCCGGCGTCGGTCAGGCTCGAACCGGTCCGGGGGCACGTGGCGTTCGACGACGTCAGCTTCGGCTACGACGGCGTGCGCCAGGTGCTCAAGGGCGTCTCCTTCGAGGTGGAGCCCGGAGAGATGATCGGGCTCGTGGGACCGTCGGGTGGCGGAAAGACGACGGTCACGAACCTCATCGCGCGGTTCTACGACGTGAGCGCGGGCAGGGTCCTGATCGACGGCGTGGACATACGGACGCTCGAGACCGGGCACTACCGCCGGCAGATCGGGATGGTGCTCCAGGATCCGTACCTGTTCCACGGATCGGTGATGGAGAACGTCCGCTACGCGCACCCGGAGGCGAGCCCGGAGCGGGTCATCGAGGCGGCGAAGGCGGCGAACGCGCACGACTTCATCGTCAAGCTGCCGCAGGGCTACGACACGATCGTCGGAGAGCGGGGACAGAACCTGTCGGGGGGTGAACGCCAGAGGGTGTCGATCGCCCGCGCGATCCTGCACGACCCCAGGATCCTGATTCTGGACGAGGCGACGTCGGCGGTGGACACGGAGACCGAGCGCAAGATCCAGGAAGCGATGGATCGCCTGGTGGCCGGCCGGACCGTTTTCGCGATCGCGCACCGGCTGTCGACGTTGCACAGGGCCTCGAGACTGTTCGTGATGAAGGACGGGAAGCTGGTCGAGGCGGGCACGCACGAGCAGCTGCTGTCGAAGCCGGACAGCATCTACGGCCGGCTCCACGGCCTGCAGATGGAGCTGCAGGCGGGCGTCTGACGATCGGCGGGGTCGGCGCGGGGCCGACCCCGCCCGCGCCGGCCGGTCGGCAGCGAAGAAATGAACTCGGGAGGGGCGGCGCCCCTCTCGATCACAGATTCGATCCAGGAATCAGAGAACTCGATCAGAGAAACGGGAGGACGAGACGTGGTGCGGATGAACGAAGGACTGACGAGGGGTTCGGGGCCAGCGGAGCTCACGCTGGAGAAGCGAGCCGACGGACAGCTCTGGGCCAGGCTGAACGGCCGGGAGCGTGCGGTGCGCGTGCACCGCTGCTTTCCGTGGTCCGAGCCGGGCCGATTCCTGTCGTTGAGGGACGACGAGAACGAGGAGTTCGCGTTGGTCGAGACGCTCGACGGGCTCGGGGCCGAGTCCAGGGCCGCGCTCGATGACGCGATGGTCGAGGCGGGCTTTGTGCTCGACGTCACCAGGATCGTCGACGTGGACGAGGAGGTGGAGATACGCACGTGGAAGGTGGAGACCCGGCAGGGCCCGAGGTCCTTCCAGACGCGGCTCGACGACTGGCCTACGGACGTGCCCGGCGGGGGAATCCTGATCCGCGACGTGGCCGGCGACCTGTACCACGTCCGTAATCCGGAGGACATGGACGCCGTGAGCCGGCGCTGGCTCTGGGCGTTCGTCGACTGATCGTTCGCGGGGACGCCGGGGGCCGGGCAGAGGCTCCCTAGGAGGGTCGCACCTCACTCATCAGCGCGAGCAGGTTGCTGTCCGGATCCCGGAAGAAGGCCATCCACAGCTCGTGGTCGGGCATCCGGGCGATGAGGTGGGGTGCGCCCTCGAACGCGACCCCGCGGCCGGACAGGCTCTCGAACGCCGCCTGGATGTCCTGGACCTTGTAGTAGATCACCGAGCTCTGTCCGGCCTGCGCCTTCGCGGGACCGTCGAGCATCAGGCGCACGCCGTCGCAATCGAAGAAGCCCAGGCCGGGGGGTGCCTGGAAGAGGAATCGCATGCCGAGTACGTCCCGATAAAACGCGATCGCGCGGTCGACATCGGTCACCGGAACCGCGATCTGCCCGATCGGGCCGAGCGCGAGCTCGGGCTCTGCCGGATCCTTCATGACGATCTCCTGCTGATGCCGTTCTCGGCTCGGCCCACGCTTGGGCCACGCTCATGGGTCACGCCTGTGGATTAAGCCTACACGGCAGCGGTCTACACGCCAGCCGCCTACGTTCCGGCTGCCTGCCCGACCGCCGCCTGCACGGCCTTCGCCCCAGCGCCTCTCACCGCGTGCGCCCTCAACTGACCGCACGCCGCGTCGATATCCCGTCCGCGTGTCTCGCGCACCGCCACCGCGACCCCGCGCGCGGCCAGTCCGTCCTCGAACTCGCGGATCCGCTGCCGCGGCGACGAACGCCAGTCCTGGTAGGGGATCGGGTTGAAGGGGATCAGATTCACGAACGCGCGCACGCGCAGCGCGAGCTCGGCGAGCGGGTCGATCAGGCGATCGTCGTCGTTCACGCCGGCGATCATCGTGTACTCGAAGGTGATGCGCTTGCCGCCTGCGGCGTCGAACCGCTCGAGGGCCTCGATTACCTCGGGGAGCGGATGGCGCTTCTCGAGCGGGATGAGCTCCCGGCGGAGCTCGGTCGACGGGGAGTGCAGGGAAAGCGCGAGTCGAAACTGCTCCGGGCGCGCGGCGAGCTCGAGGATCCCGGGCACGACCCCGACCGTCGAGACGGTGATGCGTCGGGCGCCTACGCCGTAGCCCTGGTTCAGGATCGTGAGGGACGGGTGTACGGCGGCTCGGTTGGAGAGCGGCTCGCCCATCCCCATGTAGACGATGTTGGAGATGGCGCCGTAGTCGTTCTCGTCGGCCCAGCGCCGTGACGCGCGATACTGGCTGACGATCTCGCCGGCGGTGAGCTGCCGGCGGAATCCGCCCCATCCGGTCGCGCAGAACGTGCAGCCCATGGCGCAGCCGGCCTGCGACGAGATGCAGAGCGTCAGGCGGCGCTCGGTGGGGATGAGGACCGACTCGACGAGCTCTCCGTCGTGGAGCCGCCACAGGTGCTTCACGGTGCCATCCTGGCTGCGCGAGACCGTGGCCGCTTCGGGCTCCTGGAGCTCGAACGCCTCGGCGAGCGCGGCGCGCTCAGACCCGGGGAGGTCCGTCATCTCGTCGGTGGACCGGACGAGTCGCTCGTAGATCCATCGCTCGACCTGGGCCGCCCGGTACTGCGGTTGGCCACGCGCCCCGAAGTGCGCCTGGAGCGCGTCGCGCACCTCCGACGGTGTGAGCGACAGCAGATCTGTGGACACGAGCGGCACCCTCGCGTGGCGCTCGCCCAACCTCGGAGCCGGAGGGCTGATGGCCCCGTCGGGCGGGCGGCGCGTTCTTGAATCGATCCCGACAGCGGTCTAACTTAGCCGCGATCCTGGGCCATCTGGTACGGCGTGAGAGAGAGCAAGATCCATTCAACACAGCCGCATGGCCGTCCGATTGTTCGCCTGGGGACCCGCAGCCACTTGGGCTGCGGTCCTTTTTTTGTTGAGCGCCAGCCCGGATCTTCCCGTCAGCGGTTGGGCTCGCGAGATACCGGACGAGGTGCTGCACCTGGTGGCCTACACGGTACTGGGAGCGACCCTCGCCCACGCGCGCTTTCACGGGGCGCGAGGCGTTGCACACGTGGCGATGATCGCCTTGGGGGCGCTGTACGGCGCGGCGGACGAGTGGCACCAGAGCTTCGTGCCGGGACGGGTGTCCTCCCTGGGGGACTGGTCGGCCGACGTCCTGGGGGTGGTGCTCGGATATGTGCTGTCCTGGACACTGGCGTCCGCGCTGCTGCGCCGGCCCGACACTGACACAAAGGGATCGACGACGTGATGGCTGGCACGGACGACGAAGCGACAGGACTCCGGACCCGAATGGTGGGCGGGCTGCGCGCGACCGACGACGGCGCGGACGTGAGCCTCGCGGGGTGGGTCCATCGCCGCCGCGACCTCGGAGGCCTGGTTTTCCTCGATCTGCGCGACCGGAGCGGGCTGCTCCAGGTGTCGTTCGGCCCCGATTGGACGGAGCAGGCATCCCTCGAGCTGGCCCACGAGATCGGCCACGAAGATGTCGTGCGCGTCGAGGGCACGGTCGCCCTGCGTCCCGAGGGCGCCCGCAACGACGAGATGGCGACCGGTGACGTCGAGATTCGCGCCCAGCGGCTGACACGCCTGTCGAAGGCGCGGACACCGGAGATCCCCGTCTACCGCTCGCCCGAGGACGAGCTTCCCGCCGAGGAGCTGCGCCTGCAGCACCGCGTGCTCGACCTCCGCCGCGGCGAGCTACAGAAGAACCTCGTGTTGCGCCACGAGCTGGTGCTCGCGACCCGCAACTATCTGGACCGCCTGGGCTTCGTCGAGGTCGAGACACCGATCCTGACCAAGGCGACCCCCGAGGGCGCGCGCGACTATCTCGTGCCGAGCCGGGTGCATAAAGGCGAGTTCTACGCGCTGCCGCAGAGCCCCCAGATCTACAAGCAGATCCTGATGGTTGCGGGGCTCGACCGGTACTTCCAGATCGCACGATGCTTCCGCGACGAGGACCTGCGGGCCGACCGCCAACCCGAGTTCACCCAGATCGACATCGAGGCGTCGTTCGTCGGGGTCGAGGACATCGTGGTTTGGGTGTCGGGCCTCATGGCGGCGCTGGCCGAGGTGGGAGGGATCGACGCGCCGCTGCCGTTTCCGCGGATCACCTGGGCGGAGGCGATGGAGCGGTACGGATCGGACCGTCCCGATCTGCGCCACGGGCTCGAGATCTCCGACTGGACCGAAGCGACCGCAACGGTGGACTTCGGGATCATCCGCGGGCAGGTGGAGGCCGGCGGGCGCGTGCGGGGCATCCACCTGCCCGGCGGGGCGGGGCTGTCGCGGAAGCAGATCGACGGCATCGAGGCCCGCGCGAAGGCGGCCGGGGCTCCCGGGCTGCTGTGGGCGAAGAGAGGCGAGGAGAGCACGTCGGGACCGCTCGGCAAGTTCCTGGACCCGGGGCACGCGGACGCGATGGGTCTGGCGGTCGGCGACCTGGCGCTCGTGGCGGCCGGCCCCGACGCGATGACCTCGCCCGCGCTAGCCGCGGTACGCGGCGCGGCGGCGGAGGCGATCGGCCTGCCCCGGGTACGTCAGCAGGCCTGGCTCTGGGTGACCGACTTCCCGGTGTTCGTGAAGGAGGGCGGCGTGCTGGCTGCGAGCCATCACCCGTTCGTGATGCCGCATCCCGACGACCTGGACCTGCTCGGGACCGACCCGCTATCGGTGCGGGGCACCGCCTACGACCTGGTGTACAACGGGACCGAGCTCGGGTCCGGGAGCATCCGGATCCACCAGCCCGAGCTTCAGCGTAAGGTGTTGCGGGTCTTGGGTCTGGAGGATGAGGAGATCGACCGCAAGTTCGGCTTCCTGCTCGACGCCCTGGCGGCCGGCGCGCCGCCCCATGGTGGCATCGCCCTGGGGGTCGACCGTATCGTTCAACGCTTCACGGGATCGGGTAGCCTCAGGGACGTGATCGCCTTTCCGAAGACGACCGCGGCCCGGGCCCTCTTCGAGGGCGCCCCGACGTCGGTCGGGCAGGCTGAGCTCGAGGCGCTGGGCATCCGCGTGATCGCGGCGACGGCAAAGGGGGGCGGCACCGACGCTCCGCCCCCGGGAGACTGAGTGGCGAACGGGGATACGATCGTAGAGCACCGGCTGGACACGGAGGGCGCCGACCCCCTGATGCTCGCCGGCGTGAACGACCGGAACGTACACGAGATCAGCCGGCTGTTCGGGGTGCGGGTCGTGCTGCGGGGCGACCACCTCATGCTCGCCGGCGAGCTCGGCTCCGTCGAGCGCGCGGTGCCCGTCGTTCAGCACATGATCGAGCTGTCGCGGCTACGCGCGCCGTTCGACTCGTCCGACATCGCGCGCTTCGCCGACGGAGTGGACGCGCTCGGCTCCGCTGGCATCGTGCATCCGAACGACGAGGTGCGCATCGCGCTGCCGGGCACCCGCCGGGTGATCATCCCGAAGTCGGACGGGCAGCGCACCTACGTGCGGTCGATCTTCGAGCACGACATCGTCATCGGCATCGGGCCGGCCGGAACCGGGAAGACGTACTTGGCCGTCGCGTGCGCGGTCGACGCGCTCTACAAGAAGCGCGTGAAGCGGATCATCCTGGCCCGCCCGGCCGTCGAGGCCGGCGAGAACCTGGGCTTCCTGCCCGGTGACCTGCAGGAGAAGGTCGATCCGTACCTGCGCCCGCTCTACGACGCGCTAGAGGACATGATGCCCCACGACAGGGTCGCGCGCGCGCTCGAGGACTCGACCATCGAGATCGCGCCGCTCGCCTACATGCGCGGCCGCACGCTGTCGGACGCGTTTGTGATCCTCGACGAGGCGCAGAACGCGACGCGCGCGCAGATGAAGATGTTCCTGACACGTCTCGGGTTGAACTCGCGGGTCGTCATCACGGGTGACAAGACGCAGATCGATCTTCCCAGGAAGTCGGACTCGGGCCTTCTCGAGGTCGAGGCGATCCTGTCGGGCATCGATGGGATCTCGTTCATCTACCTGGACGACAAGGACGTCATCCGGCATCGCCTGGTAAAGGACATCATCAAGGCATACGCGCGAGGCGACGAGCCGGACGCGGGGGCCGTGGACTCGTGAGCGGTCGCTCGGATGGCCGCCGACGAGAGTCGGTCATGCGCAGCCTCTCGGGCGAGTCGGGTGCCTCATGGACGGACCGGGCGCGATACCACGGCGCGCGAGCGCTTCTGCTCGTCGCGCTGGCGGCGATGATCACCCTGTTCTTCCCGCCGGCGGACGGAACCACGGTCGAGACGTACGCGGTGGGCATGGTCGCGCCCGAGGACGTGATCGCGCAGATCCCATTCTCGGTTCCGAAGACCGCGACCGAGCTCGAGCGCGACCGCCAGGCGGCGATCGACGCGGTCCCACCCACGTTCCGCTACCGGGAGGAAGCCACCGACTCGGTAGCGGGCAAGCTGCGAAGCTTCTTCGGGCGGCTCGACTCGGCGGCGAGCGCCGGTGACACGCTCCGGCTGAGGGAGACCCTGCAGGACACGCGCATCAGCGCGACGCCCTCGCAGCTCTCGTATCTCGTGGACGGCAACTCGCGCATGGCGCTGCGCAGAGCGGCGGAGCAGGCGGCGAGTGAGCTCCTGCCGCGCGGGATCGTCGACCCCGCGCGCGTCGCCGACCTGACGACCGACGAGATCACGGTCCGTCGCGGCACGAGCGAGGAGAACGTGTCCGCGACCGACGTTCTGACCTCGCGCGAGTTCTATGCGCAGGCCGTGCCCTACCTTCCGCTGCGCCTGGCCCCGGAGGCACAGGACCTCTTCCGGTTGATCCTGATCGCGCACCTCGAGTACAGCCTCGTGTTCGACGTGGCGGCCACGGAGAGCGACCGGTCGGCCGCCGCCGGCTCGGTGGCCGTCACCAAGGGCGACGTCCTGCAGGGCGAGGCGATCGTGCGCGCGGCCGACCCGATTGGCCCGGAGACGCTCGAGCGCCTGCAGGCGTACGAGGACGCGTTGCGCGACGTCGGTCGCCTCGAGGCGGAGGACCTCACGCTGGGCGCGGTCCTCGGCGCCGGCGTCGTCAACGTGATGATGCTGTCGATCTACGGGCTGCTGCTCCTGTTCAGCCGGCCGAACATCTACGCCAACTTCCGCTGGCTGCTACTGCTCGCGATCCTCGCGGCGAGCTATTTCGCCGCCGCGATCGTCATCGACCGCGGCGAGCTCCGGCCGGAGTGGCTTCCGATCGCGTTCGTGGCGCTTCCCGTCGCGGTCCTGTGGGACACGCGTATCTCGCTCCTGCTGGTCCTCGTGCTCGGGACGATCACCGGCACGCTCGCGCCGTTCACGTCGTATGGGACCGTGCTCGTCGTGATGGTCGGCGGCGCGGCGGCCGCGATGAGCGTTCGAGCGGTGCGCCGCCGCTCCGAGACGTGGGTATCGATCGCGATCATCGCCGGAGCGGCCAGCGCCGTGTACCTGGCGCACGCGCTCGCGACCGGGCAGCCTCTCGTGGGCGCCGCGGCCGCGATCCTGGTGATCACTGGGAACGCCACCGCGTCCGCGCTTTTCGCGGTGGGGTTCCTGTGGGTCTTCGAGCTGTTCACGGGCATCACTACGGATCAGACCCTGCTCGAGTGGGCGGACCCGTCCCGCCCGCTGCTGCGACGGCTCTCGATGGAGGCTCCGGGGACGTACGCGCATACGCTCAACGTGGCCAACCTCGCCGAGGCGGCCGCGACGGGCATCGGCGCGAACGGCCTCCTTTGCCGGGTCGGCTTGCTCTATCATGACGTCGGTAAGATGCTCAAGCCGCACTACTTCGTGGAGAACCAGCCGGACGCGAGGAACCCGCACGACAAGCTGAAGCCAGAGACCTCGGCCTCGATCGTACGCGAGCACGTGACCGAGGGCGTGCGCCTGGCCCGGGAGGCGAAGGTCCCCGAGATCGTGACGCAGTTCATTCTCGAGCACCACGGAACGCAACGCATCGGCTTCTTCTACGAGAAGGCCCGCGAGGAATCGGGCGAGGATCCGGACCCCGGCCGATTCGAGTATCCGGGTCCGAGGCCGCAGACGAGGGAAACCGCGATCGCGATGCTCGCAGACTCGTGCGAGTCCGCCGCCCGGGCCATGAACGAGCCCACCCCCGAGCGCGTGCGGGAGCTCATCGATACGATCGTCGACGGCAAGGTGGCGGACCACCAGCTCGACGACGCTCCCCTCACGCTGAAGGAGATCGCGAGGCTCAAGGAGCAATTCGCGAAGATCCTCGGGGGCGCGGTGCACCGTCGCATCGAGTATCCGGAGACGAAGCACCTCACCGACGCGGAGGATGCGACGGAGCAGGCGGCCGACGAGCCGGCCTCGCCGCCGGCGCCCGACGAGACAGCCTCGGCCCCGGCCGCCGACGCGGCAGCCTCGCCGCCGCCGCCCGACGCGGCCTGACCGCACGCTCTTGGAAGTCCACGTCAACGCGGAGGCCTTCGAGGAGGCCCCTGCGTCCCTGATCGCGGCGGCGGTCCGGCACACGCTCGCCACGCAGGGCGCGCACGCGGGTGAGGTCTCGGTGACGCTGCTCGACCACGAGGCCATCCGCGCGCTCAATCGTGACTACCTGGGCCACGACCATGCCACGGACGTCATAGCCTTCTCGCTCGGTGACGCGGAGACCCTCGGCGACGTCTACGTCGGCTTCGACCGCGCACGGAGCCAGGCCGCGGAGCACGGCGTCGATCTCCGCGAGGAGTTGGTGCGGCTCGCGATCCACGGAACCCTCCATGTGCTCGGGCTGGAGCACCCGGACGGCCCGGAGCGGGAGGAGAGCCCGATGTTCGTGCTCCAGGAGCGGCTCGTCCGTGAGGTTCTGGGCGGCGACTGACGCCGGGCGCGACTTGCCACGCTCCGCGGGCTCGGGGATCTTGGACCCCACTCGGTGCGACCACGGCGCCGTGCGGAGCCGCCAGCCCATCGCGTAGGCGGGAACTCGCCGCACGGGGCCGCGCCGCGATCGCCAGCCACCCCCTGCACAGGTTGTTCCCACCATGACCGCCCCCCCGGACGAGACCGAGGCCGTCCCCGTCCGAATCGAGGATCTCGTCGCCGCGGGTGACCTGGCGGCCGTGGGGAAGCTGGTCGAGGACCTGCACGCGTCCGACCTGGCTGATCTCGTGGAGCGGCTCGACGAGGCGGACCAGGTCGCGGTGCTGTCGGCCCTCCCGGTCGGCATCGCATCGGAGGCGCTCGCCGAGATGGAGGCCGGCGACGAGCGTAAGGGGCTGCTCGCGGCGCTGAGCCCCGAGAAGACTGCGGAGCTGATCCAACAGCTCGCCGCCGACGACGCCGTCGACCTGATGGGAGAGCTCGAGCCGGTCGAGCAGCAGAGGGTGTTCGACGCCCTGAGCCACGAGGAGGCGGGCGACCTCGTCGACCTGCTGCGCTACGATGAGGACAGCGCGGGCGGGCTCATGACCACCGAGCTCGTCGCGGTGGAGGGCTCACTGACCGCGGGAGAGGCGCTCGAGCAGGTACGACAGCAGGGCAGGGAGGTCGAGGACTTCTACACGGTATTCGTGGTCGACGGAACGCGGCGGCTCCTCGGAACGGTCGGCCTGGACAGCCTCGTGATCGCCCATCCCGACGCGGGCATCGACGGCCTCGTCGAGGAGCCGGTCGCGACGGTCACGCCCGATGTCGACCAGGAGCACGTCGGGCGGCTGATCGCCCGCTACAACCTGGCGTCGCTCCCGGTCGTCAGCCTCGAGAACGAGCTCCTCGGGCGAATCACGTTCGACGACGTGATCGACGTCATCGAGGCCGAGCAGACCGAGGACCTCCTGCGGCTCGCGGGCGTCACGGACGAGGAGGAGCTCCGCCACGACTGGCGGGAGTCGGTCCGAACGAGGCTGCCCTGGCTGGTCCTCAACCTGATCACGGCATCGCTCGCGGCGTCGGTGATCCTCGCGTTCGAGGACCTGATCGCCGAGGTGCTCGTGCTCGCGTTCCTGGCGCCGATCATCGCCGCCATGGGGGGCAGCTCGGGCACGCAGTCGCTCGCCATCACGATCCGCCGGATCACGGTCGAGGGAAGCGGAAGCGCCCGCGGCTTCGTCTGGAAGGAGATCCTCATCGGGCTCGTCAACGGTGCGGTCCTGGGCCTCGGCATCGGGCTCCTGGCCTTCGTGCTCGACGGGAATCCGCGCCTGGGGCTGGTCGTCCTTCTCGCCATGTGGGTGAACCAGATCGTCGCGGGCTTCGCGGGGGCCTTCATCCCGGCAACTCTGGATCGCCTGGGGGTAGACCCGTCCGTGGCTTCATCCGTCTTCGTCCATACCCTCACGGATCTGTGCGGCTTCTTCCTCCTCCTCGGGCTCGCCTCGAAGTTGCTCCTCGGACCGTGAGCGGCCGAAGTCACGGCGGGGGGCGCGCCACGTGAGGCGCCTGGCGCGCACGCTCTCGGTCCTCGTCCGGCTCGGAGGCTTCGCGGTCGCGTTCCTGCGCGACCGCCGCTCGTGGATCCTGTTCGGCCGGCCAGCAACGCGGGCGCCGGAGCACCACGAGCGACGGGCCGACCGGCTGACCACGCGCCTGGCGATCCTCGGGCCCACGTTCATCAAGCTCGCCCAACTCCTGAGCGCGCGTGCGGATATCATGCCTGAGCCGTACCTGTCGCGGATCGGGCGGCTACAGGATCACGTTCCGCCCGACCCGGCGGACGAGATCCGCAAGGTCATCGAGCGGGAGCTCGGCGCTCCGACCGCCGACATCTTCGAGGAGTTCGACGACGAGCCGATCGCCGCCGCGAGCCTCGGCCAGGTCCACAAGGCTCGCGTCGATGGCGAGGACGTGGTCGTCAAGGTCCTCCGCCCGGGGGTCGAGGCGCTGGTCGCGATCGACCTCGACATCTCGTTCCGCCTCCTCTTCTGGCTCAACATCCTGTTTCCGAACCACCACGTGCGCGCGCTGACCGCGGTCGTGCGTGAGTTCTCGGTGCGGGTGCGCCAGGAGATGGACTTCGAGCGGGAGGCCGACAACGTCGCGCACTTCCGGCGCGTCTTCGCGGGGGATCGCACCGTGCGCGCGCCCCGCATCCACGACCAGTACACCCGCCGGAGGGTGCTCGTCATGGAGCACTGCCACGGAACGAAGATCGACGGCTTGCACAAGCACTTCGAGTCGGGCCGGCTCTCCTTCCGGCGTGTGATGGAGTCGCTGTCGGTCGTCTATCTCCGGATGATGATGGTGGACGGCTTCCTGCACGCCGATCCGCATCCCGGCAACATCCTGGTGGAGGACGACGGCACGCTCATCCTTCTGGACTGGGGCGCGGTGCTCGAGGTCCCGCGCTGGACGCGCGATTCGATCCTGGGCGTGGCGCTCGCGCTAGGCCGCGAGGACATCGACGCGGTCACCAACGAGATGTATCGCCTCGGGATGATCAGCCCGGAAGTGTCCCGCGGCGAGATCCGCGAGGCGGCGACCGAGATCCTCAGGATCGTGGAGCGCGCCAAGACCACCAATCGGCAGCTCATCGTACAGGAGATCATCGCTCAGCTGCTCGACACGTTCTACACGTGGCCGCTGATGCTTCCGCAGGAGCTCGTCTACTTCTTCCGGATCTCGGCCCTCATCGAGGGGATCGCGTTCCACTACGACAGCCGTTTCGACGGACTGACGTTCATCCGCGAGGTCGTCATCGCGCACCAGGCCGAGCTGCTCAAGACGACGCGCCAGCAGCCGGCGCAGATGGCCAGGTCGTTCGTCGAGGAGTCACAGTCGGTCGTGCGCTCGGTGCGCGACCTCGTGGGTCGCGCCGAGCGGGAGGAGCTGCGGGTCCGCATCCACCCCCGCGACATCCAGCAGCAGGAGCGCTTCATGCACCTGCAGGCGCGTAGGCTGCTGCTGAGCATCTTCGCCTCGGTGACCGCGGTCATCACGTCGATCCTCTTCCTCGCCCTCCGTAACTGGTGGCTGCTCGGGGCCGGCCTGATCGTGGCACTCACGATGTTCCTCGTCGTCCTCCTCATCCCCACGCATCTGCTCGAGAACCCGCTGCGCCACGCGCGCGGCATCCGACCCAACGATCTGCGGCGGTGAAGACCTCCAACGCCCATGCTCGCCTCCACATCCACCGCAACGTCCGCACCCCCCCCATGGCCGCAGCCGATCCGCTGACGCCCGCGCTGACCGCCCTGCTCGAGCGCTTTCGCGACGAGAACCTGCCGGCGCTCGCTCGGGCCATCTCGGTCGTGGAGAACGAGCGGCCTGGCTTTCAGAGGTTCCTGCATTCGGTTCTGGGGCGGGGACCGCGGGCGCGTCGGGTGGGCGTCACGGGACCTCCGGGCGCGGGGAAATCGAGCCTCGTGGCCGCGATCGCCGCCCGCTACCGCCAGGAGGGTGAGCGTGTCGGCGTGGTCGCGGTCGACCCGACGTCACCCTACTCGGGAGGCGCGCTCCTCGGCGATCGGATCCGCATGAACGACATCGCGACCGATCCCGGCATCTTCATCCGCTCGATGGCGACGCGCGGCTCGCTTGGCGGGCTCGCGACGACGACCAAGGAGGTCGTGGACCTCATGGACGCCTTTGGCCTCGAGCGCGTGCTTGTCGAGACGGTCGGGGTCGGGCAGACCGAGCTCGAGATCACCTCGGCCGGCGACACCGTGGTCGTGGTGCTCGTGCCCGAGTCGGGCGATGCGATCCAGGCGATGAAGGCCGGGCTCATGGAGATCGCCGACGTGTTCGTGGTGAACAAGGCGGACCGACCCGGATCCGCGCGGCTGGTCAAGGAGCTGCGGCAGGCGCTCCACCTGCGGGCCGGGAACGCGCTCAAGGACATCCCCGCGCACCACGGAGTCGATCTCGGCGCCCTCGTGAAGGAGGAGCGCACGATGGACGCGCCACCGGCCGATTCCGGCGCGTGGACGGTCCCGGTGCTCGCGACCAATGCGCTGGTCGGGGAAGGGCTGGATGAGCTGATCGGGGCGATCGCTCGGCATCGCGTTTGGCTCGAGGGGAGCGGGCAGCTCGCCGAGCGGCGGCGAGAGCGCGCCGCGGGGCGGGTGCGCGACGTGGCCGAGCGAGAGCTCCGGCGCATCACCTGGGCGGCCGACTCCACCGCCGAGCTGCTGGAGCGCGGCCTCGACGCGATCGCCTCGGGCCGTGACACGCCCTACTCGGTGGCGGAGGAGATCGTGCGGGCGCTGCTGAGGTGACGGACACCCGAGTGGAGGCTCGCGCCGGTCTCGCGGAAGAGAGCGACGCGCCTACCGGGACGATCGGACGAAGGCGCGCAGGACGCCTCCGACCAAACCCGCGCCCGCCGAAGCGACGAGCGGGATCCCGAGATCCGGAAAGTAGGCGACGAGCGTCGGGAGCGGGACGCCGATGAAGCGGGGCAGGGCGACGAGCAGGACCGCGGCGCCTCCCACGTCGAACGCGAGACGCCCCAACGTGCGCGCATCGCCCCTCAGCCCGACCGGGTAGCCCGCGCGTCGCCAGTCCCGACCTCGCAGACCCATGCCGCCGACGCTGACGAGGGTCCCAAGCAGAATCGCACCCTTCAGCAGCCGCTCCGCGGGGAACAACGTCGGGGCGGGCTCGCCCTCGAGAATCCGGTGGACGCCATCCAGGAGCGCGGTACCGGAGTCGAGGAAGGGGCCGGTGTTCGTGTTGACGAGGACCGCGATCGCGTACCCTCGCTCCGGGACGAGCCGGACACGCGCGGACGACGTCCGTGCGTTCCCGTCGTGGCCGAGCACGTCGGTGTCGTGCAGGCGTCCGCGTCCCCACGCCATGGCCGGGCCGGTGGACCCGAGCGGAGCGAGCAGGCCGTCGATGGTTCCGTCCTGCACCACGCGATTGCCATCGAGCGTTCCCCTCCCGACGAGCATGCCACCGTACCGCCCCATGTCGCGGGCCGAGGCGGCGAGAAAACCGGCGGGGACGAGAAAGGGCGGCGGGTCGGGCTCGTCGCGCGCCACGTGGAGCCCGAAGTAGCTCTGATGTCCCTGCGCGCGCCCCGGTGGCCGAATGCCCGCGCCCGCCACGAACGCGTCCTCCATGCCCAGCGGCTCGAGGATCGCCGTGACCACGTGCGCGGCGTATGGCCGACCCGAGACCGACTCGACGATTCGGCCCAGGATCATGTAGTTCAACGAGGAGTACTCGGCGTCGCCACCCGGCGCGCGCCTCGGAGCGATGTGATCGAAGCGTCCCTCGGTCTGCGCGCGGCGATCGTGTCCGTCCCATTGCGCCAGCCCGCTTCTGTGGTGAAGCAGATGACGGACGACGATCGAGCGGGCGACGAACGGCGGTCGCATCGTGAACTCGGGCAGATACTCCTCGACGGGGGCGTCCAGATCGAGTCGTCCGGCTTCGGCGAGTCTTGCCACCGCCAAAGCCGTGAAGGTCTTGGTAACCGATCCGATACGGAACGGCGTGCGTTCCGTGATCGGGTCGCCGCGGAGCGTCGCCGTGCCGTACCCCCGTGCGAACACGACCGAATCCGGCGTGCCGATGCTCACCGCGACCCCGGGCCAGCCGAAGCGGCCCGTGTGCCTCGCGATGAACGAATCGACCTCGGCGAGGGTGGCGGCATCCAGTCGGACGGCGGGATCCGGTGGGACGGCGGAGCCCCGCTGGGCGGCGGGAACCGTCTGTGCCGCGGCGCCTCGGCAGGCTCCGGAGGTGATCCCGATGATCGCCGCGAGCAGCAATCCCTTGGTCGCGCAGGTCACTCAGGGGTCTCGCGCGTCATGCAGATGTCTCGGCTGAAGCGTGGATGCTTTGCAGCGTCGACCGTGACGCCAGAGCCCATTCGGCCTGCGCCGCGAGGGACCGAAGCCCGAAGTCCAAGGTGAGGAGCCAGTAGGGTGCGTCCGGGTGCTCGGCGCTCTCCGCGCGGATCGCCTCCCCGATCCCCTCCAGGACCGCCAGGCGCTGCTCGACGCGCTCGGCGAAATCCTCGAGCACCGCGTCCAGCGCGCCGGTGTCCACGATCCGCCCCATGAAGACCTTCAGGAGCAGCTCGTCGCGGACCTTCAGGGGCTGTGCCGGCGTGGCCAGCCAATCCCGGAGGACCCGTCGGCCGTCGTCGGTGAGCGCGTACACGTTTTTCCGGCGGGCGGCCTCCGTGACCACCTCCTTGTGCACGTATCCTCGCGCGTGCAGGTCCCGTAGGACCGGGTAGATCTGCCCGTAGCTCTCCGACCAGAAATGGCTCAGCTTCTCCTCGCACTCCCGGCGGATGTCGTATCCTGTCCGCGCGCCGAGCGCCAGCATTCCCATCACCGCCACTTGCGTGTTATTCGAGCGCGCCATGCCTCCTCCATATATCTACTAGATATATCTCGCGGAGACGGTTGTCCAGTGCGTGCCCTGGGCGGCTCGGCCCCCGCCGTTGTCCCGGAAGCCGGGGTTCGGGCTATCTTGGAAGGCACGCCAGGGAAGGAGATCAGGGAGGCGACGATGTCGACGATAGAACGTGAGCTGTTGAGCCGCGCCGAGCTCGACGAGCTCGTCAAGGAGCGTGAGGCCGAGCTCGACGCGCTGCGTGCCCGTCTCGCCGAGTGGGACGCGGACTACGAGGAGGCGCCCAAGCGGGACGTGCTCTTCACGACCGTGTCTGGGCGTGAGGTCAAACCGCTCTACACGGCGCTCGACCGGGTGGACGCGGACGACGACGCGCTGGGGTTCCCGGGCTCGTATCCGTTCACACGCGGGCCGTACACGACGATGTATCGCACGCGGTTGTGGACGAAGCGGCAGTTTGCCGGGTTCGCGACGGCGGAGGAGACGAACGCCCGGTACAAGTACCTGCTCGACCACGGCCAGACCGGGCTCTCGGTGGCCTTCGACTTCCCCACGCTGATGGGCTACGACTCCGACCACCCGCGTTCCCTGGGTGAGGTCGGCGTGTGCGGCGTCGCGATCTCGTCGCTCGCCGACATGGAGCGGCTCTTCGACGGAATCCCGCTCGATCAGGTCTCCGTGTCGATGACGATCAACGGGCCCGCGATCATCCTGTTCTGCTTCTATGTCGCGGCCGCAGAGCGGCAGGGCATCGACCCCGGCGTCCTGCGGGGCACGGTCCAGAACGACATTCTCAAGGAGTACCAGGCACAGCACGCCTGGGTATTCCCACCGGAGCCGGCGCTACGCTGCATCGTGGACATGTTCGAGTGGTGCAGCGAGCACACGCCGAAGTACAACCCGATCTCGATCTCCGGATACCACATCCGCGAGGCCGGAGCGACCGCCGCCGAGGAGCTCGCGTTCACGCTGCGCAACGGCTTCGAGTACGTGGAGCGCGGAATCGCGCGTGGGCTCGACGTCGACGCGTTCGCGCCTCAGCTCTCGTTCTTCTTCGACGTGCACAACGACTTCTTCGAGGAGATCGCGAAGCTGCGCGCCGCCCGTCGCATCTGGGCCCGTGGCATGCGCGAGCGTTACGGCGCGAGGAACCCGGACGCCTGGCGCCTACGCTCCCACGCGCAGACCGCGGGCGTCACGCTAACCGCGCAGCAGGCAGAGAACAACATCGTGCGCGTCGCGTATCAGGCGATGGCCGCCGCCCTGGGCGGCACGCAGTCGCTGCATACCAACTCCATGGACGAGACGCTGTCGCTCCCCACCGAGAAGGCGGTGCGTATCGCGCTCAGGACGCAGCAGATCCTCGCCTACGAGTCCGGGGTGGCGAACACGATCGACCCGCTCGCCGGGTCGTACTTCATCGAGACGCTCACCGACGAGCTGGAGCGGGAAGCGCTCGAGATCTTCGAGGAGGTCGACGCGCTCGGCGGCGTCGTGCCGGGGATCGAGCAGGGGTGGTTCCAGCAGCGTATCGCGTCTTCCGCCATGCGCCAGCAGCGGGAGGTCGAGTCCGGTGAGAGGGTCGTGGTTGGCGTGAACCACTTCCTCGAGGGGTCCGAGAAGATCGAGATCGACACGCTCAAAATCGATCCGGAGGTCGAGCGTAGGCAGGTGGCCGCGATGGCTGAGCTGCGCGAGACGCGCGACGCCGATACGGTGCGCGCGAGCCTCGCGGCCCTCGCCGCCGCGTGCGCGACCGGGGACAACGTCGTGCCGAGGATCCTCGACTGCGCGCGGGCCTACTGCACGCTCTACGAGATCCGCGAGGCGATGGAAGGGGTCTTCGGGTCGTACAAGGAGCCGGTCTTCTTCTAGCCGGGCCGTCAGGTCGCCCGTGCCCGGGCCTGGGCGACGATGAGCTCCTCCAGGGCGCTGCGATCGAGCGTCCCGACATCGACCTCGCCGCTGTCGAAGTGGTACGCGAGGACGATCGCACGCAGCTCGGAGCGAGGCAGCTCCGCGATCCTTCTGCGCAGGGCCGCCTCTCCCTCGCGGTAGTGGATCATCGGGTTGAGCACGACATCGTCGGGTGCCGGCCTGAGCCCGACGCGAAGATCCGGGGCGGGGCCCTCGAAGCGCGGCCTTGGCGGGGGACCTTGTCCCAGGGCCGTGTCGCCCGTTTCCTCCTTGGCCAGCGTTCGGTCGAGACTACCCTCGAGATATACGCGACTCAGTCCTCGGGCCCAGCGCTCCAGGTTCGGAAGATCCGACTGCGTGGTCTCACGTCCGGAGCGCAGCACCGGGTAGCCCCCCTCGGGGACGAACTCCACCCACCCCTCCCATCTGCCCTGGGCCCCCAGGCGACCAGCGATCCTGGCCAGGTAGGCTCGTCCTCCCGGACCGGTGAGGGGTTCGTCGAATGTCCTGAGGATTCTCGCGTCCATCCCTTGCCTCCACCGTCCCTCCTGGAAGATTCGTTCCAGAGGGGCGGGCGGTCGCGAACGAAAACCGCCCCCGGCCGGAGCCGGGGGCGGTTCTCGTGCTACTACGGCGATGACGAACCGGTCACCGGCCGCAACGCTACGGCATCAACCGACCTCGTTCAGGTTCTGGTTGAGCCCGCGCTCACTATTCGGAATGTCGAAGCAGAGTTGTCGGCCGGTCAGGCCCGGAATCTCGGAGTCGGCCGCATCCAGACCGCGCGGGAAGTCGACGAAGTGATCGGAGATCGCCTCGAAGGCCGGTAGCTCGAGGTCGCCGGGCGTGCCGTTCTGTTCCCAGCGGCGCTGATCCCCGAGCGTCCGGCCTTCCCAGAACAACTCGATCGCCCGCTCGCGCTTGAGACGCGTCCACGCCTCGGTCGCCCCGGCGACCGCCGGCCACGGCGCCAGCGGCGCAGGCGTAGCGAAGTTGCCGGCCGGCGTCTCGACGGTGGTGTACGTCGCCCGCAGCGCGTTGATCGTCGCCATCGCGTCGTTGAAGTCGCCGCCGACATTGTTGAGCATCGCCTCGGCCTCGATCAGCCGCATCTCGGCACCGCCCGCCACGCGAATCGGGTCGCTCGGGTCCGTGTACTTCGTCGGGATCTGGCGGTAGACCTGACCGTAGTCCTGGAACGACCCCACCGCCCATGGAAGGGCGTCCGTCTTCCACTCGACGCGCGGATCACCGTACTGCTCGAAGTAGCCCGTCCCCGCGATCGGGAAGCCGAAGCCTCCGCTCTGGTCATGCGGCTGGGCCTGCGTGAGATCCGGCTGATTGCCGTAGTAGGTGTTCCACATCGAGTACGAGCCGTACGGCGTGCCGGCGATGGACCAGTACAGCGTGTTGCGCGTGTTGGCGTTGGAGCCGTCCGTCGACATGTAGAAGTTGAAG
>Ga0268386_10000215_pt1 | contig 35087 bp, 26 predicted proteins | sample RVTome_15_FD_200260 | JGI IMG/M metagenome (GOLD analysis project Ga0268386, IMG submission 200260) | Soil microbial communities from uranium-contaminated site in the Upper Colorado River Basin, Wyoming, United States - RVT150D86... ... | reverse complement strand
TCCGGCAGACCGAGCTCGCGCCACAACGGCGCGCCGAAGCCCGTTTCGATGGCCGTCTTGATCGGGTAGACGTTGCCGTTCGAGCCCTGCGGTCCCCACAGCCGGACGCCGTCGACTTCGAACTCGTTCTGCTTCGCCTCGCCACCGAAGATCGGGTGGACATCGAAGATCAGCACGCTCTCGTCCGGGCGCTCCTTGTGCCAGCGATAGGCCGAGGCCAGGCCGGCGAATCCTGCGCCGACGATAACGAGGTCGTAGGTCTCCCCGGTGTCGGAGGCGGCCCGAAGCCGCGCCGCGTAGTCGTTGTTGCGGACCGCGTGCGAGGCATTGACGACTTCATGAGTGTTGCCGTTCGACCGGGCGTAATCGCCGATGCCGCCCGGTCCGGTCCAGTCCGGTCCCAGCCCGGTCAGCGGAACCGGCATCGTTTGCGCGCTGGCCGGACGCAAGAGCCCCGGCGCGGTCGTCGCCAGGAGAGCTGCGCCGCTTCCGATCAATGTCGAGCCGAGAAAATCGCGCCGGGTGATGTCGCGGTCCAGGCCGAGCTGCGAGTGCTCGCGGTCGTCCGGGCGAACGGTCATGTGTGTTGCTCCCGAGACGGTGTCAAACAAGACCGTCCGATGCGCTGGGCACCATTATTGGTCGGCTACCCAACTTAAGTCAACAAAGGCCCTCCTTCTCTCGCATGGACATGGCTGAGTAGAGCATCTATCGCATGATCCGAATTTGGTCATATACGCTATTAGAACCGAGGATGGAGGGTACGCGACCGACCGCGAATCAACATGGCATCGAACGGTCAACAGACGACGACGGGCGCATCGGCTGCGACGATGCGACGGGCCTCACGGCTCAAGGGGCGGGCTCGCGAAGCGGAAATCATTGCGGCTGTCCGCGACCTGCTTGCCGGAAGCCGTTACGACCAATTCACGCTGCGCAATGTGGCCGCGCGGGTGGGCATTCGCATGAGCCATCTGCAGTACTACTTCGCGACCAAGGGCGACCTGATACGAGGGTTGCTTGCGAGCGTTGCGGCTGACTACAGCGCGCAGACCGCGCAGGTGCTCGCCCAGGTGCCCGACACGCCGACGGCGCGATTCATGTCATGGATCGATTTTCTTCTGCAGGACTGCTGGGATCCCCGAACGCGTCATTTCTTCATCCAGTTGTGGGGCCTGGTCGAATCCGAGGACGCGTACACGGGGCAGCTTCTGCAGCAGTTCTACGCAACGGATATCTCGGAGATTCTTCAACTGCTGCGTGACCTGAGCCCGCATCTCGATGCAAGGCTGCTCGGTCAACGCGCCGCGATCATTGCCGGCCTCATAGAAGGCATGATGCTGATGGTCGGCAGCGAACCCGACGATGCCGATACGCGCAAAGGGTTGCTGGCAGAAACCCGCAAGCAGATATTCCGCATCGCAACTGAAGCGTGAGGGGATCGTCTCCCGCTGGTGCCCACGACCTTGTTGCAGCCGCGAGACGGCTGCGGGACTCCCCCGCTTCGTCCTCGTACAAGCCGTATGCGCTCCGCGACTAGACATTTGGCGGCCAACAGGCGCCAAATCCGCGTCGGACTGGCAAAGGGGACAGGCTGCCGTGGCAAGAAAACACCAGTTGACCGCCGTCTTCCTCGTCGCCGCAGCCGCCGCGCTGGCCGGCACTGCGGCAGCGCAGACCACTTCGGGCCTGGAGGAGATCATCGTCACCGCGCAAAAGCGCGAGCAGAGCCTCCAGGACGTGGGCATCGCGGTCACCGCATTCAGTGACAAGCAGATCCGCGAGCTCGGCTTCACCGACAGCACGGACATCGTGGCGATGACGCCCGGGCTCATATACACGACGCCCAATGCCGAATCGAGCGTCATCAACTTCTTCCTGCGCGGCGTCGGGCTGAACGATTTCGCCGACGCAAACGAGAACCCGGTCGCGGTGTACGTCGACGACGTATACCGCCCGGCGTCCGGGGGGTTGAGCTTCCAGCTCTTCGACCTGCAGCGCGTCGAGGTCCTGCGCGGGCCGCAGGGTACCCTGTTCGGCCGCAACACGACCGGCGGGCTCGTGCACTTCATCAGCAAGCGGCCCACCGACGAGCTGGACGGTTACATCGACCTGCAGTTCGGGGAATACAACCAGATCAAGGCGGAGGCGGCGTTCGGCGGGCCGATCAGCGACACCGTCTCCGGGCGGCTGTCCGCCGCGATGAACAAGCACGACGGGTGGACCGAGAACCGGTTCGTGGGTGCGCCCGATTACAACGAGGGCGATTCCGTTGCGGTTCGCGGCCAGCTGCAGTGGGAGCCTTCGGATGCGGCCCGCATCCTGCTGTCGGGCAACTATTCCGACAACGATGCCGCGGTCGGCGCGTGGCAGCACCAGGCGACCACCCGCGATGCGAACGGCGAGAGCGTGCCGCTGGGACCGAACGAAGACAGCCTAGCGGTCGACTGTCTCCCGGACCCCGGCATCCAGGGCCGGCCAGCACCCGGCACGGACTGCTTCGGCTACCGCGATACCGACGGCGATCCTTTTGAGGGCGACTACGATCGCGACGGGCGCGTCGAGACCGAAGCGTCGGGCGGGTCGCTCAACATCGACTGGGACTTGGGCGACGTCACGATCACCTCGATCACGGCCTACCAGAAGGTCGAGCGTCTGCAGTCCGAGGACACCGAGGCGGGTCCCTTCCCGCTGATTCAGCCGACCTTCGGCGCCGAGACGACGACCTTCACGCAGGAGCTGCGCGCGGCCGGGGGCAGCGACGCGTTTCGCTGGCTGGTGGGCGGCTTCTACTTCGACAACGACGTCGACGGTCACTACCTGCTGGATCTAATCAATCTCGATTTTGTGTTTTTCGACGCCGTCTACACCCAGGAGAGCGAGTCGCTCGCCGGATTCGGGCAGCTCGAGTTCGACTTGTCCGACCAGTTCACGGTTATCGCGGGAGCACGCTGGTCGAATGACCAGAAGGAGCTCGATTACCTGAACATCGACGAGTCGGGGCTGTTCGAATTCCTGACCGGCTCGTCCGTCGCGTTCGACTTCGACAGGAACAGTGTGGGCGACCTTGCAGAGCACGACGACGACTCGTGGAGCGGCAAGCTCGAGCTCGACTACAAGCCGAACGACGACGTGCTCCTGTACGGCTCGATTTCGCGCGGCACCAAGCCGGCGGGCTTCAACGTGGGCTTCCTGGACCAGAACGAGATCTTCGCCAGCAACACCGTCGCGACCATTCCGTTCGGCGAGGAAACGCTGACGAGCTACGAGGTGGGCCTCAAGTCGACCTGGGGCGACGGGCGCACGCGTTTCAACGCCGCCGCCTTCTACTACGACTACGAGGACTTCCAGACCTTCCGCTTCGAGCTCCTGAACCAGATCATCTTCAACACCGATGCCGAGGTGACCGGTGGCGAGCTCGAGCTCCAGACCTCGCCGGCGGACGGCTGGGACATCGGTCTCGGCCTGGCCATACTCGATGCCAAGGCGAAGGACATCCCGAGTCCGTCGGGCGTGCTGCGCGAGCGCGAGATGGTGGCCGCACCTGACGTCGCTGCGAACGCCTCGGTGCGCTACGAGTGGCCGATGCTCGGCGGCAAGACTGCGATCCTGGGCACCGTGACGTACCAGGACGACATTTACTACGACATCCAGAACGTCCCGGTGTCCTTCGAGGACGGCTACACGGTCGGCAACCTGCGGCTGTCCTATGCGAACGACGCGTCGCCGTGGGAGATCGCCGCCTTCGTCGACAACGTCACGGACGAGGAGTACGTGGTCTACACCTTCGACTTCACCGGCACCTTCGGATTCAACCAGCTCGCGTACGGCAAACCGCGCTGGGCCGGGGTCAGCTTCCGCTACGAGTTCCGCTGACGAGATCGGGTATGGCGGAAGTTGCGGCTGCTTCGCGCGTGGACGGCGCGGATGAACGGCGCTCACTGGTGAGCGCCATTCTGCTCGGGGTCGTGGGGCCCGAGGTGTTCATAGTGCAGCCCGGCTTCGTGCAGGGCATGGTGCAGTACTTAGGGCTAGACGACCGCGCGGCCGGGCACGTGGCCTCGGCCGAGATGTTCGGGATCGCGGCGACCACGGTTGCGATGACCTTCGCCGCGCACCGCTTCAACTGGCGTCGGGTCGTGGCATGGTCGCTCGCGATCATGGTCGTCGCCAACGTCGCGTGCACGCTGGTCCGCGACGTCGAGGCGTTCGCTGCCCTGCGTTTCGCAGCGGGTGTCGGCGCCGGCGGGCTGATCTCGCTGTCGTTCGCCGCCATCGGTCTCACTCGTCGCCCCGACCGCAATTTCGGCTACCTGATCATGTGCGTGCTGACGTACGGCGCCTTCGCCCTGCTCGCGATGCCGACAGCCTATCGGGTCGCGGGGTTTGCGGGCGTGCTGTGGTTCTTCGCGCTGTTCCCGCTGATCACGCTGCCATTGCTCAGGTACTTTCCGGTGTCGGGAGAGAACACCGTACAGGTGGAGAAGGACGCGGTCGATCTTCCGGGCTCGGCGAAGGGGCTCGCCCTCGCGGCGATGTTCGCGTATTTCCTCGCCCAGGGCGTGGTCTGGGCCTACCTTTTCCTGATCGGGATTGCGGGTGGGCTCGCGGAGCAGCAGGTCGCGAATGGCCTCACGGTCTCACAGTTCGCGGGTATCGCCGGAGCGCTCGGCGCCGTGGTGACCGCGGGTCGCTACGGACGCGCGGTGCCGCTTACCATCGGTATCGTCGGCGGCGCCGCGACGCTCTACTTTCTCGTCGGCCGGTTCAGTGCGACCACGTACCTGGTCGCGGTCAGCATCTACAATCTCGCCTGGAACTTCACCCACCCATACCTGCTCGGCGCGATGGCGAGCTTCGATCGGCACGGCCGTGTCGTCGTCTACGCGGTCGCGATGCAGATGCTCGGGCTCGCCGTGGGCCCAAGCCTCGCGGCGAGCGTCATCCGGGAGGGCATCTACGTGAACGTCAACCTGCTTGGTGGTGCACTCTTTCTCGCGAGCGCCGCGCTGATCCTGCCGGCGATACTCGCGCAGACGCGGCGCGTTCGCGCGCTGCAGACGGTCTGAGCCATGGCCGCCGGGAGGCTCGAGGGCAAGGTCGCGATCGTCACGGGCGGCGGCCAGGGTATCGGCCGCGGCATCGCCCGCGTCTTCGCTGCAGAGGGCGCGCGGGTCCTGATCGCGACCCGCACGGAAAAACACGGGCGGTCGGCCGTGGAGGAGATTACGAGCGCCGGCGGCAAGGCGGAGCTCTGCGTTGCAGACGTGGGAGAGCTGAAGGACATCGAGCGCGCGGTCGCCGCTACCCTTGCGACCTTCGGCCGCATCGACATCATGGTGCACAACGCCGCATCGTTTCTCGGTGGTCTCGTCGAAGGGTATTCCGAGACGGACATGGAAACGGTGCTGGCCGTCAACCTGAAGGCGTGCTTCCGTCTGTCCGCGGCGTGCATCCCGCACTTCCGCAAGCAGAAGTGGGGACGGCTGCTGTTCACCTCGTCCGTCACCGGCCCGCGCGTCGCAATGCCCGGCACCTCGTATTACGCCGCTTCCAAGGGCGGTATCAACGCATTCATCCGCACCGTCGCGCTGGAAGTGGCGCGCGAAGGTATCACCGTGAACGGCGTGGAACCGGGCTACATCCGAACGGCCGCAATGGAGCTCCTCGCCGACGAAGCCGGCATGGCGCAGATGGCGAAATACATACCGCTGGGCTACATCGGCGCGCCTGAGGACATCGCCTACGCGATGCTCTATCTCGCAAGCGAGGAAGCGCGCTACGTGACCGGCCAGACTATCTGCATCGATGGCGGCTCGACACTGCCCGAGAGCCCCGTGTTCCTCGAGGAACTGCCGGGCGTCAAGGAGCTGTCCGGGTCTGCCCAGAAATAGCGGGCCGGCTTCGATGTCGACAACGGACGAGTTGCTCAAGCGCCGGTACCGCGTTCTCGGGCGCGGCTCGCCGCTTTTCTACGACAAGCCGCTGCACCTGGTGCGCGGCGAAGGCGTGTGGCTCTACGACGCCGATGGCCGCCGCTATCTCGACGCCTATAACAACGTGCCCCATGTCGGGCACTGCCACCCGCACGTCGTGGAGGCGATCTCGCGCCAGGCGGCCCTGCTGAATACCCACACGCGCTACCTGCACGAGGGCATCATCCGCTACGCCGAGAGGCTGACCGCCACGTTCGATCCCGAGCTCTCGATGGCGTTCCTCGCCTGCACGGGCAGCGAGGCCAACGAGATCGCGCTGCGGATGGCGACGGTGTGCACGGGTCATCGCGGCATCATCTGCACGCGTTACGCCTATCACGGCAACACCACGGCGGTGGCGCAGATCAGCACCGTGTTCCCGCCGCCTGAAGGGCTCGGGCCGCACATCCGCGCGGTGCCGGTGCCCGATTCGTACCGCGACCCCCGCGACGCCGGTGGAGCGCTGCTGCCGGACGCCTGGCTGCAGTCGATCGAGCGCGCCTGCGAGTCACTCCACGCGAACGGCCAGGGCGTCGCGGCGATGCTGGTCGACACCATCTTCTCGAGCGAGGGCTTGCCGGAGCTTACGCCGGAGTTCATGGCGAAGGCCGTTGCGATCGTCCGCCGCGCGGGCGGGATCTACATCGCGGACGAGGTCCAGCCCGGCTTCGGCCGGACGGGTGAGTCCATGTGGGGCTACCAGCGCTACGGCGTGGTGCCCGACGTCGTCACGCTCGGCAAGCCGATGGCGAACGGACACCCGGTGTCCGGCGTCGTGGCGCGTGCGGAGCTTGCGACCGAGTTCGCGGGCAAGGTGATGTACTTCAATACTTTCGGCGGCAATCCGGTCTCTTGTGCCGCGGCCAGCGCGGTGCTCGACGTCCTCGAGCAGGAGCGGCTACAGGAGAACGCGCGCGTCGTCGGTGAGTACGCGCTCGCGGGGCTCCAACGCCTGATGGCAAAGCACGACCTGATCGGCGACGTGCGCGGGCGGGGGCTCTTCTTCGGCGCCGAGCTAGTGAAGGACCGGCGCACCCGGACGCCGGCCCCTGACGAGACGAAGCGGGTAGTCAACGCGATGCGCGACCGCGGCGTGCTGATCAGCCGGATCGGCGTGCACGACAACGTGCTCAAGATCCGTCCGCCCATGCCGTTCTCCAGGGACAACGCCGATCTCTTGCTCGCGACTCTGGACGAAGCTCTGAAGGAGGCGTGAGGAAGCGGTGAGCGGCTTCTACGAGCTGACCCCGGCGCAGCAGGGCGAGCGCGTCGCGGAGCTCGCGCGCGCGGCGCTCGCCTCCTGGGGCATCGAGCCCGCGGAGCTCGCGCTCCTCAAGTATCGCGAGAACGCGGTCTTCCGCGTGGCTGCTGGCGACGGGCGGCGTTACGCGATACGGGTGCACCGCGCCGGCTACCACAGCGACGCGGAGCTCGAGTCGGAGCTTACGTGGATGCGGGCGCTGTCCGAGGACGGCTTCGACGTGCCCGAGCTGGTGCCGACGGCCGAGGGCAAGCTCTTCGAGGTCGTCGCGCATCCAGGCGTCCCCGAGCCCCGCCAGGTCGACTTGTTCGCCTGGATCGACGGCCAGCCGCTCGGCAGCGTGGAGAGCGGTCTCGAAGGCGACGTCGAGAGCGTCGCGGGGACATTCCACACGATCGGCGTACTGGCGGGCCGCCTGCACAACCAGTCGGCGCGATGGCGGCCGCCGCCCGGCTTCACGCGCCACGCCTGGGACACTGAGGGACTCGTCGGTGAGCGACCGCTCTGGGGTCGGTTCTGGGAGCTGGCGGCGCTCTCCCCGTCCGAGCGCGATCTCATGATCCGCGCCCGTGACCGCGTGCGCCGCGACCTGTCCGCCCACGAGCGATCCCCGCGCAACTACGGGCTCATCCATGCCGATTTTGCGCCTGAGAACCTGATGGTCGACGGGTCGCGGGTGCGGCTGATCGACTTCGACGACGCCGGTTACGGCTGGCACCTGTTCGAGATCGCGACGACGCTCTACTTTCACATCGGTCAGCCGTATTTCGACACGGTCGAGCGCGCGACGCTCGCAGGCTATCGCTCCGAGCGCGAGCTGACGGCCGCGGACGAGGCCCTGCTGCCGCTCTTCTACACGGCGCGCGGCTTCACCTATCTCGGCTGGGTGCACACGCGCAGAGAGACCGAGACCGCGCGCGAGCTGACGCCGATGCTGATCGAGCTGTCCTGCCGCGTGGCGAAGCGCTACCTGGGCAAGAAGTGACGGCTTCGATCGTCTCTACAGAGACTTGATGTAGGCAACTACATCGCGCATTGCCGAAGGATTCTGCAGTGCGCGCGCCGCCGCCCGCATCTGTTGACCCGGCCGATCCTCGGGGACAGCGCCCCGCACGCCATTGGCAAAATTCTCCAGCTGAGACACCATGTAACGGTCATCGAGCTGACGTAGCGGTGCGGTCTCCGCTTTCTCATCGCCTTCTGCTCGCGTACCGTGGCACGCGGCGCAGGATTGATACAGTCTCTTACCGCGTTCGACGTCGCCCTTGACGCTAGCCGGGGAATCGAACGCCGGCAGTTTCGATATGTACGCGACGACATCGCGTACGCCGCGATCGCCCGGCAACGCGTTTGCGCGACCGATCATCATGAAGCCATGCGAATCCGATGGATTTCCGCGCAGCCCGCTGCGAAAGTTGCGAAGCTGCCGCAACAGGGAGGCCTCGCCGAGCCCCGCAAGGTTCGGCGCGCGCATTTCCGGGCGCCCTTCCGCGTTGCTGCCATGACAGCCCGCGCACGTCGTGAACAGCGCCTGACCGCGAGAGGGATCGGCCGGGAGGAAGCCCTCGACGACATCCGCTGAATTGATGAACTCCTCGAATTTGGTGATCCTTCCTCCCTCCACGGTGAACAGATGCACGTTGTCGACCCGATAACGTGCTCCCGTGCTCCGGACCGTACTCTCCTCCCAGCCGGGCACAGTCACCTGGTTACCCGAGACCAGAAACTCGCGTTGCCCAGCTCGCGGCTCTGCCAGAGTCTCGTCAACGATCCGGAAAAACTCGCCTACCCCTTCGGGGCCGTGAAAGGTACCAGCGAATGGCAGGATGTAGGCGGGACCGTAATCCTGAAGGCGATCGGTGAATATGTTGTCCGCGTGGTAACGCCTTTGGGAAAATCCCAGTTCTTCCGCGAAGTACAGCTGCTCGATGGTGTTGACTTGCCCGGCGTGCCGGGCAATGGCCTGCGCAGCGATGAGGTGGTCCAACAGCGGCTTTACCCTCCGCTCGCCATCCCGGCGACTGCCCACGAATGCGTTTGCGTGCAGATGCACGGCAAGTTGCGAATCGGCCCTCGCAAGCTTGCTCGCCAGCTCGTCATCCGCTCGGCCGATGTAACCGAGGATCTCGACATCCCGCTCGATGCGGGGTGCGATGTCCGCCAGCGCCTGCGCTACCGCGCTCAGGTCGGAGAAGCGGAACGACAGGGTCGTGCCGACGATTGCTTCAGGCAAATCGAACACCTGTAAATGAAACTTCGTCACTACGCCAAAGAGACCAGGTCCACCGCCACGAACGGCCCAGAACAGATCTGGGTTCTCGATCGCGCTTGCTCGGCGCAAGACGCCGTCGGCTGTCACGATATCCACGGCGTTGACGTTGAACACGCTCATCTCGCCCCAGTGGTTCCCGTTCAAGCCCAGTCCACCGCCTAGCAGAAATCCGCCCAGGGGTACCATCCCGCAGTGGGCCGTGGGGAACGCCAGCCCGACCTCGCGAAGGAGCTCACTGAGACTGCGCGCCATGACCCCTGGTCCTGCCCACGCCTGCTTCTTCGCCACATCGACCTCGACGCCGTGAAGTTGGCTCACGTCGAGCAACATGCCGCGATCGCGGAGGAAGCACGCCGCCATGCTGTGTCCTCCGCAGCGCGTTGCGATGCGAAGACCGTGCCGGGGCATACTTGACGGCGGCAGTGACGTCTTCGACCGATCTCGCCTGCGCAACGACCTCCGGGAACCGTGCAGACTTGCGCCGCTGCCAGATCATGCTCTGTCGCCAGATCTCGTAGTTGGGCGCGCCACGGTGGCAGAACGCCGTGCCGAGTGCCCGGCTCAGCTCGGAATCCTGCTCCCCCGGTGGATCACCGGCAGGCTCCGCCAGACCCGTCGTTACCCTGCCGAGTGCGGCAATTCCGATGACGCCAAGCAGACTGCGCCTGCCGCGATCGATGGGTTTAGCGCTCTTTGGATGCCGCATGGTTCAAGACGGACAGCCGACTAGGGTGCACGTCGATGCTTGCCGGGCGCAGGCCTTCAGAACCGGTATCCGAGTGTTGCTCCGTACCAGCGAGGCGCGCCGACGACGGGCTCGATCTGTCCTGTGATCCCCACCAGATCGAAGGTCGTGTGGTAGTAGGTCTCGTCCCCGAGGGAATTCGGACCTTTTCTGGGCCGTGCGAGGAGGCGGACCGGGGCTTTTTGGAGTTGTCACCAAGCTTCATTTAAAGGCATATCCCCTGCCTAAGCTAATCTCGAACAACACGCTCGTCTTCCCAATTTCGGAGCTCGAGAGCGTATTCGGAGGCGCTCGTGAGGTTTGCGCCGCAGGTGGATCGCAACGTGGAACTTCTCGGCTACATCGCCCTAGCACCTGAAGAGCTCGCCCGACGCTCATCCGGTCCCGATGGTCATTTGGCGATGTACTTGAATGCAAATGCCTACTGCGACGATCCGGCCGAAGCAAAACGAATGGTTGAGCCGATGATGAATCATGCGGTCGCGCAACGCGCGTTCGACAGCACATCCGGGCGTCACGTAACCATCGATGAGCTCTATTTTGAGGAGGAGTTGAGCTTTGGGCAGCGACGTTGGATAGCGGATAACGTCTTTACGAATCGACTGCCGGAGGTTGCCCGTGTACTGCGCCGGCAGATGCCCACTTGCCCAGCCCCAGGTGCCGCTGCGGTCTTCGTTTACAAGGGAAGCCCCGCTTTACCGGAAGCGTCTTGCTCGGTCATTGGAGATTTCTACGCCGCGTTCTACATGGTCTGGGACAATCCAACAGAAGACACGTTGATGATGGACTACATCGTTAATCTGTATCGAGAGATCGCGCCACTAGGCACCGGGAGCAGCATCATCGAGATGAACCAAGAGTCGCTATACGTCGATGTCGATCCCTTACCACATCGGAGTTGGTTACTTCGGCGGCTTCCAGCCCTTCGTCAGTCAGTACCTAAGCGCTAACTTCGGCGGCCGGTGAGTGCGGCGTCCTCCGATAAATTGCGTGGCGACACGTGCTGACTCAGCGTAGGCGTCGTTGCCAGAGGAAGTACCCCAGCAGGGCGCCCAACGCCGCCAGTGCGTAGCTCAGCGCAGTGATCTGGAGCTGATAGCAGCAAAGGGCCGCTGCAAGCCCGAGGATCGCGCCGATCCACCCAAGCGTGCTGCCTCCGACGGCGCGATAGGGCCGTGCCATGTCGGGACGGCGTTGCCGGAATCGCAGGAACGCGATCAGCAGCAGCTCGTACATCAGCATCATCAGGAAGATGAAGACAACCATCGCGGCTTCCGGCGGGAACACGGCCGTCACGACGCCGATGACCGCGACGGCGGCCAGTGCAGTGACCGGTGCGCCGCGGCGGTTGGTCAGCGTCAGCCATCCCGGCAGCGCACCGGACGAGGCGAGGTGATGCAACTGTCGCGATGATCCGTAGGCGAGCGAGAACAGCGCCGCGAGGATCGCGACCAATGCGCCCGTGCCGATCACCTTCGCCAGGAGTGCCTGCGCGGCGCTCTCGGGCTGTGCCTGGACCGCCGCGAGGAGCGGATCGTCGGCGCCAGAGAGTTGCGCTGCGCCGGTGGATCCAGTCGCGACGATCAGCACGATGACGGCCATCACGAACGCAACGACGATCGCCGTGCCCAGCGCACGTGGCATCGACCGCACGGGATCGTCGATCTCCGCGGCGCCTTGCGCAGCCTGTTCGACGCCCAGCAGCATGAAGAGGGCAAACGGCACGCTCTGAACAATGCCGAGGACGCCTCCGGGCATCAGCGTCGCCCCACCCTGTACCTGCGTGTAGAGGTTCCCGGCGTCGAAGCTGGGCGCCATCGCGGTGCAGAACACGACCAGTGCGGCGATCGCTATCCCACCCACGAGCATCGTGAAGCCTACGGCCTCCCTGGCACCGCGCAGATGTACGAGCAGGAGCGCCACGATCAGCGCGCCTTTCACCGACCACCCCCCGAAACCGAACAGCCCCTCCGTGTAGGCGGCAGTAAAGGAGAGCGCCAGGCCGGTTCCCACGGCCAGGCCGAGCGCCACGCAGATCCCGGCGACGAAACCAGCGAGCGGCCCAAGGATCTCGCGAACGTACGCGTCGAATCCTGCGTGGCGAGGCATCGCCGCCGCGAGTTCCGCGACGGCTTGGGTCAGGCAGAAAAACAGCAGCCCCGTCGCCAGCAGGGCGATCAGCATGCCGCCCCACCCGCCGGCGCCGAGTCCGTAGTTCCAGCCCGCGAAGCAGCCGGACACCGAAATGGCGACACCGATCGCCGCGACCTTGACCCAGGTCAGTGACCCGCGCCGGAGGCTGTGGGACTCGACGGCCGTCTGTGCATTCGTGCTCGAGCTGTTCATGGATGTGCGTCCGCACGCCCCCTGTCTTCTGTCTTCACTTGCGCGCCGCGAGTCTAGCTCAGCGGGCGACCGGGTGCCACGGCGCCCTCCGGAAAAGATTGGTCAATTGACAAGGGTAGCGTTCGGCGTAAGGTAATCGCGGACGACATGCCCGTCCGAATGTCCTGCCCGCCAGGGGAGTGCCGTTGTACATCGAGCCCTTCGAGAATGTGCTGACGGAACGCGCGCTCCGGTACGTCAAGAGCATGTCCAACAAGCGCATGCTGATCGACGGACGGTTCGTCGACGCGCAATCCGGTCGCACGTTCCCGATCTACAACCCCGCGAGCGGCGAGCAGATCGCGATGATTCCCGAAGCGGAGTCTGCGGACGTCGAGCGCGCGGTCGCTGCCGCGCGACGGGCGTTCGACAGTGGCCCGTGGCCGCGTATGCTGCCGGTGCAGCGGCAGAACCTGCTGCTCAGGCTCGCCGACCTGATCGAGCACAACGGCCGCGAGATCGCGCAGCTCGAGACGCTGAATCAAGGGAAGCTCATCGACATCGCACGCATCGTCGAAGTCAACATGGCGGTGGATTTCGTGCGCTACATGGCCGGCTGGGCGACGAAGCTCGAAGGGTCGACGCTCGACCTTTCGCTGCGGGAACCCGAGGGCATGCGCTTCCACGCATACACGCTACGGCAGCCGATCGGCGTCGTGGCGGGCATCACGCCTTGGAACTACCCGCACCTGATGGCGCTGTGGAAGATCGTGCCCGCGCTGGCCTGCGGCTGCACAACGGTGCTGAAGCCGGCCGAGGAAACGCCGTTGACAGCGTTGCATCTCGCGGAGCTCGTGATGGAGGCGGGTTTCCCGCCCGGCGTCGTCAATGTGATCACGGGGTTCGGCGAGACCTGCGGCGCGCCGCTCACGCGGCATCCCGGTGTCGACAAGATCGCGTTCACCGGTTCGACCGACGTCGGCAAGCTGATCGCGCACGCCGCGGCAGACAACATGACGCGGACCTCGCTGGAGCTAGGCGGCAAGTCGCCGGTGATCGTGCTCGACGACGTCGATCCGGAATTCATCGCACCGAATGCCGCAATGGCGATGTTCTTCAACCAGGGAGAGGCCTGCGTTGCCGGGTCCCGGGCATACTTTCCGCGCGCCCGTTACGACGAGATGGTCGAGCGTCTGGTCGACGTGACCGACTTCTTCAAGCTCGGCTCGGGATTCGACACGAACGTCCACATGGGCCCGCTCGTATCGCGCACGCACCACGAGCGCGTGCTCGGGATGATCGACAACGCACGGCGTCAGGGAGGCAACGTGCTGATCGGCGGCGAAGCTCCGCACGGAGCTCCGGGCTATTTCGTCAAGCCGACGATCTTCGCCGACGTGAATCACGACATGGACATCGTGCGGGAAGAGGTTTTCGGTCCCGTGCTCACTGTGATGCCATACGAAGACCTGGACGACGTCGTCACGAAGGCCAACGACTCCCGGTACGGGCTCGCGGCGAGCATCTGGTCGAGCAACATCTCGAAGGTGCTCTACCTGGTTCCGCGCATCCGGGCCGGTACGGTCTGGGTCAATTGCCACAGCGTGTTCGATGCCAACCTGCCGTTCGGGGGCGTCAAACTCTCCGGAATGGGAAAGGAGCACGGACGTGCGGCGCTGGATCTCTACACCGAAAACAAGTCCGTCTGCATCGCCTATTAGTGATTCAAAAAACGTCTTCCCCGGTGTGCAGCCCCGGGGTCGCGATTCGGGTGCCTCGATCAAGGAGTTTACTCTCGTGCCCAAGTCCGTACCTCATGATTCCGGCGCCGACGTGGTCAAGTACCCGGTCTACCCGAAGGAACACCCGCTCGACCCACTGACCTACGCGGAGCTCGAGGAAGTGGTGCGGATCGTTCGCGACAGCGGGCACTACAGCTCGGACATGCGCTTCGTGACCATCACGACGCGCGATCCGCCGAGGGAGTTCATGCGCTCGTACACGAGCGGCATGCTTTACGAGCGGCTCGCCAACGTCGTGATCAGCGATGGGCGGTCGCGACGCACGATCGAGTCCGTCGTCTCGCTGTCCGGTCGCAAGGTCGTGTCGTTTGCGCCCACGCGGCATCGGGGGCAGGCGCCGATCACGCCCGACGAGTTCGTCGAGGTCGAAGTGGCGGCCAAGATGAACAACCGCGTGGCCGATGCGTTGCGCAAGCGCGGTCTCGACATCAGCGACCGCAATCTCGTCTGCGTCGATCCTTGGTCGGTGGGCTATTTCGGCGACGACGAGGATCCGAAGAATCGTGTGGCGCGTGCGACGTTCTATCTCCGCAAGGAAGCGGACGACATGCAGTATGCGCATCCCATCGAGGGACTGAATGCCCTCGTCGACCTGTACCGGAAGGAGGTCATCAAGATCGAGGACGCCGGTGCGATCCCGGTCCCGCAGACACAACGGAACTACGATCGGCGCTTCATCCGGAAGTATCGGGACGATCTGAAGCCGATTGAGATCACGCAGCCGGAGGGGCCCAGCTTCCAGGTCGATGGGTGGGAGGTCACCTGGCAACGCTGGAAGTTCCGCATCGGGTTCACCGCGCGCGAAGGGCTCGTGCTGAACGACATCCGTTACGACGACGTCGACAAGGGGCGCGAGCGATCGATCATCTATCGCGCGGCGGTTGTCGAGATGACGGTTCCGTACGGCGACGTGATCCAGACGCAGTATCGCAAGAACGCGTTCGACATCGGCGAGTATGGCGTGGGCGTCAACACGAATTCGCTGACGCTGGGCTGCGACTGCCTCGGCGAGATACGCTACTTCGACTTCGACTTCGTCAACACCGCCGGCGAAATCGAGTCGATTCCGAACGCCATCTGCATGCACGAGGAGGACGACTCGATCCTCTGGAAGCACACGGAGCTGCGCACGAGCAAGGTGGAGGTGCGCCGCGCCCGCAAGCTCGTGATCTCGTCGATCGCAACGGTGGGCAACTATGAGTACGGGTTTTACTGGCTCCTGCGGCAGGACGGATCGATCGAACTCGAGGTCAAGGCGATCGGACTCGTGCAGACTGCAGCGGTGCCGGCCGGGCAAACGAGCAGATTCGGCTCGCCGATGGAGGAAGGCTGCTACGCGCCGAATCATCAGCATTTCTTCTGCGCGCGGCTCGACATGAACCTGGACGGGCCGCGCAACCGGGTCGTGGAGGTCGAGACCCACGCCGATCCGCTGGGGCCCCAGAACCCTCACGGAAACGCGTTTTACACCCGGACTACGCTGTTCAGGACGGAGCTCGAGGCGAGGCGCAGCCACAAGTACGAGACCGCGCGCACGTGGATCGTCCAGAACCCGAACTCGAAGAACCGCGTCGGCAGTAACGTCGGCTACAAGATCCATCCGATGGAGCTCACGGTGCCGTATTGGCAACCGGGGTCGTCGGCGGCGCGCCGGGCGGCCTATCTCGATCATCATCTCTGGGTCACACCCTACGATCCCGAGGAGAACTACCCGGCCGGGCAGTACCCGAACCAGAATCCAGGCCCGGACGGACTGCCCGTATGGACCCAGAAGGATCGAAGCATCGAGAACACGGAGCTCGTCGTCTGGTACAACTTCGGTCATCACCACGTGCCGCGGCTCGAAGACTGGCCGTTGATGCCGGTGGCGAAGCTCGGCTTCGCACTGCGGCCCGTCAACTTCTTCGAGATTGCGCCCTGCATGGACGTGCCGCCGTCCCAGGCAAAGCAGGGCTGCAGCATGGCTGACGAGCGCGGTTTCAGCACCAACAAGATCAGTCGCATCAGCCGAACGCAGATTCGTCGACGCAGGCTCGAAGAAGAGGCGCGTAGCCGTCTGGAAGGACAAGGAGCGGCCGGCGGCACGGATGTGCCGAGGTGCGACCATCAGAAGTGACGGCTGCTCGTGATGAACCGGTACTTCAATGCCGCCGTCGAAACGGCGCCGCCGGAGGCACTGCGGACGCTGCAGGAGCAGAAGCTCCGCGCGCAGCTGGCCTACGTCCATGCGCACTCTCCAATGATGCGCGAGAAGCTGAAGTCGGTCGGTGCGGCGCCGGTCGACATCCGGCAACTCGAGGATCTCGCCGGCCTGCCATTCACGACGAAAGAGGACCTGCGAGAGAGTCAGGCGCAGTCCCCGCCGTTCGGCCGGCACGTGGCGGCGACCGCGCGGATCGTGCGCGTACACGCGTCGTCCGGAACGACCGGCACGCCCAGCTACGTCGGCGTGACGGAGCAAGACCGCCGCACGTGGGTCGAGGCTGTCTGTCGCGCCTACTGGTCGCAGGGCCTGAGGCCGGAGAGCGTGCTGGCGATGGGTTTCGGAATCGGATTCTTCGTTGGCGGAATACCGATCTCCGAGGCCGCTACCCGCATCGGCTGCACGTACATACCCGTTGGCACCGGTGCATCGGATCGCCTCCTGACGTCCAGTCGTGCACTGGCCGCGAACGCTTTGACCTGCACGCCGTCGTACGCGTCGTACCTTGTCGAGTATGGCAAAGCGACGCTCAATCTCGACGTCGCTCAGCTCGGCGTGCGCCACCTGTTTCTCGGCGCCGAACCGGGAGGAGGGGTACCGGAGGTCAGAAGGAGTCTTGGGGAAGCGTGGAATGCCGAGGTCAGCGAGAGCATCGGCAATGCGGACGTGATACCCATCCACAGCGCGGAATGCGAGTTCCGGCACGGGAATCACTTTCTGGTACCCGATTACCTGGTGCTCGAGATCATCGATCCCGCCACGGGGTCGGTTCGACCGATGACCCCGGGCACGATGCTGGCCGGCGAGATGGTGTTCACGCACATCGATCGTGAATGCGTCCCACTGCTCCGTTTTCGGACCTACGACCAGGTGGAGGTCGACACACGGCCTTGTCCGTGCGGGCGGACGGGCCCGAGGCTGCGTTGCGTCGGTCGGACCGACGACATGCTGATCGTGCGCGGGACGAACGTATGGCCGTCGGCGATCAAGGACGTCGTGATGTCCTTCCGCCCGCGGACGAACGGCGAAGTGCAGATTCTGCTGGAGAAGCCCGGCCCTGCGGTCGATCCACCCCTCAGGTTGTGTGTCGAGGCGGTCGGCGATGACGCTGAGCATAAGCGTCTTCGCGAGGAACTGGAGTCGACACTCCGCGACAAGCTCATCTTCACGAGCCGGGTCGAGATCGTGCCCATCGGCGCGCTGCCGCGCTATGAAATGAAGGCCAGACTGATACGCAAGCTCTGGGAGTCGTGACGCGCTGCCGGTCCTCCTGCGCGCCGCGGGGCCTACTTCGCCGTCGCGAGCTTCAGAATGTTGGCGCGTGCATCATCGGCGATGCCCCGTGTCGCCGCCAAGCGCGGTTTATTGCGCCCGATGAACAGTGTCAGTCCTTCGATCAGCGCGACGATCTGCACCGCGCGCAGGTCGACCAGGGACGGGGACATCGACGGACGCATCTTGCGGATCAGGCGCGCGATGTACGCGCGATAGTGGGCATACAGCGTCGAAAGCAGTCGATTTGCATGGGCGTCGTGGCAGGCCAGCGCCCAGAGCTCGAAGAAAATCGTGTTGCTGACCGGGTCTCGATTGTCCTCGATCAGGAAATCGACACACGCGACGAACTGTGCCCTGGGGCTCGCATGCTCACGGCTCGCCAGTGCGTCGCACTTAGCGATGTAGTCGGCGCAGATCGTTTCGCAGAGCGCGAGCAGCAGTTCGTCTTTAGTCGGGTAGTAGTACTGCAGGTGACGCAAGGGCAACCCGGCTTCGCTCGCGACGCGTCGCAGCGTCAGCTGCGCGTAGCCTCCGTCGACGAGCGTCGCCCGGGCGGCAGCGAGAATGTCGGCGACGCGCCGTCTTCCGGCATCGTAACGGCCGCTCCCGGACGACGAGGACCCGCGCTGGGCGGGCTTGCGTTTGGCTGTCAATGTCTTGACCAGGACCGGCGGAGGCGTTCGACAGGTGCCGGGTCCGGAAATTCTATCGCACGCGTGCAAGCACGCGGGGCTCGTTCGGAGCCACCGACGGTCAGTTACTCAGAACCAGTCGGAGAAAAACAACCTGATCACCGTCGCATGATAGCTGTACGCCGGCTCCGTGCCCGACGCCCCACCCGTGACTTCCCGGAAATCCTGGTAGTCGTAGAAGATGTGGTCGATTAACAGGTTCACCGTCGACTTCTGCACGAGCTTCCAGCCAAGCGGCGGCAGCTGGTACGTAGCTCCGACTGACAGCATGTGGCTCGTGAACGTTGAGCGCTCCTTGTCGCGCGCGAGGAAGTTCTGGGCGTCTGCGCGCGCAAAACAGATCGGAGTAGAAGTCGGCCGCCGACTGGTCGTACCAGCAGTAGCCGGCCTCGAAGATCCACTTGTCGCGCCACGGGTGCGTGTAGCCGAGCTTTGCCGTGTTCGAGCTGATCCCCCCAGGTGTCTGTGAGGAACCACAGATCCCGATCCGCCTGGGCGGCCCACATGCCGTGTTCCAGAACGAGTTTCACCGCTTCGAGCTTGAACTCCCGATTAAATGCTCGCCGCCCAGGAGAGCCGAGTGCAACTGCTCAGGCTACCTCATCACCAAGCGCTGCAGGTAAGCACCCAATAGGGTCTCGGTAACAATCAGAGCGAGCCGCGTCGACAACTGGAAGATCGCCGCAGCCCGATCTTCTGATAGGCATTACGCCTCGGTCGCAATTCGAAAGACCTGCTTACGCGTTTCGAAAAAAAGCGCTCTTCGTGCGTCCGCTTCGCTCGGTCCGCTGCCGACCATAAGCATCATTCCCTCGATGACCCCGGCGATGATGACGGAGCGGTGATACATCATGCGCTCGTCGAGGTGAGGACTGAGGTCCCGTAGCAAACGCTGAATCTCGACGATATCGGACTCGTAGAACTGCTGCAGAAGACGGCCATTGTAGGCGTCCTCGGACTCCACCAATCCCCAGAGTTGAATGAAGAAGTGACGGGTCTTCGGATCCCAGCAATCCTGCAGCAAAAAGTCGATCCACGCCATGAAGCGCGCGGTCGGCGTGTCCGGCACCTGCCCGAGCACGTCCTCGCTCTGCCGCGCGTAGTCGGCCGCGACGTGCGCCAGCAACGCGCGCACGAGCTCGCCTTTCGTCGCGAAGTAGTACTGCAGGTGACTCATGCGCAGGCCCACACGGTCGGCGACGTTGCGCAACGTGAACGGCTCGGGGCCCCCGTCCGTGAGCAGGGAGCGTGCGGCGGCAATGATCTCCGCCTCGCGCGCCTTGCCCTTTTCCCGGACGCCTTTCAGCGCCGCCGTCCCCTTCGGTTCCCGAGCTCTAAGCATGATTTCGTGCGCATTGTTGTGTAGAGGACCAGTTTTTGCTGCGCTTATCAAGCCGTGACTGGATGTGGGGAACATTTCCCCATTGACTTTGTTGGGTACTTGACCAATTCTAGTGCGTCAAGGTGAGGTCTAGCGAGCGAGGGGGATTCGGTGAGCACGACGAAAAGCAGCCGCGAGTCTGACCTGCTGGGGATGAACTGCGAGATCACGCGTCGCGATTTTATCGGCTCGACGCTGATCGGTTCAGGGGCGGCCGCACTCTCGTCGGTGGCGCCCGGACTGATCCGCGACGCAAGTGCGCAAACGATCCCGGTGCCGTTGACGGGGCTCGGTCCCGAGTGGACCGGTCCCGGTGGCGTCGGCGATTACGCGCGTTCGAATGGCAATACGCACGAGGTCGTCAACGCGTCGCATGCCGTGCGCAATAGCGATTACAAGGCACGTCTGCGCACGGCGAGCGATACCGGCGAGACCTACGACCTCGTCGTGATCGGCGCGGGATTCGCCGGCGTAGCCTCGGCCTATCGCTGGCACAAGGAGCGTCCGAGAGATCGCGTGCTGGTGTTCGACGTGCACCAGATCTTCGGCGGTGAAGCGAAGCAGAACGAGTTCGAGGTCGACGGCGTGCGCCTCTGGGGTCCGCAGGGATCCAACGGCAACGTCTATCCGATCGCCGACGCGATCGAGACTGGCTTCGGCGCGCCACTGTGGCGCGAGCTCGGGCTCCCCGAGGAGTTTGTCTGGCAGGAGCCGACCGGTCTCGAGAAGGACCTGCGCATCCCGCCCGACGTCTACGGGCCGATGCACATCACCTGGGAATCGGCCGACCAGGGCTTCTACTACGAGGGCAAGGGCATCGTCGGGAACCCGTGGAGCAATCGCTTCCGCGACGCGCCGATTCCAGAGCAGATCAAGCAAGACATGATCTGGATGGAGACTTTCCGTGAGCCGCCGCGCCGCGAGGACTGGCAGCAGTGGCTCGACAGCATGACGTACCAGCAGTTCATCACGGACGTGATGGGTATCCGGTCGGACGTCGCTAGCTATCTCAACCCGGTTATGGCCACGATGGGCTGCGGTCTCGGCGCCGACGTTGCCTCGGCGTATTCCGCGTACCGGTTCCTGCAGCCCGGCGTTAACGCCTACGATCGGTATCAGGGCGTCGGTGACGTCAGCGACCGTGTCTGGCTCGCAAGCTGGCCCGGCGGCAACACGGGCCAGCTCCGCTACATCGTCAAGAACATCATTCCCGGCGCTTTTCCGGGCGGCATGGGATTGAACGACGTGCTGTTCGGCCCCGTGCAGTGGCAGAACCTCGATCGTCCGAACGAGCCCGTGCGGATGCGGCTCTCCTCGCTCGTCGTTGATGTGCGACACGAGGGCGTGCCCGAGCGCGCGAAGCAAGTCCTCGTGACGTACTTGAACGACGGGCAGCTGCGTCGCGTCACCGCCGAGCGCGTGATCGTCGCCGGGCAGCAGCACCTCAACAAGCGCATCGTCGCCGACCTGCCGCCGGAGCTGCGGACCGCGATGGATGCGTTCATGCACGCCCCGATCTGCACGGTAAACATCGCGCTGCGCAACTGGAAATTTCTCGAGAAGCTCGGCGTCAGCGCCGTGCGCTGGTTCGAAGGCTTCGGCTGGTTCTTCAGCTTGCGGCGCCAGATGCTGATCGATGGCAAGACACCGATGCCGCTCGATCCCGCGAAACCGATCGTGCTGACGATGTACAACTCGTTCTGCCTGCCCGGCTTGCCGGTCGAGCAGCAGACGGTCGCCGCGCGCATGGCGCTGTTCAACATGTACTTCAAGGACATCGAGCTCGCGGTCCGCGAGCAGTTCACAAAGATGTTCGCATCGGCGGGCTTCGACGCCGCGCGCGACATCGCCGGCATCACGGCGAATCGCTGGGGCCATGCCTACGTCGTTAGCCCGCCGTACTTCGCGTTCGGACGCAATGGACAGCCCGCGCCGCGCGACATCGTGCGCAAAGGGTACGGTCGTGTCCGCTTCGCGCATTCCGAGCTCGAAACGGCACAAATGTGGGAAGCCGCCGTCGCCGAGGGCGAGCGCGCCGTCAAACAACTGCTGGAGGTGGCTTGAGATGTTGGGGAAGCTGAAGAGATCAATGGTTGCGGTCACGGCATTGGCAGGAGTGCTCGCCAGTCCGTCGGCGTTCGCGGCTGCTGACGCGGAGCTCGCGGCGTTCAAGCAGGCGATCCGCATGAAATACGACATGAAGGAAAAGGCGTTTCGCGAGCGCGACGGCGAGACGATCGTCACCAGCTTCTATGCGGAAGACGTCATCTCGATCGGCGAAGGGTCGCCGCTGCATCGCGGACGCGACGAGCTGCGCAAGCTGTACCAGATGCCCGAAGTCATCAACAGCGACGTGCGGATCGTCCCGTTCGAAACGCACGTGAACGGCAACGCCGGCTGGGACTGGGTGGACTTTCATGTCAAGCCGGCCGATCCGGCGGTCGCGCCGTTCACGTTCAAGATGCTGTTCCTCTGGGAACGGATCGGCGGCGAGTGGTGGTGCAAGGGCGATATGTACGTCGTCGACAAGTCTGCGGCGCCGGGAGCCAAATCCACCGCCTCGCTCGGCACCGATCGCAAGCCGGCGGTTCGCCGACTTCTAGCCCGCTCCGCGGTAGTTCGTGAGTGACGCGCCGCTGACGGTTGCCGCGACGCCTCGAGCGTGCCGCTGAGGCTCACGGCGATCGCGCTGGCGCGCGATCGGCACAGACCGGCCAACGCTGCACCACTGCTGGACCACACTGCCATCTTACAGACCCAAGGGGAGAACCCGCCGTGATCGAGCTGCACCGCACTGTCCCTGCCATCGCCGCTGCCCTGATGCTGCCCCAGGTTGGCAGCGCCCAGTCCGCGCTCGAGGAGATCGTCGTCACGGCGAAGAAGCGCGAGCAGTCGGTGCAGGAGGTACCGCTTTCGATCGCCGCGTTCGACGAAAAGAGCTATCGCGACCTCACGCGAGGCACGCTCGACGGTCTCGCGGCGCAGATCACGAACCTGCAGGCGTACGCAGCGAACACGTTCCTGCAGACTGTGCACATCCGCGGCATCGGGCTGAACGAGTTCCAGGGCCAGTACGACTCGCCCATTGCGCAGCACATCGACGAGGTTTACGTCAGCAAGCCGTGGATGAACGCGCGCCGGCAGTACGACATTGCGCGTGTTGAGGTCCTCAAGGGTCCGCAAGGGACCTTGTTCGGGCGCAACACGACCGGTGGCGCGGTCAACTACTACACGAACGCGCCGTCGCAGGAATTCGATGCGTCGATCGAGTTCGGCGGCGACGAGTACGAGCGGTACCGAGTGACTGGCATGCTGAACGGAGGGCTCACCGACCGATTGAGCGCGCGCCTGTCCTTCAACAGTGAATTCGGCAACGGCGGCCCGCAGTACAACCTGTACACGCACGACGAGCACGGCGCGCCTGATCTGTTCGACGCACGTGGCCAGCTGCTCTGGGACGGCGACGCTCTCGACGTCCGCGTAATGGTGCACGGCGGCCGCGACAAGAGTGAGAAAGCCGCTTGGAAAGGGCCCGGGATTTTCAATTTCGGCGCCCCCGGATATTGCCCGCAAGCACTGAGCGGCAGGATCTGGACCGACCCGTCGGCCTGCGCCAAGTTTGCAGGGTTCGCTGCGTTGGCCGGCTTTCCTGATGCGGAGTTCGAGCCGAAAGATGTGTTCACGATCAACGTCAACACGCCCCCGAAAGTGGATGACACCTTCTACGGCGGCTACGTGCGGCTCGGCTGGGACATGGGGGGCGGCACGGAGCTGACCTCGATCACCGGCTACGAGTACTTCGAGCGCATTCACAACGACGACAGCCAAAGCGATATCTTTGACTCAACGAGCACGCACTACTACGACAAGATCAACCAATTCACCCAGGAAGTGCGACTCACGGGCAGCGCCAACGAGAAGTGGCACTACGTCGCCGGACTCTTCTACGAACACGACGACCTGGACCAGGTCGATGGTTCGGACTTGAGCGAGCAACCGTTACCGGGCATCACGCCGCCGTTCGCGAACCAGTTTTTCGATGAGGCCGCCCAGAAGCTCGAGACGGCGGCCGCGTTTTTGAACATTGAGTTCGATGTCACCGACAAGTTGACGATCGATGCAGGCGCGCGTTACTCGCATGACAAGATCGCGGTCGACCATGTCCTGCTCGGTATCGGCAACCTGCCGCAGACCGGCAAAGAGAGGCGCGTCACTCCGTGCCTGATCACGACGTTCGTGAATGGACCGATCGGCTCCGAGGCGTGTCCGTTCCTCGGCCCGATTGCGCCGCTCTACAGCGACGACCGCACGGACCAGAACTCCTCGTGGCTACTCGGCTTCGAGTGGAAGGCCGCCACCGATGTCATGGTCTACGGCAACTTGACGACGGGCTATCGTGCCGGCGGTTACAGCCTGCCATTCGCCGGCGCTGCGACTACGTTCGACCCGGAAAAGATTTTCGCGGAGGAAGCCGGCATCAAGAGCCGCTGGCTCGACGGCCGTCTGCAGGTCAACGCCGCGCTGTTTCATTTCCAGTACGACGACGTGCAGGTCAATGTCGACGACCCGGTGTCACCGCTCGTGCCGATCACACGCAACATCGGCAAACAGGATAGCTGGGGGGCCGAGCTCGACGTCGAGCTTGCACCTGTCGAGCACTGGCTGATCAAGCAGGGCCTCGGCTGGCTCGATGCTGAGTTCAAGGACACCGACCGCGTGATCACCACGTACGCCGGGCCGGTGCCGCTCGAGGGCAAGCGCCCTGTCAACTCTCCGGAGCTCACGTACAACGGTCTCGTGCAATACCGGCGTCCGGTTTTCACCGACCTGGAGACGACGCTCGGCGTCGATTATCGCTGGGTCGACGAGCGCTACCTCGAAGCGACCAACCAGCCTTTCGACAAAGCTGACGCTTACTGGGTGGCCAATGCGCGTGCGGCCATCGGATCGGCGGACGGCCGCTGGCAGTTCACCGTCTACGGCACCAACATCTTCGATGAAAAATACCTCACCTACATCAACAACATTGCGTTTTTCACGGTCGGTATTTATGGCGAGCAACGCACCCTAGGCGCGACGTTCTCGTACAACTTCCGCTGACTTGGATCGCTGATGATGCAGCTGGCGGAGTACGTAGGACTCCACGGGCCGCGGTGAGGTCACGGCCGCGGAGTGCTCGACTGAGCGCGTGGCATGATGGAAGCCGTACATCGGAGACCGCAGTCCCCGTTCGTGCGACGAACGCGCTCGATCGCATTCAGCGCAGTTCGCACGACTCCGTCGCCGCCGCGACTGCGTCGTGGATGACCAGCTGCGATGCATTCATGCGGTTCGTGGTCGGTTCGATATTCGTTGCGTGAAGTGCCGCGGCCGCTGCCATCGGACGACGAGGGCGAGGCTTGTCAGCGGTTTGTGACGTAACGCGACTTTGAGACAGCTACGCCGCTGGAGCCGTCAAGAGCGACTCAAGTCGCTCGGCGAGACTGTGCGCACCCGGACCGCGGCGAATCATCACGACGCGACTCCGGCGATCCTCCGTGGGCCATCGCGGGAGAAGCTCGGGTTTGAAGAACGTCGAACCTACCGCGTGGACCACGATCGGTTGATCGACGTCCGACACGGCAATTAGTCCCTTTACGCGCAGGAGACATTCGTGCGCCTCCGCGGCAACACGATCGAGCGCGACTGCCCATCGAGTCCACGGCAGCCGGTGATCGGTGACCAGGTGCGCACTGGTGGCAGCATGCAGCGCACTTCCATGGATTGGCGCCGATCGCGGCGCCGCCGCTTCGGCAAAAAACGATCGGTGCCCGTCCGTCGGTCTTCGAGCCGATTGACATTGGCACAGTAGGCTCGGAGCGGACAAGCGTCCGCGATCCGCCTCCAGCACCACTGCATCTCTGTTCAGGCCGGTGATCGTTTCGATTAGTGATGCGCGGCACGCCGGCGGTAGCAGATCCGTCTTCGACAAAACGACAATGTCCGCGGTGCCCAGTTGCGCGACGCTCTCGACGTGGGCAGCCAGCGTTTCTACGCCGCGATGCGCGTCAAACAGCGATATGACGTTAGCGAACTCGAAGTGATGCGCGAGCCACGGATCGGTCACTAGCTCCGCGATGATCGGACGTGGATCGGCGAGACCGGTGGTCTCAACGACAACGCGCGCGAAATGCGGAACCTGGCCGCGAGCGCGCCTTAGTTCGAGTTCGCGCAGTGTGTGCGCGAGACTCTGGTCGAGCGCGCAACATACACACCCCCCCTTAAGCAGCAAAGGTGGACTGTCCACTGCATCGAGGAGCAGTTCGTTATCCAGCCCTATCGCATCGACTTCGTTCACGATCAGTGCGGTATGGCGGAACGCCTCCGTGCGGAGTGCGTGGCCTAGCAGCGTCGTCTTTCCGGCGCCGAGGAATCCAGTGACGATGTGGACAGGCGTTGCTGCTCCCGCGGAGGTCACGGTGCATACTGGACCGTGAAACCGACGCACGCTGACACCTTCCAGTCCTCCGCTCGACGCACCCAGCAGAAGATGCAGCGGAACATGAATGGGTTTGCGTCAGGGTCACGGGGCCGAACCGAGTAGTCCACGAAATCCCACCCCATGGCTCCGTCGACGTAGCTCCGTATCGGTCGGAATGCCACCTCGTGCCCGGCCTTCGTCACCTCGTCAAACAGCTTTCGCAGCTGTTCGGTGCCCTCGTGCCGAGGGAACCCCGCACACTCCCACACGGCATCTGGCGCGAAGAAGCGCGTCACGATGGGCTCGGTCACCTCATCTTTGAACGCTTGCACGTGCACGCGGTACTTCTCTTCGACTGCGGCACGAAATGCTTGATGTTCCACGCTGTTCACGTCTCGCACTCCTCCGGTGATTCGTAGACGCACCGTCCTTCGAAAAATGTCCGAAGCACGCGTGTCGCTCCGATAGCCGCGGTCGGTACAGCGAACGGGTCGCGGTCGAGCACGATGAAGTCGGCGAGCTGTCCTGGAGCAATTGTCCCGAACTCGTGACTCATGCCCACCGCATCAGCACCAGCGGACGTCATCATCCGAAGCGCTGTTGCCACGTCGACTGACTCATGGCCGCGCTCGAGCACGCCTTGCAGAGCGGGAAAGAGATTCGGGTCCGGGGTGATGATCCAGTCAGAGCCAATGGTCACCCGTGTTCCGAGCGCGTCCATCGTACGAAACTTGAATCCGTCCGCGAGACCCGCGAACTCCGGGCCGGTGTAATGCCAGACCGCCGGCGACATCTCCGCAATCACGCGGAGCGCGCGCAAGCGCGGCCGGTCATCCGGATGTATGAAGCCGGCGTGCGCGATTTCGTGCAAGGGACCGCCGTCGCCGTTCGTGTGACGAACGCGCTCGATCGCATTCAGCGCAGTTCGCACGGCTCCGTCGCCGGCGCAATGGATTTTGAGCGAGAGCCCCTCTGCGTCAAAGCGAAGTAGTCCCTCGTAGAGCTCGTCCTCGCTGATGACCAGCTGCGACGCGTCTATGCGATTCGTGGTCGGATCGATACTCGACTGCGTGAAGTGCGGTGGCAGCGGAGCGCCGTCCATCCAGCATTTCACGAAACCCGTTCGGACGTGCGCCGACGCATAGTCGCGCCGATCCGCGATCAGTCGGTTCAGCGCGTCGCAGCTCATGCCGCCGCCGAAGGCTTCTTCCTTCCACACGAGGTGTGCGGCCACGCGCAGCGATAGCGAGCCCTCGGCGTCGAGGTCACGTAGAATTTCCAGTTCAGGCAACGTTGCGGACGCCTCCTGAACGGACGTGATGCCGAACCGGTTCGCCATCCCAATCGCCCAAGCAATGGCGTCGCGGTAGAGATCATCCGAATACGGTGGGATGGCTCGCTTCACTGCCCACGTGGCGCGCTCTACGAGTTCTCCGGTCGGCTCGCGCGATCCAGTTCGCCGGACATAGCGGCCCCCGTGTGGGTCGGGCGTCGACGCATCGACTCCGGCGAGTTCGAGCGCTCTGCTGTTCGCGAGACCGTGGTGGATCGAGTAGTCGTATAGATAGATCGCCGTGTCCGGAAACGCCTCGTCAAGCATCGCCCGATCCACGGATCCGGACCGGAAGGCATTGGGATTGAATTCGCCGCCGATGAGCCAGCCGCTGAGGCGGCTACCCGCACATTTGGCGCATTCGCACAGATCCTCCACGATCTCAGCTGCATCTGCGCCGGGCCGCAACCGGCATTCGATGCGAAACTTCAACCCGCTCCATAGAAGATGAATGTGAGCATCGTGAATGCCTGGCATAACGAATCGGCCTTGGAGGTCGACCATGCGGCATCCCGCGGGCATCCCTTGCTCGAGCTCTGCGCGACTGCCTACGGGGCCAAATCGGTCCCCGATGACGATGAACGCGTCCGCAAACGATGACCTGTCGTGCGCCGTGAATACGCGCGCGTTGAAGTACAGCGTCCACTCTTCGCCCGTGGAGCTCATGCTAGGCGGATCTGCTGAGAGCGTGGCGGACGTTGCAGCACTTTCTGGCCCCGGCTCGGTGTGGCGCCAGCTCCGAGTTCCGGGGTGCGCCACGCCGCGATCGAGCTTCAATTCAACAACAGGGGTCAACCGGCCCGCTTGTCCGCGCGTGCCAGTCCTGGGATACGCGTGCCCGGCCGCAGTGTTCGCCGTCGCATGCGATCTGTATATGCGCGAGTCCCCTTGCGTGAATTCCCCGGCGAGTGCTTACTGGCGCGAACCGTCGGACAGGCCCTCTCGCCTGCGTGGGTGCAGCATGCGACACATCGACCTCGATCGTTTCAACAATGATCTGGACGTCCACTATGGCGCCCATCACGTGTCCGCTACGAGCGGCCGTCCGTCCGTCGCGCGGCTTCAGTCTCGCCCTGTGGGTGCGTTCAACATCGGCGTGGCTACCGGCCGGTACGTAAGATTCAGCAGGGCACGGCCCATGCTCGCGGATGTATGGCACGACTCGATCTTTCTCGTGCAGCAAGTGTGCGGCCGCTCGCGCGTGGTCCACTACGATCGAACAGCCGAGCTCCAGGCCGGCGACGTGGCCGTGATCGACTCGCAAGGATCCTGCTCGTTCGACTTCTCTACGGAACCGACGCGGCAAATTTCGCTCGCGCTCCCCCGATCCAATCTGCACGACGTCGTCCAACTCATTCGGACGACCTCGCGCTGGGCGATTTCCAGTCGCGTCGGCCTTGGGCAACCGCTTGCGGCACTCGTGGCGTCCATCGGCGCGTGCGGGACGGCCTTCGATTCGGACGACCAGCGGCTGCTGTGCGAGACGCTGGCAAAGTACCTCCGGCGCTGTCTGACGGCGAGTCCTTCGGTGGCACCGACCTCAGACGAGAGACTTTTTCGGCGCATAAGTGAATGGGCGACGGCCCACGTCGGGGGAGCGGAGGTCACTCCCGCGGCCCTTGCGCGCGAACTTGGAATCTCCCGTAGGCAGCTCTATCGACTGTTTGAGGCGAAGAGTACGACCCCAGCATCGTGGATCTGGTCCCTCCGGCTGGATGCCGCCAGCCGGCTCCTGACGACGACTCAAGAGCTGACCGTGACGGACATCGCGTTCGCAGTGGGCTTCAAGGATGCAGCGCACTTCTCTCGGGCGTTCAGACGACGTTTCGGTTGCTCACCAATTGCCCACAGAGCCACCGCGGGACGGCTCGTGTGAACCCTGATTACGCTCGGGCAGCGTGGGGTCGAAACGGCGCTCAGCGTGCTTTGGCGAGTCTCGGCGTGAAGTAGGGCGAGGGCGATCCATCAAAGACTTACGCTCGCGCGCAAGTTCCTGGCGTCGCCAGCGTAGTGAAATCGTAGGGCCTGTCCGCAAACTGCTGCAGCCGCCGTCGCGTCAGTGAATCAGCACCAGCAGCCCGGAAAATCAAGGTCGTGAGGTCACGTGGCATCCAACGCCATGGCTGGCCTCTCCGCGACGGGTCGGATGTTGTTGAGATCCGTCGCGGTCGATACGGCACCATTCCTTGGTTCTCAGAGCCTGGCGAGCAGAATCATGCGACGACAGGAGAGCCGTGCGGGCAATGGCGGCTGCGTGGTCGCGCGCCACAGAAGATTTTCGGGATTGGCATGGCCGGTGTCACGTTCGGTCCCGCGGAACCTTTTCGCCGCACCGATGCCGGTCGTGAGCAACGGTCGACATGCCTGTTGGCCGATAGCGGAAACAACGCTGTTGCGCGCGTAACCCGAAACGTCCTGAACCACTTTCTGGAAAGCTAGAAGCCGCAGCAATCGCTGCTGGACGCGGCCTCGAGAAGCGGCCAGCGGCAGTTAGGCACCGGAGCGAAGCATACGACCATGCACGACGACGAGTACGAACTCTACGACCTCAAGGTGGAGGTTGTGGCGAGCGATGACGGCAAGCCCATGGTCTGCCGGCACGAGCTGGGAACCTACTTCACGGTGACCGATGACGACCTTATCGAATTCCCGCCGGGAGTGCGGTTTCCGCTGTACTCACTTGCGGCGATACTGCCGCTACTGCCTGCCAAACAGCGCGAGACCCATCGTAACGACTGGATGTCGGCGGACGCCGTAATCGCGTGTCCGGACCCGCACTGCGGTGGACGAGTCCGAATCAGCAGAGGCACGAAACGCACGTACCGTCATAGCGATCAGACCGTGGTGCCGCTCGACAGGGACGTACGGTAAACCAATCGAGGAATGACATGAGCGTTGAAACGATCGCATTGAGACCGGGCTTCGTGATCTCGCGCATTGCGAAGGGTAACTGACATGTTCCCGTTCGTCGACGCGGGCATCAACGCGTTCGTCTGTGGGGACATCTACGCGGGTGTCGAGACGAGGATCGGCCAGTTTCTCGAGCAGTATCGGCGGCGGTACGGGGATGAGCGCGCCGGGCAGATCAAGGTGCTGACCACGCACGTGCCGGCATTTCTCGACCAGGAGGGTCTTCGCAGCTGGAACGCGGAGCGCAGCGTCGAGGTCGTCGAGCGCTCGTTGCGCCGTCTTGGACGCGAACGGCTCGACCTCGTGCAGATGCACTGGTGGAACTACGATATCCCGGGATACGTCGAGATGGCGCTTGCGCTCAAGGACCTCCAGCGACAGCGCAAAAATCGACAAGATTGGGGCCACAAACTTCGATGTCGTACGGATGCGAGAGATGGTGTCCGCCGGGGTCGACATCGTCTCGCACACCGTTCAGTACGCGCTGCTCGACCGCCGCCCCGAAAACGGCATGGTTCAGTTCTGTGCTGACAACGACTGCCAGCTTCTCGCCTACGGCGCGCTCGGCGGCGGCTTCTTCAGCGAGAAGTGGCTGGGGATCCCCGACCCAGGCAAGCCGACCTTAAGTACTACAGCATCATCTGCGACTTCGGCGGGTGGGCGCTGTTCCAGCGGCTGCTGCAAGCCCTCGTCGAGATCGCCCGCAGGCATCGCGTCAGCGTCGCGAACGTCGCCGTGCGCTACGTGCTCGAGCGCGATCAGGGCACACTCGATACCTCGCCGAGAATCTGCGGGTATTCAGCTTCAGCCTCGACGCTGAGGACTATCGGGCGATCAAAGCTGTCCTTTCGCAAAGCACTGGTCCGATCGGCGATTGCTACGGCATTGACCGCGACGAGTTCTTGCCCCAGACCTTGAAGTCCCAGCGCTCGTCCGGACTGCTCCACTCGACGCTCGCATTGACGAGAGTGTACGAGGCCCCCTGAAGTCCCGGATGGTCGATGGCCGAAAGTGATCGATCATCACGGTAGTTCATGTCGGCTTGAACGGCCATGGAACCGCCGAACAGCGGCCATTCGTAGCGTGCAAGCGCGTTGTAGGTGACATCGGGAGCGTTTGGCATCGGGCGATCCAGCCGGCCCCCAGGTCCCGGGACGTCCTTCTGCGTCGCATCGAGCAGTGAAACACCGAGCAGAATGTCCCAGCCTTCCCAGGGGTTCAGCGTCAGCTCGAGCTCGCCGCCGGTCATTTCCGCGTCGACGTTGAACACGATCAGATTCGCTGCGTGAATGTCTGAAAGTCCTTGTAGTCGGTGTAGAACGCCGAGGCGCTCACACGTGTTTTCTGTTCGAAGACCGCCGCCTTCAACCCGGCCTCGTACGTCAAGGGCAGTTCCGCGTCGTACGTGGCGGCGGACGGCTCGAAGAAGTTGATGATCCCACCGTTGAGGCCATCCGCCTTGTGGCCGCGCACGACCTTTCCATAGATGAGCAGGTCGTCACTGGGCTTCCAGTCCAGCTCGGCGTTGCCTGACCAGTCCCCTTCGTCGCGGGTCGTGTTCGGCAGACCCGTGCCCTGCACCAACGGCGCAAAAAATGCACAGTTCTCGGCAGTCGGAGTCTCGTTGGCCAGGAAGTCGAAACCACACCCGACGTCGATATGGAACTCCTTGCGGTCCTCAGTCCAGCGCAACCCGGCAATCGCCGTGAAATCTTCTCCCAGCCGGTACTCGATCTGGCCAAACGCGGCGCAGGTCCTCGTCTCCAGACCGTAGAAGTTCTGAAACGAAATTCCCAACGTATTGACCGCGTCGAGCGAGGCCCGGCCGTCATCCTCGATCTGTAGGTAGTACGCTCCCAGGATGTACCGGCCCCACGAACTCTCGGGCGCGTAACGCAGTTCCTCTGACCACTGGGTGGCGTCCAGGTCCTGCTGAAATTCCCAGAGAATGAGCGGCGTGCTGTCTGCATCCTCGGCGTAACGCTTGTTGAAGTCTTGGAAGTCGGTGATCGATGTCAGCGTCCCCGGCCCCCATTGGTAGTCCACGGTGACCGTGGCCCCGTAGTGATCGCGCTTGTAGTAGGAGTCGGCGTTGGTCGACGAATGGAACGGGTCGCGATTGTTTGGTGCACCGTTGAAGCAGTCCCCGCTGCCGGCATCCGTCCCTCCCGGTGGACCAGGCACCCCGTTGAACGCAATGAGGCCAGCGCAGTAGGACAGGAAATCCTGCTCGGTGGCCGAGCCGAATGGCGTGAGAGCCTGGATGTAGCCGTCCGCGTCGAAGACCGCCGCATGAACGTCGTAGATCTGACCCTCCGCATCGTCGATGGCGTATCGACCCGAAACAAGTACGGAAAGATCTTCCGTGGGTTCGAACAGCAGCTGGCCTCTCCCGCTGTTGTTGTTACGGTCCCCTCCATCCTCGCCTGTAGCGTTCTCAATGTAGCCGTCATTGCTTTCGTGATACGCCGACAGGCGCCCGCTGATCGTCTCTGACAGGGGACCATTCAGCGCGCCTTCCGCTTTCAGCATCCCGTAATCGCCGCCCGTCAACTCGATATAGCCTTCCAGCGTGTCCGTGGGCTTCTTTGAGATGATCTGTACCAACCCGCCTGTCTGCCCCTGGCGCAGCAAAGACAGAAGGCTGCGGTGATCCTCGCCCTCCTGCAGGGAGTTCCGCTGATCTTGGGTAAAGGTGTGAATATCAACTTTTCCACCGGAAACCTGCAGGGCAGGCTCAGGGAGGAAATCCTCCAAATCGTCCGCGTCGTCAGGACGTAAAGCATCCCCGACTCAGACTGACCCGACCGATTGACGGTCAAGTCATGCTGAGGAGTTGCCGACCCGCCCGCTCTCCTTCCTTCGCCGCATTCGGCCATACCTGCATGCCGGTCAGTTCCGAGTGACCGAATGCGATCCTTCCGAACGGTTGCTGGAGTACGTCCTTCGCAGCTGGCTTGCCGCCGCCTCCGTAGAAGAATCCCGGCTGGGGAACGATATATGCATGCCCCCAGCGGTTGGCGATGATCCCGGCGATGTCCCGCGCGGGATCAAAGCCATGAGGCCCGAACATCTTCGTGAGCTGCCCGAGAATTGCTTCCTCGATATCGCGGTAGCTCATGCCGAAGAGCTGCATGCGGGCAGCGACCGCCTGTTGCGCCAGCGGGATGCCGGGGATGGGAAACGGAATGTACATCTGCAGAACCGCCGGCTTGTTCGGATCCAGAGGCATGGGCTCGGACCCGTCGATCAGCACCTGTCTCTTGAGCGACAGCCACCAGCCGAACCCTTCGAACCATCTCGCTGCAGAGATCCCCACCTTCTCCATGAATTTCCAGTTCCTGACCGCGACGTTCAGGGTGAGCATCGGTGCATGGTGGAAGAACTCCATTGCCTCGCGATAAGTCGCGGACAATCCTCGTACGACACGCTTGTTGATCCACTGCCCCGATGCCATGACCACGCCCTTCGCACGAACACGGTGCAAGCGCCCGTCCTTCAGGTACGTCACCCGTACCGATTCGGAGCGGTCCCGAGCACCTTCGTGGCGCACATCCATCACGGTCGAGCTCAATCGCATTCTTACCGGTTGGTTCTGCCCATCCAGCGCCTGCCAATTCACCGCCCCGAACAGCACGTCCTTGAACGTCCTCGAGCCAGCGATCGCATCAGGGATCATTGTCTTCACGAAATGCCGGAGGATGCTGCCGTTGCCGCCGGGGAGGCTTACAAGATGACTGCGATCTGAGGGGTCACCGATCCCCAGCTCCAGAAACTGACCGACCGTGTACGGCATCAGGAAGTTGTAGGCGCCATAAGCCGACACCGCATCGCACCCAAGCCCAAGACCAACCGCCGCAACGATCGGGTCGAGGTATTGCTTGATTCTCGGGTCGGCCTTCTTCGCCTCCAGCAGATCGCTGTACGACATGCTGTCCAGCCACTGCGCCCAGTCGGCCCGGCTCACCGGCTCCTTGTTGAGCTCCATGGCCAGGTACTCGCGCTTCAACGATTCCGGAATGGGCGCATCCCTGAAGCCGTTTTGCCACGGATTCAGTGTGAAGCCGTGGCCTTCATAGTAGAAGCCCGTGTCGGCCTGCTCCCATGCGTAGTGCATGGGCGAATAGACGTCCCAGGGAACCTTGATGTTCTTGGCAGTTCCCGAAAGACGCTGCCATTGGAAGGCTTCGGGCATTCCAACCTTCGAATAGAAGTGATGGTATTCGCCCCAACGCTGCGCATCGGCGAGCGGGTACATCTGGCCATGCGAGCCCTGCGCCGCCCAAAGACGCACGCCGTCGACCTCAAATTCGTTCTGCTTGGCCCCACCGCCGAAGATTGCGTGGTTGTCGAGGATCAGGCATCGCGCATGCGGACGCTCGAGCTGATACGTCAGAGCGGCACTCAGACCTGCGAACCCGGCTCCGACGACGACCAGGTCGTAGAGCTCGCC
>Ga0268386_10000214_pt1 | contig 35101 bp, 26 predicted proteins | sample RVTome_15_FD_200260 | JGI IMG/M metagenome (GOLD analysis project Ga0268386, IMG submission 200260) | Soil microbial communities from uranium-contaminated site in the Upper Colorado River Basin, Wyoming, United States - RVT150D86... ... | reverse complement strand
AACGATCAGAAACAGCTCGCTACCGTAAACAATTGTCTGGCTAACACTCACGCTTTGCTGCACAAGTTCAAATCGGCGGAAGATCTTTACGAACAAGCCTTAAAGCAAGCAGAAGCAGCCGGGCAGCCGGTAACACTCGCAGGAATTGAAGGGAACATTGGACTGTTTGCGCTGCTGCAGGGTCGGTACGATCGTGCGCTGGATTACCTGGAGCGGTCGCGTCAGCGCTACACCTCACTCGGCCTTTCAATTCAAGCGGTACTTGCCGAACACGAAATTGCAGACGCTTACCTGGAACTCAATCTGGCGCCGGAGGCCCTCGCGATCTACGAGCGAGTGATCCCCATCTTTGCTCAACATGGAATGCGAGCTGAAGAGGCGCGTGCCAGGGCCTATGGAGGCCGCGCATTGGTGTTGCTGGCACGAACGAAAGAGGCACAACGATGGCTCGGTGAATCACAACGACTATACGCGTTCGAGAAAAATCCAGTGGGTGCAGCACTAGTCGAGTTGACGCACGCTCAGCTCCTTTACAAAGAAGGCAAGTTTGAGGGCGCAAGGATGATGGCGGTTCAAGCTGAGCCGGCGTTGCTAATGTCCGGAAGCTGGCAGCGACTACTCCTTGCTCGCTGGTTACGGGCCGAAGCTGATCGCGCCATGAAAAACCCTGGGCCCGCTCGTTCGCTTCTCGAACAAACCCTTCACGAGGCGGAAGAACGCGGACAGCCGCAAGTCGCGGAGCGTTGTTTTAGTTCCCTGGGATTGGTCGCTCTGCACGACGGAGATTCGAAGCTCGCAGAAATGAATTTCAAAAAGGCGGTCGCTTTAACGGAAGAGATGCGAGCACCTATTCCGGGTGAGGAATTCCGAACAGCCTTCTTCGCGGATCGCCTGTCGCCCTATAACGAACTCGTCAAGATTTGTCTCACTGAAGGCGATACACGAGCCGTTGAGGCGCTGAGTTTCGTCGAAAGTGCCAGATCGCGAGCCCTCGTAGATTCCCTGGAGGGACGACTTACGCTACCCACTGAGCCACGGGATGATTTTGAAGTACATCTCCTGGGCCAGGTGGAAAAACTGAGGGAAGAACTGAACTATCTCTACAACCAGATGCACCGTTCTGTTCGAGGCGCAGTTCAAATCAAGGCAGCCAACTCCGCAGTGGAACACGAACTTCTTGAACGCGAACGAAAGCTGCTGGAGATTACACGCCAACTCCAACATCGTGGTGTAACGGGTGAGAAAACACGCCAGGAAAAGAATCTCTTTTCGATCACTCAGCTTCAGGCCGCACTCGGTGCTGACCGCGCGCTGGTCGAGTACACAACAATTGACGACGAACTGATCGCGTTTGTGGTTACCAATGAGCGGGTTGACGTCGTTAGAAATCTGGGGAGCGAATCTGCGGTTGCAAAGGAGATCGAGCGATGTCGTTTTCAGATCGACACCTTGCGTTATGGCTCAGCGAGAGTTCGAAATCATCTGCCGGTTCTCGCAGAACGCACGCTCAAACACTTGCGTTCACTCTACGATCGGCTGTTGCGAGAGATCGAACCAAAGATCGACGAACGCGGGCTGGTGATCGTTCCGCACCGCGCGCTCCATTACCTTCCATTCCATGCGTTGCACGACGGCGATAGTTACCTAATCGAGCGAAGGGAGGTTTCCTATGCGCCCAGCGCCGCCGTCTTGGCGCAATGTCTCAATCGGCCAACACAGCCCTTTCAGAGTGCCTTGTTGTTAGGAGTCGCTGACGAACAGATTCCTCGGGTGCATGATGAGCTTCAGTCTCTTGATCCGGTATTCCGGCGAACCAAGCGATTTCTGGATGAAGAGGCGACTACCGAAGTGCTGCGCCAAAACTCAACCGACGTTGACGTGCTCCATCTTGCTTGTCACGCCCAGTTTCGTTCTGACAACCCACTGTTTTCATCGTTGAGGTTGGGTGATGGATGGCTTACGGTGAGAGATGCCTACAGATTGAAACTGAATTGCGGACTTGTAACCCTCAGCGGGTGTGAAACGGGTATGAATGCAGTTGCGCCCGGGGATGAGTTAATGGGTTTGGCGCGAGGATTCTTTTCGGCTGGGTCGCCGACAGTTATGCTCAGTCTTTGGACCATCGATGATGAGGTAACGGTTGAGTTGATGGTGGCCTTTTATAGTGAACTCGACAGGACGAAATCACCGGCCGCGGCGCTACGTGCCGCGCAAATGAAGCTGATCGGCCAGCGACCGCATCCGTTCTTTTGGTCACCTTTTGTAGTAGTCGGACGCTGGTGAGCCAGACTGCAGAGATGAAATCAGAGTGCTACCAGTGCGCGGGGTACTGGTTCAGTTTGGTTGTGCCTCAGCGTAACCTCTGCGCGCTCCCGTCTCTGCGGTGATATCGGCTGCATAAAACAAAACCGCAGAGACGCCGAGGACGCGGAGGTAGCGCTGAGGTTTGAAACTGAACCACTAGTGCGCGGCCCACCGTTGGCAACGGAGCCGTTTTGGTTTATCTTCCTGTGCCGGCGATTTTTCTTAACCGACTGTCTTCCGATTAGAACCACCAAAATGAAGAACTTGTTTATGTTTCGCGCTCTTACGTTTCTGGCATGTCTGTTGGTCCTTGCCGTTTGCCTGCTTTCAGGCGCGCGGAAGACCATCATCGTCAGTGCGATTGACGATGATGAAGAATTCATGCCGGGCGAGGTCGTTGTACAGCTATCCAAAGCGGGTGATCTGCCTGCAATAGCTGCCCAATACTCGCTTGACCCAATTCCGCTCGATCAGTTTGGCGCCAGGCCAATCTTCAGATTACGGATTACAGACAACGCCTCGGTCGATGATCGAGTAGACGACTTGTCTGATGATTCTCGCGTCGTTTTCGCTGAACCGAACTTCATTGCGAAACCACCTGAAGGCGGCGGGAACACCTGGAGCGTCGGTAACACGTGGAGTGTGGGTGGCGACCTCGAAACGTTCGTCTCGCAATGGGCGGCAGAGAAGATTAACTTGTCTTTAGCACATCAAGTTAACCGAGGCATCGGGCCAAACGGTCCAATCAAGATTGCAGTTTTGGACACCGGCGTTGATGCGAATCATCCGGCACTTATCGGACGTCTACTGCCAGGCTGGGATTTCGTTGACGATGACAACGACCCGAGCGAAGCGGGTGACCAGCAAACGGGACCATACGGACACGGTACGCATGTAGCTGGACTGATTGCGTTAATTGCGCCCGAAGCCAAAATTATCCCACTGAGGGTGCTGGACCATCGGGGTATGGGAAACATTTGGGTGTTGGCCGAGGCTTTGGCATACGCCATTGATCCGGATGGCGATCCAAACACACCTGACGGCGCAGACGTGATCAATTTGAGTTTGTCTACGCTAAGAGAAACCGAGTTGATAGAAAATCTTCTGGAAAAGGCTTGTGGTGGTAGCTCGGGCGACGGCCAGGATTTTCCTGTGTCAGCAAACCCGTATCTCGTGGTGGTCGCCGCTGCCGGAAACGACGGCGACAGCACCAAGCAATACCCGGCGGCTGAAAACGTGGACGGACTGATTGCGGTCGCGGCTTCGACCATAGACGACAATTTGGCTTCTTTTTCCAGCCGGGGTTCGTGGATTCAAGTGGCGGCGCCTGGCCAGGCGATTCTCAGTACCGTGCCTGACAGTCAGTACGGCACATGGAGCGGGACTTCGATGGCGGCGCCAATAGTTGCCGGTCAAGCGGCATTGGTGCGTGCAAACTTTCCCACCTTGTCAAATAAGGGCATCGTTCGACACATTGAGGAGACGTCAGAAGAAATTGACAGAGACGTAGACGTTCGCGTTGACGTCGGCAGGGCGCTGACGACATTTCCCGAAGGTGATTGGATAGCGACGCCCAGTCCGACGCCAACGAAATCTAGAAAACGTAGCCGCTGAGGCACTAAGTTGCTCATTGCCACAAAGAAGCACAAAAGGCACAACGATTTTTGCATCGGCAATTTTTGCTTCTTAGTGCTCGTGGATAGTAATTCGGGTTCTGCGTCTTAGCTTTCATTTACTACGCGAGGTTTCAGGCGGTCAGTCCAGTTTGGCGTCCCGTACGGGAATCGAACCGTGTTGACGACATGAATTACAAGATTCTACCAAGTCCTTCAACCTCATAAATCTCGCCGATTAATAATCACGATTCTAACAATACATTGCTTTAACAATTTCATTCCTTTCGTTTGGCTTGTTTGGCGGACTTCTTCACACTATCATTCCCTCGAATTCCCCTTCGATTAGTTCCCATCCTCCCCAATGCCGGCCCGAGTGCGATTAAACGGGCGCCCTTAATGCCGGAAGGTCCCGACGTGCCGCATAAGAAATATTAAGAAGAAAAAGGAGCAAATCAAGATGGCGACACGAAGAGCTGAGAGGTGGCTGTTCGCGGCAGCGATCCCGATTGTTATCGCAGGCGCACTCGTTTACGCGCAACAGCAAAAGAGCAAAGATGTTCCATATGTTCCCACGCCACAGACAGTGGTCGATAAGATGCTTGAAGTCGCCGCTGTCACTAAGGATGACGTCATCTACGACCTCGGCAGCGGTGACGGTCGCATCGTCATCACCGCCGCGAAGAAATATGGCGTTCGTGGTGTAGGAGTTGACATCGATCCCGAGAGGGTTAAGGAAGCCACTGCGAATGCCGTGCAGGCGGGCGTTGCCGACCGCGTAAAATTCATCGAGCAGGATCTGTTTAGAACCGATCTTAAGGAAGCGTCGGTCGTCACCCTTTATCTCCTACCAGAGGTCAACCTAAGACTTCGGCCAAAACTATGGCGCGAACTCAAACCGGGAACGCGCGTTGTCTCACATGCTTTTGATATGGGCGACTGGAAACCGGTGCAAACGGTGCAAGTGGATGGACGGACCATCTACTACTGGGTAATCCCAAAAAACGCCACGCCAAAAAACTAATGTTGTACTTTTTGTTTTGATCACTGAGGGCATTCGGATGGCCGTCAAAAGCATTGCAGTTGCATCCCTCAAGTTTGCGGAGCCTGTGCCGACCCTTGCTTCGAAAGATGCGGTGGGGATGATCGTGGGACTCGTCGTGGGAGCGGGAATCTTTCGCACGCCTTCACTGGTGGCTGCAAACGTAGCAAGTGAGACTTCATTCCTCCTGCTTTGGGTGGCAGGCGGCGCCATCTCGCTGATCGGCGCGCTGTGCTATGCCGAGCTCGCCAGCACTTATCCGCATACAGGTGGTGACTATCACTATCTCACTCGAGCCTACGGCAAACCGCTCGCTTTTTTATTCGCGTGGTCACGAGTTTCAGTCATCCAGACGGGCTCGCTTGCTCTGCTGGCTTTCGTTTTCGGCGATTACGCGTCGCAGTTAGTGCGACTCGGCGAATACTCGCCTTCCATTTACGCAGGCCTTTTGGTTGTAACCCTGACTGCTTTGAATGTGATAGGCGTGCATCAGGGCACACGCACACAAAATCTCTTAACGGTGGTCGAAGTGTTTAGCTTGCTTTTGGTAATCATTGTTGGATTGATTTTGATCGAGTCGCCGGCGCCCGTGACCACCTCTCCCTCCCCGCAAGGATCAGAAACAGCAATAGGATTAGCGATGGTCTTCGTTCTGCTTACGTATGGTGGCTGGAATGAAGCTGCCTATATTTCCGCCGAGATGAACGGGCCACGTGATGTAGCGCGGGCGTTGCTGCTGGGAATTGGAATAATCACCGTCCTTTATCTTCTGGTCAACTGGGCATATTTGAGTGCACTCGGTCTTTCTGGCATGGCGAGCTCCGAGGTCGTTGCCGCTGATTTGATGCAGCGAGGCTTAGGCGAGCGTGGGTTGCAGTTTGTCAGCATACTCGTTGCGATCTCCGCTTTAACCTCCGCTAACGCTACCGTCTTCACCGGCGCACGAACGAACTACGCCGTCGGTCGTGATTTTCGTCTGTTTGAATTTCTGGGGCGCTGGCGGAAACACCGGAACACTCCGACCAACTCTCTGCTGGTTCAGGGAGCGATTGCATTGGCGCTGGTTTTGATCGGCACACTGACCAGAAGAGGCTTTGCAACGATGGTTGAATATACCGCTCCGGTGTTCTGGTTCTTCTTTTTCATGGTTGGGCTTTCACTAATCGTTCTGCGAATCAAGGACCCGCATATCAAACGTCCTTTTCGCGCGCCGCTACACCCGCTCCTGCCACTGGCGTTTTGCGCGAGCTGCCTTTACATGCTACAGGCCAGCCTCGCTTATACGGGTATCGGTGCTTTGGTTGGAGTTGCGGTACTAATAGCTGGATTGCCGGTATTTCTGATTGCGCGTTACTCTCAAAAACGAGCAACAGAATTGGAGGAGAAATAACAGTGAGATTAAGACAACGCCGTAGGTTCGTTCTTTTGGTCGCAGGCATCATCACAGTCTTCTCCGGATGTAATTCTTCGAATGAGTTTTCGGACATACAGGCAATTCCGTCACCGTCCCAAATAGCCTCGCCAACAGCATCTACGACAGCCGAAGCCGCCCGAGAAACACTCGACGTCCCTTATGTGCCTACCCCTGATAATGTTGTTGCCAAAATGTTGGAAATGGCCAACGTTAAGCGAAACGATATTGTTTACGATCTCGGCAGTGGCGACGGTCGGATCGTTATCACTGCTGCTAAGAAGTACGGGTCACGCGGCGTTGGTTACGACCTCGACCCAAAGCGCATCGAGGAAGCAAATGAAAACGCGCGGACTGCCGGCGTTACGGATCGCGTACGTTTCGTGCAACAGGATTTGTTCGAAGCAGACCTTAGCCAGGCTACAGTAGTCACCCTGTATCTGCTGCCGAAAGTGAACCTGAAGTTGCGCCCGAAACTTTTGAAAGAACTCAAGCCCGGGACAAGGATCGTGTCGCACAATTACGGTTTGGGTGATTGGGATCCAATCAAAACGGAAACGTTAAAAAGCCCCACCGGAGAGCACCACGTTTTTTATTGGGTGGTGCCTAAGGCCGGAACGAAGCCAAACTAGTGTGGTGTCTCTAAAGTTCGCTGAATCGATCATTGGGGCATTAGCCCGACCGTTAGGGGAGGGCTCATTGGTTTAGCGCGCGTAAAGGCAGAGCCCTCCCTAACGGTCGGGCTAATGCCCCGCTCGGTTTTGTCAGCGAACCTTAGAAACACGACACTAACTTGAATCGGACCGAACTTGGGCGTCCGAAGAGTTACCTTAACACGCGCACACTTGCGACCGTGGAGGAAGGGATGATCAATCAACGCACAGCGCTACTGCTTGTTGTACTTCTGTTTCCTCTGAATTCATGCGCCCCCCTTTCGCTCTCGGAACAAATCGCAATCGAAGAAAAGGCCGCTCAGGACTTCGCACAACGGAGGCGGAACCTGGTTGACCTGCTCAGGTCGCGAGGGGTCACCAGTAGTACAGTCCTCGATGCAATGCTGAAAGTTCCTCGACATAAGTTTGTCCCTTTGTCGCAGCGGCACTTGGCCTACGAAAACCGGCCACTTTCGATCGGTCATGGCCAAACTATTTCGCAACCTTTTATCGTAGGCTACATGACTGAGGCTGCTTCGATCACGCCCGGCGAGAAGGTACTGGAAATCGGCACCGGCTCCGGGTACCAGGCCGCGGTCCTGGCTGAATTAGCGACGGAGGTTTACACCATTGAGATCATTCCCGAACTGGCAGAAGGTGCGCGCACGTTGCTGCGCGAGCTGGGCTATACGAATGTGGAGGTAAGAACCGGTAACGGCTACGAAGGTTGGAGAGAGCACGCACCGTTTGATGCCATCGTAGTTACGGCTGCTCCCGATCAGATTCCTCAGACCCTCGTCGATCAACTGGCTCTTAATGGCAAGATGGTAATTCCGGTAGGCACTAGCTTTCAGGAAATGGTGATCATCACCAGAGATGAATCGGGAGTGATTGAGCGACGCACTATCCCTGTGAGTTTCGTTCCCATGACTGGTAAGCCGAAGCAATAAACTCGATTGAGCCCATGATTTGTTCCCCTTTAACCTCCCGGACCTTCTATTTGACGTCTGATTTAACACCTACCAGGCAGCTGGATTTCTGATGACGGACCCACGTCCTTCCTGGAACGGCTTTGCACAAAAAGTCGACCAAGGGGTGGCCACGGAGGGCCACCCCTACGAAAACGCGACGGAAATGATGGAATGCGAATGCTTCTGTAGGGGCGGCCCTCCGTGGCCGCCCGCCATTAACCACTTTTTTATGCAAAAGCATCCAGGAACACTATTGCAAGCTCGATCGGGGAAGCGCATGATATGCGGTAATCAACAGTCAGAATCCTAACCGCGGCACTTTACACAACTTCCACTGAGATGACGGAGCATGGGAAAATCGCATGACAACCAGCAAAGTAACACAGCGAAGCTTTAGGGAAAACGTATTCTTCTCTTTCAACCAGGCGGCTGCCCTTACTGATCATCCGCCCGGGTTGCTGGAACAGATCAAGCGATGCAATAGCCTCTACGTGGTGCAGTTTCCATTGCGCACTACGCGCGGATACGAAGTCATCAAAGGGTGGCGTGCTCAACATAGCCATCACAAGCTCCCGGTCAAAGGAGGTATACGCTTTTCCGAGGATGCAAATGAAGACGAGGTCATCGCCCTGGCTTCGCTCATGACGTATAAGTGCGCTGTGATGGACATTCCCTTTGGTGGGGCCAAAGGCGCCGTCAGGATCAACCCGGCAAATTACACTGAAGCTGAACTCGAGGGGGTTACCCGGCGCTATACCGCCGAACTAATCAAGAAGAACTTTATCGGACCAGGACTTGACGTGCCCGCGCCAGACTATGGTACCGGCCAACGAGAGATGGCCTGGATTGCGGACACATATGCTGCGTTTCATCCAGGGCAGATTGACGCATTGGCTTGCGTGACGGGAAAGTCGGTCTCTCAGGGCGGCATTCGCGGGCGTTTAGAGGCGACTGGTCGGGGGGTTGTTTACGGGCTTCAAGAGATCTGCAGCAACGCCGACGACATGAAGCAACTGGGGTTGACACCTGGGTTCGAAGGTAAGTCGGTAGTCATTCAGGGACTCGGTAACGTCGGGTATCACACCGCCCAGTTCTGCCAGGGGCAGGGCGCAATTCTGGTGGGGCTGGCCGAGCACGAAGGTGCAATCCACAACCCAGCCGGTCTCATAATTGAAGACGTGATGAAGCACCGGAAGGAGACAGGATCGATCCTGAATTTTCCCGGGTCGAAAAATCTATCTCACCGGTCCGAGGCGCTGGAGCTCGACTGCGACATACTGATTCCCGCGGCTTTGGAGAATCAAATCACCGAAGACAACGCCCCTCGGGTAAGAGCCAGAATAGTTGCGGAGGCGGCCAATGGACCAACAACCGCGGCGGCAGAGCAGATTCTGGCTGAGAAAGGCGTAATGGTGATCCCGGATATCTACCTCAACGCCGGAGGTGTAACGGTTTCCTACTTTGAATGGCTGAAGAACCTCTCTCACGTCCGATTTGGCAGGTTGGGCAAGCGGTTTCAACAGCGGACATTCGAAAGCGTGCTCGGAGCTATCGAAGAGACGACCGGTAAACACCTCTCTGCTGAACAGAGAATCGCGATTGCGCGCGGCCCAGGCGAGATTGATCTGGTCAATTCGGGCCTTGAGGAGACGATGGTGACCGCCTATCACCAGATTCACGAGGTTTGGAAAACCGATCCCAGGATCAAAACTTTGCGCACCTCCGCTTTTGTTAGTGCGCTCAATAAGATCGCTACGTCTTATGCTGAGTTGGGAGTATTTCCTTAATTAGCTAATAAAGGCTGTGCCGGGGTTGAAAGAGCACGTGCGGAGGTATTTTGTTTTCAAACCATCGTTTGATTGATTTAAGCGTGGTGCCCTAATTTGAAAAGTTTTGTCTGCGTAATCTCTGCGTCCTCTGCGCCTCTGCGGTGATCCGTCCGCTAAGTGCCAGTAACCGCAGAGGCGCAGAGGACGCAGAGATGAAATCAGGTCACTACCGATTTAAGCGCACTCTGGACCAACGGGAGTCTCGAAAAGAGAAGTACAACTAAAATATCTCGTCTTGACAGGACCATAAAAGGAGTTGCATTGATGAGGAACCTCATTCCTTCAGAGGGTTAATGACGACAATCCCCTGAACCGTGGCGATAGATCGGAAGAAAAGGATCGTCTCCGCCGTCAAATACTGACAAAGCGTTTTGCCGGACCAAATTGTTGGGAAGGAAGGGCATAGGTTGACAGTCACCTACTTAAATCAACGACGCCATACGAAAGTCGACGAACTCGTCGGTTCCTGCTTGAAAATCAGGCGCAGTTGATGCTTTGAACACGCACTTAACGAGAGAACGCCGGAAGAGCTAGGGCGACGCCTTCCGGTTTGTGAGCACGTTACACGCGTCCACAACGCGGCTTGGATCGATTGCGACGTTTCCTTCGTCGATGTGCCGAATGATGCCTTCTTTATCGATCACGAAGGTTGCACGATTTCCAAAGCCTTGCTCCTCGTTGAAGACACCATAATCCTTGACCACAGTGCGTTTGAAATCGCTGAGTAGCGGAAAGGTGACCCCAATCTGCTTTGCAAATTCGCGGTTGGCGGGAACGCTGTCTACACTCATGCCGAAAACCTGAGTGTCGGTTGATTCGAATTTGGCGATATCAGCCTGATACGCCTTCATTTCCTTCGTTCAACCACCAGTGAACGCCAACACATAAATCGCGAGTACGACGTTCTTTTTGCCTTTGAAGTCGCTAAGCTTGTAGGTCTTTCCGTCCGTGGCTCGAAGCGTGAAATCAGGAGCCGGGTCACCGACCTTCAAGTTTGTTTTGGGCGGAGTTGGTTGTTGGGCCAGTGCGACAACGCCAAGCACGGCGAGCAGCACAACGGATATCAACAATCTCGTGTACATGATCTGGGACTCCTTGCCATTAGAATATGGTGGTACATGCTTGTAGTCTTCGAAATGCGTTCGTCAGCGTTTTGACGGACCGCTCTTACAATAGAATGGCATCGCTCCAGTAGCAAGGCTCCTTCTCCGAGACCAACCAACACTTCGCAATGAAAAAGATCCCGGGTTTTTGGAAACCCGGGATCTTTTCGCGATTGAGCTCTTAACTAAAAGCCGGCGCGATTTTCACGCGGCTTGGCTTCGTTGACTTTCAACATCCGCCCGCCCAGTTCCTGGCCGTTGAATTTCTCGATGGCCGCCGCGCCTTCTTCCTTCGTTGACATCTCGATGAAGCCAAAGCCACGCGAGCGACCTGTTTCACGATCTTCAATCAACGATACGCTTTCTACTGTGCCCGTTTGCGCGAATAATGTTTGTAGTTCATTGCTCGACGTTTCAAACGAGAGATTACCGACATAGAGTTTCATAGACATAAGTTTCTTACCTTTCCCCGTATGGGGTTTCTCACTTCCAGAAGACTTCTCTCCCTGGGCGAGTTAAACAGAAGCCTCATGGTGAACATGTTGGCTTCCCAATTTGCCACCGAATTACATGTCCATGCCGCCGGGCAGTGCCCGTGGCTTGTCATCTTCCTGCAGCTCAGAAATAAGCGCTTCAGTCGTGAGCATCAGCCCTGCGATTGACGCGGCGTTTTGCAGCGCGCAACGCGTTACCTTGGCGGGATCGATCACACCCGCGGCCACAAGATCTTCAAACTTTTCGGTCACTGCGTTATAACCAATGTTTGGGTTCTTCTCTAAACGAACTTTCTCCACAACGACAGCACCTTCTTTACCTGCGTTTGAAGCAATCTGACGCAGCGGCTCTTCCAGTGCCCGCTTGACGATGTTGACTCCAATTTGCTCGTCTGCGTCGCCGGCGGGTTCGTCTTCGTTGTTGACCTCGAAGAGTTTGAATTTGTCGAGCACTTTCGCGGCGCGAATGAAGACGACACCGCCGCCCGGTACGATGCCTTCTTCTACTGCCGCGCGCGTAGCGTGCATCGCATCTTCGACCCGCGCTTTCTTTTCCTTTAGCTCGGTTTCCGTCGCTGCGCCGACGCGAATTATCGCGACGCCGCCAACGAGTTTCGCCAGACGCTCTTGCAGTTTTTCGCGGTCATAATCTGAGGTAGAGTCTTCAATTTGAGTTTTCAGTGTTTTCACTCGACCTTGTAAATCACTGGTCTTGCCACCGCCATCGATGATAGTCGTGTTCTCTTTGTCGATGGTTACACGTCTTGCGGTACCCAGGTCTTCAATCTTGACGTTCTCGAGTTTGATCCCGAGTTCTTCGCTGATGACCTTGCCGCCCGTAAGGACCGCAATGTCTTCGAGCATCGCCTTACGACGATCGCCGAAGCCCGGCGACTTGACCGCTGCGACGTTGATCGTGCCGCGCAGTCTGTTGACCACGAGAGTTGCCAGAGCCTCGCCTTCTACATCCTCCGCGATAATCAGGATTGGTTTGCCCAACTTAGCGACCTGCTCGAGAATGGGCAGCATGTCTCTCATCGACGCAATCTTCTTTTCGCTGAGCAGAATGACTGGATTCTCGAGCACGGCTTTCATCGTTTCCGCGTCAGTGACGAAGTAGGGCGAAAGGTAGCCACGATCAAACTGCATCCCTTCGACAACTTCCAAGGCCGTCTCCATTGTTTTCGATTCTTCGACGGTGATGACGCCATCTTTACCAACCTTGTCCATCGCTTCGGCAATTAACTCGCCGATACTTTGGTCGCCATTTGCCGAAATCGTGCCGACCTGCGCGATCATGTCTCCCGTGACCGGCTTCGACATTCTCTTGATCTCTCGAGTTGCGCGCTCGACGGCTTTATCGATGCCGCGCTTCAGAGCCATCGGGTTCGCACCCGCGGCGACGGTTTTCACGCCCTCGCGGAAGATGGCCTGCGCGAGCACGGTCGCCGTGGTTGTGCCGTCGCCCGCAACATCGCTGGTCTTCGAAGCGACTTCACGCACCATCTGTGCGCCCATATTCTCTCTTGCATCTTTCAGCTCGATCTCTTTCGCTACTGTCACGCCGTCTTTGGTAATGGTCGGGCTGCCGTACTTCTTATCGAGAACGACGTTGCGCCCCTTTGGTCCCAGAGTGATTTTCACTGCGTCGGCGAGTTGATTCACACCGCGTAAAATTGCCGCTCGGGATTCTTCGCCAAGAACTATTTGCTTTGCCATAATCTTTGTCTCTTCTCCTCTTTAGAGGTGTGACGCAAACGTCAGTTTGCGTTAGGCCAGAACCTACTTGCCCTTTTTGCTGCCGGCAGCCGCACCCGCGCGGGTGATGATTCCCAGAATCTCGTCCTCACGCATAATCAACAGCTCTTCGCCGTTGAGCTTGATCTCTGAGCCGCCGTACTTGCCGAACAAAACACGGTCGCCTGCCTTGACATCCAGGGGCTGGCGCGAGCCATCTTCGCGATATTTACCGAGCCCGGCGGCTATGACCTCACCTTCTTGCGATTTTTCTTTCGCCGTGTCAGGGATGATGATGCCGCCGCGCACCTGCTCGCCTTCATCAATGCGTTTCACGATTACGCGGTCGTGCAGTGGTTGGATATTCGTCGTCATAACTTCTTTCAATCTCCTTTTTTGTTTCTACCAGGAGTTGGGGCTGAGAGGCTGCGAATTGGTGCGCCATTATCTTTTGCGTTAACGAACGCCGAATAATGACAAACTAAAAGCGACGGAAAACACCCTTAACTATTGGTAGTTGAGCTGTAGGTTTCAGACGAATCTGGCGGGTCCAGAAGAGCTGAGAATGGAGTTAGCTGGTCTCGGTTCGATCCAACCTTACTCCTCGAAGTGCTATATGTCAAAGACAGCATATAGCACATACGCACTATATGGCTCTTGTTAACTGACCTTTCAGCCACGGATGTCCACGGATAAACACGGATAAAAGAGAAAGGACAAAAAGTCTATCCTTATCTGTGTTCACTTGTGTGAATCCGTGGCCTAATTTTTTCTGGCTTCTTCTATGTATGTAGCGCACAGACTTGAATGAGCGCCTGCGAAGACGACTCAGTCTGTATCACCCTCGCCATTCATTGAAACTCTATTCCGTTAACACTGAGACTATATGCGGCCTAGCGCACAGACCGTTGAGCTTATTTGGTCTAACGTTATGATTGCGGGCGTTAAGTAATGATGAAAGACTTTCTATGAGCGATATCTATGTCATGCAACGTGCAAACGGCGATGTGTTCTCCTTTGACGATCACGGACGCTTTCGTGTCCCACTATTTAACAGTAGCCGCGACGCCGGTCTCGCTCGTTTACGTAACTTCGGAATGCTGCTTTTCAAACCGGTACAGCTTGATGCCGGGTTGCTCAAGGAACTCGTACCGCTGGGCGGCGCTGCCGAAGTCGATTTTTGGCTCGTGAACGATCCATTAATCAATCTCAATCGTGGCCGGCTCGTACCACCCGCACAACTTGCCTTACTAATGCGAGATCGCAACACACAAAAGACGATCGCAAGTAATGCAATTAGGGTTGAAACTCCTGGTCTGAGGCCTCATGACCGCAACAGTAGTGAAACAGCGACTTGGGAGGATGAAGGAGGCCGGTATTCGAAATGTGCCTGAGCAATGAAACAAATCGGGAACACTTCGGTGAAGCAGATTTTAGCGATCGGAGTCTTTCGTTGACGAGTCAACCTACTCACGAGGAGACCACACCGCAAAGTTTTGATGTCGTAGCCTGGGAAAAACTAAACCCATGGCTCACAGAGGGCCAACCCGATGACAGACTGCCAATGATTGGCTCGGCCGCCAACGGTCATGGATCATCCTCAGCGCGTCGATCGACCGCTCGCCGGACTCATCAAATGATGTTCAAAAAATGGTCGCAAGCAAGGCACGACTAAAACCCTCACCGTCGCCACCTGCCGTTCAATAACTAACGCGCCTTCGGCGCCCAGATTCTGTGATTGTCCGGTTGTTGAAAAAAAGTAGGGCAATAATTCCGCAAGCCCCTGATCAGGTGCTGTCTTTATTCATGGTGCGGGCGGGCTTTGCACAAAAAGTCGACCAAGGGGTGGCCACGGAGGGCCACCCCTACGAAAACGCGACGGAAATACTGGAATGCGAATGTTTTTGTAATACCTCCCAATCTGATCGATCGATTACAGAGCAACTTACGAGTCGTTTAAGCTCAAGTTGACTGTTTTGGCGAAACAAACAGCAAGCGCGGAGAAGTCGACAGCGCCGTCGGCACACTATTCTCCTTGCGACAAGTTCGTAATCAGAGAGATAGTGAAAATGAAGCCCGTTTATTCCAACACTGGCGCTGGTCCAGCTTTTGAAACTCCAACTGGCCTTGCGGTGGAGGCTGATGGAAGTCTTTTGTTCACAGATTTAAGTCAGGTGGCGGTGGGGCGGGTCGATCCCTCCAGCGGCGACCGCACGATTGTCTCTGATGCCAACACCGGCACCGGACCGAACTTTCAAGCTCCCATCAACGTTGCGTTGGAGTCCGACGGCCAGGTGGTGGTCGTAGATACCGGCCTGCGAGCGGTGCTGCGCGTCGATCCCTCCAGCGGTAACCGCACTATCGTCTCTGATGCCAACACCGGCACTGGCCCGAACTTTAACCCGTTCAACATCGCCGTAGAGTCCGACGGCCAACTGGTGGTGACAGATTTGAGCCTGTTGGCGGTGTTGCGCGTCGATCCCTCCACCGGCAACCGTTCAATCGTCTCGGATGCCACCGTCGGTACCGGCCCGAACTTTTCGGCACCTAACGGCATCGCGGTGCAGTCCGACGGCCAGTTGGTAGTGGCAGATAACGGGCTGACAGCCGTCGTCCGAGTCGATCCCTCCAGCGGCGACCGCACCATCGTCTCGAACGCTCTCACCGGCACCGGCCCGGCACTATCTGCACCCATAAGTATCGCGGTGGAATCCGGCGGCCAACTGGTGGTGGCTGATGATGGGTTGCGGGCAATCGTCCAGGTGCATCCCGACAACGGCGACCGCACAATCGTCTCAGGTGAAGGCACCGGCAGCGGCCCTCATTTCAGGACTCCGAGGAACGTTGCGACACAGGCCAGCGGCGACCTGGCAGTGCTGGATGCCTGCCGGGAGGCAATGTTTCATGTCGATTCCGCTAAAGGTAATCGCACGGTTATCTCATCCAGCCCGAGCAATTTACCTTGCATGGGAGAACCCGTTAGCATCGCGGTGGAGGCTGACGGGAATCTGGTGGTGCTGGATGCCAGCCTGAATGCGGTGCTTCAGATCAATCCCACCAGCGGCGACCGCAAGACTATCTCGGATGCCGACACCGGCACTGGCCCAAACTTTCAGGGACCCTCCGGCATCGCGGTGCTCTCCGACGGCCAGCTAGCCGTGGTAAATGGCGGAACGAGCCTGGGGGTGCTGCAGGTCGATCCCTCCAGCGGCGACCGCACGATCATCTCGAACGACAACATCGGCAGCGGCCCGTACTTCCAAGTACCTTCCGGCATCGCGGTGGAGAGCGCAGGCACCCTGGTGGTGTTGGATGTCGGAGTCAACGGGATTCTTCGGGTTGACCCCTTAAACGGAGACCGCACCATCGTCTCTGACAACAACACCGGCACCGGCCCGACCTTTAAGTCGCCTCTTAACATCGCCGTAGATTCCAACGGCAATCTTCTGGTCACGGATTCCGGCCTGCTGGCAGTGATCCGGGTTGACCCAACCAGCGGCGACCGCGCCATCGTCTCGGAGAACAGCACCGGCAGCGGCCCTGACTTCCAGTCACCTCTTGAAATTGGTGTCGAGTCCGACGGCAACATTGTGGTGACCGACTTCAGCCTGCGGGTGGTGATGCGGGTGGAACCTGCCAACGGCAACCGCACCATCGTCTCGGGGAGCGGCGTCGGCACCGGCCCGAGCTTTGTTGCGCCTCTGGGCTTTGCGGTACAGGCGGACGGCTTTTATGCCGTGGGCGATGCCGGCCTCCAAAGGGTGCTGCTGGTGAACCCTGCTAACGGCAACCGCACGATCCCGTAAGTGAAAATCGGACGAGGTCGCGCCGCGTTCAGCCGTGCACCCGGCCACATGGCCCCTCGCTCGAAAAAACGTATCGGCCGACGTTACCCAAGTCCTGAGCCACCTTCCGGCTTCACGCTCGACCGGTGTAGGCGAAGCGTCAGCTCACGAGCTAGTTTAGCAAGTGAGGAGAAGCCGGCGGCAGGGGCCGCCCACCACACTTAGCCCATGAAAGTCCGAATGGTCATCCTTGTCGCAGGATTCATCCTCGCAGCATCCATGGCCTTTGCGCGCACGTTCGCCGCAGACGACCACTCGGAGAAGATGGCCCAGAGCCTGACACTATTCAAGACGGACGTCCGCGCCGTGCTGACCGAGAAATGCGTGAAGTGCCACGGTGGGGAAAAAGTCCTCTCAAATTTTAATTTGACAACGCGCGAGGGTTTGCTGGCTGGCGGAGCGAGCGGCGTCTCGGTGATCGCGGGAAACGCAAAGGAGAGCCGACTCATCGACTATCTCGCACATCGCAAAGAGCCGTTCATGCCACTGGAACAACCGCGGCTTTCCGACAATACAATCTCCAAGGTCGCCAAATGGATTGATCTTGGTGCCGCCTACGACAAGCCGCTCGGCGACCAGGCAATGAAACACGCCGGGCCTTTGCAAAGCACGAGCACTGACCGCGAATACTGGGCATACGCGCCGCTTCAGAAGACTCTTCCCAAAGGCGCCAGCATCGACAGTTTTGTCCGTTCCAGGCAGAAAGAAAAGCACCTGACCACCGCTCCCGAAGCTTCGCAAAGCACGCTCATTCGGCGCTTGTACTTCGATCTCACGGGCTTGCCTCCCGAGCCAGCAGCGATAACTGCCTTCCTCACCGGCAAGTCGCCCGACGCCTACCACGCACTCGTAGACCGTTTACTCGCGAGCCCACATTTCGGAGAGCGCTGGGCAAGGCATTGGCTCGACGTCGCTCGCTTCGCGGAGAGCCACGGCTTCGAGCACGATTACCAGCGCGCGTACGCGTTCCATTACCGCGACTTCGTCATACGAGCCTTCAACCAGGACATGCCGTATGACCAATTCGTGCGCTGGCAACTCGCCGGCGACGAGCTCGCGCCAGAGGATCCGCTTGCAATGATGGCCACCGGATTCCTTAGCGCTGGCGTCCATCCTACGCAAATCACCATTAGTGATGCCGAGCGGATCCGTTACGACTCGATCGACGACATGTTAGCCACCACCGGCAGCGCGATGCTGGCGACTACCGTTGGTTGTGCGAGGTGTCACGATCACAAATACGATCCGATCCCGACAAACGACTATTACCGGATGCTCAGCGCCTTCACGACGACGGTGCGCTCCGAGGTTACCCTCGATCTCAGGTCGCTGGAGAAAGAATCCGTTGCTGATTACGCGAGGGTACACCCCGACCGGGAGCCTAATCTGCAGAAGGTCATGATCAGTAGCGAGGGCCAACACGTAAAGCCGTTGCGCTTACATACAAGCAGCGACCAAATACCCGACTTCTACAAGGAGACGTACTACCTCGACCGCGGCGACCCCGGGCAGAAAGCCGGCGTGGCGGAACTCGGATTCCTGCAAGTGCTCACGCGCACGAAGGAAACAACCCGTTGGATGAATAAATCCAGGGACAAGCGGACTTCAGGCCGCCGCGCCGCTCTTAGCTACTGGATCACAGACGTCGAGTACGGGGCCGGTAATCTGCTGGCGCGCGTCATCGTTAACCGCATGTGGCAACACTACTTCGGCCGAGGTATCGTCGCAACGCCGAGCGATTTCGGCACGCAGGGCGACCGCCCGACGCACCCGGAACTACTCGACTGGCTCGCGACCGAGCTTATCCGCAACGGCTGGCGACTAAAGCCGATCCACAAGTTGATCCTGATGAGCGAAACTTACCGGATGGGCGAACTCTCATCCGCCGAGAACGGGAAGATCGATCCCGAAAACCAATTTCTCTGGCGCCGGCAGCCACGCCGGCTCGAAGCAGAAGCTATCCGCGACAACGCGCTCGCCGTCGGCGGAATGTTAGACGAGACAATGTTCGGGGCGGGCACGCTCGACGAAAAGATGCGCCGCCGCAGTATCTACTTCACAGTCAAGCGCAGCCAACTCGTGCCGAGTATGCAGTTGTTCGACTGGCCGGACACGCTCACCAGCATGGATAGCCGCGCGGTCACAACCACGCCTTCACAAGCGCTCGTATTTATCAACGACCCGCAATTCCGCCAGATGGCCGAGGGATTCGCAGGACGAATAATTGGAGAAGAGGACGGGATCGGCGCAGCCTACATGATCGCCTACGGCAGACCACCGTCAGATAGAGAACGAACTTTAGGAGCAGGATTCGTTCGAAAGCAATTGCAGTCCCACAACGGTGATCTCAGAAAGACTTTAAGCGACTTCTGCGCCGCCCTCATGAGCGCCAACGAATTCATCTACGTCGAATGATGCTGAAAATGAAAGTTTGGAGGCTGAGGCCAGCTCCATGAACAACAACCGGGGGAGAATTCAAATAGCCCACTCGCGACGCGATTTCCTAAGGCTAGCCGGAGGGGGCATTGGCATGCTCGCGCTCAACTCCGTCCTGTGCGCACAGGGCCTCGCGGGTCACACGGACCTTGAGTCCAACCCGATGGCACCGCGTCCCTCACACTTCCCGGCGCGGGCCAAATCGGTTATCTGGCTGTTCATGAACGGCGGCCCCAGCCACATCGACACCTGGGACTACAAGCCCGGGCTCGATAAAGCTAACGGGAAGAAACTGGGGGGCTTCGATGCCACCACCGCCTTCTTTCATGAGGAGGTCGGCCCCCTCCTGAAATCACCGTTCAAATTCAAGCAGCACGGCCAGAGCGGCATGTGGGCCTCATCGTTGTTCCCACACCTCTCGCAGCATGTCGACAAAATGGCCTTCATCAAATCGTTCCGTACGAACTCCAACAACCACAGTCCCGCGCTATTCATGGCAAACACCGGCGACACCCGCATGGGCCGACCCTGCGTCGGCAGTTGGGTGACCTACGGCCTGGGAACCGAAAACCAGAGCTTGCCAGCCTTCGTCGTGATGAGTGACTCCCTCGGCCGCGGCTTGCCAAAGGGGCACGCCGCCAACTGGAGCAGCGGCTTCCTCCCCGGCGCTTTCCAGGGAACCTGGGTGCGCTCGCGGGGAGCACCGATCCCCAACCTGAAAAGGCTCGACGCCCTCACAGACGAACAACAACGCCAGCAGATCGAGTTCATCGGCCAGCTCGGTGCCGAGCACCAACAGCGGCACCCCGGCGACTCGGAACTCGATGCGCGCATCAAGAGTTTCGAGCTCGCCTACCGCATGCAGAGCGAGGCGACAAAATGTTTCGAGTTAGACACCGAGCCAGAACACGTCAAACGGCTCTACGGCACCGAGGACCCGCAGTGTGGCAACTTCGCGCGGCAATGTCTAATGGCGCGCCGCATGGTCGAGCGTGGCGTACGCTTCGTACAGATCTATTCCGGCGGCACGGCGAACTCACAGAGCTGGGACGGCCACTACGACATCATGAGCAACCACACCGAGTTCGCCGGCGAAACCGACCGACCGATCGCCGGACTGCTCGCTGACCTCGAACAGCGTGGACTGCTCAAAGACACACTGGTCGTTTGGGGCGGAGAGTTTGGCCGCCTGCCAGTCTCCCAAATCGCCAGAGATCAACCCACTGGCCGCGATCACAACCCACACGCCGGTTGCTTCTGGATGGCGGGCGGCGGGGTGAAAGGTGGCACCTCCTACGGCGAGACCGACGAGATCGGATACAAAGCGGTGGTCGATGTAGTTGATATCCACGACATCCACGCCACGATGCTCCATCTGTTAGGGATGGATCACAAGAGACTCACCTACACACACAATGGTCGCCGATTCAGACTGACCGACGTCGCCGGCCGGGTACTAAACGACATTATTGCTTAAGAGGAATAACCAGTCGGCTCATCGTAACCGATGGGCCGGGGAGTGGTTTGCGGGCCAGTCCCGATTTCGCGGCGAGTGTCGGCTTTAGATGATCGAGTGCACCAGTGAATGGTCCATGCGGCTTTGCGCGAAGAGTAGTGCAAAGGCTTCTTCTCTGTGCTCCCTCTGTGTCCTCTGTGGCTCTGTGGTGTGGTAGTTATATTCCGAGCAAAAGACACCACAGAGGACACAGAGGGAGCACAGAGAAATCAGTTGAGCAGCACTTTTCGTGCAAAGCCGGTCCATGCGCTCGCACCAAATTCGTAATTAGCAATCTGGGAGAAGGTGGAGGGAGATTCAAAGGCTAGCATCGATACCGGTGGACTATACGATAGCCGGTATCAGTGTCGTTCACGAGCCAGGCGTCATTACAACTTCCACCAGAGGGTTTCGTAATGAAAAGAGTCATGCTTCTCGCTCTTGCGTGTTCCTCGCTCGCCATTTTTCTCGCCATTGAGGGTTACTCACCCGCCAGTTCGTCGACCCATTCTGGGCTAGTGAAAGCCAGCTCGCTGCCCCATCCAGGGCTAAGGAAGATCGCCACCAGGGACTATTCTCCAACCATCATGGATCCGGTCGTTTTTGCCAATTTGTGGCGCTCCTGGGAGGCACCTTCAAGAGATGCGGCTGAGAAAGCATCGGACAAAGTCAGAAGGCAGATGACGCTACAACGATATGGCCTTCTTGAAGCTCCCTATGACAATGACGGCGCTCCTCTCGGCTTTCTTGTCAAGAAAGATGGGAGCTACGCCATGAACTGCCTGATCTGTCATTCGGGCGCGGTGGCGGGAAAGACCATGCTGGGGCTAGCGAACACAGCCCTCGATTTTTCGGGAATCTACGAGGACGTCGAAACCACCGTCGCCATTCTGCACGGCAACAAACCGGGCACTCCGGCTTTCCCGCAAGGATTGCTCTTTCTGGCGCAGGGCAAGAATCCCGAGAACATCGAGTTCCCGGAGGGGTTACTCAGCGTTTCGAGAGGAACCTTTAATTCGTTTACGTTTAGTGTCAACTTTCTTTCCATCCGCGACCGAGACCTCAACGTTCAGCAGACGCCGGTAGATCTGAAGCCCCTGAACCACTATCTCGATCCTCCTCCGTTGTGGCATGCCAGGAAGAAAACGGCGTTCTACACCGATGGCTTTGCGGTCAAGAGCGTCAGGCCGCTCATGCAGTTCTCCCTCGATCCGTCATTTGGCCCGGCATTGTTCAAATCCTGGGAAGATGACTACAAAGACATTTTAGCTTGGCTAAATACAATCGAGAGCCCGAAATACACTGGTCACGTCGACAACGTGCGAGCGTCAGAGGGTCAGAAAGTCTACTCACAAACCTGTGCACAATGTCACGGCACTCCGGGACGCGGCGGTGAGTACCCCAACACGGTGGTACCAATTGAGATCGTCAACACGGATCGCGCTCGGCTCGATGGTCTCAGCCCGGAGTTCAAGAAGCACTTGAGTAATTCGTGGATGGGCAAGTACGGCGAGACGAGCATCACCACCCATTCGAAAGGGTATGTGGCGCCACCGCTCGACGGGATTTGGGCATCAGCGCCGTACTTCCACAACGGATCAGTGCCGACGCTCTACCATGTGCTTTTCCCCGACGAGCGGCCGACTGTATGGAAAGTGAAAGACTACAGTTCGTATGACCACACGCGAGTTGGATTGCTGGTCGAAGAGCATCGCCGCATGCCTCTGACGCGCACACTTCTGGAGAAGCGCTCCTATTACGATGCCACCAGAAAGACGATGAGCAACGGTGGTCACCGGTTCGCAGACGTGTTGAGCAAGAAGCAGCGGCTAAGCCTGCTGGAATACCTCAAGTCTCTCTAGCTATAGCTAGTCGAACGAGTATCGACCGGGGGCCAGCACCAGGGTTGGGTCTAGTGCAGACTTGACAGTCTGCACCAACGGCCCAACCCTGGCTCCGTGGTGCGCCAAGGCAGGCATGAACTGCGAGCCGATTCGGTACGGCACGAACCCCAGCGTCAGGCCCTCCTCATAGAGCTCTTCAAAGCACATTCGTGCATGTCGTTCGGCATCCGGATCCATGCGGTCGAACAGCAGCGGGATCGTACTCGCGTAACACCGCGCCGATAACGTGGTCAACGTCATGGCCGCGACCACGCCGTGCTTGCGGCACGTGCGTTCCGCGAACTCGATAAACTTCCCAACAATCCCGCGTCGCAGCGGCACGATCGGCGCGTACCAGAAGAGACCGCATCCATCGTGCGCCGGGTTCAAATCGGTTTGGTCGTTCGCACGGCCGGATTTTGCGTATGCAAGCGGCAGGGCAAATGTTGAAGGAATGCCGTCGACGATGTTGAGCGCCGCCTCCAGCCGATCGACGAGACCAGTAAGGCGCGGCCGGCCAACCGCCGCCGCGAATGCGCTGATCCAGCGCAAACGCCTGATGTCTTCGGACGTGTATATCCGAATCTGTCGCACGTGCCCTCGCAGGCATCGCTTCACAAGTCGACACGTCGCGCGATAATGCTCTTTGCATCCGTAAATCGAGCCGAACCCAAACCACGCGCCACCAGGCATTGATACGCTTCGCCCTCGCAACACCTTGCGAGACCCGCTCAGCATGCATTCCACGCGGCTCCGGCTCATGACGTTGATCGCGCCAATGTTGTGTCCGGCTCCCGCGAGCAGTTCTCTGATTCGTTCAGTTGCCTCGTCGACCTGTTGGTTCGTATCCAACACGAAGAAGAGAGCGCCACTGCGCTCTGTTCTCGGCTGAAGCGCAATGCTCGCGTCGACCACGATTCCCAGATTCGATTGCGAGAACAATCCATCGAGATATGGACCAGTCCCCCACTTGAACGCCTGCGCCACTCCGGCAGCATCGAACGTTCGCGTGTACGACTCGTAGATTCCGCCATCGGGAAGAACCACTTTCATCGAGATGACGGCAGCGAAGTGGTCAGTAATTGGTGTGACGCCGAAGCCGCGTTCGAGCGCGTTGGCGATGATGCTACAGGAAGGGCCGGCACCGGTCACCGGCACCAGGAATGGCAAGCCGCGTGAATGCAAATACTCGCTGAGTGCCCCCTGTGTGACCCCCGGCTCAAGCGTTACGACACCGAGTTCCCGATCAAAGGCGATGATCTTGTTCATGGCGCTCAGATCAACGATGGCGCACGGCGATCGCACCGGAACTGAAGTGCCATATCCCCAGTTGTGTCCGGTGCTAATCGGATAGATCGGTATAGAAAAGCGTTGTGCCACCTTGACGATCTGCTGCACCTGCCCGACCGAGGCTGGCCGAAGCGCCACCGGTATTCGACCCGCGAAGCTGCTCGTGTCGACGTTGTACCTCTCCGTCTCGGTGAGGACGGGGCCATCCCCTAACGCTCGCCGCCATGCGCTAATCGCCTCGACGAGCCGAGTCTCTGTCGCGTCAATGTAGGTTGGGGGCGCGACGTTCAGCACGGCATGCCCCCGAGGCTAAGAGACAGGCGCAGTTGCCGGTAGTCAGCACGGCGGTTGCGTGGCAGCGTTTGAAGAATTCGATCGGCGTTTGCGGTGAGGTGATGCGGCGAGGGAAAAGGCGACATCAAGACGAGCATCATCGGGCTGACTACCGTCGAATAGATGGAAATTCGTTGCCTTACACGACCGGACAACGCGCGGTTGAGTTCCTCCCGTGAAAAGGCCGCCCGCAATGAGGCGCGATAGTCATGTTCAAGAATCGGTTCATCCGGTGGGATCGCGCGTCTCACGAAGTACTCGATTGACTTCAGACTCTTGAGTCTACCGAAATCCGATATAAAGACCCTGGCGTCTGGAGCCATCACTCTTTCAATCGCCTCGAAACAGCGGTAAAGATGGTCGATGTCGGGCAGATGGTGCATGGCCATCGACGACAAAACCACGTCGATGCTTCCGGCTTCGAATGAGGCGAGCTCGGTCATATCCTCGGCGCGCAGTTCAACATTGTGCACCGCCAACCGACGCAGAGCTTCGTTCCCCGTTGCGATCATTGGGGCCGAACATTCGACGCCGACGAAGCTTGAGTTCTGATTGAGCGCCGCGATCGACGCCAGGAGCAGGGCCGGGCCGCACCCGAGGTCCAACACGCGATCGCCGGGGCGAATCATCTTGCACGCCTGTTCTGCGTAGAAAGCGTAGACGCCGGACAAAATGCCGTTGGGTTGGCCCGCGCGCGCGAAAGCCGACACGGCCTCTTCCGAATCCATGATGAGGTCAGATTCCGGAATACGGTCGAACTGGGCCGACGTGAACATCTCGCGGAGAAGTGTTGCCAACAACAACTTGACGTTACCCCTTTACCCTGGACTGCGTGCCATTCCGTTAGTCGAATAATGTCGCTCGATATGGAGCCGATCGTCTCCGACGAGAGTCAGTTGCCTTGTCTTGATCATCTCCGAAACTTCATCGTCCGACCACTGAAGGTACTGTACCGCGCCTAGGTTGGCGTATGTCTGCGCCGGTTGTGTATCACGAAAGAACTTATGCGAATGGCTATCCGGCTTACCACTACGTGTTTCTCTGTAGCGTTCCAGATGAGTGGTGAGATCGACTCCTATAGGAATTGACGGTGCGTCAAGGAATCGGGGGTGCCTTTTACATTCACCGAGCACCTCGAAGAGCAGCAGCTTTCGGTACGCCCGACGCGACGAAGGATTGACACATGCAACGATGCACTTGGCGTCGGTCGCGAGCGCCCAACGAAACGTCGCCAGGTACAGCATCATCGTGATCCCGACACCGCGCCGGTCTTCGAGTACGGCCAAGCCGCCGACTTCTGCGACGCTCGCAAAACGGCCCCGCATTTCATCGACTTCCTCACCATGGACCTCGTCCATGGGAAGACCGATCGCCGAATCCAGGTAGAAGCTAATGGTGCCGACGATCGTGCCGTATTCTTTAGCCACGAATATTGCCGATCCCGGCGCACATGCCTGCGGTAACACCTGCGGCCGGAGCGTGTTTTCCAGCAAGAGCCCTTTGTGCCTGTAAACGTCCCTGCGGAGTTCCAGCGCGTGTTGGCGATCAGATCGCGAGTGTGCCAGACCGACAGAGAGACCTGGGAGCATGCCAGAACCGGGCAAGGTCAGAGTCACGAACTGCGACAGTTGCGCGGTCATTCGTCTTCACCCTCTGTCTCAGGTTTCTTTGAGCACTACTCTTTTCGTGCCATTCTGTTCTTCAAGTCCGGTGGGCTGTCGACGTGTTGATCGAGGAGAATCGGATTTCCGTCGGGATCGATCAGAGTCAGGCTTGCCGGACCGGTGTCAGATTCAACCGTCTCGGAAGCGGGGACAACCCCCTTGGCTTTAAGGTCCTGCCGAATCTCCCGAATGTCGTTGAATTCCGTGAGCGCCTCCGCCTGGCCGGTCCAGCCCGGGTTGAAGGTGAGCATGTTTTGTTCAAACATCCCCTGGAACAGACCGATCGTCGTTTCCCCGTTACGAAGAATCAGCCAGTTCTGCGTCTGGTCTCCCATAACTTGTTCGAATCCGAGCTTTTCGTAGAAGGCCCGAGATGCGGCGATATCTTTGACGGCGAGGCTGATTGAGAATGCTCCGAGGTTCAGTTTCATGGATGTTCAAGCTCCTGCGGAAAATGGTCACTGGGCGCGTGATACGATAGACCGGCGGGCTGGATTCAGGCTTCTCCGTGTTTGCTAATTAGCTGGATTTGAGGGCAAAGAAGGCGCGGCTCTAACTCGATATCCACTTCAGATCAAGTAGCGACAGCGAGCTCCCTAGCCAGTTTATCCACCTCATCGTAAAGCTCTGTCAATTCACTCTTGATCATCTCGTGGGCGTGTTTCCACGATATACATTGGCGCAACTGGCTTTGCCCGAAAAGTTTCTTACTCGACTTTTCCTCTGTGCAACCTCAGTGTTCTCTGTGCCTCTGTGGTTGTTTTCTATAAGAAATAGTGAACCACAGAGACGCAGAGAACACAGAGGTTGCACAGAGATGCAGCATGTGCCGACCTTTCGGGCAAAGCCGGCGCAACTCTTCTCGTCTCGCATCGTCGGCCCTGTCGTTGCTCTTCTTGATCAAGTCGCCGCCACTCGCTTTCCCGTTCGCTTGGGTTGGGAGTTTCCTGGGCTGTTCCCTGGAGTGTCATCTCTTATCTCTCGGTGAAGGTGAAGAGCTTTAAGCGTTCAACTCTTGAAAAGGTTCTGAGCCAGTGTACGCACACTTCCATTCGTATGTCTTCTCCCAGATTGCGCCGTAACCCGCTTCACTTTTCTCGCAGACGCTCCGACAGACGTTCCAGAGACGCTGGGTGAAAAGGGCAGGACTATGCTCCAGGTACCCTGGGAAATTGGACGCGGCCAGACTCGCAGACGGCGACAAGAAAGCGTCAGAGCAGAAAACGATCTCTTCAACTTCTCGTTGTTATGCGGCTGAGATTGAGCGGTTTGACACCGAAGCCAAATGAGAAGGCGGCTCGAAATGACGAATTCAACGTTCACTCATTCATAGTAAAGGTTAGGATCGAAGAAGACGCCAACAAAGCTGGCCACTCAACATGGTACGGCCATATCACTTGCGTCCCCAGCGGAGAACAACGCTACCTACGAAGTCTAAGTGAGATCGAGGATTTCATACGGCCTTACTTGAAGGCGGCGGGCATTCGGTTTGGCCTCAGTGACCGAATAAGGAAATGGTTGAGCTTTAGAAACCGTGCTTAGTGGCTAAAAAGAGGGCAAGGACTCGATAACGATGGCCGAAACAAGTGGTGCGGAACCCGCCATTTTTCAATCATGAACTGACGGACGCTAAGAACACGCACGACCATCTCGCAGAAAGGGTCAAAACAAATGGTATCGCGCAAGAGGAAAACCGGTTCTCAGTTTCCCCCCGCCGGCATCGACATCGTTGAGCATGAGTTGACTGTCGACATGCTACAGGTCAGTGCGAAAGGCAAGCAAAAGAAACTGCTTGAGAGCCTCGTCTTTAAGGGAAGGATGACCCTGGAACGGAGCAACCCCTACCGGATCGCAAGAGGAAAGGACGCAGGCAAGAACAAAATCGAATTCGATGTGCTCACATGGACCGCATCGGCTTTCAGTAAAGAACTCCAGATGGAGATTCTTTATATCCTTTCCGAAGATGTGAAACAGAAGCCGAGCATGATCATCGCTGAGCAGACAAACCGTGACTTTCCGGCCGAGTTCATCTTCAACGTCACATTTGACGCACGAGCCAACAACCAAACGATCAAACGACGCCATCATGGTAGGCCGCATGGAACAGGATTTCTAACAGTTCCACCTGATGGCAATCGAAAGAACAGCCCGACGATTAGGGGCTTTGAAGATACCTTCGTTCAACTTAAACATCCCGCTTACGGAACGATTCGATTTGTTCCGCGGCAATGCAACGATAATCAGGGAGAGACCGTTGTATCTCTGCCTGCCTCGAACTAATTCAGCATTGCTTAGCTGAGCGAAAATTCCTGGGCGCCTGTCAGTCAGCATTCATTCCGCGCGAACGAGTTAGGAAGATGTTTGCGATCAAGTCATTTCCGGCTCAAAAGTTCACAGTCACCCAGCACTTGACCGGGTTACGAAAACGCATGTTGGGAATTTCTCTTGACGAGGTGACTTTCAAGCGCCGCGGATTTGATGACGACGGACGTGGGGCGATGGCACGACTGGAACACGTTGGGCAAGTCTTCCTGCACGGCTACCACGCAGCGCTCAATGACGAAGGTCCCGAAGTGCTTGCATCTAATTTAGACACGATCGACCTGGAGTTCTGTGGGTTTGCGTATGAGGGAGCAGCGATGGGCCTCACCTTACTAGATCAACTATCGCTCAGGAACCACGAGCGGCTGCTTACATTTTTGAATGGCGTCGGGTCAAAGCACACCTACATGATTCACGTAGGGGTCGGCTGGGCGATTGCGCGCGTGCCCTGGCTACGCCGCAATCTCTACCGCGCGATGGCCCACTTGGATCCACTTCTTCGTTGGTTGGCCGCCGACGGAAGCGCGTTTAGCGATTTTTATTTCAGATCACAGTCGTTTCTACGTAGTCCGGCGCGCCTTAACCGACTTCAGGGATACGTCCGACATGCTTATGCGCAAGGCGTCGGGCGCTCTCTTTGGTTCGTAGCTGGTGCTAACGCAAATCGAATCGCATCAGCAATCTCTTTGCTGCCTCGTCCCCTTCATGGGGACTTGTGGAGCGGCGCGGGACTTGGATGTGCGATGGCTGGGGGAGCTGACCGCCGCACAGTTGAACGATTGAGGACAGCCGCAGGAGTCTTCCAGGCAGCTTTGGCGCAGGGCGCAGCCTTCGCCGCCAAGGCACGCCAACGGGCCGATAATCCGATAGCTCACACCGAAATGACATGTCAGATCTTTTGCGGACTCAGCGCCGTGGCAGCCGCACGGCTCACGGATGTGATGCTGGAAAATTTACCTGAAGATGGAGAGATGCCCGCGTACGAAATCTGGCGGCAGCGGATTCAATCACAATTACCCAGGAGTTAGGTTAGTTATGAAGCTGTTGACTCAGTATGTTCGCCGACACAGTGCACGCTTAGTTGCAATCGGTCTCATCGTTGTGTTCTTCCTGCTGTCCCAGCAGCCCAGCCTTTCAACCGCCGAGCGTCACAAACTCGCCAGGAACTTCCGCTTTGAACGATTGCCGTTACCCGAAGTTCCGTCGTCAAGTTATCGATCACACAGAATTGTTAACCCGAGCCTGCAACGCATCGCTTCGTGGGTATCTGCAACAGGCGCGTCGGTCGCTCTAAATGATCTCGATGGCGATGGCGTATCGAACGATGTGTGCAGCGTTGACCCTCGAACCGATCAGGTCACAGTGGCACCGGTGCCAGGAACAGCGATGCGATACCAGCCTTTTGTGCTTAGCGCCGGCCCTCTATATGACGCGACTGTAATGGCTCCCATGGGATGTTTGCCGGGTGACCTGAACGAGGATGGGTTGATGGACATAGTGGTGACGTATTGGGGGCGCACACCGATCGTTTTTCTCGCTCGAAAGCTGCACGACAAAGCAAGGAAGCCTCTTTCAAGCGATAGCTACAAACCGCGCGAGGTTGTCGGTGGCGGCGAAAGATGGTTCACCGGAGCAGCCACGCTCGCTGATCTCGACGGCGACGGCCATCTCGATCTGGTAATTGGCAACTACTACCAGGACGGCGCTCGCATCCTTGATCCTCGCGACAAGACCAGGCAGGAAATGCAGCACTCGATGTCTCGAGCTTACAACGGAGGTCGAAGCCGCCTGCTGCTTTGGCAGAACGCTACTGAGGGAAGTGAGCCTTCCGTCCAATTTAAAGTGGTTGAAGATTACGTTGAAGGATCTCCAGCACAGAAGGAGATGGTTACGCATGGGTGGACCCTGGCCGTCGGTGCTGCGGATCTTGATGGAGATCTTCTTCCGGAAATTTACTTCGCCAACGATTTCGGACCTGATCGGTTGCTGCACAACCGCTCGCGACCGGGCGAGCTGCGTTTTGCGGTACTTGAGGGAAAGAAGTCACTGACGACGCCAAACTCGAAAGTGGTCGGCCGCGATAGCTTTAAAGGCATGGGCGTAGACTTCGGTGACCTCAACGGCGATGGCATTTTGGATATCCTCGTCTCAAACATCGCAGCTCCCTTCGCGCTCGAAGAAAGTCACCTGGTTTTTCTCAGCACGGGCGCCAGCGGACAGATGAGGACCGGCAGGGCGCCCTACGTTGATCGGAGCGAAGATCTTGGGTTGTCAAGAAGCGGCTGGGGCTGGGAAATAAAAACAGCGGATCTCAACAACGATGGAACACACGAGGTGCTTCAGGCGACTGGGTTCTTAAAAGGAGAAGAGAATCGCTGGCCCGAGTTGCAGGAATTGGCAACTGGGAATGATCAGTTAATCAGCAACCCTAATGTGTGGCCCAGCTTTCAGCCGGGAGACGCGCTCAGCGGTACGGATCACAATCCTTTTTTTGTGCGCGCAACGGATGGCCGGTTCTATGACATCGCTGGTGAATTAGGCCTTGATCACGAGCAAGTCAGCAGAGGTATAGCGGTGGCGGATGTCAACGGTGACGGATTGTTGGACTACGCCATTGCCAATCAATGGGCTCCCTCGTTCTTCTACGTCAATAAGAGCCCGCCACAGGGAGTATTCCTCGGTATACGCCTCCGTTTACCCCTTAATAAAAAGTCGTTGGAGCCGACGAAGGTTTGTAGCGGCGGGCAAGGATTGAATCTGCCAGGTCGTAGCGCCGTCGGCGCCGTTGTGACCGTCGGGTTGCCGGACGGCCGCCGGCTGGTTACGCAGGTTGATGGCGGTAACGGCCATTCCGGAAAGCGCAGCCCCGACGTGCACTTCGGGCTTGGTTCCATATCGCCGGCATTAAGACTACCCGTCGAGTTCAACTGGCGGGACGCGAGCGGCCAGGTACAACGACAGACCATTCAACTGTCACCGGGATGGCACACGGTGACTCTCGGTCAGCCTGAGAGGACGAGCCATGATTGCCAACCAATGGAATGACGCGATTCGTTTAGGCGGACTTAGGCGGTTCGCGATCGCCATCTCGATTCTAAATATCTTAGGGCACACCGTCCTGGGCTTCGAACAATCGTGGGCGCAACCGTTGGTTGCTTTGGCGACGGCTTACAGCCTCGAACTGCTATTTGAGTTGCTTAACTCCTGGAGTACCGGTCGGAAGCCCGCCTTCCTCGGGGGCCTGAGAAACTTCGTCGATTTCCTTCTGCCGGCGCACATCTCGGCACTTGCCGTCGGTATGCTGATCTATGCAAATGACCGACTGTGGGTGGTGGCCTTTGCAGTGGCAGTCGCAATCTCGTCGAAGATTCTTTTTCGGGTTCCAGTCGGAGGTAAATACCGCCACTTTTACAATCCTTCAAACTTCGGCATCACAGTGACGCTGTTGCTCTTCACCTGGGTCAGCATATCTCCTCCATACCATTTCACTGAGAATCTGGACCGAATTGGCGACTGGCTCCTGCCTTCGATAATCGTCATTACGGGCAGCTTGCTTAACGCTCGATTCACTCGACGCGTGCCGTTAATTCTCGCGTGGTTTGGTGGATTCGTTGCTCAGGCCATCGTCCGGAGCATCCTCTTTGAAACGCCATTGCTGGCTGGGCTATTGCCGATGACTGGTTTGCCCTTTGTTCTTTACAGCTTCTATATGGTGACCGACCCAGCCACGACCCCGTTCAAAACGCGCGGGCAAGTCGCTTTCGGTGCAGGCGTGGCGGCTGTCTACGGGGTCCTAATCGTGGCGCACATCGTGTTCGGACTTTTCTTTGCCTTGACCATCGTTTGCACGATCCGTGCGATATCTCTCTACGCTCGAGCGTGGGTTACTTCGAGAAATCGCACAGGGCAGACAACAGTGCATTCGCCAGCGGTCGCAAGGGAGGCTTAGGTAATGGTGTCAGGGATTGCGATTGTCGGAATGGCCTGCCTTTATCCCGATGCGCGCTCGCCCCGTGAGTTGTGGGAAAACGTGCTGTCGCAGCGCCGAGCCTTCAGGTCCATACCTGCCCAACGTCTGCGCGTGGAAGATTATCTGTCAAACGACAGGGGAGCTCCCGATAGCACTTACTCTTCGCAGGCCGCGGTAATCGAGGGATACGAGTTTGACCGCGTCGCTTTTTCGGTGGCGGGCGATACCTTTCGCTCGGCGGATATGGCCCATTGGCTAGCGCTCGACATTGCCGGCCGGGCGTTGAAGGACGGTAGTTTTGACAATGGCAACGGGTTACCGCGCGAGACGACCGGAGTGTTTATAGGCAACACGCTAACGGGCGAATTCTCCCGCGCCAATTCGATGCGCTTGCGGTGGCCATATGTGCGCCGAGTTGTAGACGCCTCGCTTACAGCCGAAGGGTGGCCTCTACAGCGGCGATCACGGTTCCTGAAGCACGTGGAGGTCTCATACAAAGAACCCTTTCCGAATATCAGCGAGGAATCGTTGGCGGGCGGTCTCTCGAACACTATAGCCGGGCGAATTTGCAACCACTTCGACCTCAAAGGTGGCGGTTACACGATCGACGGTGCTTGTGCCTCATCTCTTCTAGCCGTTGCGAGCGCTTGTTCTTCACTCATGGCGGGAGACATTGATGTGGCGCTTGCCGGCGGCGTTGATCTAAGCCTCGACCCGTTCGAGCTGGTTGGTTTCGCAAAGGCCGGCGCACTTGCGACCGGTGAGATGCGAGTGTACGACACGCGGTCCGACGGCTTTTTGCCGGGAGAGGGTTGCGGATTAGTCTTATTGATGCGGTACGAGGATGCTGTGGCCCAAGGGAAACAGATCTACGCAACAATCAAAGGCTGGGGTATCTCGTCCGACGGCAAGGGAGGAATCACACGTCCGGAAATTGAAGGACAACTGCTGGCCTTAAAACGCGCCTATCGTCGCGCCGGGTTCGGTATAGAAACTGTCGCATACTTTGAGGGACACGGAACGGGCACAAGCGTCGGTGACACCGTAGAACTGCAAGCACTTTCACGGGCGCGCAATGGATCCAACTCTAATGGATCTCCTGCTGTCATCGGCACGATCAAAGCCAACATCGGGCACACCAAAGCGGCCGCCGGAATTGCCGGGTTGATTAAAGCAACTTTGGCGGTCAACTTTGGAATCATCCCTCCAACAACAGGCTGTGAATATCCCCACTCAGAACTCACGCGTCAGTCGCCCTCCATCAGGGTCTTGAAAACAGCCGAACCCTGGCCCAACGGGCAGCCTCTACGCGCGGGAGTCAGCTCAATGGGATTTGGCGGCATAGACGCCCACATCGTAGTTGAGGCGAACGGGTCTCGACCTCCTCAACCAGTTACGTCCGCACAACGCGCACTTATCTGCTCAGCGCAAGACGCCGAACTGATCCTATTGAGCGCGGGCAGTGTGGATGAACTGGCTTCGAAGGTTGATCACGTGCTCGGATTTGCCGCAAGGATTTCACAGGCAGAGCTTTCGGATCTTGCCCGAGAACTACAGAGAACACTCAGCCACGGTCTCGTGCGTGCGGCGATTGTGACTTCGAGCCCAGCCGGTTTGGCGGATCGTTTAGAGAGGTTGAGAACGCGAATCACGACTGGTGCAACCACCGAGATCGACGCTGGTGCGGGTGTTTTCTTTGACGCGGGCACGTCGGAACCTCGCATTGGGTATCTTTTTCCGGGTCAGGGTTCTCCATCTCATGTTGACGGCGGAGCCTTACGTCGGCGTTTCGATTTCGTGCGGCAGCTTTATGAGCGAGCCCAGTTAGCAGTTGGTCCAGACGACACGGCGACAGAAATTGCGCAACCGGCCATTGTGACTGCATCAATCGCCGCGATGCGAGCTTTAGCGACGTTTGGTATCACTGCCCGGACCGCCGTGGGCCACAGCTTGGGAGAACTTACGGCGTTGCACTGGGCAGGTGCGGTCGACGAAGAGACGCTTTTGCAGATTGCAAGAGTTCGCGGCCAGGCGATGAGGAACGGCGGCCAGTCTGCCGGCGCGATGGCGAGCATCGGGGCAGGCCTGCACGAAGTTGAAAGGCTGACTAATTATGCTCCTGTCTTTATTGCCGGGCTGAACTCACCTCATCAAACAGTGATCTCGGGCGAAGCTAACGCAGTTGACGTGGTTGTTAAGCGGGCACTGGCAAAGAATCTAAAGGCCGCCAGACTTCCTGTTTCGCGCGCCTTTCATTCCCCGATCGTAGCTTCGGCTGTCGACGTTCTCACCCGCTATTTATCAAACGTCAGCTTCAAACCCATAGAGCGTGCTTTTGTCTCGACCGTAACCGGCAAGCCTCTCGCGCCATCGGCAAACCTGCTTGAGCTTCTCCGTCAGCAAATAATCTCACCAGTGCTGTTCATGAGCGCGGTGACTGTTTCAGAAGCTAAGAAGGTTGACTTGTGGTTGGAAGTTGGTCCTGGACACGTGCTCAGTAGGCTCATCAATGAGATCACTGAAACCCCAGTCATATCGATCGACGCCGGCGGCTCCTCCCTGCGCGGTTTGCTAAGCGCGGTCGGGGCAGTTTTTGTTTTAGGTCAGCCGATTAATCACGACGCGCTCTTTGAGGGACGACTCACGCGACCCTTTAACCTCGACTGGCGCCCCAAATTCTTTGTTAACCCCTGCGAGTTAGCACCT
>Ga0268386_10000213_pt1 | contig 35109 bp, 30 predicted proteins | sample RVTome_15_FD_200260 | JGI IMG/M metagenome (GOLD analysis project Ga0268386, IMG submission 200260) | Soil microbial communities from uranium-contaminated site in the Upper Colorado River Basin, Wyoming, United States - RVT150D86... ... | reverse complement strand
ACGACATTCCGCAATCCACAATCCGCATTCAGCCGGAACGACGATGTCTCAACAGACGATCCTGATCATCGAGGACGAACGCTCTCTCGCCGACGTCCTCACCTACAACCTGTCGAACGAAGGCTACGACGTTCTGACCGCCTACGACGGCCAGGACGGACTTCGCCGCGCGCAGACCGCGCTGCCCGACCTGATCATCCTCGATCTGATGCTCCCCGTGATGGACGGCCTGCAGGTCTGCCGCCAGCTCAAGGGGAATCCGCAGACGCAAGACATCCGCATTCTGATGCTCACGGCCAAAAGCGAGGAAGTGGACGAAATCGTGGGCTTCAACATGGGGGCCGACGATTACGTCACCAAGCCGTTCAAAATCAAACCCCTCATTCACCGCGTCAAGGCGCTGCTCCGCCGCCCCTCGGCGTCATCCGAGGCCGGGGGGGACGTCGTTGCCTCGCACGGCGTGGAAGTGGACCGGCTGAACCACGTCGCGCGGCACGAAGGGCATGAGCTGAACCTGACCCCGACGGAATTCCGCCTGCTGTGGACCCTCGTCCGCCGCCCCGGCCGCCCCTTCAGCCGGCTGGAACTCATGGACGCCTGCCGCGGCGAAGACGCCAACGCGTTGGAACGCACGATCGACGTCCACGTGCGATCGCTGCGGCAGAAGCTGGGAGAGAACTCGAACCTGATCGAGACGGTCCGCGGCGTCGGTTACCGCTTCCGCTCGCCGCGGGCGTAACGTCGGGCGTGGCGGATGCTGCCAGCATCCGAGCGGACGCTGGCAGCGTCCGCCACGGAGAAACCGGCTTCCCCCGATCGCCGGAGCCATCGCGTTACGCCAGCGTTACACAATCCTGTTGACCGGGCGGTTCCCCGCGGTCACAATGGGGAGCGAAAGAGCGCTTCCCTGAAATGCCGATGAATCTCTGTGAGACCGCGCAGCGCGTTTTGCAATGTCGTCGGTGAGTGGCCTCAACGTCAGGAATCCGCGACATGAGCAGAACCGCTCTCCCGGGCCGGGTGATCGTCGGGCTGACCGCGTTCCTCCTGCTGTCCCTTCCCGCGAGCGCGCCGCGCGCCGCGGATGACCCGCCCGTGGGAAAGATGTTCCGCCCGCGACCGCACCGGCACGACGCGGTCGAGATCGAGGCCCGGCCCATCCTGTCGCGATATGCCGTCTCGCTGATTCGCCCGCGACGGTTGATTGCGCGGAAGGACGGCACGCTGTTCATCGCGGACTGGGGGGGCGGCACGGTCATGCGGGTGTCGCCGGAAGGCAAAGCTTCGCTGCTGGCGCAGGACCTCGATGAGCCGGCCGGTTTGGCGCTCGACAGCATGGGCAACCTCTATGTGTCGACCTACGCGCAAGGCATGAAGGGGGAAGGGGCGGTCTACTGTATCACGTCCGACGGAATGAAATCGGTGTTTGCCGTCGGCTTTTCCGGCCCCACCGATCTCGCCTTCGACCAGCAGGACAACCTCTACGTTGCCAACTTTCTCGACAACAGCATTTCCCGCGTGACAACGCGCGGTTCCGTGAGTACGTTCGTGGCCAACATCGCGGCCCCATCGGCCCTGCTGTTCGACGCCTCCGGCGAACTGCTGGTGCTCAGTTCCACCGAGGGGACGGTCTATCGCATTTCGCAAATGGCAGACGTGGCCCCGATCGCCCGCGGCCTGTCGGCTCCCACCGATCTGGTGCTGCATCCCGCGGGGCACGTCGTCGCGGTCGATTTCGGGCGCGGCCGCCTGATGCACGTCACAGCCAAGGGGGCCTTGAAACTCTTCGCGATCGTTCCCCGCGGGACGATCGCCGCCGAGTTCGATGCGCTCGGAAACCTGGTCGTCGCGAACTGGGACAAGACGGGCCTGCTGAAGATCACGACGAAGCTTTCCATCAAATGCCCGCACTGCGGTCGGAAGATCCCGGTCAAGCTGCGAACGCCGACCCCCAAACCGGTCCCCAGTGCCGAGCCCAAGCCGATGCCGCCGATGATCTAGCGGAAGGCCCCCCACGCGGCGAGCAGGAACTATGGCATGTTCACGCGGTGCAGGAAGCGAGTCCTTCGATCAGCATGGCGAACGGCTGCTGCCGTCGCGGCCCTCGTCGCCGTTGCAGCCGCGCAGCCGAAGGCGCAGCAGGAACCGCCGCCGCACGAACACCGGCTGATCGAAATCCCCGGCGAGCCGATCCTCAGCCGCATCAACGTCGATCTCGAACGCCCCTGCCGGGTGACGCTCGGCCCGCGGAACGCCCTGTATTTCGTCGACTCGTCGGCAAATAAGGTGTTCCGCGTCGCGGGCGACAAGAAGGGGACGGTGTTTGCCGCCGGCTTGTCCGACCCGTCGGGAATCTGCTTCGACCGTGCGGGAAACTGCTACGTCTCCAATTACGCCCGCGGCGAAACGCACGCCGGGTCGGTCGTTCGCATCTCACCCGGCGGCACGACGACTGTGATCGCCAATCGGTTGACCGGACCGAAGGGGTTGGCTTTCGGGCGCGACGGAAAGCTGTACGTCGCCTTGTCGGGTGAAGACCGCATCGTGACGATCGACGCGAAAGGCCAACTGCGGGAATTCCGCGCCAACGTCGCCGCGCCCGCGGCCGTCTGCTTTGACGCCAAAGGTGAACTGTATGTCGCCAGCGCCGTCGACGGCACGGTCACGCGGATTTCTCCTTCGGGAAAAGCGACGGTCGCCTGGCGCGGCCTGAACGTGCCGACCGATCTCGCCCTCAGTCCCGAAGGGGACGTGCTCGTGACCAGCTACGGCGGCCGGGCGATCTACCGGCTGCTTTCCGAGGGAAAGTTCGAGACGTACCTCAAAGTCCCGGCCGGCACGATCGGGGCGTGCATCGACGGCGGCGGCAACGCGGTCGTCGTCAACGGCGAGTTGAAACTTGCGGTCCGCATCCGCGACCGCCTCTCCGTCCCCTGCCCGCACTGCCGCAAAATGATTCCGCTGCGGATCAAACCGCGGGGAACGCCGAAGAAAGCCGGGTCGAAGACGCCGCTGTAGTGTGGACTTCAGTCCACACGAATTCTCCTTGCGACAAGAAAACAAGAAAATTGTTCGTGTGGACTGAAGTACACACTACTTCAACCGGTTCAGACCGCTCATCCGCGATGCTATAATGTATCAACACGACCGGCGTAAGATTCGCGCGGCCGGCGTGACGAACTCCTCACAGGCCTGGAAGACGCCATGTCCACGGTCACGACTCAAGAAGAAATGACAGCGGTTGATGAACCGCTCTTCCCGCAAACCCGCTCCAAACGCGGCGAACCCACGTGGGAAATCGCCGAGCGCTACCCGCGGCAGGGGGAATGGACGGAAGAGGACTACTTCGCGCTGGAGGCGGATTACTTCGTCGAGTTCGTGGACGGCGTGCTGGAGTTCCTGCCGATGCCGACCTACAACCATCAGGACATCGTCAAGTTCCTGTTTCTCCGACTGTTCGACTTTGTCGAATCGCGGAACCTGGGCAAGGTCCAATTCGCACCGCTCCCGGTGAAACTCTTCAAGGGCCGAATTCGAGAACCGGATATCGTCTGCCTGAACCACGAACAGGTGAAATCGGCAAAAGGGAAGTACCCGCAAGGTGCGGACCTCGTCGTCGAAGTCGTCAGCCCCGACGACGAGTCCCGCAAGCGGGACCACGAAGACAAGCCGGTCGACTACGCCAGAGCCGGCGTCAAGGAATACTGGATCGTCGACCCCGAAACGCAAACGATCAAAGTCCTGACGCTCTCCGGCAAAAAGTACAAGACGCACGGCGAATTCCAGCCGGGACAAACGGCGACCTCCGTGCTGTTCGACGGGTTCTCGATCAACGTGGCCGACGTCTTCGCCGCTGCGGATCAGGTCGACGATTAAGCGATGTCCCGGTAAGGCCCCTTCCAGCAGAACACCGTCGTGTCGTATCGCATATACATCGTCTGCCCGATCAGCCAGCCCTTCGCCACGTTCGGCGTAACGACCTGCAGCGGATAGACGTTCGGATCGGGGTGCGGGGCGAGCGTGAACTCGAACGCGACCATCTCCGACTCGTTGTTCCAGATGTGCATGTAGGTCGGATCGTACGCCCGGCCGTTGTAATAGACGACCTTGTGGTCGCCCCATTGATAGAGCGGCTGATACGTCGAAGGGTCGTGCGGGTTGCCGAACGGATGCACGACGTTCGGCAGCAAGCCGCGGACGCCGGCCAGCGGATGGTGCGAAATGAACCCGTTGTTGCCGTCGTAGTTGTTGAACGTGTGCATCGCCGGCGCCGGCCGCGCGGCCCCCTGTCCAAGACCGAACGGCGCCGGAAAGATCCACAGTGCATACAGCGCCCCCGCCAGCAGCTTGCACTCGCCCGAAACGCGGGTGCCGTCGAGCGTGTCCATCAGCTTGCCGAACGTGAACGAGCCGCGCGCCGAGGGGTCCCACGCGAACTGAGCGGGGCCGAACGTGTTGATGAACGTGTTATACAGCAGGTCGAAATTCGCCGGCGCCGCGGCCACGACCTGCCCGCCCGGCGTGTTCCCCGCCAGCCCCGCGTGATGCGCCGCGACGGCGGGCGCCGGCATCAGATGCGGAGAGGTCGCCTCGAAAATCGGCTGCAACTGGGCCGCATAGGTGCTGTAAAACGCCGGCATGCTCTCGCCTCGATCCGCTGGAACGGGATTGGTCGCCGTGGATTCTACGAAGCCCCTCGGCGGCTCGCAACCGGCGCGCGTCCGCCGTCTCGCCGCACATTACAATCGTGGGAAACGCGACTTTTCCGTGGCGGACGCTGCCAGCGTCCGTGCGGATGCTGGCAGCATCCGCCACGTGCCCCCAACCAGCGGATACGCCGTTCGGCAAGGGCGTGGCAATTTTCATTGGCACGGCGCGTTCGGGGTCGGGTGTGGAAAATTCAAAATTGCGGAGTGTGTTTTCCCATTGGGGTCGAGTTCCGTCGCAATTTTGAATTTTCCACACCCGACCCCATTGCCAGCGGAATTTGCCGCACCCTTCGGCAAGATGCACGCCGATTCCTTCGCAACGCCGCCCCGCCGATGGTAGACTGTTGGTGGAACCCCCGTGCGACTTCTCTCCGATTGGAGCATCGCGATGAAACGACGCTGTTACTTCTGGTTGCCAGTTGTCGCCGCCGCAGCGGTGTTCGTTTCGCCGTCGCGAGGCGGGGAATTGACTGACGCGACGTTCCGCAAACTGCACAAGCAACTGCGGCCCGGCGACGAGCCGTGGCGGACGATTCCCTGGAAGATCTCGCTGCTCAACGCGCAGAAAACCGCGGCGAAGGAGAAGAAGCCGATCTTCATCTGGGCGATGGACGGCCACCCGCTGGGCTGCACCTGAAACAACGGTGTGCTCGACCGTGCGTCGACATTCGCCGATCCCCAGATCGTGAAGATGCTCAAGGCCGACTTCGTCCCCGTGGCCATCGACCAGGCCTACCAGCGCAGGCAGAAAGACGCCGAAGGGGAGTTTTACCGCAAGATCGCCGGGCAGGGACCGCGGAAGAACTTCAACGGCACGACGCAGGGGTTCTACATCGCGACCCCTGGCGGGAAACTGCTGTTGTTCAACAACAACCGCGACGTCCCCAAGGTCCGCCGGCTGATGAAAGCAAAGCTGGCGGAATTCGCCCGCGGCGGCGCGAAGGCGGACCCGGCGGCCACGATCGACGCCGGGAAACCCGACCCCCGGTGGAACCCCGAACCGCCGCAAGGGGGGCTGATCGTGCGGGTCCGCGCGAAAGTGCTGGATGGTTACGAACCCAGCACCAACCGCTGGCGGCGGATCTACCAGACCGCGCTCTCCCGCGATAACCTGTGGATTTCGAAGCGGGAGCACGCCGCTCTCGCGCGAAGTGAAATCCCCGCCGCGCTGCAGAAACGCATCGCCCGCTTCCACCTCGTCGACAACACCCGCGGCGAACCGCCGATGTGGCGCGACCGCGAAGTTCGCAGCGTGCAGATGTCGCTGAAGAACGGCCGGCTCACCGGCCGCGCGAAACTCGCCACCGCCGACGGCCGCCGAACCTACGACGCCGAGCTGCTGGGATTCGTCGAATCCAAAGACGGGAAGGTCACGCGGTTCGACATCGTCGCACTGGGGAAATTCCGCGGCGAAGGCCCCTTCACCCGCGGCGCCCCGAAAGGCGAGTTCCCGCTGGCCGTCGCGTTCTCCCTCGCCGACGGCAAAGACGTCGCCGATCGCGTCCCGCCGCAAGGCTCCCGCGGCTGGCTGCCGGGGTACCTGCGGCAATGACCACAACCGCGTGTCAGGATTGAAAACCGGCATCAACCGGTGCGTTCCTTCCTCCAGAAACGTCCTCGCCACTCTCCGTGAAGGATTCGCGTTGACGACTCTGCAATTGCTGGCCGGTCTGGCACTGCTGACCGCCGGGGCCGAGTTGCTCGTGCGCGGGGCGTCGGCTCTGGCCCTCGCCGCGCGGATTTCGCCGCTCGTCATCGGCCTCACCGTCGTGGCCTACGGCACGAGCATGCCCGAGCTGGTCGTCAGCCTGCAGTCAACGTTGCGGGGCCAGCCGGACATCGCGGTGGGAAACGTCGTGGGGAGCAACATCTTCAACGTGCTGTTCATTCTCGGGGTTTCCGCGTTGATCATTCCCCTGCGGGTCTCGCAGCAGCTCGTGCGATTCGACGTGCCGCTGATGATCGCCCTGTCGATTCTCGCCGCCCTGCTGGCCCTCGACGGCGCGATCGGGCGCTGGGACGGCCTGCTGCTGGTCGCCGGCCTCGTCGCATACACCGTCTGGGCCGTCGTCAACAGCCGTAAGGAACAGGCGGAGGTGCGGGAGGAATACGCCGCCCAGTTCGGCGCGTCGAAACCCTCCTCGACCGGAACGATCGCTCTGCAAATCGTGCTGGTGATCGTCGGCCTGGTTCTGCTGGTGCTCGGCGCCCAATGGTTGACCGATGCGGCGATCGACATCGCCCGCCTGTTCGGCATCTCGGAACTGGTGATCGGCCTGACGATCGTCGCCGCGGGCACGTCGTTGCCGGAGGTCGCCACCTCCATTGTCGCCGCGTTGCGGGGCGAACGGGACATCGCCGTGGGCAACGTCGTCGGCAGCAACCTTTTCAACATCATGGGCGTGCTGGGGTTGTCGGGCCTCGTTTCCGCCGAGGGGGTCGCCGTGGCGGAAACGGCCCTGCATTTCGACATTCCCGTGATGATCGCCGTCGCCGTCACGTGCCTGCCCGTGTTCTTCACCGGCCACGTCATCGCCCGCTGGGAAGGGGGTCTCTTCCTCGCGTACTTCTGCGCTTACACCGCCTACCTGATCGCCGCCGCCAGCAGCCCCGCCGTCACCCGCACGCTCGGCGCCGTCATGCTGGGCTTCGTCGTCCCGCTGACGGTCGTAACGCTGGCGATCGGTGTCGTGCGCGCGGTGCGTCGCGACCACGACCGCTCCGCGCCCGACTGATGGCCGGCAGCCCTCCGGGATCCAGCAGCGATCCCGGCCGACCCGAACACCCGCCGCCCGGGCCAATCGTTCGCCGGGTCGTGACGCTGGCCGGCACGCCGCCAGTGGCACGCCGCACTGGAGCAGGGACGCTCCGGCAATTATCGAGAATCTTCAGAATCCGCACTTGACGTGTTGACACGCCGTCGATAATATCATCTACATATTGTAAACATCAAGTGGGATCCGGGGGCGATCATGCCGAAAGAAAATCGTCCGCCGATGAGCGATGCGGAGCAGGAAGTGCTCCAGGCCCTCTGGAAGCACGGGCCCGGCATCGTGCGCGACATCCAGGCGTTCCTCGCTGAAGCCGGGCAGGACTGGAGCCGCTCCACCGTCATCACGCTGCTGCAACGGCTCGAAAAGAAGGGCTACGTGGCCAGCGACAAGAGCGGTCATGCCTTCGTGTTTCGGGCGGCCGTCTCGCGGGAAGACGTGGGGCGGCAGCGGCTGCGAGAAGTCGCCGAGGAACTCTTCGAAGGCGATCCCGCCCCGCTGCTGCTGGCCTTCGCCGAAAAGCACCGCTTCACGGACGAAGAGTTGCAGCAGTTCCGCGAGATGATCCGGGAAGCCGAGAGTCGCCGGAAGCGGAAACCCAAAAAGTGAGCAAAAGTCCCCGGCGGGAGAAGCACCGATGGCCGAGATTCTCTGGTGGCTGGCACAGACGTCATTCACGATCGCCGTCCTGATTGTGATCGTCGCGATGGCCTGCCGGTGTCTTCGCCGCTGGCCCGCGGTGCAACACGCGCTGTGGGTTGTCATCCTGGTCAAACTGCTGACGCCGCCGGTCGTCAGTTGGCGCTGGACGGCTCTCGATCTGTTTCCGCCTTCGTCCCCCCGTGATCTCGTGGACACGAAGCTCGACGCGGGAGACAAAATCGGGCCGGTCTCCAAAACGGGTTCAACCGCGGTCCCGATCAGATCGCCGCGAGACGACGTCGTCTGGTCGAATCCCCAGCGCCCTCCCGCCGCTGTTGAGGATCGTCTCTCCGCGGAAGCGACGTCCACTCCGGCCCCCATCTCATGGACGCAGACGGGGATCCCCGCCCTGTTCGGCGTCTGGCTGCTGGGCGGAATCATGACCCTCAGTTGCCAACTGCGATCGGCGACTCGCGCCAAGCGCCTGGCGGCGGAAGGTTCTTCAACCCCGTCACGTCTGCAGCGGCAAGTTGAGCGGGTTGCCGACGCGCTGGAAATACGGGCCGTCCCCACGCGGGTTTCGACGTGCATCTCATCGCCGTTCGTCTGCTGTCTCGGACGACCGATCCTGCTGTGGCCGGAATCGCTGTGCGACGAACTGGAGAAGTATCACAGCGTCATCGCCCACGAACTGGCGCACATCAAACGGAAGGACCACTGGACGGCGTGGCTGGTGCTCTTCGCCGGCTGCCTGTGGTGGTGGAACCCGCTGTTCTGGTTCCTGCGCCGCCGAATTGCGGAAACAGCGGAGATCGCCTGCGATGCGCTGGCTCTCAGCGTGTTGCCACACGAGAGAACACAATTTGCGGAAACCCTGTTGCACCTGTCTCAGCGCGTCGCCGAGACAAAAACGCCGGCGCCCGCATTGGGGGCGGGCACCGGCAAACGTCAAACCTTCAAGAGGAGATTCTCCATGATTCTCAACGATCGCGTCAATGCAAAACTTCCGAAAACCGGCCTCGTCACCGCGCTGCTGCTGTTCCTCGTCGCCCTCCCCGCCTGGGCGTTCCGCGAACAGGACCGGCCCGGCGGCGACGATTCCTCCACGCGAACGGCGGCATCGCGCCAGCCTGCCAAACGCGGCGCGGCCAAGCCGGTTGCCGCCAGGCCGGCGTATTCGCTCGACAAGGACGAACTCATCAAACGCATCGCACCGCCGTTCCCGAAAGCCCGCGACACGTTCACCCGCGGCCGTACTTGGCTTACTCCGGGAACTCCGTTCGTGTTGTATCTTCACTGGAATCCGGGTGGCGTCAAGCTGTATGGAGAGGGCGTCGGTTCGAGTGGTTCGCAACTGCCCACGTTGGTGCGGATGCTGATGAAGGTCTATCCGCAGGAAATCGAAGGTGACAAAACGTATCTGAAGGAGGTCATTCCGGGCGATTTTATTGTCCGTCCCGGCGCACCTCCCGCCAAAGTCGCCGCGCAGCTCGAATCCATCCTGCGGAAGGAACTCAAGTGGAAGGTCAAGCTGACGTTTCGCGAAGTCGAACGCAAGGTGTTTGTCGCCCGGGGAACATACAAGTTCACGCAGATTCCCGGCCGGCCGAAACGCGTGGAGATCTACTCCACCGCCTTGACCGATCCCCGCTTCGGCGGCGGCGGCAGCGGTGACTTTCCGAAGTTTCTGAAGTGGGTCGGCATGTGGATCAAACGCCCCGTGACGGCGGACGGAGTGAAAGCCACGCCGAAGTCTCTCCGTTGGCACTACAACAATGACTACGACAAGCTCAAGCTCGCAACCGATCCGAGGCGAGAAGGCGAGAAAAACCCGAAGCTCGTGCTGAAAAACCTGACGCCGCAAACCGGACTCACCTTTACCGAAGAGAAACGGAAAGTCCGCGTTCTGTTCGTCGAACGGACGAAGTAGTGACTCGATGTCGTCGCACCACCTGACGCCGGCTCAGCCACGCGCAGCGTCCCGGACGCCCCCAGCACCCGGGACGCTTTTCCTGACGCCGCGTTCAAACGTGTAGAACGCGCCTTCCGGTTCGGCCTTGTCAGGTTTGGTCCGGTCGAGGACTTCGCAGAGGTCGAGGAAGTGCTGCTGACAGGCGGAGCGCTGGGTGAGGGTGACCGGCTTCCACCTGGCGATGAATTCGTGGGGGGTGATCAAGTGCGGCGTCTGCGGGTCTGGCGGAATGGGATGTGTGATTTTGTACCGCTCACCGCCGGAACGCAACCGGCCGCGGTCCCCGCCGGCGCATCGGACTGGAGTGCGGAATGAATTCCGCACTACGGGTTGGTCGTGGGTATTTCTCTCTTGACGCCCCCCGCGTACCAGAGTCACGATCCCGCCGAATTGTGACCCGCGGGCGGCAACCCGCGAAAGGAGGTGCGAACAATGCCACGGCATTGCAGCGGTCGCGGTGCGCGCCGACAACGGGGAGGGGCGCGCGATCAAATGGCGATGGCGGACTGGACGGGAGCGGCGTCGTTCATGATGCACTCTTCGTTTTCGACAGCAGCATCATCATGGATGACGACACCGCCGCCATCCGCCGCCCGCTGGTCGGAAAGCCGTTCCATCTTTAGAATGACGGGTGCCGGCCGAGTCGTTTCCATCACTTTGAAATCGAGTGGAAGGAATTCCACACGACGAGATTCCCATGCGAATCGGAGTCTTCGCCGACGCGCACGACCACCTCGACAACGTGCGGCACGCCGTGGCGGAATTCAATCGGCGGCGGTGCGGGTTGGTGCTGTTTGCCGGGGACCTCGTTTCGCCGATGGTTGTGCCCGTGCTGCGGAAGCTCGAGTGCCCGTTCATCGGCTGCTTCGGCGACAACGACGGCAACAAGACGGGCATCGCCGGCGGGATGAAGATCGTGGGGCAGCTCGGGGAGCCGCCGTTCGGGGTCGTCACGCCCGACGGCGTTCGCATACTGCTGGCGCACACGTTCGAATCGGCCCGCGAGTTCGTCGTCGGGTTTCAGGTCGTCATCACGGCGCATACGCACAAACCGCGAATCGAGACCGCAAACAGCACGTTGTTCGTCAATCCCGGCGAAACCAGCGGCTGGACGTACCGCAAACCGACCGTCGCCATCCTGGAGACCAACCCCCTGGCCGCGGAAATCATTCCCTTACCGGCCATGCCACCGGTCCCCGTGCCGGCGTGAGCGAGCCGTCCGCGACTTCAGACCTTCGACTTTCGACCCTCAGACCTTCGACCCATTGCAATGAGGCCACGGATGACAACGCCGCACAAAGGCGCCTGGATCGGATTCGACCTGGGAGGGACCAAGATGCTGGGGGCCGTCTTCGACGACGACCTGCAGCAGCTCTCCCGCGAGCGCAAGAAGACCAAGGCGCACGAAGGGGTCGAGGCGGGCATCGGGCGGATCAAGAAGCTGATTCACGACATACTGTTCAAAGCGGAACTCACCCCGGAGAAGATCGGCGGCATCGGCGTCGGCGTGCCGGGGCCGCTGGACCTGAATGCCGGCATCGTGCGCGAGGCGCCGAACCTCGGTTGGAAGGACGTGCCGCTGCGCGAAGTGCTCGAAGCGGAATTCGGCTGCCCGGTCGTCGTCACCAACGACGTGGACGTCGGCGTGTATGGCGAATACCGCGCCGGCGGTGCGCAGGGGAGCCGCTGCGTCGTGGGGATTTTTCCCGGCACGGGGATCGGCGGGGGATGCGTCTATGAGGGAGAAATTCTGCGGGGCAAGACGATGTCGTGCATGGAAATCGGCCACGTGCCGGTCATTCCCGACGGCCCACCGTGCGGCTGCGGGTTGAACGGCTGCCTGGAGACGGTCGCCAGCCGGCTGACGGTCTCGGCGTTCGCGGCGGCGGCGGCGTTCCGCGGGCAGGCGCCGTTTCTGCACAAGAAGACCGACACGACCCTTTCCGAAATCCGCAGCAGCACGCTGGCTGCCGCGGTCAAAGCCGGAGATGAGGCCGTCGAGCGGATTCTGCGTTCGGCGGCGGACTACATCGGCCGGGCGGCGGCGACGATCGTGCATCTGATCGCCCCGGACGTCATCATTCTCGGCGGCGGCCTGGTGGAAGCGATGCCGGAGCTGATCTGCATGTGGGTCGACGAATCGGCCCGCCGGCACGTGCTGCGGTCGATGCAGGACACGTTCGAGATCACGATCGCGATGCTCGGCGACGACGCGGCGATCACCGGGGCCGCGGCGTGGGTGCAGAAGACGGTCCGCGAACGGGAGGCCGCCGCGTCGGCGACGATTTGAAGGTATCATTTAGCCGCGACTCGGAGGCTTTGCGGAGAGGAGCGCGAAGTGCGGACGGCTCACTTCTGCTCGACGCTGTACTTCTTCGTCGCCTCCAGGCGGTCGACGATGCTGCCCTTTCCGACGAGATGCCCGGCTCCGACGATGACGAAGTACGTGGAATCAGTCGCGAGATAGCTCTCGATCTTTTTGGCCATCTTCGCATTGCGGTCGAGGAACAGCTTCTTGTAGAGCGTTTTGTATTCGGGGGCCCGCATCGGTTTGAGCATCAGCTCGTCGACCGCCTGCGTGTCGCCCTTCTTCCAGGCGCTGAAGAGCTTGTCGAGCATCTCGCGGGTTTTGGCGGCTTCGTCGAGCGTCTGTTGCAGCATCTTGACCTGCGTTTTTTCGTCGAGGTTCTCGAAGATGCCGACCTGGTCGTCGACCGATTCCAGCCCGAGAATGGGCAACATTGCCTTCTGCGCCAGTTTCAGGAAATGCTGGTCGACGCCCTGCAGGGCCGAATAGCCGCTGGTTTGCAATTCGCGCATTACGATGTTGATCGCCACGAACCACGGACGCATCCGGGCGAACGACGCCGCCGGCAGTTTGGCCTGCTTGAGATACGCATCGACCCGCTGCCTGGTTTCCTTGTCGAGATGCTTGTCGAGCGAGTCTCCCTCGGCGTATTGGGCGGCTTTGACCATTTTCGTGGCCGCCTCGAGCTGCGTCTTGAAGTCCATCGGGACCTCGAACACGATCTTGTTGGAAGCCTTGAACGCCGCCGTGATGACGTCGTCCAGCGGGTAGAGTTCCTTCTTCGCGGCGTGCACCGAGCCGAGCAGATAGACCGTGGCCGTTTTCGATTTCACCTTCCACAGGAAGTGTTTCGTCGCCGCCGTTTTTGCAACGGCCGGACTGTCGGCGCGGGCGACGCCGACCAGGCCGACGAGAGCGACGACGATCACATAGCGGAACAGCTTCATTGTGGTTCTCCCTTCATTCGGGATCGTTCGTCAGACGGATATCGACACTCGCGCTGTGGGCCGTCAGTCCTTCGCGTTCGGCCATCAGCCGCACGTCGGCGGCGGCGTTTCGCAACGCGGCTTGATTGTACGCGATGACCGACGAGCGTTTCAGAAAATCGGTTGCGCACAGCCCGTTCGCGAAGCGGGCCGTCCCGCCGGTGGGCAGCACGTGCGACGGGCCGGCGACGTAGTCCCCCAGCGCGACCGGCGTGAAATGCCCGAGGAAGATCGCCCCGGCGTTCTGATTCTTCGCCAGCAGCGCTTCCGGATCGGCCGTCGAAATGTGCAGGTGCTCCGGCGCGAGCAGGTCCGTCAGTTCGGCGGCTTCATCGGCGTCGCGAGCGAGGATCAGCGCGCCGTACTCTTCCAGACACTGTCGCGCGAGATCGCCGCGCGGCAGCGATTGCAGTTGCTTTTCCAGTTCGGCCTGCACGGCGGCGATCAACGGTTCGTGCCACGTGATCAGCACGCCGCTGCCGGGGCTGTGCTCGGCCTGCGAGATAAGATCGGCGGCAACGAATTCCGGCCTCGCGGTGTCGTCGGCGAGCACGACGACCTCGCTCGGCCCGGCGATGCTGTCGATGTCGACCTCGCCGAACACGTGCCGCTTCGCCAGCGCGACGAACAGATTTCCCGGGCCGACGATCTTGTCGACGCGCGGAATGCCCTCGACGCCGTACGCCAGCGCCGCAACCGCTTGCGCGCCGCCGATGCGATACACCTCGCGCAGCCCCAGTTCATGACAGACCGCCAGCAGGTCACGGTTGTAGCCGCCGAATTCCGTCGGGGGAACGACGATGGCGATTTCCTTCACGCCGGCGGTCTGTGCGGGGACCGCCGTCATCAGCACCGTCGACGGATACGCCGCCGCCCCGCCGGGCACGCAGACGCCGACCCGCTTCAACGGCAGATACCGCTGCCGCAGTTCGACCGTGGCGTCGCCGTCGTGCCGCTGGACGCAGACATCGTCGGTCAGCACGGCCCGCTGAAACTCGACGATGTTGTCCCGAATCCGCCGCACGGTTTCCAGGAGTTCCGCATCGGCCGCGGCGTGGGCTTCCTTGAGTTCCTGTTGCGATACGCGGATCGTCTCGGTGGTCAGTTCCTTGCCGTCGAGCTTTCGCGTGTATTCGAGGACGGCGGCTAAGCCGCAAGCGGCGACGTCGGCACAGATCCGCTCGACAACCTGCTGCGGCGAGAGCGGCGAACCGAACAGCTCGATCGTTCGCTGCCGGCCTGCTTCGGAAACGACGTCCCCCCGCGGCGAGAGCTTCTCGCGCAGCGCGGCGAAATGCCGGCGGGCGTCGTCGGAGGCGGTGTTGATCAGCGGGATTTTCACGGAATGGGCCAGCGCAAACGGCGGATGTCGAATTCGTGTTGGCGCATCGTATGCCGTGATGCGAGAGCGGTAAAGATTTGGACGGGATTTGCCGTCGATCCGCTTTGAGGGTACATTTGATGAAAAGAGGGCGATTCAGAATGGACGTTCACGTCTTTCTCAAGAACCGTGCACAGGTGCCGGAAGAAAGCCTGCGACCCTACTGGGGTATGTGGGTGGCCTTCAGCCCCGACGGTCGCTCGATCGTCGCTTCCGGGAAATCGTGCGAAGAGCTGGACGCCAACATTGTGGCGAAAGGCTTGAATCCGGAAGAGGTCTGGTTCGAACGGGTCGCTGGCGATGAAATCGAGATTGGCGGCGTCCAGTTTCTTCGCTAATGGAATCCCGCACGGATCCGACGGAATTCGAGGCTGACGCATGGATATCGCCGTGTATCAGAAGTATCGCCAACGCATTCCGCCGGCGAGCCTGGCGAAGTACGACGGCATGTGGGTCGCGTTCAGCAGCGACGGATGCTGCGTCGTAGCCAGCGGCCGCAGCTTCATTGAACTTCATGAGGACATTACACGGAAGCATCTCGATCCGCAGGAGCTGGGGTTCGAACACCTCGTCTACGACAACGTACAACTGGGCGGGGCGGAACTCTTTTGATCACGAGATTGGCGCGAACTGGCCGGATTCCTTCATCGCATCGCAGGAACAGTCCAATGGACGTTCGAATCATGCAGCAGAACTCGGAACGAATTCCTGTTGAAGAGCTGCAGCGTTATAAGGGGATGCACGTGGCACTCAGTGCCGATGGGAGCCAGATCGTCGCCAGCGGAGATTCGCTGGCCGCTCTTGAAGCCGATATCGCCGCGAAAGGCTTGGACCCTGAACAGGTCTGGTTTGATTACATCGGCGGCGATGAAATCGAACTGGGTGGCGTGGAATTCTTCGAATGATGGAATTCCGGTTTCAGTCGTTTCCGCCGATTCCCACGCCAGGACTGAAATCCTCGTGGCGGCCATTGATACCGATTGAAATCACCGGACCGACCGGAAAGTCCCGAACGTCCCGCCATGCGCTCATCGATAGCGGGGCCGACGACACGCTTTTTCCGCGGCTGACTGCAGATCAGATTGCAATCCCGCTTCGCAGCGATGCCGGTTTGGGAATCCGCTGGCGAGGGCAACCATACCGGTTCCGTTTCGGTGAAGTCGAATTCACACTGACAGACGGGATCACCTCTCTTGCGGTGGAAGGCGACTGTCGGATTCTCGGATGCACCACTTCGTTATCCGATTCTCGGTCAGAACGGATTCCTGCAATACTTCGACGTGACGTTTCTCGGCGCGGACCGAATCGTTAGAATCGCGCCGAATCCGACGTTCGTGCCTTTGCCATAGTTTCCTCGCACCGGCTGAATCCGCTGTCCTCATGCCCGCAATCGAAATCGACCTCTTCAGCGACACCCGCACCAAACCCACCCGTGCCATGCGGCAGGCCATGTTCGACGCCGAGGTGGGGGACGACATGGCCGGGCTGGACCCCACGGTGAACCGGCTGGAGGCGATGGTCGCCGGAATGTTCGGGAAGGAGACCGCCGTCTTCGCCTGCTCGGCGACGCAGTCGAACCAGATGGGGGTGCGCACGCACTGCCGGCCGGGGGACGAACTGCTGATTCACGAGACCGGGCACATCGCCAACTACGAGGCCGGGGCGCCGGCGGCGCTGAGCGGCGTCACCGTGCGCACGCTGCCGGGCGAGTGGGGGCTGCTCGACGTGCCGCAGCTTGAGGGCAGAATCCGCCCCGACGACCAGCACCTCTGCCCCACGCGGCTGGTGTGCGTGGAAAACACGACCAACACCGGCGGCGGGCGGTCGTATCCGCTCGACCAGTTGCAGCGCGTCGGCCGCTGGGCGCGGGACAACGGGCTGAAGGTGCACCTCGACGGCGCCCGGCTGTTCAACGCGATCGTCGCCCGCGGGTATTCGCCGCGCGACGTCGGCGCGTGCGTCGATACGATCTCCATCTGCTTCTCGAAGGGGCTCGGCTGCCCGATGGGGGCGATCCTCGTCGGCTCGAAGGACGAAATCGCCCGCGCCCGGCGGGCGCGGAAACTCTTCGGCGGGGCGCTGCGGCAGGCCGGCATCGTCGCCGCCGCGGCAATCTACGCGCTGGAGAACAACGTCGAACGGCTCGCCGAAGATCACGAGAACGCGAAACTGTTCGCGGAAGCGATCGCCGACGTCGACGGCGTGCTGATCGACCCGGCGGACGTGGAGACGAACCTCGTGTTCTTCCGGATCGACCCGGAATTCGGCACGGCATCCGGGATTGCGGCCCGGTTGAAAGAGGTCGGCGTGAACATTGGCGCGATGGGGCCGCAACGGATGCGGGCCTGCACGCATCTGGATGTCAGCCGCGAGGACGTGCTGCAGGCGGCAGAGCGGCTGCGGGAATGTCTCGCCAAGCCGGTAGTCATGGGAGTCGTCGCCGCGGGGCCGTATGACCGCGGTTGATAACGTGTCGCGATGAAGCGGGTTCATCGAGAACTGAGTCGATGTCGCCTGAGAAATGGCCGCAGTTGCGTACTACGGACGGCTTTGGTAGCTGTCATTCCCTTTTCACCGCAGCAACGTCCCCGTCACGAGTCACAACCAGTCGGCCGCTCGACAACCTGATTACTGCACGGTCGCGATCAAACTTCAGTCTTCCGAATGGAATTCGCTTATCAGTGGAGACAACGTACATCTCTGAAGATGCGGGTAGCTTCGTTCCGGCGTATATGGTCATAACACGCTCAGGTCCGTAACGTAGGAAGGCAATCTCATCCCTCAGCTTTCGCTTCCTTACGTTGTACCAGGCGTCAAACAGGCCATCGTACGAGCCGTCGGGTCGCGTTCGAACTGTGACTATCAGTACATCCGGCGTCAATGACACTACGGTTGCATGCGAATCATGAACCGGTTGATCGAACGTGCCTTTCGATTCGCTTGGCAGTGGCTTCACATGCTTGTTATTGCTGAGTCGCACCGGATAGGGAACTGACCGGGTCGTGCTGAGTTTTTCCAGCAATTTGGCGGGGATTGCTGATTTGAGATTGGAAATGCGATTGGATGCCAAGGCGGGGCCGCTTCCCTCGTCCCAATAGGTCGCGTAGTTATAGGACGACAACCAACTTCCGCCCGTTCGTTTACGCAGTCGAATGGGACCCTTATCGGGGGCATTCAGCGGTACCGGACCCGGCTCTTCCCGCAGGCCCCCATTGCATCCTGCAAGCAGAACGACCAGCAAAGTCGAAAGTCGTAATTGATACGACATGTCTGTTTCTAATGATATTCTCTGCGATTTCGAAGTAGGACGGCCTTAGAAGGCCGTCCTACGACTCGTCACTTCTTCACCGTCACAAACAGCGGTTTCGCCGAATATGTCGCCTTCATCACGAAGTTGATCGAGATGTTGGCCATCACCGAGACCTGCTGTTTCTCGGCCGGCTGAGCGTTCGGGGCGGCGCGGAGCGTGATGTAGCCCTTCGAGACCTTGCCGGTCACCAGCGTGCGGCTATTGCGGCCGTCGATGGCGACCCCTTTGGGCAGCGTGTCGGCGAACATGCTGCTGAGGTGCCGGAACCGCACGTCGAGCGTGACGTTGCTGTTGAAGTTCGCCGCGCGGTTCAGCGTGACTTCGATTCGCTTTGATTCCCCCGGCTTCAGCGTGACGTGGTAAGTGCTGAGCTTGACCGCCCGCAGGTCGTTCGGGGCGCCGATGGAGACCGTGTGCATGTCGACGTGCCAGTGGTTGCGGCCGCCGCCGGGCATGTAGGTTTCCTGTTGCGGCTGGGCCGTGACCCGCAGCTCGCGCTCTTTGCCGGCGATCTTCGCGGTGCCAATGCCGGTGACGGTAATGTTGGCGACGTCCATCTTCGCGTCCGGTGCGGCGGAGAGGATGACGCAGCCGTCGGTCGCGCGGCCAGCGAGAATCTTCCCCTTGCTCGCGGAGACGCCGGCGGGCAGACCGCTCACGTCCAGTTGAATCTCCCCCGTAAAACCGTTCTTGCGGATCGCCCGCGCGAAGATCGCCCCGCTGGTGCCGGGGGTGAGCAGCGTCTTGTCGGTGTCGAGATACAGCTCGAACGTCGGCTCAGACCGGGTGCAGTTCACGTAGTACACGAAATCGTCGCCGCCACGGAGATGCACGTCGCGGATTTCGAGCACGTATTTTCCGTCGGCCGGGGGCGCCCAGAACTCGATCTGCGAGTCGGAGAACAGCCGGCGGTTGGCGGTCAGGTCGTCGTTGAGGGCCAGTTGCCGGCCGGTTTTCGCGTCGAGAATGCGGAGATGAGAATCCAGCGCGGAACCCCAGCGGCGAGCCATGACTTCAAATGAATAGCGCCGGCCCTTCTTCGCCTCGAACACGAAGCAGTCGATGTCGGCTTCCTTCCCGATCCGCCCGCTGATGCCGCCGCGAACCTGCACCGGTTGGGCGGTCTTGTACGTGTTGTTCTCGCCGTCGGCTTCCACGGTCTGCGACAGGTCGCTGACGACAACGGCGACCGGGTTGGTCAATTCGCCGTTGGGCAATTTCAACTGCACGGTTTGCGGGCCGAGCGCCATCGTAGGACGGCCTTCCAAGGCCGTCCGCTCCACGGTAGCAGAATTCGTGAGAATTCTGCCGTCCGTTTTTCGTACTCCAGAATTCTCACGAATTCTGCTACGACGGCCTTGGAAATCCGTCCTACGGTTCTGCGGCAACTGCCGGCCGATGAGTTCCAGCGGCGTCGATTTTCCGCGCGCGACGCCCATCGGATGCACGGCCACCACGAACGGGCGGTCGCTGGCTTCGATGCAGTATTCCCAGAAGTTGTTCCCCTGGTAGCGCACGTCGCGGATTTCGAGGAAGTAGTCGCCGTCTTCGTCGAAGCGGTGCGTCAGCAGCGGGTCGGCGGCGTAGTAGTTGTCGGACTGGACGATCGTGGAACCGGAGGCGTTCCTGATGGAAATGATCGGGTCGACGTGCTGCTGCAAGTCGTGAATGCGGTCCTGCAGCCGCATCGCCCGCACGTGAAACGTGAACGACTGCCCGGCTTTCGCGTGGAACTTGAAGTAGTCGACGTCTTCGGCCCGTTCGATCGCCCCGCAGAAGGTGGCCGGCAGCTTGACCGGGTTGGCCTGTTCCGGCGTGTTGTTGGTTCCCGATTCGACGACGACCGGGTCGCGGACGATGACCAGTTGCCCCAGCGTGCTGGCCCCGTTGGGGGTCGCGATGCGGAAGTCGCGGACGCCCGGCTTCGCGTCGGGCGCCACCGTGAACTTGATTCGCGTCCGCCCGGTGGACCGCCGACCGCGCCGTCCACCGCGGCGGCCGCGCTTGCGTTTTCCGGCGTCCTGCTTGTCCTTCACGATCTCGCCGGTGACGCCGTCGCCGGAGACGAGCACCTTGTACGCGCCGGCCATGCTGTAGCGGGACGAGAGCGCATGCACCGACGACGTCCCGACCTGGGCGGCGGCTGGTTTGAGGCTCATGAGCATGGGGTAGGAGGTCTGCGCGACGGCGGTGGTCGGAAGAGAAACCGCGATGACGAGCGAGGTGGCAATGATCCGATAACAGCGTGCTGTCATTGGGACGATTCCTCGTAGGACGGTTTTTCAAACCGTCCGTTCGATTTGGCTGGATTTGCTGATCGACCTGGCGATCGTTGGGTTCGCGGACGACGGACGGTTTGAAAAACCGTCCTACGGAAAACGCACTCACCGCACGAACAGGAACTGCTTCGAGTTCAACAGCGACCACAGCAGGTCTTCGTAGAATTCCTTCGGGCTGGGGCTTTCCTTCAGCAGCCGCCGGCAGGCGGCGCGTTCCTTGTCATTGGGGTAGCGCGACAGCGTCGCGAGATAGAGTTCCTCGACGATCTCATCGTGCGGATTCTTCGCCCGCAGCAGCTTCTGCAACCGGCCGGCGGGGCTGGCGATTTTCGTTACCAGCGTGTCGCCGTTGAGCGTGTGCAACGCCTGCGACAGGCTTTCGTCCGGCATGCGTTCGCATTCGCACACGCTGGCCCGCTTCGGTTTGCCGAATGTGGAGAGGAAGTAGTTGGGGTACTCCGCGTCGGGCAACTCGATCGCCCGCGTGCCCGGCGGCAGGTTGCGGAATTTCGTCGGTACGCCGGTGACCGCGTCGATCGCATCCAGCAGCGGCTCAGCGGAAATCCGCTTCACCTTGAAGTGGCTGTAGAAGCGGTCGTCCGCGGCGTTGGCTTTCGTCGGTTGCGAATCGAGCTGGTACAGCCGCGAGACCATGATCGCCCGGATCAACCGCTTCAGGTCGTACTTGTGCTTCACGAAATGCTTGGCCAGCGCGTCCATCAGTTCCACGTTGGTCGGCGGGTTGGTTTCGCGGAGATCGTCGATCGGCTCCACCAGCCCGCGCCCCAGCAGGTAGCCCACGTAGCGGTTGACGACGTTCTTCGCGAAGTAGTCGTTCTTCGGCGACGTGAGCCATTCGGCCAGAGGGATCCGCAAGTCGAGCGGATGCGTGACGGAATCGCCGTCGAGCGTCTGCCCCTTCGCGCTGCCGCTGGGGCGGACGACGACGACCGACTCCCGCCCGAACAGGCCGAACTCCTGGCTGTTCTTCGTCCCCACGCGGGAGAAGAACGCCGAGAAGCCGCGGTAGTCTTCCTGGCTGTATTTCTCGAAGGGGTGATGGTGGCACTTCGCGCACTGCAGGCGGATGCCGAGGAAGAGCTGGGCCGTCGATTCCGTCAGGTCCGAGGCGTTGCGATTGATGCGGAAGTAGTTGGCAGGGCCGTTGGAAAAGATCGAACCCTTCGCCGTGACGAGTTCCCGCACGAACCGATCGAACGGCTTGTTGGTCCGCAGCGACTGCTTGAGCCAGTTGTGCAGCGCCCACATCCCCTGTTCACCGACCGTGTTGCTGTGGTTACGCAACAGGTCCGACCACTTGAGCGTCCAGTAGGCGGCGTAGCGGTCGTTGTGGACGTCGAGCTTCGGGTCGCCGGTCAGCCCCAGCAGGCGGTCGATGAGTTGCTCGCGCTTCTTCGGGTCATTCGACGCGATGAAGGCCTTCGTTTCCGCGATCGAAGGCAGCGTGCCGATGGCGTCGAAATACGCCCGGCGGACGAACGTCGCGTCGTCACACAAGGGGGACGGCTCGATACCCAGCTCGCGGAACTTCTTCGCCGCCAGCTCGTCGACGAAGTTGTTGCTATTCCAGCCGGCGAGCTGCACGGAATTCGCGTAGGGAATGACGAACGTCGCAATCTGGGCCTGCCCCTCGAAGCGGACCATGATCGGCGCCTGGCCCTTGCCGACGGCCTTCACCCGGCCGGTGTCGTTGACGCTGAGCAACGCTTCGTCCATCGAGTTGTACTTGGCCCATGCGGTGACGTCCCGCTTGCTCCCGTCGCTGTATTCGGCTTCCACCCGCAACTGCTGCGAGAGGCCGGTTTCGCCGACGCGCTGGGCCGGGGTCACGGTGAGTTTTGTGACCTTCGGCGTTCGCCGTACCGGTCCGGGTGCGCCGTTGCGGATCCACTCGGCGAGGATGCGGAAGTCGGTCGAGTTCTGATCGAGCCGCTTGCCGCCGCCGTGCGGGACCTGCATCGTCGGCTTGCGGAGGAACAGGCTGCGTTCCGGATCGAGCAGGTTCAGCCGCCGCTGGTGCCGGTCGCGGACGATCATCTCGTGGTCGTTCCGCGGCTGGAAGGCGAAGACCGACAGCTTGAAGCCCCCTTTCCCGTACTGGCTGGCATGGCAGGCCCCCATGTTGCAGCCGGCTTTGCTGAGGATCGGCATCACGTGGCTGCCGAAACCGAACCGCGGCGTGCTCACAACGCCGGTGACTTTGATCGCCACGGTCTTCGAAACGCCGCCGCGACGAACGGTGATCGCCGCCGTTCCGTTGCCGACGGCAGTTAGCCGGCCGGTCGCGTCGATGGTCGCGACTTTGGGATTCGACGACGCAAACGTGACGGCGTGCGTGAGATCGGGGGACCGGTCAGAAAACCTCCCGGCGAGGTCGAGGCCGGTGACGAGCAACTGAGCGCGCTCCAGATGTCCCGTCAGCACGACGTTCGCCGGCTGCACGCGGAAATCCCGCAAAACGCTCGCCGGCGAAGCAGGGGGGGCGGAAACGGCATCGGTCGAGAGAAACGCCAGCGGCAGCGAAAGAGCGACGATTGCCAGCAGAGAGTGATGGCGGGGGGCGTGAAGCATGGGCTGGCAAACTCCTTACCGGCTGCCCGGTTGGGGAAACAGGGCCGCCGTCGTGGCAGGGGAATCGGAGGATTCCATCAGGTGGGACGCCCCTCCGGTTTTTGGAAACCAACCATCGGAGGCTGTGGATATTATGTCGACTGTGCCGGAGGATTTCCACAGTCACGCCGGGTTTTGCTGGTGTACCGACTTCAGTCGGCCCGGTGTGCGAGTTGCGTAGCAGAATTCGTGAGAATTCTGCACGATCACAGTGCTCTGCAGAATTTTCACGAATTCTGCTACGGGCCGACTGAAGTCGGTACACCAGCGGGTGGTGTTCATGGCGAGGGAGATTTCTGGTATCCTGCACCACTGTGATATTCCGCAAAATCTGTGATATTCCGCAAAATCGAAGATTCTCCCTCCACCGGGTTGGCCGTCGGGCCGTCTTCAAACAGCCGAGGAGAATGGAAATGATTCGCGCAATCCAACTGTCGCTGCTGCTGGCGGCGATCTCGCTGCCGGCATTCCCTCTTGCGGCGAATGAGAACGTCGACAGACCGGAGAAAACGCCCGCGGCCGCGAAGCCTGCCGGCGCGGAGAAGGCCGCAGCGGCCGACGTCAAGACGCTCATCGCCCAGTTGAAAAGCGGCAAGTACCAGGAACGCAACGAGGCGACCAAGAAGCTGATGGCCGTCGGCAGCGCGGCGATCGAACCGGTCGCCAAAGCCGGCATGACTGACGACCTCGAACTCGGCGCCCGCTGCGTCGACGTGCTGAAGCATTACCTGCAGAACGGGGACGCCGCCTCAAAGGCCGCCGCCCGGAAAGCGCTGCAGGAGCTTCGCAACGGCAAACATGCGTCGGTCGCGAAATGGGCTGCCGAGGCGCTGCAGCAGCGGGCGTTGGGCAGATTTCCCAACGGTTTCCCCAACCGCCGCGGTCTCGGGGGACGCTTCGGCGGAGCGCGGCGCGGCGGGATCGGCTTTCAGCGAGACGTCACCGCCGTCGACAACGGGAAGACGATTCACATCAAGGAGACCATCCTGCCCGGCAATCGCCAGATCGTCGTGAAGGTGACCGAGAAGGTGGACGGCAAGGACAAGACGACCGAGTACAAGGCCACGTCGCCGCTGGAACTGCGACAAAAGAACAAGGAGATCCACGACCTCTACCTCAAGCACATCGCCAAGGCGAAATTGATGATCGTCGGCCCGAACAACGCCGCGATTCCCGTGCAGGTGCAGCGCCCGCCGTTTGGAGCGCGGCCCGCGGGAGGCATCCGCACCATGACCAGCCGCACGATCAACGGCGACCGCGTGATGACCGTCTCCGACGGCAACCGACAGATCGTCATTCGGGACAAGGACGGAAAGAACATCTCAATGTCGATCAGCGAGACCGTCAACGGCGCCCGGAAAACCACGCGGGTGGAGGCGGACGACCTCGACGACCTCAAGAAGAAAAACGCCGACGCCGCGAAGCTCTACCAACAATACGTCTCTCAAGCCGGGCGGATTGTCGGCCGCATCCCGCTCGGTCGCGCTGGCGGACGCGCCGTTCCCGGCGGGGCGGCTAAGCCGCCAGCGGCGCCGAAGCAGGCGCCGGCCAACAACCGCGTCGAACCCCGCAGGGAGATCGAAAAGGCGAAAACGCGGCTGCAAGCGACGATCGACAAGCTGCAGAAGCTCGCCGCCGCGGGCAAAGCCGACCCGAAAGACCTGCGGCAACTGGCCGACGACATCCAGGCCGCCCGCCAGGAACTTGAACGGGCGACCCGCAACCTGGAGCCGTAATCGGTCATTTGTAGCGGAATTCGTGAGAATTCCGCGGCGTGCCAATGAGTAGCGGAATTCTCACGAATTCCGCTACCGACCACTCACCAATTCGTCAGATCGGTTCCCCCATCAACCCCCGCGCCAGCCGGCTGAGGGCTTCGTTTTCGATCTGCCGCACCCGTTCCCGCGTCAGGCCGAGGGTTTCGCCGATTTCCTTGAGCGTTCTCGGTTCGGCGTCGTCGAGGCCGAACCGCATCCGCAGGATCATCCCTTCCCGCGAATCCATCTTGTCGAGCATCTCGTAGACGTGCTCGAGGTTGTCGCTGTCGATCAGCTCGTCTTCGGGGGCCTTGGTGCGGCTGTCGGCGACCATCTCTCCCAGCGACCAGCCGCCGTCCGTCTGGTCCGATTGCGGCGTCGAGTTGTAAAGCTGGATCGCCTTCTTGACGATTCGCAGCTTTTTCTTCGGGAGCTGCAGCTCGTCTGCGACTTCGGCGGCGGTCGGCGTGCGGCCGAGCTCGTCCTGCAGTTTGGCCGTCGCCCGCCGCCACTTCGAGAGCAGCTCGACCATGTAGGCCGGAATGCGGATCGTCTTGGCCGAGTTCACCAGCGCCCGCTTGATCGACTGCTTGATCCAGTAGCTGGCGTAGGTGCTGAAGCGGGTGTTCATTTCGGGGTCGAACCCCTCGACGGCCCGCAGCAGCCCGAGGTTCCCCTCTTCGATCAGGTCCTGCAACGGCAGTCCCTTGCCAGTGTAGGCCCGTGCGATGTTGACCACCAGCCTCAGGTTTGCCCGCACCATGCGGTCGCGGGCCGCTTTGTCACCGTTCTCGATGGCATAAGAGAGCTCCTTTTCTTCCCCGGCCGTCAGCAGGGCCGTCTCGTTGATTTCGCGGAGGTAGGTTTCCAGGGGTGACTGAACCGACGCGGTCGGCCGTCGGCGAGTGGCCGTCTTGTTCATGGATTTCCTTCGGATTCGTTCGGAAGATGACGTCTACGGGTAACCGTCGAACAACGAACCGGATGTCGCGGCGGGGGGTCGTGCACGTCGGGCGGCCGCCGCAATGAGAGACTCGGGTGAGCGGGGTCGGGTCCCGAATGTTTGCCGCCGTCGTGTTTGTCTTATCGGTCCATCTTTCCTGACCGCTGAACCTGAGGGCTTCTTCAGCGCGAAAAGCAACCGCAAGCCGGGCAGTTGGCGCAATAATGCCGAGCGTTCCGCCGGCAGGAATCGGCCGCAGAGTTTCGCAGGCACGCGGGGCCCCGACGAAGGTCACACACCCGCCGCGCGAGGCCGTCCATCGACGTCGCCTGCCGCTTGCCCGCTCTCATCCGCACGACGCCGGGAATCGGGGCAGCCGCGACGACCGATTCAACCGATTGAATCGATACTCTGCGAATCAGTAGGACGCCGCCTGGAGGAACCGTGACGTCCGTAGGGGAATTCGTGAGAATTCCGCCGACAGGTGACTCGCCGCAGAATTCTCACGAATTCTGCTACCGGGCAGCGGACGCTGGCAGCGTCCGCCACGACCACCACTCACCACTCACCACTCGCCTCTCACCGCGCAACAGAAGACGGTGCCGGGCGTCGTCGGCCCGGCACCGTCTGCGATTTGGAATGTCGTTCGACCGGCGGCGATCACTCGCCGTTGGCATCCTTGTCTGCCGCCGTCTCTTCCGCGGCTTCGGCCGCGGGCGTTCCGATCGAGAACAGCGGGCCGGCTTCGCCTTCGCCGGTGCCGCCGCGGAGGGGTTTCGGGGCGTCCGGCCGTCCGGGCGCGGTGTCCCCCTCTTCGGGTTCGATTTCGGCGTCGAGCCGGCGGCTGAGGCCGATCTTGCGGTCGGCGGTGTCCACCCGCAGCACGCGGACTTCGATCTCCTCGCCGACTTTGACGACCTCGTCGGGGTTCTCGACTTTATGGTCGGAGAGTTCGGAGATGTGCAGCAGGCCCTCGAGCTCCTCTTCCAGTTCGACGAACACTCCGAAGTTGGTGATCTTGGTGACCTTCCCCTTGACCACCGAGCCGGGGGCATACCGCGAGGGGATCTCGTTCTCCCAGGGGTCTTCGTGAAGCTGCTTGAGCCCCAGGGCGATGCGTTTGCGGTCTTCGTCGACCGAGAGCACCTGGCATTCGACGTCGTCCCCCTTCTTGAGCATCTCGTTGGCGTGCGAGATCTTGCGGGTCCAGGACATGTCGCTGACGTGCAGCAGGCCGTCGACCCCTTCTTCCAGCTCGATGAACGCTCCGTAGTTGGTGAGGTTGCGGACCTTGCCTTTGACGGTCGTGCCCGGCGGGTATTTGGCGGCGACCTCGTCCCAGGGGTTGGGCTGGGTCTGCTTCATGCCCAGGGAGATTTCCTGCTTCTCGGTGTTGATGCCCAGCACGACGACCTCGACTTCGTCGCCGATGTTGACCATCTCCGAGGGGTGCTGCAGCCGCTTGACCCAGGACATTTCGCTGATGTGCACCAGCCCTTCGACGCCCGGCTCGAGCTTGACGAACGCCCCGTAGGACATGACGTTGACGACTTCCCCCTTGATGCGGCTTCCGACGGGGTACTTGGTCTCGATTTCGTCCCACGGACTGGGGGTGAGCTGCTTCATCCCCAGGGCGATCTTTTCCTTTTCGCGGTCGATGTGCAGGATTTTGACGTCGATGCGGTCGTCGATTTTCACCTTTTCGGAGGGATGGTTAACGCGGTCCCAACTCATGTCGGTGATGTGCAGCAGGCCGTCGATGCCCCCCAGGTCGACGAACGCCCCGAAGTCGGCGATGTTCTTCACGACCCCCTTCCGCGTCTGGCCTTCTTCGATTTCCGACATCAGCTTCTTCTTCATCTCATCGCGTTTGTCTTCGATGAGTTTGCGGCGGCTGACGACGATGTTGCGGCGGGATTCGTCGATCTTGAGGATCACGCAGTCGATATCGCGGCCGATGTAGGCGCCGATGTCGGGGGGGCGGCGGATGTCGACCTGGCTGGCGGGGAGAAACACGTTCACGCCGATGTTGACCAGCAGCCCGCCCTTGATCTTGCGGACGACGTTGCCGGTGACCATGTCCCCCTCGGCGTGGGTGGCGATGACCTTTTCCCACTCGCGGATGCGGTCGGCCTTGCGTTTGGAAAGCAGGATCAGGCCGAAGTCGTCTTCGACCTCTTCCAGCAGGACCTGCACCTTTTCGCCGGGGATGGGAGCCTGGCCTTCGTCGGTCCACTCGTCGATCGGGACGATGCCTTCGCTCTTGTAACCAATGTCGACGAGGACTTCGTCCCCCTCGACGCGGATGATTCTGCCTTCCACGATCTGGTTGACGTCGTAATCGCGGGCGACGTAGGTGATGTCGGCCACGTCTTCGTCGGAGAAGGTCGTGCCGATGAGGCTCTCGATGTCGCTGTCGTCGACGTGAAATTCCCGAATGAGGTTCCGATCGACCATGTGTGAAATTGTCCGTTTCCGCGTTGCCTCGCGGCGAGCGTAGCGTGGAATTCATTCCACGCGAGTGGCGCGTGGAAAGAATTCGACGCTACGCAACCGTCAACCGCAGGCAAATCGCGCACGCGTAAGAGGTGAAATGCAAACCGGTCGGGCCACGCGCCCCGGCCTGCCAGAGTCTGCAACCGAACCCGGATGGTACAGAATCGTGGGAAAATCTACCAGTGGAACGCCGACGGCTTGTTCTCCAGTTCTCCAGGGGTGCATTCCCCACATTGCGAATCCGCGGCCGAGAGGGAACGCTGATTCGGCGGATTGAGCGGACTCGCGCCGGCGCGGCGTAGCCGCAACCAAAGTATAGACAGAAAGATTGGTGACAGAAAAATGTCGACTCAGGCGGACAACGAGTCCGGCAGCAGTTCACAAGTCGCCGGGCGTCACAGTGAGGGTCGGAATGGAACGAATGGAGACGGACGGTTCGATTTCACGGTAGCAGATCCTTCGCGTCAGGGTCACCGACAGAAAGCAACTGAGGCAGGAGAGTGGAATTCGCAAACACCTTTCCTATTTTTCTGTCACCAATTTTTCTGTCTCATCCTCGGGCGTCGCGGATGCTGCCCGCATCCGCCTCGGAAAGGCCCTTCCGCAGAATCGTTCCGCCATTTTGATCCGCATTGCAAACTGCAAACAAGGACCAGCACCGGAACCGTCATTTGCATAGCGCACCGGCCGCTGATACTTTGACGACGGGAATCCGGTCGAACCCTGTTCGCAATTCTGGAGTCGACATGAACCGGCGACTGAACGCTTCATTTTTCTGTTTCGCAGGGATTGCCTGCCTGTTGCCGGCGTGCATTGCAACGCAATCGGCTGCCGCCGCGCGAAAGCCCAACATCATCTACATCATGGCCGACGACCTCGGCTACGGCGACCTGAGCTGTTACGGGCAGAAGAGTTTCCGCACGCCCAACATCGACCGGCTGGCGAAGGAGGGGATGAAGTTCACGCAGTTCTACGCCGGCTCAACCGTCTGCGCCCCGTCGCGATGCGTGCTGATGACCGGGCTGCATCTGGGGCATGCCTACATCCGCGGCAACGGCAAAGTGAACCTGCGACCGGGCGACGCCACCGTGGCAAAAGTCCTGAAGAAAGCCGGCTACGCCGGCGGCCTGTGCGGCAAATGGGGCCTCGGCCACGAAGGATCGACCGGCGTGCCGACGAAGCAGGGGTTCGATTTCTTCTACGGCTACCTCGACCAGCACCACGCGCACAACTATTACCCGACGTTTCTGATGCGGAACGAGAAGCGGGTGACGCTGCCCAACGTCGTCCCCGGGCAGGGAACCTGGGGGCAGGGGGTCGCGACGAAGAAGGTCGACTACAGCGCCGACCTGATCGCCGGCGAAGCGCTGCAGTTCATCGACCGCAACAAAGACCGGCCGTTCTTCCTGTACTTTGCCGCCACGCTGCCGCACGCCAACAACGAGGCTCGCCGCGAGGGAATGGAAATCCCCGACCTCGGCAAGTTCAAAGACAAAGACTGGCCCGAACCGCAGAAGGGGCTGGCCGCGATGATCACGCGGCTCGACGCGCAGGTGGGGCAGGTGCTGGCCCGGCTGAAGAAGCACGGCCTCGACGAGAACACGATCGTCTTCTTCACGTCCGACAACGGCCCGCATTCCGAAGGGGGGAACAACTCCCGCTACTTCAATTCCAACGGCCCGCTGCGGGGGCAGAAGCGCGATCTGTATGAAGGGGGCATCCGCGTGCCGATGATCGTCCGCTGGCCGGGCAAAGTCCGCGCAGGGAGCGTGTCGAACCACATCGGCTACTTCGGCGACTTCCTGGCGACCGCCGCGGAGATCGCCGGGGTGAAAGACGTACCGAAAACCGACGGCATCAGTTTCCTTCCGGCCATCCTCGGCCAGCCCGACCGGCAGAAGAAACACGACTTCCTCTACTGGGAGTTTTACGAACGCGGCTCGGCGCAGGCGGTTCGCCGGGGACGCTGGAAGGGGGTCGTCAAACCGCTGGGCGGCAAACGGCTGGAATTGTACGACCTTGAGAAAGACGTCGGCGAAACGACGGACGTGGCCAATTCGCACCCGGAAATCGTGAGCACGATGCTGGCCACGATCCGCAAGGCCCACGTCCCTTCGCCGCTGTGGAAGGTCCGTAAGCAGGCCCGCAAGAAACGCAAACGGGCGAAAACCGCCGATCGATGAACAGAAGGGAACAAAGGAAACGAAGATGGAATTGTTGACGCGATCGATCGCTCGTTTGTCTGGATGGTGGATTCCGCGATGCCATAAGGATTAGCGGTTATCAGCGTTCATCAGCGGTTTCCTGAAAGGAGCAGTTGTGCCGGAGAAAACCGTCCGCCAGTTCGGTCTCTGGGACAGCCCCATCACACCCAAGGGGCTGGCGGAAAGCGTGCGGCTGAATTCCGTCCTCTACGACAGCGACGGAAAGACGCTCGTCTGGCATGAAGGACGGTCCGGCCGCGGCGTGTTGCTCGCGCAATCGTCGCCGACCGACGCCCCGCGCGACCTGACGTCGGAAATCAGCGTGCGGGCCGAGGTCGGTTACGGGGGCGGTGACTTCACCGTGCAGGGTGGGTTTGCTTACTTCGCCGTCCACAAGGACGGTCGGCTGTTCCGCCAGCCGCTCTCGACCGGCCCGGCGACGCCGATCACGCCGCAGTTCGGCACGGCGGCGTCGCCGGTGGTCTCGCCGGGCGGGCGGTTCGTGGCCTACGTGCATTACGACGGCGACCGGACCGACGTGATCGGCGTCGTCGACGCGGAAGGCCGGCGCTGGCCGCAAATCTTCACCGCCGGCCACGACTTCTACATGCAGCCGCGGTGGAGTCCCGACGGGAAGCGCTTCGCCTGGATCGCGTGGGACTTCCCCAACATGCCCTGGGATGGAACGCGGCTGTACGTCGCCGAGGTTCTTGAAACACCCGGTGTTTCTGAGAACACCGGGTGTTTGCCCCGGTTGGGCGAGCCGCGGGTGATCGCCGGGGGAGACGACGTCGCGATCTTCCAACCGGAGTTCTCGCGCGACGGGAAACGCATTCTCTATGTCAGCGACGAAACCGGCTGGGGACGGCTGCGGGCGACCGATCTCGACGGCGGTGAATCGCAGTGGCTCACGCCCGAAGGGGTCGAGGTCGGGTGTCCGGCCTGGGCGCAGGACATGCGAACGTACGCCGTCCTCGGCGACGGCCGTTCCGCCGTCGCCGCCATCGGGGACCGCGGATTCCAGCGGCTGCATCGCGTCGATCTGACGCGCGGGGAAACAGAGGTCATTCCCGAACTCGCGGAATACACGGAAGTCTCAACGGTGGAAGCGTCCGCGCCGGAAGCGTCCGCGGCGGCGCATCCATCCAGGACCGCCGCCGGCTCAAACCGATTCGTCTTCGCCGGCAGCGGACCGAAGATTCCACCGCGGATCGTCGAATTCGACCTCGCATCGCGTTCCACTCGCATTGTGGCCCGTTCCGCCGGCGAAACGATCCGCGCCGAAGCCCTCGCGGAGTGCAGGCCGATCTCCTGGCCGACGACCGACGGCGAAACCGCGCACGGACTGTTCTACGAACCGGCGAGCGAAGAGTTCACCAGCACCGGCAAACCGCCGGTCGTGCTGCTGATTCACGGCGGGCCGACCGGGCAGGCCGTCGCCGCGTGGAGTCCCAATTCCCAGTTCTTCGCCACCCGCGGGTGGGCCGTGCTGGTGGTGAACTACCGCGGCAGCACCGGCTACGGGCGGGAGTACATGCTGCGGCTGCGGGGGAACTGGGGGATCTGCGACGTGGAAGATTCGCTCAGCGGCGTGCGGTACCTCGCGGAACAGGACCTGATCGACCCGGACCGCACCGTCATCATGGGGGGCAGCGCCGGCGGGTTCACCGTGCTGCAGACGCTGTCGCAGTATCCCGATTCGTTCACCGCCGGCGTGAGCCTGTACGGCGTCGCGAACCAGTTCGGCCTCGCCGCCGACACGCACAAATTCGAGACCCGCTACACCGACACGATGGTCGGTCCGCTCCCCGACGACGCGCAGAAATACCACGATCGCTCACCGGAGTACCACGCCCACCGCATCAAGAGGCCGCTGGCGGTCTACCAGGGGGAAATCGACAAGGTCGTCCCCAAAGGCCAGTCCGACGCGATCGTGGACGCGTTAAAGCGGAGCGGCACGCCGCACATCTACCATTGCTACAAAGGCGAAGGCCACGGCTGGCGGAAGCGGGAAACGATCGAGCACTTCTACTCGTCGCTGGAGGAGTTTCTGCGGGAGCACGTGATCTTCTCGGTGAAGTAGCGTGGACTTCAGTCCACGCGAGTGTTACATTCGTCTGTTCGCCGATCGACTCCTACTCGCGTGGACTGAAGTCCACGCTACGGCGACGGCTTCGGTCCCGCCGGTCGCTCCTCCGGCGCCATCTGCAGATACGCCGGGTCCTGCAGGCCGAACGCGTCCGCCACGCGGTTGAAGAAGGCGAACATCGCCGTGACGTACACCGCCTCGGCGATCTGCTCGTCGCTCCAACCGGCGTCGCGGACCTTCTGCACGTCGGCGGCCGTGGTCTTCCAGGCGTGGTTGGTGAGCAGCTCGACGAACCGCATCAGGGCGCGTTCCGGCTCGGTCAGCGCGTCGCTGTCGAGGTCGCGGCGGCTGATGGCCTCGATACAGGCGTCGTCTCCTCCCTGCAACTGCAGGAAATAGGTGTGCGAACCCAGTCAGTACGGGCACTGGTTCAGCGCGGAGACCAGCGAGGCGATCATCTCTTTCGCCCGCCGGTCGAGGTGCCCCTGCGAGAAGTGCACCCCGAAACTGAAGTCGATCACCTGCTGCAGAAAGTCCGGCCGCAGGCTGAAGCACTTCAGAATCTCCGGCATCCGCGGCCGATGGGGATTGGCTTCCTTGTACCGGCGGTAGACCTCGGCAATCTCGCCGGTGGCGTCTTCGTCTTCGATCCAGCGGATGAAGGGCATGCGATTCACAGCATGTAGTGCGAAATTCATCTCGCACGAAGTGTGGGACGTGCGAAGTGAATTTCGCACGGCATTCTTTCACGACTTCTCAGATATGCTCGAGCTTCCGATGCCTCCGCCGTGCCGGCCGGCGGCAGTCGGCGCAGAGGCCGAAGACTTCCATGCGATGGCCTTCCATCAAAAAGCCGTGGCGGGCGGCGACGTCTTCGAGAATGCGGCTGATCTCGTCGGCCTCGAACTCGATCAACTGTTTGCATTTCCCGCAGATCAGGTGGTCGTGCTGCGGGTAGCCGTAGTCGTGCTCGTAGATCGGGCGGTTGTCGGGCCGGGCGACCTTGCGGATCAGGCCCGCTTTCTCCAGATCGCCGATCGCGCGGTAGACGGTCGAGCGGCTGACGCGGGTGCCGTCGGTTCGCGACGTGAGCCGTTCGATGAGCTGCTCGACGTCGAAGTGCTCGTGGGATGCGAAGACCTCGTCGACGATGATCGACTTTTCGCGAGTGAGCCGCTTCCCCTGCATCGCGAGATACTCGCGGAACTTGTCGGCCGGGGCGACGGCGACTTCGATGGAGGACAGCTCGGTCATCTGGTCAGTGGTCCGTGCTCAGTTGTCCGTCGGGGTTCGTTCTTTCCAATTGTCAGGTTGGAATGGGCGGTTGTCGACCCGTCGTGGCGAATGATCGACAACCGAACGCAACTGGCAACTGACTACCGGCATCCGGCAGCTTCAACTTCGTGGCCCGGGGGCCGCTTGCTCATTGACGGCCATTTCGGCACGAATTTCGGCGAGTAGCTTCGTGAGGGCCGCTTCGAGTTTCTCTGGGGTTTCGTACTCGCCGGCGTCGATGGCGGCCTTGATCTTTGCCAGCCGCTCGGCCCGCACCATGCCGGTCTGCTGCAGTTCCTGAAGCATGCGGCCCACCGTCGAGATTTCAAGCTCGTCGCGGGGAACGATCGACGGTGTTTCCGACGGCCGGGCCGGCGGCACTGCGGGCGGAGTCTGCCGAATGGGAATTCCAGCCTGGACGGCGCCGGGACCGGTTACGGACATGAAGAGGCTCCCCTTCCCTGAGCCGCGGAATCCGCGGGGGCGTGGTAAATGACCTGGGCGTGCCGGCCATCATACCCGAATACCGGAAATCGGTTCAACACGGGGTTTTCGGGATGGATTGCATCATTCCGATCCGCGAAAACCAACCCAATCCACGCTCTCCGCGTTCCCCTCCCGCGGCTGGCGGAGAGTTGCCGATCCGTTTAGAATCACCAATCAGAATCCCCCGATCCGTCCCCCGTAGGTCAGGCTTTCCAGCCTGACCCGAACGGCCAACCGACTTCACTCCTCCCCACCGCCCCGGTCAGGCTGGAAAGCCTGACCTACGTTGGAACCGCCGCATGTCCCACCGCCACGCCACCGGATTGAATCGTCGCGAACTCCTCCAGGTCGGTTACTCGGGTCTGCTCGGGCTCGGGCTCCCCGCCGTGCTTGGGGCAAAATCGGCCGCGGCGGAGACACATCGCGCGAGCGGTCCCGGCGCGGGGAAGGCGAAGTCCGTCGTCATCGTGTTCCTCACCGGCGCGTGCAGTCATCACGATACGTTCGACATGAAGCCGCAAGCCCCGGCGGAAATCCGCGGCGAGTTCAAACCGATCAGCACCGCCGTTCCCGAATTGCAGGTCTGCGAGCATCTCCCGAAGCTGGCCGCCCGCGCGAAGCAGTACGCCGTCATCCGTTCGCTCTCGCACGGCGACAACAACCATTTGATGTCCACGCACCACGTGCTCACCGGCACGAAGCAGCCCGGCGGGTTCTTCGACAAGGTCGCCAGCCGCGACGACTGGCCGTGTTATTCGTCGGCCCTGTCGTATCTGCGATCCGTGGCGGACGCTGCCAGCGTCCGCTCGAAAGCCGAAAACTTTGCCAACACTCGCGGCGGCGATGCGGACGCTGGCAGCGTCCGCCACG
>Ga0268386_10000212_pt1 | contig 35222 bp, 34 predicted proteins | sample RVTome_15_FD_200260 | JGI IMG/M metagenome (GOLD analysis project Ga0268386, IMG submission 200260) | Soil microbial communities from uranium-contaminated site in the Upper Colorado River Basin, Wyoming, United States - RVT150D86... ... | reverse complement strand
CGCTGTGGGTGCTGGCCGTGCTGTCCAACATCACGGCGCTCCAGCGCATCGTCTTCACGCGCCGGATGATGAGCGAGCCGACGGTGCTGCGGATCGCGCTGCTGGCGGCCGTGCCGCTGCTGCCGGGACTGGCCGGTGCGGCTGAATCGGCTCGGCCCCCGCAGGTGCCGTCGGCCGAGACCGAGCGGGCCTGGGCGCGGGCCATCGCCGCCTACCAGGCGGGTGACCCGGCGCCGGTCACGGTCGAGCTCGGTGAGGCCGCGCTGCGCTCCCCGATCGGCGACCACCTGCGCCTGATCGTGGCCGACGCGCAGGCGCGTCGGAATCAGCTGGCCCCCGCCCGGGCGACGGCGCTCGGCGTCGCCGACCACCACCCGGACAGCCGGTTGACACCGCGGGCGCTGTTGATGGCCGCCACGCTGGCCGACCGTGCCGGCGACGAGGCGAGCACGCAGGCCACGCTCGTGCGGCTGCTCGACATGCACCCGGACTCACGCGAGGCGCCCCAGGCCCTCTACCTGCTCGGCCAGTCGGCCGAGGCGCGGGGACAGCGCGACCACGCCGCCCGCGCCTATCGCGAGCTCATGGTGCTGGCGCCGACCACGGGCTGGGCCGCCGGCGCGGCGGATCGGCTGGGGCTGCTGGCGGCGGTCGGCATCACCGCGCCGGCGCTGACTCTCGATCAGCGGCTCGATCGCGCCGAGCGGCTGCTGCGCGGTGGCGTGCCCAAGACCGCCGCCGACGAGGCCGAGCTCATCGCCAGCGAGGCGCGCGATCCCTCGATCGTCGTGCGGGCGCTGCGGGTCGTGGCCGACGGCGCCCAGCGTCTGGGCCGTCACGAGGCGGCCGCGAAGGCCCTGGCGCTCGCCATCCCCAGGGTGCCCCCCGACCGCCAGGGGACGTTACGGCTGGAGGAAGCACGGCTGCTGCTCCGCGCGGGTCAGCGCGATCGCGCGTTCGAGGTCCTCGCGAAGGTGGCCGCGACGGGCCTGGAGGCCGACGCCGCTCAGGCGCTCTGGATGCGGGCTCGCGCCCTCGAGGACGCGCGGCGCCCGGCCGACGCGGTCACCGCCTATCGCGCCCTGGCGGCGCGATACCCGAAGCGTGAGGTCGCCGGCGCGGCGCTCTGGCGGCTGGGCTGGAACGCCTACCTCAAGGGCGATGCGCGCGAGGCCGCCCAGCACTGGGGCAAGCTGGTCGACGCGACCGGGAACCGGCCGTATCGCCTGGCTGCGCTCTACTGGCGGGCGCGCGCGACGGAGCAAGCACGCAACCGGGCGGCGGCAGCAGCGCTCTACGCGCAGGTCGTGACGGAAGCGCCGCGCAGCTACTACGGGCTGCTCGCGCTCGCCCGCACGGGCGGGGCTCGAGGCGCGGCCCGACCCTCGCCGATCGCCTTGCCCGCCGATCCCGCCGAGGCGGTGGCCGACGATCCGGGTTTCGCAAGGGTCGACCTCCTGCGCCGGCTGGGTCTCGTCGAGAGCGCGCTGGAGGAGCTGGAAGAGGTCGTCCAGCAGGCGTCCGGCGACACCGTACGGCTGTACGGGTTTTCCAGCGCTTACGTGCGGGACGAGCGCTACCACATGGCGCTGCGAATCTTCCGCCGACACTTCGCCGCGCTGGCCACCGGCGACCCGGCCCTGCCGCGTGCGTTCTGGGAGATGCTCTACCCGTTCGGCTGGCGGAGCGAGGTGACGGCTGCCGCTCAGCGCGTCGGCCTCGATCCTTTCCTGGTGGCCGCGGTCGTGCGCGAGGAGTCGTCGTACTACCCGCGCGCGCTGTCGCGGGCCGGTGCCCGCGGCCTGATGCAGCTCATGCCGGCCACCGCGCGTCCCATGGCCGAGCACCGCGGCCTGGCCTTCGCCGGTGGCGAGCTGCTCGACGACCCGGGCGTCAACATCGAGATCGGCACGGCGTTCCTGGCGGGGCTGCTGCGCGAGTTCAAGGACCCGCGGCTGGCGCTGGCCGCCTACAACGCCGGCCCCGGGCGGATGCGCCAGTGGTGGCAGGCGCGGCAGACCAGCGACGTCGAAGCCTTCGTGGAGCAGATTCCCTACGACGAGACCCGGCAGTACGTCAAGCGCGTGATGTTCTCGTGGGAGGAGTACCGGCGGCTCTACGGTGGCGGCGAGGAGCGGGCGAGCCTGAGCGAGCGGACGGCGACGATCGACTAGTCGCTGTCCTCGCGGTACGTGCCGGGGATCGGCCGGAAGCCACGGGGGACGAGGCCGGCGGCGGTCGCGTGGCCACAGTCGAACTGCACGGCCAGCCCACCCTCGCCCGCCGCCTCGAGCGTCGATGCCGACGCCTCGCGCACGTTCAGCGAGATGGCCAGACCCTCGATTCGCCCGACCCCGGTGGCCTGGTAGGTCAGAGCGTCGACGGCGTAGACGAGCCCGCGCACGTGCAGGCCCGCCGCGATCTCCAGGGAGCCATTGACGACGATCCAGCCGCGAAAGACGCCGTCGCGCGCGGGGAACGCGCCGGCCTCGAGCCGGGCGGCGGCCAGGGTGGCCCCGCCGGCCGGGTCGGAGCCGACGATGGCGCCGTCGGTGGTGTCGACGAAGACGACGCCGTCGCGCACGGGATTCGAGGCGTCGAACACGATGTGGCCGCTCCAGGTGGACCCGCCATCGGAGACGGTCCCGCCCTGCGGGAAGCCGGGGCCGTAGTACGTCCCGTTGCGCCAGGCCAGCGTCTTCAGCGCCTCGAGCGCCGCCGGGGAGAGCGTGAGGGGCTCGAACGCAGCAGCCGGCTGATGCTCGGCGCTGGCTCCGGCGCCGCCCGACAGTGCCACCGGGCCGGTGACGGTCGTGGTGGCACCGGTGAACGCGCCATACTTCGTGTCGTCGCCGCAGGCCGGGTCCCGGTTGGTGCCATCGATGGTCACGCTCCCCGCGGCCGTGAGCGCGCCCCGGACGCAGAGTGCACACGGAGCCCGGGCGGCGAGGTCGGGCACGGTCACCACGTCCAGGATCACCTTGCGGTGCGCCTTGGGGCGGGTGTCGAGCACGCTGTTGGTCGGCGACCAGCCGACGGCGCTGACCGTGCGCCGGTTCGGGTCGCCGCCGGTATGCCTCGCGACAGTGACCGTGAAGCCTCCCGTGAGGCCGAGCGCCACGAACGTCCGGCCGTCGAAGGGCGACGCCACGACGGCGGGTAACGGAGAGGGCAGGCCGGCAGGATGATCGGGATTCGACAGCGCCCAGAGCGCGTACTCCACACCGCTCTCCGCGAGCGTGCGGGCCTGGGTGCCGCGCAGGTGGTTGGCGGCAATGAGCGGTTCGGTCAGGGACAGGGACGCGAAGGCCAGCAGCAGCGTGGAGAGCAGGGCCAGGCTCATCAGCGCCATCGGGAGGGCCACGCCCTGCTCGTCGAGGTGTCGCGCGCGCATTGCCGTGGGGGATGTCGGCATCGGGAATGCCAGAGGCGAGGGCCGGCGTGACGCGAAGTTGCACGGGGGGTGGCAACGCGGGTGCCCGGCCCGCAGGGCAGGCAGCCCAGAACGCGCGATCAGCCGAGGCCGGGGTCGGCTCGCTCAGCGCCGCAACAGCGGCTCGAGCGCCGACCAGATGCGCTCGGCCACCGCGCGCTGGCCGGCGGCATTGGGATGGATCCCGTCCGCCTGGTTCATGCTCGGATCGCCGGCCACGCCTTCCAGCAGGAAAGGCAGCAGCGGCGTCGCCGTGCCCCGCGCGACCTCGCGGAACGCCTGGGCGAACGCGCTGGCGTAGGCGTCTCCGTAGTTGGGCGGCAGCCGCATGCCCGCGAGCAGCACCCGGGCACCGCTGGCGCGCGCGCGCGTGACGATCGCCGTGAGATTGTCACGCAGGGCGGCAACCGGCAGCCCGCGCAGCCCGTCGTTGGCGCCGAGCGCCACGATGACGACCTCCGGCCGGGACCGCAGCACCCAGTCGAGCCGCCGCAGCCCGCCGGCGCTCGTGTCGCCGCTGACGCCGGCGTTGACGACGCGATAGGCGAAGCCGGCCTCGCGCAGGCGGCGGTCGAGCAGCGCGGGATACGCCTCCTCGGCGGTCACGCCGAGACCGGCCGTGAGACTGTCGCCCAGCACGACGATCACGCGCTCGTCCGCCGGCGCCGGTGCGGCGGCGAGCACGAGGGCAAGCGCGACGAGGACGGGACGGGCGAAGCCGAGCGGACCCACGCTCGAAGTGTAGTATGGCTCCGTGATGATTCGCGTCCGTGACCTCGTCATGCGCCTGCCCGGCACCGGGCAGCCGGTGACGATTCTCGACGGCGTCAGTCTCGAGGTGGCGGCGGGCGAGGTGGTCGCGATCACCGGACCCTCGGGAAGCGGCAAGTCCACGCTGCTCGGTCTCATCGCCGGGCTGGACACGCCGAGCGCCGGCTCGATCACCGTCGACGGTGTGGAGCTGACGGGGCTGGGCGAGACCCAGCTGGCGCGCTTCCGCCGCCGCACCCTGGGCTTCGTGTTCCAGTCCTACCATCTGATTCCGACGTTGACCGCCGTCGAGAACGTCGCCGTGCCCCTGGAGCTGGCGGGAGCGCCGGAGGCGCTGGTGACCGCGCGCCGCCGGCTGGCCGAGGTCGGCCTGGCCGAGCGCGCGGACCACTATCCGGCCCAGCTCTCCGGCGGCGAGCAGCAGCGCGTGGCCATCGCGCGGGCCGTGGCGCTGGCGCCGCCGCTGCTGCTGGCCGACGAGCCGACCGGCAACCTGGATTCGGCGACGGGAGGCCAGATCGTCGATCTGCTGCTGGGGTTGAATCGCGAGCGGCGCTCGACGCTGCTCCTGGTCACCCACGACGCCTCGCTCGCCGCGTGCGCCGGTCGGGCGATCGCGCTACGCGACGGCCGCGTCGTCAACGGGTCCGGGGCGGGATGATGGGCGTCGCGCTGCGCCTGGCGTGGCGCCAGGCCCGCGGCGGCCGGCGCCACCTCACCGCGGTCTTCGGCTGCGTCGCGCTGGGCGTGGGTGCCCTGGTCGCCGTCGGCACGCTCGGTGCCGGCCTCGAGGCGACGCTCGCACGCGAGGCCAAGGCCCTGCTCGGCGGTGATCTCGAGCTGCGGGCGGCGCGGCCGTTGCCCGCCGAGGCCGACGCCGCCGTCGGCCAGCTCGCCGCCGCCGGGGCCCGCGTGGTGCGTGTCCGGGAGCTGGTGGGCATGGCCCGCGCGCCGGCCGGCGGCAGCGTCCTCGTCGAGCTGAAAGCGGCCAGCGCCGGGTACCCGCTCTACGGCCGACTGGCCACCACGCCGGCGGCCTCGCTGACGGCGTTGCTGGCCGACGACGGCGCCGTCGTGCAGCGCGAGCTGCTGGACCGACTCGGCCTCGCCCTCGGCGACCGCCTCCTCGTCGGCGAGGCGGCGCTGACGGTCCGGGGCGTCGTGGAGTCCGAGCCGGACCGGACGGCGAGCCTCGTCGCACTGGGGCCGCGCGTGTTCCTCTCACCGGAGGCGCTCGACCGGAGTCGTCTGGTCGCTTTCGGCAGCCGCGTGCGTCACCGCGTGCTCGTCGCGCTGCCAGCCGGCGTCGGCGCCGGCGAGACGCGGGCGGCGCTGGCCCAGGCGCTGGTCGATCCCGGGCTACGGGTGGCCGCCTACGACGAGGCCCAGCCCGGGCTGCGACGGTTCTTCGGGCAGCTCACGACCTATCTCGGGCTCGTCGGGCTGGCGAGCCTGCTGGTCGGCGGCATCGGGGTCGCGGCCTCAGTGTCGGCGTTCGTCGCGCGACAGGTGCCGACGATCGCCGCGCTCAAGGCGCTGGGGGTCGAGACGCGGACGCTCGTCGCCGCCTACGTGATCCAGACACAGGCGGTCGCGCTCGTAGGCGGGGTGACTGGCGCGGCGCTCGGCGTGGCGGCCCAGCCTCTGCTGGCGGCGGCGCTGGAGGGGCTCGTGCCCTTCGCCCTCGAAGCCCGGCCGCAGGCCGCCACGCTGGCGCGGGGGGTCGTGATGGGCCTCGTGGTGACGCTGCTGTGCACGTGGGCGCCCCTGGCCGCGGTGCGCGCGGTCCCGGCGTGGCTGATCCTGCGCCGCGACGTGGAGCCGTCGTCCCGGCGCGGGCGGGGCTGGCCGGCGCTCGTTCCGGTCGGGCTCGGTCTGGCAGCGCTGGCGCTGTGGCAGGCGGGCTCCTTCAGGACGGGCGGTCTCTTCGTGGGCGCCTGCGCCGCCGCCCTGCTCAGCCTGCTCGCCCTCGCGCGAGGTCTCACGCTCCTGGCCCGGCGCCTGCCGCGGGCCCGCGGCCTGGCCTGGCGTCAAGGCCTGGCGGCGCTGCGGCGCCCCGGCGGTCACGCCCCCCGGGTCGTCGTGGCCCTCGGGATGGCGGTGATGCTGCTGGTCACCGTCGCGCTGCTGGAGGGCGTGCTGGGTCGCCAGATCGATCTCGAGCAGCAGCGCCACGCGCCGTCCTTCTTCTTCCTCGACGTCCAGCCCGACCAGCGCGATCCGTTCTCGCAGCTCGTGGAGCGGGCCGCCGGGACACCGCCCGAGCTCACCCCGATCGTTCGCGGCCGGCTGGCCGCGATCGACGGCGCGCGGATCACGCGCGAGGCCGTGGACCGCCGGCGGGCGCGGGGCGAGGACGGCACGTGGTACTTCACGCGCGAGTACGTGCTGACCTGGGCCGACGCGCCGGCCTCCGGCAACGTGCTCACCCGGGGACGCTGGTGGACGGCCGCCGAGGCGTCGAGCCGCCCGCAAGCCTCGATCGAGGAGGCGGCGGCCCGCCACCTCGGGGTCGATCTCGGCTCCCGGCTGACGTTCGACGTGCAGGGAGTGGCCATCGAGGCCGAGGTCACCAGCATCCGGCGCGTGGACTGGCAGAGCCTCACGACGAACTTCTTCGTGGTGCTCTCGCCGGGAGCGCTCCAGGGCGCGCCGGCCACGTTCGTGGCGACAGCCCGGGTGCCGGTCGAGGCCGAGTCCGCGCTGCAGAACGCCGTGACCGCCGCGTTCCCCAACGTGACCGCGATTCCCGTGCGCGACGTGATGGAGCGGGTGGCGGCCGTGCTCGAGGAGATCGCGGTGGCCGTGCGGCTCGTGGCGCTCTTCACGCTCGGCACTGGCCTGGTCGTGACGGCCGGCGCCCTGACCGCCACCCGCTCGCAGCGGCTCTACGAATCGGTCGTCCTCCGCACCCTCGGCGCCACGCGCGGCGTGGTCGCCCGCGCCTTCGCCGTCGAGTACGGCCTGCTCGGCGCCACTGCCGGCATCGGTGGCGGCCTGCTGGCGACGATCCTGGCGTGGGCGGTCGTCCGCTGGGTGCTCGACGCGCCGTGGACGTTCGATTCCACGCCGCTGCTGGTGGGGTTCGTTGCGACGATCGCGCTCGCCCTGGGCGTCGGCTTTCTGACGACATTCCGGCTCCTGGGCCAGAAGCCGTTTCCCGTTCTCCGTCGCGAATAACGCATGAGCAGCGGCGACGAGCGTCTCGTCGCCCACGGAGGATCGCATGTTCACTCCGCTCGGCCTCGACCACGTCGTCTTCCGGGTGAAGGACCAGATCGCCTCCCAGCAGTTCTACGTCGACGTGCTGGGCTGCACGGTCGACCACGTCAACGAGCGGATCTCGCTCGTGCACCTGCGATTCGGCGAGCACTACATCGATCTGCTCCCGGCCACGCCCGCCGAGCCGGCGACGGTGGCCGGCGGCGTCGACCACGTCTGCCTGTCGATCCGCTGCGACGACCTGGCGAAGGTGGCGGACGAGCTGCGCCGTCGCGGGATCGCCCTCGAGGGCGATGTCGTCCAGCGCCGCGGTGCCTACGGGACCGGCCCCTCCCTTTACATCCGGGATCCCGACGGTCACGTCATCGAGCTGAAGCCGCGCCCGGCCTGAGCGCGCTGGCCGACCGCCCTCGGGCCGTCAGCGCCCGCCGAGGGTTCTCCCGGACGGGATCCCGTCGGGCGCCAGCGAGCCCGAGCTCTTCGCCCGCCGAGTCGGACGCTGCCTGGCACCGCATTTGCTACATTCGGCGACATGAGCGCCGTCGTGCTCGCCCTCGTCGTCGTCCTGCTCGCCCAACCTCTGGCCGCGCAGGTGGTTCCACCGGCGGCCAAGAGCGATCGTGAGGCCGTGCAGCACGGTGCGCAGCCGAACCCGGAGGAAGTGCGGCCAGGAAGCCGCGACGGCGATACCGCATCGGCGGCGGCAGGCGATCTGGTCGTGGAACCCGAGCGGCGGATCCTGGGGCTTCCGGTCACCGCGGCGCTGGTCGTGGCTGGCGTCCTGCTGGTCCTGCTCGTCGTCGCGGGCGTCGTGATCCCCGAGGCCCGTCGCCGTCGCCGAGCACGGGGCGGCGGGACCTACGGGCGGCTGTAGCCCGACAGGCCGTTCTCACCGTCTGCCTGCGGACTTCACCGCCGTGGAGAAGTGATCGCGCCCCCGCGCCCCCCTCGCCGAACCATGCCGTCGGAGCCGGCAACGGGCAGACCCACGCTTTTCCCTGGAGTTGAGCGCACCGGGGATAGTACCTTTTCTCAGCCAGATGGTCGCACTCGACCTCGACGCCTGGGTCGCACGTTCGGGCGCTCTCGACCTGGACGCCATCGCATGGTCCGAAGTGGCGAAGCATCCGATAGCTCCGGCGACCATCCGGATCCTGGGATCCATGGAAGACATCGAGAGCCACACGATCGTCTATCTGCGTTCGCTGCTGTCGACGCGCGCGATCGACGATCCCGAGGTCGCGACCTTCCTCGCCTGCTGGGTGCACGAGGAGATCTTCCATGGCCTCGCGCTGGCGCGCTTCCTGGAGGCGGCCGGCCATCCGCTGCCGCCCCGGGCGACGCCGCGCGGTCAGGAGCCGTTCGTCAAGCGGCTGGAGGCCTGGGCGACGTCCGCGGTCTCGAAGGCGTGGCCGGACTTCTGTGCCGTCCACATGACGTGGGGCGCGATCAACGAGCTCACCACCCTGACCGGCTATCACCGGCTCAAGCTGGTGGACAAGCATCCGGTGCTCGGCGACCTGCTCGAGAGGATCATCCGCGACGAGTCGCGCCACTTCTTCTTCTATTACCGCCAGGCCGAGGTACGCCTGCGGCGCCCCGGTGCCGCCTGGGTCGCGCGGCGTCTGGTCGATCGCTTCTGGGCGCCGGTCGGCAGCGGGGTCGTGCCCCAGCCCGAGCTGCGGTTCATGGCGCACTATCTCTTCGCCGGCGACGAGGGTCGAGCGGCCGCCCGCAAGGTCGACGACACGATCCGCAGGCTCCAGGGATTCGAGGCGGTGCCGCTCCTCGAGGCATGGATGGATCGACACGTCCGTCAGCCCATCGGGCTCAACGGAGGATGGAATGGCCACGCGCACGACTGAGCACTACCGCGCGTACACCCCGCAGCCTTTCACCCGCGCCGAGCGTGACTCGACCACGATCCTGTTCGGCGGTCTGCACTGGCGCATCGAGCGGGTCATCCAGGCCGTCCTCGAGGGCACCGGCCACAAGGCGCAGATCCTCCCGGCGGCGACCAAGGACGATCTGCTGACCGGCCGTGAGGTCGCCGACATCGGACAGTGCTGCCCCACGAGCTTCACGACCGGCAATCTCGTCAACTTCCTGAAGCGAGAGTCGAGGCAGAGCAGCGTCGAGGAGGTCAGCCGGAAGTTCGTCTACCTCACCGCGGGCTCCTGCGGCGCCTGCCGCTTCGGCCAGTACCACCAGAGCTACGAGCTGGCGCTGCGCAACAGCGGGCTGGAGGCGTTCCGCATGTTCCTCATGGCCCAGGACAACCTGGACCAGAGCGCGGGCGACGGGCTCGACCTGAGCCTGCCGATGACGCTCGGCTGCCTGTGGGGCATCTTCTGCACCGACCTGGTGCAGGACCTCGAGTACCAGACGCGGCCCTACGAGGTGATGCCGGGCCAGACCGAGGCGGTCGTCAAGGAGTGCGTCGAGTATCTCTACGAGGTGTTCCGCAACCGGCCCCGGAAATCGGCCAAGAAATCGGTGCTGTGGCACCTCACGACGCCGTACTTCGCGCGGGCGATGCGCGAGGTCCATCGCCGCTTCTCCGAGATCGAGGTGGACCGGCTGCGCGTGAAGCCCAAGGTGAAGATCACCGGAGAGTTCTACCTCCAGACGGTCGAGGGCGACCCCAACTACAACATCCATCGGTGGCTGGAGGCCGAGGGTGCCGAGGTCTACCCCGCCGGGATCACGGTCTGGATGGACTACCTCCTCCGCCTCGGTCTGCAGCGTTTCGAGGACTACCGCGGTATCGAGAGGGGCGCCCGGCTCAAGCTCGCCCTCGGCCGCCTGGCCCAGGGCATCCTCCGCCTGACCGTGGCCCGCCTGCGGCGGGCGATGGGCAACGTGCCGCACGCGATGCCGAGCCAGTTCGAGTTGCGGCGGCTGGCCGCCCCGTACTTCCACAGCCGGCTGGACGGCGGTGAGGGCGACATGCTGATCGGCAAAACGCTGTGGGCCTACCGCCACAAGAAGGCCCACATGATCTGCGAGCTGTCGCCGTACTCCTGCATGCCGAACACGATGTCGATCGGCGCCATGTCGGGCGTCCTCGGCAGGCACCCGGAGATCCTCTACGCCCCGCTCGAGATCAAGGGCGACGCCGAGATCCACGCGCTCTCGCGCTGCCAGATGATCCTCACCGAGGCCAAGAAGCGCGCCCAGCGCGAGTTCGACGAGGTGCTGGCGCGCACCGGCCTCACCGTCGACGACGTCCGCGCCCACCTGCACGCCCACCCCGAGCTGAAGAGAGCCACCTCCCGCATTCCCCACGACGGCACCGCCGCCGGCACCGCAGCGAAGCTGGTCTCGCACGTCGCCCGGACGATGGGGCGCCCCCGAGGAGTCATCGCATGAGGCCGTCGGGCTGGGGCTCCGGGCCCGGGCTTGGCCCGCACGGTCCGGGGGGAGAGGCAGGGAGGAGCGGGCCGCCCGGACCGCCGGAAGGGGCCCGCAGCCCTCCCCCGGGTGATCTCGTGACGACCGTCGGCGTCGACGTCGGCTCCACGACCGTCAAGTCGGTGGTGGTACAGGACGGCAGGGTCGTCTGGCAGGACTATCAGCGCCACCACACCAAGCAGGCGGAGAAGGTCGCCGAGCTCCTCGGGCGCATGGAGGCAGAAGCGGGCTTCACTCCCGGGCGCGATCGCGTGTTCTTCACCGGCTCCGGGGCCGGAGTCATCGCGCCCCTCGTCGGCGGCAGGCTGATCCAGGAGGTGGTGGCGGTCGCCGCCTGCGTCGAGCGGCTCCACCCCGACGTGCGGTTCGTCTCCGAGATCGGCGGCGAGGACATGAAGACGATCTTCTTCACCGCCAGCGGCCCCGGAAAGTCCAAGCAGGTCTACATGCAGTCGGCCTGCAGTGGCGGTACCGGGACCTTCATCGAGAAGACCGCCCGCAAGCTGCAGGTGGCCGGCGAGCGGCTGGCCGACATGTCGTACGCCAACATGAGTCTGCACAAGATCTCCAGCAAGTGCGGCATCTTCGCCGAGACCGATGCGAACACGCTGGTGAAGACCGGGGTGCCGGTCGAGGAGATCATCGCCAGCCTCTTCGAGGCGGTCGTCTACCAGAATCTCGCCACGCTGACCAAGGGCAACACGCCGCTGCCGGAGGTGCTCCTGCTGGGCGGGCCCAACCTGTTCTTCAAGGGGCTGCAGGAGGCGTGGCGGCATCACCTCGGCAAGCTGTGGACCCAGCGCAGGATCGACCTGCCCGCCGGGCGCGACGTGGCCTCGCTCGTCATCGTGCCGACCGAGGCGCTGTACTACGCCTGCCTCGGCTGCGTCGAGATCGGCCGGGACGAGAAGCCCGAGCTCGCCGTCTACCAGGGCCGCGACAAGCTCGAGTGGTGGGTGCGGGAGGGCCAGCACGCGCAGAAGGCGAAGGACGGCGCCAAGGGTCTGATCTCCGGCCAGGGCGATCTCGCGACGTTCGTCGGCGAGTACGGCCGCCCGGCGCCGACCCGCGAATCCGCGCGCGCGCCGCACGCGGGCTCGGTGCTGATCGGCTGCGACTTCGGCAGCACCACCGCCAAGGCGGTCGTGCTCTCCGAGGACCGCGAGCTGCTGTTTTCGTGCTACGCGCTGTCCAAGGGTAACCCGATCGAGGACGCCCAGTCGTTGTTCCGTCAGGTGCACGAAGCCGGGTTCACCGACGTGGCGGGCCTGGCCCTGACCGGATATGGCAAGGACCTGCTCAAGGACGTTCTGGGGGCCGACGTCGGGGTGGTGGAGACGGTGGCCCATGCCTCCGCCGCGCTGCATTTCTATCCCGACGCCGACGTGATCTGCGACGTGGGCGGCACCGACGTCAAGATCATGATCCTGCGACAGGGCACGGTCGCCGACTTCCGGCTCAACTCGCAGTGCTCGTCGGGCAACGGCGCCTTCCTGCAGGGGGTGGCCGAGCGCTACGGCATCCCGCTGGACACCTACGCCGACCGGGCGTTCGAGGCCAAGGCGATGCCGAGCCTCACGATGGGCTGCGGCGTCTTTCTGCAGTCCGACATCGTCAACCAGCAGCGCAAGGGCTGGTCGGCCGAGGAGATCATGGCCGCGCTGGCCGCCGTGCTGCCGGTGAACGTGTGGATCTACGCCGGTCAGCTCCAGAATCTCCGCGCGGCCGGCCGCAAGTTCGTCCTCCAGGGCGGCACCCACCGCAACATGGCGGTGGTCAAGGCCCAGGTCGACTTCATCCGCGGCAAGGTGCCCGACGCCGAGGTCGTGCTGCACCCATACTCGGGTGAGGCCGGCGCCATCGGCGCGGCGCTGTGCGCTGCCGACTGGCGGCAGGACGGTGGCGCCTCCGGCTTCCGCGGGTTCTCGACGATCGCGGCGCTCACCTACACGAGCACGACCGCCGCCGAGACCGTCTGCAAGTGGTGTCCGATCAACTGTACGCGGACCTTCATCGACGTCCAGCTCCCCGGCGCCAGGGGCCGGGCGTGGAGCAAGTTGCCGCTGGCCGAGGGCTGGGAGCGCGTGATCAGCGGCAACTCGTGTCCCAAGGGCCTCGTCGAGGACGTCAACGAGATGCGGGTGGTGAAGGCGAAGCTCGAGGAGGTCAAGCGTGAGTACCCTAACGTTGCCGAGATGGTTCGCAAGGACGCGTTTCGACGGGTCGGCACCGCCGCCGTCGCGCAGTAGGCTCCGGCTCGGCATCCCCCGTGTCCTGAATCTCTGGAACACGCATCAGTTCTGGATGGGGCTGTTCGAGGCGCTCGGCTTCGACCCGCGCAACATCGTCTTCTCCTCCGACACCTCGGAGGAGCAGGGCCGGCAGTTCGGCAAGGGCCGGGGCACCGTCGACTGCTGCTACCCGGTGAAGTGCATGTCGGGACACTACGGCGAGCTGGTGTTCGGGCAGAAGCAGAAGCTCGACATCCTCTTCTCGCCCATGATCTATACCCTTCCCTCCTTCCTCAGCGGTCACGTGGCCCGCAGCCTGACCTGTCCCCGCGTGATGGCCGCCCCCGAGAACATCAAGGCCGGATTCCTCAAGGAGGGCGACGTCTTCGCCGAGAACAACCTCACGTACGTCACGCCGTTCGTGTCGCTCGACGAGCCGCTGCTCGTTCCCAAGCAGCTCTTCGAGGGGCTGCAGGCCGCGCTGCCGGGGCTGACACGCGACGAGGTGGCCCGGGCCGTCGACGCCGGGTACCAGGCGCTCACCACCTTCAACGCGAAGCTGCGCCGGAAGTCGCGGGAGGTGCTCGAGTGGTGCGCGCGCGAGCACAGGCCCTGCCTGCTCGTGGTGGCGCGCCCCTACCACATGGACCCCGGCATCGGCCACGAGATCGAGGTCGACGTGCAGGCCTACGGCTACCCGATCCTCTGGATGCAGTACCTCCCGACCGATCCCGACCTGATGGAGTGGGCGTTTGGCGAAGACATCCGCTGCGGCCACATCAAGTCGGCGTTCGACATCCACGACGTCTGGCCGTCGTCCTATTCCTCGAACACGAACGAGATCCTGTGGGGCGTCAAGGTGGCCGCTCGGATCCCGTGGATCGCCTGCGTGCTGCGGATGTCGTCCTACGAGTGCGGAATGGATCAGCCGACCTACACGCCGGTGCAGCAGATCGTCGAGCGGTCGGGCACGCTGTTCTTCTCGTTCCAGGATCTGGACTCCACCAAGCCGGCCGGTTCGGTGAAGATCCGGGTGGAGACGATCACGCATTACCTGCAGCGCTACGCGGCGGGGATCATCGAGAAGAAGCGGGCCGCCGCTCCGCCGAACTGCCCGCTGCTGACGTGAGCGGAGGGGGCCGCGTCGGCCCCCTCCGCTCGACCGGGTTACTTGTTCTCGCGCGTGTTCTGGGTGACCTGCCACATGCCGCCCGCCCGCTCGGAGTCGGCCCGGGCGGTGTGTGCTTGGCGAGATCGCTGGAGCGGTCGCTCGGGCTGCCGCGGGCGAGCTGGTCGAGCTGCCGGAGGAGGCCCCGACTGCCGCGGCCGAGCTCGGACGACGGAGGCTACGAGATCTCGAAGGTGAGCCGGGCGTGGGCGTCCCGGAGCGCGGCTTCGACGCTGGCCGGGGTGTCGGCGCGCGCGAAGACGAAGCCGAGGTATTGCCAGCCCTCGGGCAGGGGGACGAGCTGCTGGCCGATGTGGGCCGTGATCGTGACCTCCTCGATGCCAGCGACCGCCGCGGCCGCGGCGGTGCCGCGCACGGCGGTCAGGCGCCCCGCCCGCGGGATCGGAATCATCATCACGCCGGCCGGTCGGCGCTCGCGGGTCAGGCTGGCGATGGACCAGCCGAGCGCGTGGCGCAAGATGATCTCCTCGAGCGTCATGCCGGCGCCGAACCGCAGCGTGCGCGAGCACAGCCCGCCGATCGAGCGCGCGGCGACCTCCAGCACCCACGGGCCGGCGTCGTTGACGCGCAGCTCGGCGTGCACGGGGCCTTCGTCGAGACCCAGCGCCGCGCATGCCGCCGCCGTGACCTCCTCGATGGCCCGTTGCACGGCGGTGGGCAAGCGCGAGGGCGTCACGTAGATCGTCTCCTCGAAGAAGGGGCCCTCGAGCGGATCCGGCTTGTCGAAGAGCGCGAGCGTGGACAGCGTGCCGCCCACCAGCAGCCCCTCGAGGGCGACCTCGACGCCGGGGACGTACTCCTCGGCCAGCAGGTAGCGGGCGGCGTCGCCACCAGCGTCCACGTCGGCGCGCTGCAGGAGCGCGGCGATGCGCCGGACCGCGGCGATGAACTGGTCGACGGTGTTGGCCCGTATCACGCCGCGACTCGCCGACAGCGCCAGGGGCTTGAGCACGCACGGGAACGCCACCCCCCGCGCGGCCAGGAACGGATCGTCCTTCAGCGCGATCCGACGGAAGCGCGGGATCGGCACGCCGGCGGCGGCCAGGCACTGCCGCATCTGGTACTTGTCGCGTGCCGCCGCGACGGCGGCGACCGCGCTCGAGCGGAGGCCGAGCCGCCCGGCGATGGCGGCGGCTGCCACCGCGGTGAGATCGTCGACGCCGACGACGGCGCTGAGCGGCTGTCGGGCCGCGAGCTCGGCCACTCTGGCGGCGGCGGCGTCGGGGTCGCCAAAGTCGAGGGTGAGGAGATGGTCCGGCGCGTGGGCCTCGAACGTGCTGGGCTTCTCGGAGGCGCAGACGATGTCGACGCCGAGCGTGCGGGCCGCGAGGAGGAAGTCCTCCGTGCGGTACGTCGTCGTCGGCAGGAGAAGGAGCAGGCGGTCCATCGACCCGGACCCTGCCGGCGACGGCGCGGCGGCTACGCCTTGCCGGCGCTGTAGTAGGGGTTGGTGCCGGACTGGTGGTCGGTCGTGTCGAGGACCTCGGCCACCTCGGGCAGCTCTTCCTTGATGAGCCGCTCGATGCCCGACTTGAGCGTGATGTCCGCGGCGCCGCAACCCTGGCAGCCGCCGCCCATCTGCAGATAGACCCGATTGTCCTGCACGTCGATCAGCTCGACGAAGCCGCCGTGACCCGCCACGGCGGGATTGATCATCGTGTCGATGAGATCCTGCACTTTGGTCTTGAGATCGTCGCTCATGGCATCACCTCTCAGAGCGGTAGTGTACTCACAGATTCCCCCCCGGCCAAGGACAGGGCCAACTGGCCCCGGGTGGGCTCCGCTCAGCAGAACCACGGCTCCGTGAGCCGGGGCGGGCGGGGGCGGCCGGCGGCGAGCCCCACGGACCCCCGCGCGGGCGCGCCCGCCGCGGCGGCCGCCTGGGCGCGGACGCGGTCGAACGTCAGCGCCGGATCCTCGTCGTGCTCGGCGGCAGCCGCCGCCACCGCGCCGACCTGATCGGCGAGGCGATCGACGCGGGGATCGGGGTGATGCCAGCGGTAGTGGAAGCCGCCGGGCACCAGGTCGCCGAGGTGGGCCTGCAGCTCGGGCAGATCGAGGAGCAGCGAGCCAGGCGGTACCAGCAGGCGGATGCCGTACTGCACGGGGTCCACGTGGTCCACCAGGCCCTCGTCGGCCACGAAATCCAGCCAGGCGAGGTAGCCGTCGAGCGTCGTCCACGGGGTGAACGCGACCCAGGTGGGCCGTAGCGCGATGCCGGCCGCGCGCGTCGCGCGCAGCGCCTCGACGATACCGGCGCGCGTGTGGCCCTTGGCCAGATAGCCCAGCACGCGGTCGTCGAGCGACTCGGCGGCCGTGACGACGAACAGGCAGCCGAGCGCGGCCAGCTCGGCCAGATGGGCGCGCTGGTCCAGCAGGTGCCCGATCTTCGCGGTGACGTCGAACGTGAGCCGCGGGAACTCGGCGTGGAGCGCGCGGGCCACGGCCAGCGCGTGGCGCGGCCCGTTGAGGAAGTCGGGGTCGCCGAACGTCACGTGCGTGGCGCCCGCCGCCACCTGCTGGCGCACGTCCGCCAGCACGGTCGCCAGCGGCACGACGAAGAAGCGGCCGCCGTACACGGGCGGGATCGGGCAGTGGCGGCATTGATGCTTGCAGCCGCGGCTCGCCTCGGTGTACGCGGCCAGCTCACGCCGGCCCTCGCGCTCGACGTGCGCGTACTTCTCGAGCCGTGGCAGCGCGTGGCGGGCTGGCACGGGGAAGTCGAGCTTCACCAGCGCGGCGCGCGGCCCGGCGGCGGGGCCGGTCGGTCCGGCGGAGGCTCGTTCGCTCGATGAAGCATTCGCTCTGCGAGCCTCCGCCGGACCGACCGGCCCCGCCGCCTCCACGTGGCGAACGAGGTCGAGCAACTGCTCTTCGATTTCGCCGGCCAGCACGGTGTCGGCGCAGGTGGTGAGGAGCTCGTCGGCGTTGAGGGTGGCATAGAGGCCGTAGACGCAGATGTGGGCCGAGGGGTTCACGGTGCGGATGCGCTCGGCGGCGATGACGCCGAGGCGCAAGGCGGTGTGCATCGGCACCGAGATCGCCACGACGTGGGCGCGCGCGACCTTCTCCGGGTCGAAGGGTTCAACCGAGAGATCGAGCACGGCCGGCGCGTAGCCGGCGCGCTCCAGAAACGCGGCCGGCCAGGCCACCGCCAGCGGCTGGTGGCCGAGCTCGTAGCAGGCGACGAGGAGGATCTGCCCGGGCTCTCGCATGGGCTTCCCAGTGTACCGCCGTGCTATGGTGGGGCGGACTTCAATCCCCGGAGGAGGAACGTCGATGGCCGTCAAGATCAGCATCCGGCCGAACGGCCCGTACTTGGTGGAAGGCGACGTCGAAGTGCTCGACGTGAACGGCAACAAGGTCGACACGAGCAACCGCCCGAAGATCGCGCTCTGCCGCTGCGGCGCCTCGGTCACGAAGCCGTTCTGCGACGGCACCCACAGCAAGATCGGCTTCCAGGCCGCCGAGGCCGCGGTCGCCCAGGAAAAGAAGTAGCGCAGGGACCTCCACGACGGGCGGGCCGACGCGGTCGGATCCGGGGCAGGCTCGCTCGGTCACTACCGCATTCGCTCTTCGAGCCTGCCCCGGACCCGGACCCGCCGGCCCGGGGTCGTCGCTCCTACGCGAGAGCTACCAGCGGCCGCCGCGGCCACCGGCCGTGCGGGCCGGACGGCTGCCGCCCCCGGTGGACGGCGACTTGGCCTTCTCGACCTGCAGGCGGCGACCCTCGTAGTCACGACCGTTGAGGCGGTTGATGGCCTCGTCGGCAGCCTCGGGAGTCGCCATCTCGACGAAGCCGAAGCCCCGGGAGCGGCCTGTGTCGCGATCGGTCACGACGGTCGCCGAGGCGACCTCGCCGGTCTCGGCGAACAGGGCGCGGAGTTGCTCGTTGGACGTGGAAAACGGAAGACCACCGACGAAGAGTTTCTGAGCCATAAGAACGCGTCTCCTTGCAGCACGACCTTCCGCTTCCTTAAGCAACGTCCCAGCACGCGGAAGACCTACCGGCGACGCGGTCTGATGGCTGATGGGGCCCCGATGGGCCGATCGACCAGACGATCGAAGTGTACTCCTCACCCCCACGGTGTGCCACCTCGCCTCCGACGCAAAGCGGCATGCTGGCGGCGCACGGGCCAAGGTCGCCGCCACGATCGCAAGACCTCCTCGCTCGAGCTGAGCGAGCGCTTCGGCCCGACGGCCTCCGCGATCTGCTCAACGTCCGGGGCTGAGGCGCTTCAGCCGCGCAGGGCGTCGATGCGCTTGGCGATCTCCGCCTTGGGAATCGCGCCGGTCACCGTGTCGACGACCTGGCCCTCCTTGAAGAAGATCAGCGTGGGAATCGACCGCACGCCGAACCGTCCCGCCAGCGCCGGCTGCTCGTCCACGTTCACCTTGCCCACCACCACCTGGCCGGCTCCCTCCCGGGCGACCTCGTCGAGCACCGGGGCCAGCGCCCGGCATGGCCCGCACCAGGGCGCCCAGAAGTCCACCACGAGCTGCGGGTGGGCGACCACCGCCTCGTCGAATCCCCCCTCGGTCAGCGCGATCGTGTCCGTTCCGGATGTCATCGTTCCCTCCTTCGCGGGCTTGAGACGGCCGCCCGCAACCCGGGGATTCCGAGGCGTCAGCCAGTCCGGGCCCGTCAAGCCAGGTGGGCTCGCAGCGACTCGTGGCGCTCCGCGAGCGAGCCGCAGACGAGTCGGCATAGCCGCTCGAGCGTCGCGTCGGCGATCCGGTAATAGGTGAAGAGACCCTCGCGGCGGCGCGCGACTAGGCCCTGCTCGAGGAGCAGGGCCAGGTGCTTGCTGGCGTTCGCCGGGGACGCCCCGGTCAGGGCGCACAGGTCCTGGACGGTCCGTTCCTCCTCGAACAGCCCCTGCAGCAGCGACAGCCGCGTGGCGTCCCCCAGGGCGCGGAAACGCATGGCGAGCAGCTCGAGCGCCTCCCGCGACAGCGCGGGCTTGCTCTGGCTCCGCCGGGCCGGGCTCACCGGGGCGGCTCCGCGGGGGCCGCGCAGGTCGGCGCCGTCCCGCCCGCCGCGCACACGGCGCCGCTGCCGGCCGGCGCCGGCGCTGTCCGGTTCCAGGGCAGTCTCATGAGGACCAGGGCGAGACCGCACGTGCCGGTGGCGCCCGCGAACGTGAGGCCGGCGCCGAAGAACGCGGCCAGCACGAGGAACCACGGGTTGACGAACGTCCCCAGGGTCACGCCGAGCAGGACCATCGATCCCGCGATGAGCTGCACCTGGCGATCGATGGCCAGCCGCCGGCGTCCCTCGCGAATCGGCAGCCGCGCCCGCCGCCAGGCCAGCATGCCCCCGTCGAGCACCCGCGCTCGCCGCCCCACCCGGGCCAGCGATTCCGCGGCGATCGTCGCGCGGATGCCGGTCCGACAGACGACCACGACGTCGCGCTGCTCGGCGATCTCCTCGACGCGGGCGTCGAGCTGGTCCAGGGGGACGTTGAGCGCGCCCTCGATGCGCTCGCTCTCGAACTCCAGGGGCGTGCGGACGTCGAGCAGCAGTGGACCCGGTCCATGGGCGCGCAAGGCCTGCAGCTCCACCGGCGCCACGATGGCGGTGTCGACCTCTCCCAGGTTGTGACGAAGGATCGCCGCCATGTTGGCGGGAGGATCGGCCTTCGTGGACAGCCGGGCCACGAACGCCGTCCGATCGCGCTCGCGCAGCAGAGGGTTGCCGGCTCGCTCGTCGCCGATCGTCGTCACCGGACGTCCGACGTAGTCGTGGCCGGGGTGGACCACGGTGTCGGCCGGCAGCGCCTCGAACGTGCGCAGCGTGTCGAAGAGTGCCGACGCGCTGCCGCCCATGAAGTCGGTCCGGCCCGCGCCGCCGGCGAAGAGTGCATCGCCCGTAAAGAGGTGCCCACCGACCCGCAGCGCCAGCGAGTCCGGTGTGTGGCCGGGCGCGTCCAGGACGTCGACGCGGGCGCCGCCGAGCTCGATGTTGGCGCCGCCCTGCAGCCGCCGGGCGGGGCCGGTGAGCCTGGACGCCGCGTGGGCGAGCACCGTGGCGCCGGTGCGCTGGGCGAGCCGACGAACACCGGAGAGATGATCGGCATGGGTATGGGTGTCGAGCGCGTAGGCCAGCCGCAGATCACGGGCGGCGAGCGCCTCCAGGAAGCGGTCGACGTGGTCGAGGCGGGGATCGATCGCCATCGCCGTGCGGCTGTCCTCGTCCACCACCAGGTAGCCCAGGCAGCCGTCCGGCTCGGCCCGGAACGTGTCAACGGACAGGGTGCCCGCCGAGATCGTGCGTGTGTCCATCAGTGCGGTCCTCCTGCCGGTAACTATATAACCAGGTGGTTATGTAGTCAATCAGGAGACTGGGCGGCGGGACCTCGGTTCTCGCCCGGCGAGAGGTGCCGGCCTCGGAGCCGTACCGGCGGGGCGTCCTCGCCGACGCTGACGCCGACGGGATCGCGGTCCTGCGCCGGAGCTCCAGCTGCGCGAGCGCGGAGTCCGGTTGCTCCGCTTGCTGGACCTCCCCGATCGGCGTCGCGCTGTTTGACAAGTCGCGGCTCCCAGTCTACGATCCGCGCCCGTGAAAGCCTCGCTCGAGAAGCTGCCCTCCAGCCTCGGGGCCGGCTGGCGGCGTCGGATCCTGCGAGCGATCCCCACGTTCGTCTTGGCTGGCAGCCGCCCGGAGCGCGTTGCGGCAGGTCGTACGCCCGCGTGAATCACGGCCGCGCGCTGTCCCGGAGACCTCGCTGTTCGTGCCGCGGCCGGCCGCCATGGTGCCCTGATGGAGCGTAGTGACGAGCGCATCCTGGTGACCCACGTCGGCAGCATCCCGCGCCCGGCCGCGCTGCGCGACCTGCTCGTCCGCCAGGACGCCGGCGAGGCGGTCGACGCACGTGAGCTCGAGCGCCAGGCGGAGGCGGCGGTCCGCCACGTCGTCGAGCGCCAGCTCGCGGCCGGCGTCGACGTCGGCAACGACGGCGAACAGCCGCGGGCCGGGTTCTCGACCTACGTCGCTCGCCGCATGCGCGGCTTCGGCGGCGAGAGCCGGCGCCCGCTCGCGCTGGACCTCCTCGACCATCCGGACTTCGCGGAGATGCTGGCGCTCCGGCGGCGCTCGGCCGCCCGCATCGCCAACGCCCCCCAGGCCGTGGCCGAGATCGCCTACACCGACCTCGGCGAGGCCGAGCGGGAATGCGACCTGTTCGCCCGGTGCATGGCGGCGCTGCCCACGAGGTTCGCGGAGGCCTTCATGACCGCCGTCTCACCGGGGACGGCCGCCACCATCCTGCTCAACGCCCATTACGACTCGCACGAGCGCTACATCGCCGCCCTCGCGCGGGAGCTGAGGAAGGAGTACGAGCTCATCCACGCGCGCGGGTTCGTGCTGCAGCTCGACTGCCCCGATCTGGCCATGGAGCGCGTGCGCTTCTTCCAGCACGAGCCGCTCGATCGGTTCTTGAAGGCGGTCGAGCTGCACGTGGAGGCCATCAACCAGGCGATCGCGGCGATCCCCCCGGAGCGGATCCGGCTGCACTTCTGCTGGGGAAACTACGACGGCCCCCACACTCACGACGTGCCGCTCGAACCCGTGCTGCCGTTGCTCTATCGGGCCCGGGTCGGCGCGCTCTCGCTGCCGCTGGCCAACCCCCGGCACCTGCACGAGGTCAAGGTGCTCAAGCGGCTGCCGCCGCCCGCCTCGATGCTGGTCCTGCCGGGCGTGATCGACACGACCACCAACTACGTCGAGCACCCGGAGGTCGTGGCCGACCGGATCGTGCAGGTCGTCGACGCCGTCGGGGCCCGCGAGCGCGTCATCGCCTCCACCGACTGCGGGTTCGGGACCTTCGCCGGGTCGGAGATGGTCGCCCCCAGCGTTGTGTGGGCGAAGCTGCGCGCGCTGGCCGACGGCGCCGCGCTGGCCAGCGGGCGACTCTGGGGCTAAACTCGCGGCGCCGACACCAACTACCCGACGGAGGCGCCCGATGATCCTCACCATGTGGCTCGTGCTCTTGACCGTGATCCTCGGGATCGGACTGCCGTCCGCCGCCGCCCAGCCGGCGGGGACGCTCGTGGTCGGGCTCGTGGCCGAGCCCGTGAACCTCGACCCGGCCCAGGTGACCGACCTGAACTCGAACCGCGTCGGCCGCCGGATCGTCGAGACGCTGGTGACCTTCCCGGACGAGAGCACGCAGGTGGTGCCCGGCCTGGCCGAGTCGTGGACCGTGTCCCGGGACGGGCTGCGCTACACGTTCAAGCTGCGCCGGAACGTCCACTTTCACGACGGCACGCCGTTCAACGCCGAGGCCGTGAAGGACTCCATCGAGCGCCAGATCAACGCCGAGCACCCTTTCCACAAGCTCGGGAAGTACCCGTTCGCCAACTACTTCTTCGGCAACGTGAAGGCCGTGGAGGTGGTCGACGCCGCGACGGTCGAGTTCGTCCTCAAGGAGCCGCGGGCCTCGTTCCTGGCCGTCCTCACCGCCGGTGCGGCGTCGATCGTGAGCCCGACCGCCGTGAAGAAGCTCGGGACCGACTACGCGCTCTCGCCGGTCGGTACCGGCCCCTTCAAGTACGCCTCGTGGGAGCGCGGCCAGCGCGTCGTGCTGGAGAAGAACCCCACCTACTGGCGGTTCCCGGTGAAGCTGGAGCGGGTCGTCTACCGGCCGATCGTCGAGGACCAGGCGCGCCTGACCGAGCTGCTCACCGGCGCCCTCGACCTGATCGTCGGCACCCCGCCCGACTACGTGGGCCAGCTCGAGAGTAATCCCAAGGTGACGCTGCTCAAGCAGGTGGGCGCCCACGTCTGGTACCTCGGCATCAACAACCAGAAGAAGCCGTTCGACGACAAGCGGGTCCGGCAGGCGCTGAACTACGCCGTCAACAAGGAAGCCATCGTGCGCGATGTCCTCAAGGGCACCGGCTCGCTCTCGGCCGGCCCCGTGCTGCCGAAGACGTGGGGCGCCGACGCCGGGCTCAAGCCCTATCCCTACGACCCGGAGCGCGCCCGGAAGCTGCTGGCCGAGGCGGGCGTCCCCAACGGCTTCAGCACCACGCTCTGGGTGCCGGAGTCGGGCTCCGGGATGCAGTCGCCGGTGGCGATGTCGACGGTCATCCAGTCGAATCTCAAGGCCGTCGGGGTCAACGTGGCGCTGCAGACCATGGAGTGGGGCGCCTACCTGGCCAAGCTGCGCAGCAAGGAGCAGGAGCTCTTCGCGCTGTCGTGGATGGCGGGTAACGAGGACCCTGACATGGTGATGTACCCGCTGCTGCACTCGAGCCAGTGGACGCCGAACGGCCCCAACCGCGCGCTCTACAAGAACGAGAAGTTCGACGAGCTCCTGCACCAGGCGCGGCTCACGACCGACGACAAGAAGCGGGCGGACCTCTACCGCCAGGCCCAGCGGATCCTCGTCGACGACGCGCCGTGGATCTTCGTGGACCACGAGATCCAGACGGCGGCCCACGTCAAGCGCGTGCAGGGGTTCAAGCTGCACCCGAGCTTCGACCTGCGGGTCGAGACGATCTCGCTGAAGTAGACGCGGCGGGGTGAAGCGCTACCTCGCCCGCCGGCTCCTGCTGCTGGTGCCGGTCCTGGCGGGCGTGTCGATCATCATCTTCATGGTCCTCCACCTCTCGCCGGGGGATCCGGTGGAGATCATGCTCGGCGCCCAGGCCACCCAGGAGGACCGCCTGCGCCTGCGGGCCGACCTCGGCCTCGACCAGCCGCTGCACGTGCAGTACGTCCGCTGGCTCGGCCACGTCGTCCAGGGTGACCTGGGTCGCTCGTTGTGGATGAAGCGTCCGGTCCTCGCCGAGGTGCTCCTGCGCTTCAAGGCCACGCTGATCCTCACGGGCACGGCGCTGCTGCTCTCGACCACCGTCGGCCTCGCGCTCGGCGTCGCCTCGGCCACACGGCCGAACTCGCTCCTCGACCGGGTGAGCGCGATGGCCTCGCTGTTCGGAGCCAGCATGCCGTCGTTCTGGCTCGGCATCGTCCTCATGGTCGTGTTCGCCCTGCAGCTCGGCTGGCTGCCGGCCTCGGGAATGTACGCCCCCTACGGCGGCGGCGATCTCCCCGACCTGCTCGCCCACCTGATCCTGCCGGCCATCACGCTGGCGGCGGCGTCCGTCACGATCATCGCCCGGCTCACCCGGGCCACCATGCTGGAGACGCTCGGCCAGGACTACATCCGCACCGCCCGCGCCAAGGGGGTGGTGGAGCGCGCGGTCGTGCTGCGCCACGGGCTGGGGAACGCACTGATCCCGATCGTCACCGTGATCGGCGTGCAGGCCGGTTACCTGCTGGGCGGTGCCGTGCTGACCGAGACGGTGTTCGCGTGGCCAGGCGTTGGCACGCTGATGGTACAGGGGATCCTCGCCCGCGACTTTCCGCTCGTGCAGGGCTGCGTGCTGGTCGTCGCGCTGAGCTTCGTGCTCATCAACCTCGCGGTCGATCTTCTCTACGCGTGGCTCGACCCGCGCATCCGCTACGAGTGATCCGGTGAGCATCCGCGTGCAGGACGTCGGTGAGGCGCGGATGGGCGGGCGGGCCCCGGAGGTGTCCACGCTCGGGCGCACGCTCGCCCGGACCGCCCGTCGCAACCGGCTGGCGGTGGTGGCCGCCCTCGGGCTGGTGGCGGCGCTCGGGCTCGCCGCGCTGGCGCCGTGGCTACCGCTCCTCGACCCCGACACGGTCGACACCGTGAGACGCCTGCAGCCGCCCCTGACGCCCGGCCATCTCCTCGGCACCGACGAGTTCGGCCGCGACCTGCTCGCCAGGCTCGTGTGGGGCGCCCGCGTGTCGCTGCTGGCCGGCGTGGGGACCGCGGTCGCGGCGATGGTGATCGGCGTGGGCCTGGGCGTCCTCGGCGGGTTCTACTCGGGCTGGATCGAGACCGTCGTCATGCGGCTGACCGACATCCTGATGGCGTTTCCCTACGTGCTGCTCGCCATCGCGCTGGTGGCCGGGCTCGGGCCCGGCCTGCGCAACGCGATGATCGCCATCGCGATCGTCGGCTTCCCCTTCTACACGCGACTGGTGCGTGGCGTCGTCCTCTCGCTGCGGGAGCGCGAGTTCGTCGAGGCGGCCCGCGCGCTCGGCGCCGGCGACGCCGTCATCCTCGGCCGCCACGTGCTGCCCCACCTCGTCTCGCCGGTCATCGTGGCCTTCAGCCTCGACGTCGGCGCCAAGATCCTGATCACCGCCGGCCTGTCGTTCCTGGGGCTCGGCACCCAGCCCCCCACGGCCGACTGGGGCAGCATGCTCGCCACCGGGCGGCAGTTCGTCATCCTGAGCCCCCACGTCGCGCTGCTGCCGGGCCTGGCGATCTTCCTGATCGTCCTGGCCCTCAACGTGGTCGGCGACGCCCTGCGCGACGTCCTCGATCCCCGCACCCAGGCCGGCTGACGCCCTCGGTCCTGCGATCCCGCGCATGACCAAGCGTGAGCGCGTCCTCGCCGCCGTCGCCGGCCGCGCCGTCGACCCGCCGCCCGTGGCGTTCCGGCAGCACGTGCCCCGGGGTGGACCCCGCCGCATCACGTCCCTCGATCCCGGCGCCCGGGGGGCCGGCCGCTGGACGCGGCGCACGGAGCCTCCGCGTCGTGTCAGGACGCGGGGATCGCGCCCGTGCGCTCGACGATCAGGCGGTAGTGCTGGGGACGGCGGTGGCGGCCGAAGTCGAACACCGTCGTCTTGTACGAGCGGCAGAGATCGAGATCGCGGCGCGCGACGATCAGCTCGTCGCCGAGCGTCGTGGCCATCGCCACCGTCTCGCCGGAGGGCGCGATGATCTGGCTCTGGCCGATCTGGTCCACGCCCTCCTCGCGTCCGCACTTGGCCACGCCGACCACCCAGGTCTCGTTCTGGTAGGCGCCGGCCTGCATGACGAGGCGGTTGTGGAAGTTCGCCAGCAGGTCGTGCTCGGGTGTCTGGCACCTCGCTTGCTGTCTTCCGGGCCAGGAGGGCGCGCGCATGCAAACAGTTGCCGGAGTCTTCGTGAGGCGCACGGATGCCGAGCGCGCGGCGACCGCGATAGAGACGCTCGGAATCTCCCGAGACCACATCACGGTGCTCGCTCCGGGCGCCGACACGCAGCACGTTCCGACCCAGGAGGGCGAGCCGGCGGGGATGGGCGCGGCGCTGGGCGCCGTCACCGGCGCGGCGACCGGGTTCCCGCTGGGCGCGACGATCAGCCTCCTGATCCCGGGCGTGGGCGCGGTGATCGCCTCCGGCCTGATCGGCGCGGTCTTGCTCGGCGCCGGCGGCGCGGCGGTGGGCGCGACGCTGGAGGACTCGCTGGTGAACGGACTGCCGCGCGACGAGCTGTTCATCTACGAGGACGCCCTGCGCCGCGGGCACTGCGTCGTGATCGCCCTCGTGGAGGACGACGCGCTCGCCGAGACCGCGCGCGCCACCCTGGCCGGGGCGGGGGCGGAGAGCGTGGACGCCGCTCGCGAGCGCTGGTGGCTGGGTCTGCGCAGCGCCGAGCAGGAGCAGTACGTCGATGGCTCGCACGCGTTCGAGCGCGACGAGGCTCTCTATCGGTGCGGCTTCGAGGCGGCGCTGGGCGCCGACGCCCGCGGTCGCGCCTGGGACGAGTCGCTCGCCGGGCTGCGCGCCCGCCACGGCGCCGACTGCGACACGCCGGCGTTCCGCCGGGGGTGGGAGCGCGGCCAGACCTACCAGCGCGACCTCGGAGCCGGCCCCAGCCTCAGGAAGACCGCCTGACCGCGAACTCCCTTGGGTGAATCTGCCGCCGTCGGTGTATGGTCGGGGCAACCACCCGAGGAGAGTGCAGCCGATGTCGTCGAGCCCTCCGCGTCCCGGCCACCCGTATCACATGCACGATGCGATCTATGCGCAGCCGGGGGCGCTGAGGCTCGTGACGCGCGGCCAGGGAGCAGTGCTGGCTGCCGCCGCCGCTCGACTGCAGGCCGCGCCGCACGTGTGGCTGGCCGGTCTCGGCTCCTCGTGGCACGCCGCACTCGTCGGTGAGGCGCTGCTGGCCCGGGTCGGCGGCCTCGGCCCCCGCGCGCGCGCCATCGACGCCTTCGATCTCGCCGAGTACGGCTCCGTCGCCGAGGGGGCCGCGGTCCTCGCCGTCACTCACCGCGGCGCCAACCGCTCCGTCGGCGCGGTGCTGTCGAGGGCCCACGCCGTCGGCGCCGCGGCCGTGGCCATCACCGGCAAGGGGGGCGACACACCGGCCGGAGCCGAGCACGTGCTGCGCACCGTCGAGCGGGAAGCGTCGTCGTGCCACACCGTCGGCTATACGTGCGCGCTCGCGATGCTGGCCGCGCTGGCCGCTGCCGTCGGCGGCGACGACGCGACGGCGCGAGAGCTCGACGCCATTCCCGACTTGCTCGCCACGTTGCTCGGCCAGGAGTCGTGGGACGAGCTCGGGGCTCGCTTCGGCGGGCGCCGGCGCTACTGGTTCGTCGGCGGCGGCCCGAACGCGGCGACCGCCTACGAGGGTGCGCTCAAGCTGAGCGAGGCGGCGGGGGCCACGGCCGTCGGGCTCGGCTGCGGGCAATTCCTTCACGGATCGTGGACGGCGCTGGAGCCGGACGACGTCGTGGTGCTGATCGCGCCGCCGGGCCCGTCGCACGCCCGGGCCCGCGACGTGGCGCGGGTCGCGGCCGAGATCGGCGCTCCCCTGATCGCTCTCGTGGCGGAGGACGACCGGGATATTGCACCGCTGGCGGCCGAAACCATCGCGCTGCCGGCGGTGGCCGAGCTGCTCTCGCCCATCGTGGCCGTCGTGCCCGTGCAGCTCATCACGTATTACCTGGCCGTGAAGGCCGGCGCCAACCCCGACACGATGCGGGCGGAGCAGCCGGCGTACGGCCGGGCGCGGACGGTCGCCGGCTCGTGAGCCCGTGGCTCAGGCAGTCTTGCGGCTGCGGCTCCGCGTACGGCGGCGGCCCCGTGTCTCCCCCTTCTCGCGACGGGTCTTGTTCACGATGCGCGCGGCCACTTCCTTCTGGCGCCCCTTGTAGCGCCCCTCGCTCTTGATCGACTTCAGCACCTTCTCGTACTGACGCCCGCGCTTGCGGCTCTTCACACCCTTCGGGGGCATACGTCTCTCCTTGTCGTGTGATCGTCGACGAACCCTACAAGCGGCATGCCAGCACGTCGCCTGATCGTCCTGCTCTGCCTCACCGGGGCAACCACGACGATCTCGATCGGCGCTTTCCCGGCGCTGCTGCCTGAGCTCGGCGCCACCGGCGGTCTGGCCGACTGGCAGCTCGGTGCGGTGGCTGGCGCCTTCGGCCTGGCACGGATGCTCGCCAACCTGCCGGTCGGGTTGTTCATCACGCACCACCTGGGGCGCGCGTTCGTGCTGGCTCCGGGCCTCATGCTGATCGGCGCCGTGCTGCTGGCGACCGGGGGAGGCTTCGGCGCGCTCCTGCTCGGCCGTGCGCTGATGGGGGTGGGCCACACGCTCACGATGCTGGGTGGCCTCACCGCCATCCTGCGCTATCGCGCCGGCCCCGGCCTGGCGTCCTCGCTGAACGCCGTGGAGTTCTCGGCCATGGTCGGCGTCCTGAGCGGCGCCGCGCTCCTCAGCGTCCTGCCCCGGTCGGTGCCGTGGAATGTGGCGCTGCTCATCGCATGCGCGCCGATGGTGGCGAACCTTTTCTTGCTGCCGGCGCTGCTGCGCGCGCTGCCACGCCCGGACACCGCCGGGTCCCGCCCGCTGTTCGCGCGCAGCCAGCACGCCGCGCCGGCGGGCGGCGACCCCGCGGCCGGCGCGACCCGCCCGGCTCCCGTCCTGGCGCTGCTGGCCGTGGTCGCCGGCGCTGCGGTTGCGGTCAGCTACTCCACCGTGGAGCAGTTCGCCATCCCGCTGCGTGGCAGCCGCGAGTTCGGGCTCGACCGGGCCGGGATCGCACGGCTGCTGATGCTCTCCCAGCTCGTCGACCTCGCCGCCCTGCTTCCGGTCGGGGCGCTGGCCGACCGTCGTGGCACGCCGGTGGTGCTCGGCGGCGTCCTCGTCGTCTTTGCGGCCGCGCTGGGGCTGATCGGCTTCGGGTCGCTGCCACTGGTGACGGTCGGCTGCGTGCTGTTCGGCTTCAGCATGGCGGGGTGGATGCTGCCACTGGCGACCCTGCGCGCGGTCACGCCGCCCACGCAGGTGGCGTGGCGGACGGCGCTCTATCGGGTGTCGGTGGACGGAGGCATGTTCGCCGGTCCCTTCGTGTCGGGGCTGCTCGGTGCCCGGCACGCCGGCGTCCTGCCGGGCGTGATGATGGTCGTCCTGGCGACGGTGGGCGTGGCGCTGCTCACCCGAGCGTGGCTCACGGCCCGGTCACGGTGAGCACGACGGTAGTATCGGGCGGGCCGCGCTCTCGGCCGCCCCCCGAGGATCTGGCGCGGCAGCCGGCCCCAGCGGCGCGGCCCACCGGCTCATTCGGCGATCATCGCGCGATCGCGAGGCCCTCCTCGACGTCATCGGTGGCATCGGCCTTGCCTTGTGGTTCGGCAGGGAGAAGGTGTGTGCAGAGGCGATGGGCGTGGCTCCTGGGGGTCGCGGCGACGGTGCTGGTGCTCGCCTACGCGATCGCCCTCCTGATCGACGAGCCCTTACGGCGTCTCACCGAGCGCCAGGTGAACGCGCGGATGACCGGTTACACCGCGCGCATCGGCCACCTGGACTTTCATCCGATCGGATTCGCCGTCGATCTCCGGGACGTCGTCATCGTCCAGGACGCTCACCCCGACCCGCCGGTGCTGCGCGTGCCGCGGCTCACGGCGAGCGTGCAGTGGAGAGCCATCATCCACGGACAGATCGTGGCGAACTTCACGATGCACGCCCCGGAGGCCCACGTCGACCGCACCCACCTGATTCGAGAGCTGGAGGACCCCGCGCCGGTCGAGGAGCGCGGCTGGCAAGAGGCCTTGCAGGCGATCTACCCGCTGAAGCTCAACGAGTTCCGTATCGACAACGGCACAGTAACGTACGTGGACGGGGATCGGGTGCCTCCCGTGACCCTGCGCGAGCTGGAGGTCCTGATCAACGACGTGCGCAACGTCAGCTCGGCCCCTGACGTCTACCCGTCCCCGGTGCGCATCGAGGGCGTCGTGTTCGACGACGGGCGCCTGAGGGTCGACGGCCACGCCGATTTCCTGCGCGTGCCGCACCTGGGCGTGAAGGGCCACATCGGCCTGGAGCATGTCCCCCTCGAGGCCCTCCGGCCCATCGTGGCCCGCTACGGCTTCACGCTGGCCGCCGGCACCCTCACGGGCCGGGGCCACGTCGAGTACGCGCCTGAAGTGAAGATCGTGGACCTCGACGAGGTGCGGGTCGACGGACTGCGGGCGGACTACGCCTCGCGCGCGCGCACCGCCCGGCCCGTACAGGCCGCGGCCGAGGCTACCGCGGAGGCGGCCAGGGAGGTCGCCAACAAGCCCGACATCCTGATCAGGGCCAAGCAGATCAGGGTCAGCGGCGCCACCGTCGGCTTCGTCAACGAGGACGCGAGTCCCCGCTACCGCCTGTTCCTGGCTGACACCGAGCTGGTCATGGAGAACTTCAGCAACCAGCGTACCGAGGGTACGGCGAGGGCCAAGCTCACCGGACGCTTCATGGGCAGCGGCGCCACCGTGGTGAGCGCGACGTTTCGACCCGAGCTCGACGGCCCCGACTTCGACGTGGACGCCCGCATCGAGAACACGGATCTCAAGGCGATGAACCCGTTGCTACGGTCCCACGCGAAGGTCGACGTGGCCTCCGGCATCTTCTCGGTCTTCGCCGAAATGCGGGTAAAGAGCCGCCGCGTCGAGGGCTATGTCAAGCCGCTCTTCCACGACCTGGACGTTTACAGCGAGGCGCAAGACGAGGACAAGTCGCTCGGTCAGAAGCTGAAGGAGAAGGCGGCCGAGGTGGTCGGCAAGGTGTTGCAGAATCGGCCGCGGGAGGAGGTGGCCACGGTGGTCCCGCTCTCCGGTCCTCTGGAGAACCCGAAGGCCGGCACATGGGCGACGCTGATCGGCCTCGTTCGCAACGCCTTCATCAAGGCGATCCTGCCCGGGTTCGAGCGCGCCCGCGGGCTCAGACGCTGACGACGATCCGGCAGGCCCGCGCCAGCAAGCCCAGGAACCATATCGACTTCGGCAACCACACCGTGCTCTGCGTCCAGAGGACGGTCACCACGGCGAGCAGCACCGCGGCGGTCGCGAGCCAGTCGGGCAGGCGGAACCACCGGACGATCGGCAGCAGGAAGCCCCCGAACACCGCGAGCAGGAACACCAGCGCGATCAACCCCAGCAACAACGCCAGGGGGCCCAGGAACAGCGTCGAGAAGAGCAGGATCAGCGCATCGGCGCGGCCGAAGTTCGGATCACTGAAGGCCCGCGAGACCTCCGGCTGATTGGCGAACCAGGCGGCGATCCCCCGGGGCTGCAGGATGCCCATGTAGATCGTCCCGTACAGCAAGCCGCCGAACAGGAGCAACCACTGGTGCAGTCGCAGCCCCGAATGGCTGATGGCTTCTCGCATCTCTCTGCTCCTCCCGCCCAGTCCTGTTGTGCCCGGATTCGTGGCGCACCGGGGAGTAAGCAAGCCCGGCGCCAGAGGGCCGGGCAGGCCGTCGTCGTGGAATCAGCGGGTTGGAGCACCGACCGCCGGCCCAGTCTGTCAGGGGGACACGGCCTGATGACAGGGCGTCATGCCAAAGCGGCGGGCCGGATCTGCCGGGGTCAGACTGGCCACGATTCCTGACGCCAGCCCATGTCCCAGAACATCCACTCATAGCGCGTGGTGGTGAGCACATGACGGCGCATGGCGTCTCGTTGCGGGGGCTGTAGCCGCTCCGCCATCGCATCGGTCGCGGCCAGCACCGCCTGGACGACGGCGCCGAACTCGCTCGACGCGTATGTGGCGATCCAGCGCGCGTAGAGTGGATCGGGCGAGGTCGCGCGCTCGAGCGTCTTGCCCACCTCCCAGTAGATCCAGTAGCAGGGCAGGAGCGCCGCGAGCGCTTCGTGATACGGCGCGCCGTAGGCGACGGCCAGCAGGTAGCTGGTGTAGGCCACGTTGGTCGGGGCCATGGGGGTGGCGGCCACGTCGGCTGGCGTGAGCCCGAACTCCCTGAAGAAGCCCTCGTGCAGCATGCGCTCCACGCGGAGGGCGCCGGCCGCATGCTCGTTGAACATCACGATCCAGTCGTCCTCGGGCGCGCGCGCTGCCGCCAGCGACAGCGCCCGGGCGAATTCGCGCAGGTAGAGCGCGTCCTGTACGGCATAGAAGCGGAAGCAGTCGCGCGGCAGCGAGCCGTCGGTGAGACCGGCCACGAACGGGTGACGCAGGATCGTGGCGTATATGGGCGCCATCGCGGTCCACAGCTCACGGGTGATGCTCATGGCGCCGCCCCCCATCTCGGCATGAGCTCAGGAGTATCATAGGCCCCCCATTCCGCAGCGGTCTTCGGAGGAACGCCATGGCGCAGGACCTGCTCGAGTCGATCAAGGATGGTGTCGCCACGCTCACCCTCAACCGGCCCGACCGTCTCAACGCGATGTCGGGGCCGATGCTCGACGCGCTGCTGGAGGCGCTGCCCCGGCTCGCCGACGACGGCGAGGTGGGCGTCGTCGTGCTGACGGGGGCCGGCCGCGGATTCTGCGCTGGCGGCGACGTCAAGGCCATGGCCGAGGGACGGGAGTTTGCCGGCACGACGCTGGAGGAGAAGGCGCAGGCGCTGCGCTCGCGCATGGAGGTCTCACGCTGGCTGCACGAGATGCCGAAGCCGACGATCGCCAAGGTGCGCGGCGCCGCCGCCGGGGCCGGGCTGTCGCTGGCGCTGGCCTGTGACCTGCGCGTCGCCGCCGGCTCGGCACGGTTCGCGACCGCGTTCGCGCGCGTTGGCTACTCGGGCGACTTCGGCGGGAGCTGGTTCCTGACCCAGCTCGTGGGCACCGCCAAGGCGCGCGAGCTGTATTACACCGCCCAGATCGTCGACGCCGCCGAAGCGCTCGCGCTGGGCCTCGTCAATCGTGTCGTGCCCGACGCCCAGCTCGCGGACGAGACGCAGGCGCTGGCCGCGCGGCTCGCGCACGGCCCCCGCGTGGCCCTGCGCTACATGAAGCGCAACATGAACGCCGCCGAGACCGGCTCGCTCAAGGATTGCCTGGACCTGGAGGCCTGGCACCACACTCGTACCGGCTTCACCGAGGATCACCGGGAGGCCGCGAAGGCATTCGTCGACAAGCGCGAACCGGTCTTCCGGGGTAGGTGAGTCGCCGCGCCGGCCCGGCGCCCCGTCTCCTCCCCGGCAGTGACAATCCTCGGCAGGTATTCGGCTAGATCGCGTCCACTCCTGATCCGTCTGGTCAGACAGGCCTCTCGTAAGGTGTTGTAATTGCATCAGTCGTGACGTTGACGCAGTCTGGCATCGCTTGTGCTGTTCCCGTTGCCAGGCAGATACGCGGGCATCAGGGTCACGGAGGATAGACATGGACCGACTCATCCGCAAGCGGTTGGCCGGTCAGCGGGGCTTCACGCTGGTCGAGCTCCTCATCGTCGTGGCGATCATCGGCATCCTGGCCGCGATCACCATGCCGCTGTACGCCAACGTGCAGCAGCGCGCGCGCATCGCCAAGGCCCAGGCCGACACCCGGACCGTGGCCGCGGCCGTCAGCATCTACATGGCGCACTGCGGCGGCCTGCCCGACGGGACATCCGTCGCCACGACCTGCCCGACATCCGCCGCCGCCGTGGCTGCCCAGGCGCCGCCGGACGCGCTGTTCTCGCAGCAGACGAACGCGCAGGGCCAGCCCGGCGGGCCGTTCCTGAACGACCCTCCCACGGTGCCGGCGGGCTGGACGGGAGTCGGCACCGACTACACGTACGTGGCCACCGCGGCCGGCACGTTCACGATTTGCGCCAGCGGCGACAGCACGGTCGCGGCCTCGAACGGCAGCACCACCTGCCCGTAGGTATCCGCCCGTAGCTCCGGGGTCGCCGCCGCCCACAGGGCGACGGCACCCCAGCTCGCGCCGGCCCGCACCCATCCCGAACTTCTCACGCCGCAGGCAGCGATCTTGCTCAGGCCCCCCTCCTGGGAGGTGTCTCACGATGAAAGCCACCGATCTGCTGAAGAAACAGCACCGGGAAGTGAAGGCGCTCTTCAAGAAGATGGAGAGCGCCGACAACCCGCGCATGCGTCGGCAGCTCATGAACGAGATCGCCCGTAGCCTCGAAGGCCACACGCTCATCGAGGAGGAGATCTTCTACCCCGCTGTCCGCGGCCTGGAGACCCAGAAGGCCGAGACGATGGTGCTCGAGGCGTACGAGGAGCACCACGTCGTGAAGCTGGTTCTTGCCGAGTTGCCCCAGGTGAACGCCGAAGACGAGCGCTTCGAGGCGAAGATGACCGTGCTCGCCGAGCTCATCGAGCACCACGTCGAGGAAGAAGAAAAGGAGATGTTCTCGCTCGCTCAGAAGCTCGGGCGGGACGAGCTGGCCGAGCTGGGCGAGCAGATGGAAGAGCGGTTCGAGACCTTTCGCGCGAAGGCTTCCGAGGCGGCTTAGGGCCGCCGTCGACTCGGTGGGCGACGCCGGTCGGCGTGACGGCGGGGGATTCTACACCCTGCACGCCGCGTCGACCGCGGCCTTCAACGCGCCCAGGGCGATCGGTTTGAGGAGCAGGGTGACGCCCGACTCCCGGGCCCGTCTGGCCGTCGGCTCCGGCGCCGAGCCAGTCAGCATGATGATCCGGGCTTCGGGATCGATTGTCCGCAGCGCGGCCACGACCTCGAAGCCGTTCATGCCGGGCATCAGCAGGTCGGTGATCACGGCGCGGTAGGGCTCGGCCTGGTAACGGGCGAGTCCGGCGGCACCGTCCTCGGCCACATCGACATCGTAGCCGCACGCGGATAGCATCTCGCGGAGCAGCCCCCTCAGCACGGCCTCGTCGTCGATCACCAGCACCCGGGCGGCATCCGTCGGCATGCGTTTTCGTCTCCTGCCATGTCGCGTAG